>Ga0179593_1380709_pt1 | contig 10245 bp, 8 predicted proteins | sample CZODoug2_1_08_16_FD_185931 | JGI IMG/M metagenome (GOLD analysis project Ga0179593, IMG submission 185931) | Vadose zone soil fungal communities from Angelo Coast Range Reserve, California, USA - CZODoug2_1_08_16fungal (PacBio error correction) | ecosystem: Environmental > Terrestrial > Soil >...
GTAACCCTAAGAAAAACGGACCGCGAATAGCGACATCTTTGAGCAGCGGTCAATGAAAGAGCAACGGCCAATACAAGCGCACAGGGACTACCTTCACGTCGAATACCAAGGGCCACGGCTTGTGGTTGAAGAAAAACGACCACCTAAAGGACTTTTTGGAAAGGGAGCGGAATGACCCAATCCAGAAAAGGAAGGTGCGGACTGGCTATGGAGCATAGAGGGGGTCAGAGCACGACGGGGTTGAGGCACGCGTAATTCATCTAAAAAAATACAGGGGGAGAGAGCGGTGTATTGTCATGCGGGCGGTTGGCAAACAAGTTGAACAAAGGGGGAGGAAAAATAAATCAGGCTGTAAACACCGATATCAAAATGGGGGGGGGGGTGGAACGCGATCGAAAAGCTATATCTTCTGGGGCGGCGATCGGGGGGGCGAGAGGGGGAGTAGTGGTGCACCCGGAGCCAGATGGGTTCCCTTAGCACACGAAACGGAGAACACGTAGGGAAAAATCCCGGAGGGCGGGATGCAAACGTGGCCAGACATTCCTGACACGAGTATGGAGCAGAGGGAGGCGCTTTAAAACACCTTAGGGGGGAAGGAAACGGGCAAGGCATGTGGGGGGGGGGAACTTTCTAAAACCAGAGAGGGCGATCACGATGACTGTCAAAAAATTACAGGGGTGGTCAAAGAGACATAGGGAAAAAGTAAACAATCCTAGGGACACAATCGACCCTCGGCGGCATAGAGGGCAGCAGATTGCCGAGATGGCAACGGAGCAGAATGGGACAAGCACCATGGGAGGAGCGGGGGGCTGGCCAGAGGGAATCAAGATGAACCAGGCGGAAGGGTGAGAAGTGAGCGTGGGAACATAGTTGTGTCACATTCGCGAGAAGATCACCGCAAGGGGTTTACTACACGTTCAACACTAGCAACGGGTCGATTACCGAGCAGAAGCAGTGCGGTTGATGGAGAAAAACCCCTGCGGGGGACAGTATGAAACCGGCCACAACAGATTCGGGGGGGGGGGAGTGCCTCGCGGGACGGAAAACTCTAGATAGGGAGTCCTAATACAGTGTCACAAGTGTGAAGTGCACGGCCATAAGCCGATCAACAACAGGCACGCAGGTACGAGCAAGGCGAAGGCTGCGTACTTCAGTTTGGGGGCGCGCATAGGAGATTCATGCAGCGGTCACTCTTGCTAATCCAAAATGCAAGGAAAACAAAAAAGCGCCAGCGGCAGAGCAACCTGTCAACTATACGAAGGTCTCCATATACGCAAGAAAAAGTCTTCGCGGGGGCCTGAAGTCACACAGGGCAAGAAGGGGGCGCAGTCATCATTATTAAAAGACCGAACTGGGGGGGAGAGCCGGGGGGCCACTTTAACGGGAGTTCGACGAGGAAGTTTGTGATGGGGAAAAGAGTAGAAAGCAAAGAGGGAAGAGCGGATAAAAAAGGGCCTTAAGGTTGCGGGTGATAATGGATCAGTCAACTGGAGAGACGCGTCTTCTTTAGTGAGTAGTGAGATCAACAAAAAAACGGGAGACAAGATAGCCCCTAAAGAAAACGTCCGGCTGCGAGGGGAGGGAGCAAGGGAAGGAACGCGGTATCGAGGCACTAGGGAGAATTTAATAAAAGGAAGTAAAGGTAGAATAAACCTTACATAGTTTAAAATCGAGCCATCCTGAAGAGCATAAAACGATTTCCAGGCTTAATTTGAACTTCCCCGGGAAGTGAGGTCGGTAGACAGGAAAGGAAAGGAGGTGGAAAGGGTTTGTAACCGCCTGGATTGCGCGAGTCGATAGTAAGAATACCGCTTCGCCTGAACTAAAACCCACTTTTGGGGGGGAACGGCGGGGGCGTTGCTCGATCGCGGGGGAAGTGATAATCAATTTCGTAACCTTGAACCTGTGTCCGTCGTGGTCGTTGGAGCGGTCTGGTGCTGAAATACGAGGACAATAAAAAGCGCCTCGATCGAATGGATAGAGAACAATATCCTGACAGTAGAAATATAACAAGCTCTGAGGATGACAGGTCCTAGGTCGCTCCGTAAAACAAGTTTAGATGGGGGGTGCGGGCTCATCGGACCATCTTAACGGGGGAAAGCAAACTCGGATTAATCAGGCCAAAAAAAAAGGGGATGAGATGCAAAGATCAAAAAACTGCGGAGCCTTCAGACGCGATATTGGCAACCACATGGGAAGTGACAAGAACAAGCTCTGGTCGGTGAAATCCGTCGGGTAGACCAAATCAAAAACGGCCCCGCGTTCCACCACGGGCTCACAAATGAAAAGGCAAACGAGAAGTGTTGGCACCTCCAATGCCTGCCAAAACGAAAAAATTACATTTCAATAAACGGCGTAGTGCCTAACGGGCACAGCCACATAATAAAACATATAATGTAACACGCAGCGGAAGCGAAAGGGCCAGTAAACGATTCGCGGTAGGGAAAAAGGGGGCAAATAACACCAGGAAGATCTGGGCCGGTCCAATGGGCACACAGCGGGCGCGCTAGTTCTCTAGAAAGGAAAACAGCAAGGCAACGACTGTCCTGAAAACGAATAAACGGGAAGGACACCAGGAGCTCTCCAGAACACGGAACAGAACTGGGATGGTCTTGTTGCGCTCGGTTGAGTTGGGGGGAGGGAGGATTAACACTTTCGGGTCACATCGAAAGTGGGACAGAAACATAGTGGTGGGTGTATAGGGTCGCAAAAGTCAAAAAAACCTCCATACAACTACTGACTCGGGCGGCTCGAGGGAGGGTTTAATACGTAACCGGAACGGGTAGGAGGAACACACAATAGTGGCAGTCAAGACGGTAACGATCGGTGAGCTGGGTAGAGGAAATGAGAGAATGGTTAATGGGTAAACGAAAGTCAGTATCACAACGACGTAGCTTGTGAACCAACCCGTGAAAGGGTAGGGCGCACCTTAATGTTAGTGGGGAGCCACGAGTGTGACGCACACAAAGAGCGAATCGAAGGAACTGGCTAATGAATTTTTCTTTCGCCAGAAGATTCACCGTCAATTACTAAAGTGGAATCATTAGTCTGTGGGACCGGCATGAGAAGAAGGTAAGGACCAGTTGCTAGGGAGCAGTGGCAGTCCTCAATTCCTTGAAAGGCTGAAAGACCTCATCAACTGATATAGGCCGGGGCATAGAAAAGGGTGCTGTCCCAGGGTTCAACGCTACGGAGTCGGTGGGTGGAGAGTGAGGACCATACTAATAAAATAAGACCACTAGGAAGGCGATCTCATACTGGGGGTGGATCGAGGGGACATATGAAAAAAGTTTTTAGAATTCGGATTCCAGTCCACTCATGAAGGCGGCGCGGTTTACCCGCCTCGAGGTAAAAAGCAATGGGGGGCCACGGAGGGGCAGCCGCTCGTTTACTGTCAACAAGTACCGGGGGACGAGGCAGGCAAAGGTCTGGGCAGCGATGTAAATATGGGCGGCCTGGAGAAAGATCCTCGCAAAAGAGAACAGGAGAGGAAAATAGATCACCAAGGAAGCCAGAAGTTCTACCGACAACATGATCGGCAATTGATGAATGGTATGTGGCATGAACACCCGTTACAGTAGGGGAGAGTCGCCAGGGGACACGACGCAAAAGAGGGGGGGGGAACAAACGTGTGTGCGTGCGATCGTTGGACTTAAGCCACGTGGACAGTACTTAACGACGCTCGGGTTTTCCTGGAATTGAAAAAGAAGCAGAGCATACGAATCTATTCTATGGGGGGGATGTCTCGGATCTACATACAAAAAAGAGGGTCATAAGACACCAGGCATAAAACGGGAAACAAAAACTTGAAAAATAGGGCCGTCACGGACTCACGTTATTTGGCTTATAGAGGTGTGAGCGAATGCGTGTGCTGATTGTAGGCTAGGGGCTGGGAGGGCACCTCAGGCACGTAGTAACTGCCGTCAACCCGGATAAGGTGTGCACCGTGTGGGGCGATGCTCTCTCCCAGCAGTGCCCATAAAAATTGCACGCAAGGTGGTACGAAAACTTACCAGGGGTCGTGGCTCGATGACGTCAAGGAAAATCCCACAAACACGGAGGAGGGCTGTATAGGCGAATAAACGCACATGCGGAATTTTAACCGGTACAAATGCGAATGTAGGCACAGCCACGGAATAAAGAAGAATAACTGCTGAACGACCACGGCAGTCTTACTTGTCAGGTCCCCGGACAGGGGCCAACAGAACTTGGACGAAGACCATCGTCCGGGGGGGGGAGGCGACCAAGAGGTCGGCTGGGTGCACTCGAAAGTTTGAGCAGGCCATCAGACGGGGGATCTCTGACTCGGAGGTGATGGATCAGGGGGCCGTCGATTCAAGGACGCTGGGGACACGACATGCTAATATGGCTCCACCTCTATTGGGCAACCATAGAATTGTGTACTTTGGTTGAGGAGTATGGGTCTCAACCGCAAGGGCGAAGCAGCAAAGGAAGACCTCTGATGTACTGCTCCTGAGAGGAAAGAAAAATCAAAAAACAGGTACACACATGGCAGGGACCACACAGACAGAGGGATCATCCGATCAGAGCACAGACATCAGAGAGGGGAGTGAACCTGCTCAGCTAGGGACTGAAACGGGCGGTTTTATGGGGCACCTTCCGGGAGACAGTAACAGGAGGGGGCTCTCAAAACTCCCCCCTAACGGAGGTGCTTGACTCAAGGGGGAAAAAAAAACAATTTGTCAAATGGAAAAATCGAGTAATGTGAACCTGAGGGAGACGATCTTGTTGAAATGTACACGGTACCGAATAACGGGGTCTGTTTAATTCAACGCTGGAACCGACCAGAAACGGGTGCTTCATCGGGGAGAATCTATCCTGGCTTCGCCAACTGACTTTGTGGCACGTTACCAGACACGCAAGAGGTAATAATGTCGGCTGAACGGGCAAACTCCGATGGGCAGTGAATTTTTGTTGACATGCTGTTAGAAACTCACCTTGACGGGGCGGCTGTAGCGGCCATAGCGGCCGCATCGCAACCACAGTAATCAAGGAGTGTCGAAACCGGGAAAGAGGGAACTTGAGTACGGAGATGATCAAAATCATGTTAATGCACGACGTGAAAAGGGGCCGGCGTGAACAGTGGCAGTAGGCAGTCGGAAGGATGGGATTAGTACGGTGAACTCGCGAACTAATTCACTGCGGCGCGTTGCAACGGACCCGGGGCCAGATCGAACCTGAACATATGGGGGGAAAAAAAAAAACGGGGGAGATTGAACAATGTTTTCCGGAACCGGGCCAGCTAATTGGGGAGGTAGATCCCCGTACTGGGCGAGAAGTTGCAAGGGCATACGAAATTAAAATGAACCGGACTGAAGTGGAAGAAGTGAACAGAATGCCACGAGGCATCTGGGGGTTGTTGTAGTAACGCAATCCCTAGGGAAGTTCTCCGACGGATTTGTACAGGCCATGAAGAGCCCGCTCCTGAAGACGTCACCTGGGGGACGTAAGGACGAGGAACGCTCTACAGCATACCACACGCAGCTATTAGTTTGGAATAAAAACGTCTTCAAAGAATCCATCGAGTCACGCACAAAAGGTGTGAAACACCTAACACCTGAAAGTAGCAGGACGCTGCATGCCTCGTCGGCATGAGGAGGGAATTAGAAGGGTGCCAGACGGGAACGAGTTGGCCAACATCGGATGTGGTTGTGTTCGACAAATGCGAACACAAGGATGACAAGCCGTGCCGTTCTCACACTTGTCCCATGGATGAAGAGCGCGCGCCGAGAGGAGGTCAGAGGTGAAGGGGTCGAATACCATCGGGAAAGGTAGGACAAAAAGCGGTCAAACCGGAGACTGGTCAGTACTCTAAACTTAGGGGGGCTAGCACTCGGGGGAACGCGGGTTCAAGAAGGCAAGATGAAAAGCGTCTTAAAAAGGGAATCTGATGGCAGAAGATAGTGCTGAGAAAGACCTGGAAATTCACCAGGCTACTGGTTGCCACAAGGAGTAAGGGGTGTAGTAGTATCAAAATGGTGCCCGCGAAAAATGTACAGATAAAAACGAAGGAAAAACTTACAATCGAGCCAGCCGTACGCGGGGGGTGTCAGTTATACTATTGAACCACACAGAGGATGAGGGGGTAAAAAAGAGGGAAATAAAAGAGATTGCTCCAGAACGTGAACCACCTGAAGTGCTAGCCGAGGTTGGAAGGGAAATTCCTGTCGAGAACCGGTATCGATGTGCATAAACGGTAAACTTCGTGCTGCGAGAGTGCATAACCGGAGATTCGAGGAAGATTCGCTTGGGGCAGCACAAATTATCAGGAGGCCATCAAGGAATGCTAACGGCACCGGTATTAAATAAAGGGGTCCAGTCCGGAAGATCATTTCCCCATCGTGGGGAGAAGGTAGGAGACATCGTCGAGGACATTACATCGTCTTGCACGAATTTCGCAGCTGAAGGAGGAAAGACCAGTCCGCTTTGTCCATTGAAAGATCTCGATGCGCTGACGCAAAGAAAGGGGGAAAAGAAATGACCGCTGTGACCTGCTTGGAAAAGCGGGTCGTCCAACAGAAGAATTCGCAACACATATACGGAGAATGATCGCCCGCGAATGCAGCAGGTCTGAACAGGTTCTTATTCAGGACAAAAGTACATAGGGTAGTCCAACAGCAGGGGGGTCTGCCGAGAGGGGGGGGGGAAAAGGCGAGAGGGAGGTCGAAATAGGGATAGCCGAAGAAAGGAAATGGGGGGGGGGGATCGCAGAACTGCGCGTCTCCAGCCAACCAAACAGATAAACTTCCCATTTGCAGATTCAAATCCTTGGTGAAAAAATCAGTGAAACTGTACAATCCATTCGGAATACGCGCTGAAAGAAAAGGGAGAAGCAAATAAAGGAGACTGTTGGTCCCACTTGTAGAAATGTAGAGAGCAAGCTGGAAATCACGAACACAAATAAAGGGGGTGTCAGATGAACTTCGCCCGCCCCCATTAACGCGCCAAGGGGGTATATGAAGCGAAAAAGCGTAAATATGAAAAGAGTAAGGGGACCGATGGAAGTACCTGAGATTTAGACCGCAAATCGTCCCCACTGTGCATCGTACACGGGTGCAGATCCCTCGTCGCTACGTATCAAGGACAAAGAAACGAAACGTCAATAGGAGCCGGTGGTTCATTCAGAGAGAAAGGGGGCAGATAACGAAGCACTCCAGCGTTGATGGTGAATGTGGTCGGTTTACCTGGGCAGGGGAGCGGGACACGCCTGGCGGGTACATCGTGGCCAGAGGGTAGGTAACAAACTGGGCGTGATTCTCACAGCGGAGATATAATCGTTATAGCAGGCGCGGCAAAGGGACAGCGCAGGACTAGACTGTGCCTAATGTCCTCAGCTACGTGCTGGACTGACAAAGCCGGGGAGGAACCCATCAATCCCGAGCAGAGTGCAAAGAACACCGTGGCTATTAGTCCTCGTTAAAAAGTGCAACACATACCGGGTTGACAAGTGAAGACGAGGGTAAGACGGGGCCATGCTGAAGCCGTGCAGCGTGTCCATAAATGAAGGGACCAGTCTGTGCCAGGCCGCGGGGAAGGGGGGAGTTTGTCTGACGAGACACGGAAGAATAAAATCAAGAAAGGCGCAGAAGGGTTTAAACGGCCGAGAGCCGATTGATTGCGAAGGAGGAAACATGAGTTTGTCCTTCCGTCCAGACGGTCATGGAATCAGGAAAGTAGAAACAAAATACTACGCAAAATAAGACATGTAAAGTCGAGCAACCATAGCAAACGAGGAAACGAACATAATAAAACGAGGCTCCGAATTGGCACGAGAACGAACCCACAGTGCGTGGCGTACACAGCAGGTCAGAAGGAGACAGGACGTGTCAAAAAACAAGGGTTTGGACACTCCCACCAATTCTTATGGATGTCTTTTTCCATCGAGACCGAAAAGGACGGATGCTGAGGCCAGTTGCGGACCCTAAAAGACGTCATTCCTTCAGCTATCATCAAACAGAGTTGCGGACCAGGACTCAGCATCTCTTAGCCTAGGGGGTCCATGCACTTGGATCAGCACGTCACGAGAAGGATGGGAGGGACACTGCAGTGGATGGTAGAAAACAGGCTCTTGACAGAGAAAAAGGTACACAAAAGGGGGATGTGCGAAGGGAAAAAATGAATCAACTGTAACTCCACGAAGGGGTTGAAAAAGAAAAAGAAAGTAGATAGACAGTTCGTGGGGATAGGCAACTAGAGCCGGAAGTGTAAAGCTTGAATAGAGAAACAGCGCTGGCTACAAGTGTGGTTGCCGTATGGCGGAACGCACGAACGCATGGACGGAGATAGGGCGGATAATCGAAAAGCTAAGAAGAAAACATGGTGCAGCGAAATGTGGGCAAGGGGCAGCGGTGGAAGGGGATCTTTACCACTATCATATAAAGTGTTTCACTTGGCCTGAAGGGTGCGAGTTGGAAGGGGGGCGGGGCAGTGGACCGTGTGCAAGAAAAGGCCATGTAGTGTGTCCATGGGGGGCCGGTAGAGTCCCAGAAAAATATGTCCCCAAACTGAACCGTCAACGGCACGATACATTTCAGGGTGAAGAAAAACATGAGAGGTGAGGGGAGACAAACTCACTTCTGGATAGGAGCGCACGGGCACCCCCGACTCGCATGATAGGGAAGAGCAAAGGTAAATTTCATCCTGCCTGGAGGGTTAAGAGGCCTTCCACAGAGACAGTATTCCCTTCAAAATCCGGTACAACTATTAAAGTGGAATACCGCAGAGGTCCATTCACGGACTGTTCCTTGACAGGGTCACGGAGGGGGGAGTACGCCAGAGAGTACAGGTGAATTAAACAAGAAAGGCGGAATTCGGCAAACCGTGGAGGACAAGCAAGAAGGATATTTCAAGGAAGTGAAAACCTGTCTCTCTCATCACGGGGGATAGGGAAGAAAAGAGACCCCGCGTATCATTTCGCGCTTTCACAGAGGCTTACAAAAAAAATGGGGAAGGCGAACGCGATCCTCAAGACACCATGATAAAAGCAAGGGACCTGGGGGTCACATAAGCCCGACTGCCTGGATCTGGGGGAGACGTGGTTCTGTCGATCAACGGGGGAGGAACCCTGAACGGGGCCTCCCTGATCTCACTCGCAAACCTGCGCCTCGAAGGCAAGAGGTACCGTATATATCGGCCGGACCCGTTACTCGGAGCAGATGGAAAGGGGGACAGGGGGCGGGACAAAAAGACCGAGAAGGGGGTGAGTGCCGGATGGTTCGCGTGCAGCGCTGTGACTGATTTTGATAACCAACCGGGCAAGGCAACAGGGGAGTTTACAAAACTGACCCGGAGTGGACGAGAAGGGAACTTAGGCAAGAACGGAATCTATTACCAATGGTGATCCAGTAGAAGTTAGGGACACTCAAAACATGGTGCAACGGGGCGGAAGGGGGGAGGGGCTACTGCAGAGAATCTGTCGTCTAACTGATGAAATGGGGATAAGATGAGATGTAACAAAATGAAAAAGCTTAACCTGCTACACAGCAGGGATTTTGGAAACGAGGGGAAGACGTCGCGGGGGCAAGAATCAACATCGCCACAAACAGGAATGGGAAGTAAGATCCCATGCTAATCAGTAAAGAAAACGCACTTAGTGCATCAAGAACATTATTCGCTCTTAGGGTGCATAAAGCGGAGCAGAGAACTGCATCCGCAACGGGACCGTTAAAGTGATGGAATAAGACCAGCTTCGCGGGGTTCTCAACGTCCCATGAACAGTTGTAATTCAGCGGCTAAGCGTAATCAGGGACAGGGCGCGCCAAACAAGGGAAAAAGATAGATGGGCAGACAAAGCCGCGAGTCTCGGGAACTAGAAGAAGGATATGAAGTTAGTTGCAGAGTTCCAGGAAAAACGTCATCTTTTCGAATCACAGCGCAGATATCTGTGCTATGGCGAAAAAGAGGTTAGGGAAAGTGACGAGCGGGGTTAGAATAATATTAACCTTGAAGACGTGTGTCACAGATGAAGGGAGGCATCACTCTTCAGCCTGGAAAAAAGCGAGGGGGAGGGAGCTAACACTGGAGAAGACAGCAGACCTTCGTTGAGACCAGGGTCACACCACACAATTGAAATAGGTTTCGCATCACAGCGGGAAAGGAGCAGCACCGGAATGTAAACAAGGGTGTCGCCCGGCAGAGTGCGATATTCACACGAGTCCGGAGGGGGGGGGAAATGAAAAGTAATCAAAAAAAACAACCAAAAAAAATCAGTTAAAGACTCGGTTT
>Ga0179593_1495644_pt1 | contig 10245 bp, 11 predicted proteins | sample CZODoug2_1_08_16_FD_185931 | JGI IMG/M metagenome (GOLD analysis project Ga0179593, IMG submission 185931) | Vadose zone soil fungal communities from Angelo Coast Range Reserve, California, USA - CZODoug2_1_08_16fungal (PacBio error correction) | ecosystem: Environmental > Terrestrial > Soil >...
CAAACTCATTAAAAGCAATTGCGGGCTGCTCCACGGGAGATCTTGTGACCTATTGGGAGTCTGTAAGACCAGGGGAAGAGATCGTGCGAACATCATCTTAGGGAGGGGGGAGGTCAAAAAAACAGTTTTCGGAGGAAGAACTTTACGCAGGGTGGCTTCGGGAAGCGGAGGGGGATGTTCGGCTCCCTCTTCTCTACGGTCAGAAGGCACAAAGACCTGTCTCCCTGATCCAGAAGAGGAGGAAAAGAACTCCGTTAGTATTCTTCTCTTGAGACGGGACGCCCTCCCGAACTTGTGAAGGAAAAACCTCTCCTGGGTTTCTCTAGGGGAATGAGTACGAATTATGGAAATGAGGGTGTTAGAACTACGCTCATAGAAGGGTAATAGAGCGTTCTGAGGAGTATGGGTTGGTGATTCTCGAGAGGGAGCAAAGGAAGCATTTTTTTCTGTGTAGGGCCGGACACGCAAGGAAAGGTCAAGAGTTCTCTGAAGGATAGATACCAGAAAATACAGGTTGGAACCTCGTAGGCGAGATTTCCGAGAGCAGAAAAAAAACGGGAAGACTGTCCTGAATAGGTCAGTCGAATCTGACCTCTTCTTTGAAAGGAGGTTCGGTAAACCATAAACAAACGGAGGGAGAACACTTGTTATATCTGACCAGCCGGTCCGAACCAATTCACGGTCCTGGCTAAAATGTAAACTAGGGGAAGGAACTTCTTACCGGGTCCCATGGTTATACCGGCACGAACGTTCGTTCTCGACTGAGTATAGTCGTGCAGAACTGGGAAAGAAGGAAGAAAGAAACTCGCACGGAATTTCCCCTGAAAGGACCAGGGGGTATAGGTTGGGGCATGCCCGGACCCCGCCTTCTCATGGGGTCCCGCGCAACGCGCCCTCGACGGGTTTCAGATCGGCAGCCTCGGGGTGTTTGAAGAGTCAATCGGTCGGGGGGGAAGGGGAAAATCCTTGGAGCAAAGAGCCAAAAAAAACTCTCCCGACCTGGCTTGAGGACCTCGTACGGCAACGATGGGGGGCAAAAAACCTCGTCAGTCTTGGCTGTTTCCAAGGGGGGGGTCTCATACCTCTTTAGAGCTCCCTCTCCACTAGACAAAATACTGGGTGGTCGTGCTGCTGGAAAAGCGGGATTTGCGCTTTAGCCTGGGGATTTCAGAAGAACAACTAAGACGAGTAGGGGGGGCCTTCGAACTCCTGAGGAAAAAAATGAACCGGGCAAACCTCTGTATGGGGGAGACAACGCTCTATCTGATCTAGGAGGAGTGCGCGGCGTGAAGGGCACCCGCGGATGTCTTCTTCACCTGAAACCGGAATCAGAGGGGGGCAAACCCGTCAACACGCAGCGCTTCTGCAGGGAGCAAAGGGAGCCGAATGATTAGCGGCGGATGGGGACTTTACCAAGAAAAACTAAGGGGGGAAACAGAAAAATGCTTGCGGACGTCCCGCCGTGGGGGGCTTTCGTCTCGTCCAGAAAGAACCAGGTTTAGAGAAGGTGGGAATGCGCAGGGCCAAGGGAAAAAAAAGCAAAAAGAAGGGGTGGATCTCCGGGAAGGCGGGCGGACTCCTTTTGTCACGCAAAAGGTCAGCCTGTCGGATGGGAGCTGGCTGACACAAGCAGGTGAATCTGACCTAACCGTAACCTGGAATTAACGGGTCTCCAGGAAAAGGCTCGCGGCTGAACACGGGGTGCTGGGCCGGAAAGTGATGCTGCTGATCCCTGTCGTGAGGACCCTGAGCGACCTCTTCCACCTCGGGGGAATAAGGGCGGGCCTGGGGGTGGGTCAATCAGGGGGAGCGTCCTCCGAGGTTAACTGCGCCCGGAACTCTGAATTCTCAAGGGGCTTCTAAAGGGGAAGGGCCTTGGCTGGGGTTTAATTGCGGAGTCTTCAAGAGTTGGTGTGGCACAAAAGAACAAGGGGGATCAATTAGTCTGCAACGGACCTCTAAACTGGCGGTACAACAAGGAGCAGATGCCAAACAGGGTAAGAAAAAAGACGGTAGAGGGTGAAGCTCGGCGGACTCATTGCAGGTCAGCGTTCATCAAAGGTCCTTTTGTCCGGAGACGGGCAGCATAGGTTCAAAGAACGCCTAGGAATGAGGCCGAGAGGCCGGTTGCACACGAAGGGTCGCTCTGGGAATTCTAGCTTTTTGACGGGCAGATGGCCGACCACGAGAATGCTCGACTTGTCAGGGAGACTGGACGACATTAGGCGACTGAGAGATGATATATGGAGAAGGTAAGAATCTACTGTGGAGTTTAATGAATATCAGAAATCCCTAAAACTCGCGGTAGAAAAACCGAAAGTCGCATCGGTGCGGAAAGCTTCTCGATGACCTTGTGCGCCGGCTGTCGAAGGTTCATGTACACACAACTGGGATCGTCTCACACGGTGAGCATTGGCCGCAGATCCTACGTTCTCGGTACGGAGGTCGACCATCAACACACAACTGGGATCTGAAAGATAGAGATCGTCCCTACCAGAGAAGTCTTGTCTCTGGACCTGAGAAAGACATCAGTGCTGACTACGATAACTATGTAAAGAAAACAAGTCTAAGGGCGTTAGAGTATAGTAGAAAAGGAAAAGACTACAGAATGAAGAGGTGTTATAGAGTGAGGAAGGGGTAGGTAACAGACAAAGAGGAAGGGATGATAGAAAGACGAGATCGTAGAAATGATCCTAACAGCCTGAGAAGAAGATTCTAGTTGGTGGGTCGGATAAAGCTTCAAAATAGGAAGGAAGAACCTCTAAGCGGTCGGGGGGCAAAGGAGGAGGGACCAGGACATAAGGGGGGGATATACCCCAAGATGAATCCTAACTCAGGGAAGAAGGGGATTGATCGATGAAAGAGATGGGCATCGTCCAGGGGAAAAGGGGAAACGAGGTGATCTCAAATGAGGGGCCACTGGGAGAATGGGACACGTGGCGAGTTCGGTACGACATACTGAGACGGACTCGGGGCACCAAGTCCGAACCATAACTGCATTAAACAAAGAGAGAGCACGTCCCGGTGAACTGGAGAAAATGAGGCGTTGAGCCTGGATGAGCAAGGACGACGACCGAAAAATAAGAGAAAATCAGGATCCTAGGTATCGGAACGGTAAAAAGAACGGTCTGGATCGCCAGGAAGCAATCAATAACGTGACGGCATTCACACCACACAAACGTGGAAGGAAGCGCGGGAGAAGGGGGCATTCGTTTGAGGCGACCAGAACAGGTGATCGGCAGGGCGAAAAGGGGTAGGTTCATAGGGCGGTTTTCAGACAACAGAACCGGATGAACCTGTTTCCATCTCAACAAAGCGACGGCCGACAACGGGAAAGGAGAAAGATTATAGCACTTGATGAGTGATGTGGCGTCCGGAGACTTCTCCAAAAGGAACGACCAACGGATTGTCTTTTAGTAGACAGACAAAGGGAGAAGAAACAGGGTGGGGCGGAGGGGGCCTAACGGGGAGAAAGTAACAGTCCTGACTCAGGAAAAGGGAGGTAGGGAAGAAGAAAGGAACAGAGAGCGTCGTGCGATGGACTCCTAAAAAGGCTAACAGTGAAAAAAGAGTGAAGGAGAAAAAATCTTTCAAAACCGCTCACAAAAACACGCATACAGGAAAGACATAGAATCGCAGATAGTTCACAGAGGATACCGTAAAAAGGACAAGATTGTATAAAACCAGGCCATTTAAGCATTCTTCATAAAGGGTCTGCAGCGTCGCTCGGGTATACCGGGGGGCAAGACCGGGCAAATCCTTTTACAGAAAAGCCAAAACAGTGAAACTTGCACAACAGGGCACTAGGGGGAGGGAACGTGCTGGGAATCAGAAAAAGACGCTCATCAGATAAAGAAACACGGATCAAAGTACACCGCGGACCAGAAACTGCCGGTCCCCGCCAGGACCGATTAGGGGCAGATCGAACGGAGGCGAGGGGGGGAAACCTAGTAGGTAAGCAGTCACAACGAGTGAAGAGAGACATCACGGCGAGAGAAAGTGACCAGGGGAAACGGTTCGGTGGGTCGTCACTCTTTGCCACACTGATCCGTGCAGGGCCTGTGCTCACTTCATTCTCAGGAAGGAGAGATTAGTTCATCCCCGTATTAAGTCAACGAACAAGAACAATCCTAACAGGGGGAAGTTCCTTGCCGGAAAAGGACAGCTGGGAAGTAAAGCAAGGAAGTGCCAGCTAATTCGTAAAAAGAAATTAGGCCTGGTGCAGCAGAGTAAGAACCAAGGGGGAGACCTCATCCGTGGGGGGGAATGGGTACTTCATTCATAGCCGACCGAGCAGGAACTCGTCAGCTCTTCCTCAGCAGGTGGGTGTAGAAGGCTAAACGTAGTCCGCGCGGTTAATAGAGAAAAACGATGGTCAACCGGAACCCTGTCTGGTAGGGGGGGGGGAGACCTTTAGGAGGGGACGGTACAGGGGCGGAATTCATTCCAACTGAGAATGCGTTTGATCGCGCGGCGACCCGAAAAAAAACCGATTATTACTCGGCGGGCTCAAGAGCAGAGGTCAGGGCGAGTTCCACAACGAGGCCACTCAAGAGTTAGGAGCCTCCGTTCTCCAGAGCCTGCAGATGCCAGTGTGCAGCAGTGAAAAAAAATGCGGGAAGGATTCAGGTGCGGGCGCAGAAGCAGCCGCCAGAGTGGGAGCTGTTGCGGGTGAAAAGAATTTCTTGCTCTCCAGCGACGACAGACTTTGGGAGTTCCGGGGGAGCAAAGAGATCCCAAATCCCCGAAGACGCCCTGCAAGAAAGGAAAACAAAACGGAAGGAAAAGGGACCAATTGCCTCAAACTAGAAGGCGGCAGGTCAACATAGCTCCACACCCCGACAAATAAGGAAGGAATTCGAAATATAGACTTGGAGAAGCCCCGACAGAAGAACACGGGTTTTTTCTCCCGTGAGAATCAGGAAGGAAGGAGGGACGGGAAACCGAAGAAGACTTCTAACTCTATGCGCTAACTTGATGGAATCCACGCCCAGGGTCCTCCAAACAGCCATACTCCGCAGATCTCTCTCCCGAACAACCCACCTAAAGTTGGAAAAAAGAGATAAGGTAGGAGGGAGTCTTTTTTGGGAGTAAAGAAAGGGGGTCGAGCTGGGCACTTGTGGGAAGAAAGTAAAGGCATCTGGCAAGCACGGAGGGACGCTATCACCGTCTACTCGGACAGGTGCTGGAGGAAGAACGTTCAACTCAAAAGCTGGAGCTGCTGGTCACCAAGGTAAACGTCGGAAAACCCATGTCCCGTCTGTCGAGGGGGGAGACTGTCGGGTAGGGGGTGGAGAGCAGAGCTGGCCGAACCGCAGGGCCTTGAAAAGGGCTGTACCAGTGGTCGGTCCTCCGGGCAAAGTTGGACTGGGAAGGAGTCGAAGGGGTAGTCAAAAATCGGGCGATTGCCAGGAAAAAAGGCTCCGCCGTACCTGTCGTCGCTATATGACGACAGCAAGGGATTACATCTCGAGGGGGACTACGCGAAAAGGGCCCGCGGGACCACTGTGGGGTTCAAGACCGTCACCCCGACCACCTCTCAATGTTCAGAGGGAAGGAATATGAAAAACTCGAATAAGAGATTGTGGGGTAAAAGCCTCAGAGGGGAGCTTCAGAATCGCCTACTTGTTAAAGTTCTAAAGACACTGATCACCCTCTCCCTAAGTTTGGGGCATTGGGGTAGGGAAGATGGGTTTTGGGGTACACGAATGTCGACACTTAAGAAAAGGCTGGTCCTGAGTTACAAACGAAAAAAAGATCACTTTGGTCGGTCCATCCGTTGAATGCGGTTACCTTCATAGGGGAAAAAAATTTATGAAAAGCCGAACCAAACGAGGACCGCCGAGCTGAAAACGTATCAATCGGAAGGCGGTCGAGAAGCGCAGTCCACACAGACACAGAGAACCAACAAAAGTTTCTAGAGGAAAATCAGAGTAAAAGATCAAATTCGTGAGATGGAGACAGTCTGCGATTAACCGCTGGCACGACCGAACTGCTTCCCCGAAAAAAGGGGAGACCGCCACCGGGGACAAAGGCTTCGGAGCTTTGTTCAAATCGCAAATCTGTCGGAGCGGCAGTGAACCACGAGAAGTCCATCCGGCAGCAAACCTCAGAGGACCCAAGAAGAAGTAACGGTGGCACAGGATCCCGCGCCGCAAACCCGTCGCGTCCGCGCGCTGCGCGCCCCCTCGAAGTGGGGAGCTTTCAAGGATCTCGTTGTGCCGCAACAACGGGGGGGAGGGGGAGAACATCACGGGACGGATCCTCACCGCACAAAGAGTCATTGCCTTAGTGGGCGGGAAATACTTTCATGTCAAAGCTCTACTTTCAAATTGATCAGCGTTTTCAAAGTGGGCTGCATGAGCGGGGCGTCCAAGACAAAAGAACGGCCTCCCGCGGAACGGGGCTGCCCGCCTACTGTGTGGAAGGAGCTGGTCAACACGCGGTTAAGCTTGGGTACAGGTCGTACTCACCAGATCAAAGCATAAAACTTACATGGCCGGTGAGAAGAGACGGGCCTAGGGGTGGACGCAAAGAAAGTGAAAAAAATCTCTGCTCTTCTCTGTCTGGCGTGTGGAAAAAAAAAACCCGCAGGTGGGACGTTGTGGTCGTTTGTCAGCTAAAGAGGGGAAGAGTTCGCCGAGCCGCACGCTGATGAAGCTCGGGGTTGCGGCAGGACGTAGTAGCAGCCGTTCTTCGGGTGGCGGCGGCGCTGGGTTGAATTAACGCGGGGGGCCGTTTCGGTGCACCAAAGGGACAGGGGGGAGGGCAGCTGGCAGTCGCCGTGCGGCTTCAAAACAACACGGAAAAAAGGGGCGCCGCCAGTGGAAAAGGTCCACAACACGCATAGAACGGGGAAACGGGGTGAGAAGCAGTTCGCCCCGCGGGGTGGTTCAAAATTGCCCCGGCCAGCCCGGGTACTTGCGAGCACCAAGCCTGTTCCTCTGACCTACCAGGGAGGAAGGGGGGAGGAATGGAGCCCGGGGAATGGGTCGGCGTGCCACGCCCATGAAAGCGAGTGCGTCGCCTGGGTAATGTGGGGGTGACGTGGGTCCAAGCTAAAAAAAAACCGATGACTGCACACTGGTGAAAGGAATTTAGATGACAGGGGGCGGGGAGCAAAGAAGGAATCAGTGGCTCTGAGTTTGAAACGCCGGAACCGCCGGGGTCACTGAATTATCCAGAAGAGTAAAACGGGATAAAGGGGTCAAAGGCGATCTTTCATAACCAACGTAGGGAAGCGGGGTGAAAAACTTCGGGGGGCGCAACTTTTTTCCCCCACGAAGAGGTGCGGGCGAGGGTAGGAGTCATACCGTACCCACGTGTCAACTCAGGGTTCTGGGAAAAAATTCGTTAGCAAACTAAGTCCCGCGCCGGTCTCATCGCGGTCACGCGGGGGGCGAAGGGACTTTGGGGGGGGGGGCTTGGCCGGATGCGTCTCTTGGGGGCAAATTCCTGCCAGTCCTCGAGTCACTGAAACCGAACTGAAATCTGTTGGGGTCGAGTACTCTGCTAGGCGTGGGGGAGGGGAAGACGCAAAAGACTCGAGGGATCTAGCTTTAGGCTCGAAGCTGGGTCAAAGATTCAAAAACCTGCTCGGTTGCTGTGGACGAGACGGGAGAAGGGAACTGACCCCAAGAGGGGAAGCATCTTCGAGATGGTCCGTCTCAGAGACGTAGTATCCGCGAACGGGCGAAACGTTCGGGCACATCGGTCTAAGGGAAAAACGAGCCAGGGCAGTCTAAGGCCAAGTCTAAAGAAAACAGGGGGCGATATCATCAAAAACACACCAAAAGAGAAACCGAGGACGGCCGAGGCCTGCGCACCCAAAGCTTCCCTTACTACCGGGGTGGTGACCGCAAACGAAAAGGAGACCGTCTCCAAAGAAGACGAGAAGTATCACCAACTGTCATCTGTCGATGGGGAGCGGCGCGGGAACGCCCAAAAGATTCGCATGAGATCCGGGGAAAAGGGGCCTACCTCTGACTGAGAACGAAGGATCGGCGGGTGGGTAAAAAATGACCAATCTTCGACGGACTATCACTAAGCACCGCGAACGGGGGGGAACCCTATCCCCTGGATGCCTGGTCTCGAAAAACTGTGCGCTCCGGGACTTAAAGTGAATCCGAGGCTTACGAGCGAGGGAGGAGAGGCCTCCTTGGGCATAGGGTCTCTAACCCTATTAGGACTACAGCTGCAACCCGTGGGGGGGGGGGTGGGGAACTTGGGGGGGGGGGGGGGAGTAGACTGGAGAAAGATCGAGAGGCTTACGGGGAACCCACGGGGCGACCGACCGACATTAAACTCAGCGCGCCGGCCCGATCGCCGGACTCAGCCGCTGGTCATGCCGAGAGGGGGGTACCGCCGGAACGGATGAATGAACCACACACTGCATATACTCGGGGTAAAGAGGGACAACAAAACATTGAGCCCGGAACCTCTCATCACGTGAGGAAGTAAAAAAGCACAAGGGGAAACTTCACAACAAAAGGGGTTGCGTTTAGTGCAACCCCCATGTCAGAATAGACGGTGTCAGGGCGAAAGCTTTGTTCAGCCACGAAAGCAAGAGACCAGAGGGAAACGTGTCGCGTGAAACCCGGGGATACTTCAGCGAACAGACCCAATTACTAGACACAGTGACGCTGTAACGTGTTTATTTTCAATGAACCAGACACCATTCCTTCCAAAGGGGCGGGAGGGAAGAAGCATCACGTCGACAAAAGCGAAAAAGTTGGTTCTTCGCCCTAACCGGGCCCAGCCCATTCATCTCGAAATCGCAGTACGGCATAAGCATGTCTTGCAAGATCTTTCGGGACGAATACAGTCCTCCCCCGGCCACAAGGGGAAGAAGAAGACCCACAACAGCCCCGGCGGGCCTCAAAATCCGCCAGAGGCGGAAGTCTTCCCATAAAAAATCGAGAAAAAAAGAGGGGGGAAAGCTTTTTCTTTTAAAGAGGGGGGGTAAGGTCATCATGGAGGATCGGGAGAAAAACGTTTCAAAACCTGCCCGAAAAGAGAATTTGAAACACAAACCCAGTCCGTCGAGATGCCTGAAATTCTTCTGGGTGCCCCCAAAAATAGAGGAAGAACACCGAACAAGAAGAATGCACAATCGTCCCTTACTAGTCCTACCCGAAAAAAAAGAGCTTTGTCTCGGGCTCAACAGGGAAACGGGTTACTAGCGGACGCGCAAAAATGACTGGATCTCCAACCGTCGGGTCTCCAGAACGGCGAGGCCTAACTTCAGGGGCGGCCGCGGAGCTGTTCCAAACCGTATCCTTAGGGGGGGGGGGAAGGGTGTCCTCTGGCGCGGATTCTAGGGACGGCGTCATGTGCTTCTGACATCGGCTAGCGCCGTCTAAACCACGCCACCGTCTTTGAGAAGGACAGCTTTTGCCGGGCGGCAGGGAGCCACAGGGGGGGGGCATAGTAAGAGGGAGGAAAGGACTTTGGAGGAGGGGAGATGGGCTTGAATAAGGGGGGGATGTTATGTGTACTGGGGTCAACAGTCGCCGACACCTTCAGCTCGGTCAGAACTAAAAGGTGGGCGCCGGGCCGTTCAGGGAAAGGAGGCATGCATCGTTCACGGGGAAAAGGGAAAAAAAAATTGCTTTCTGGGAGAAAAGCAAAATCTTTGCCCCTTTCTAATCAGTGACAACTGCTTGCGGGGGCAGCTCTTGTCGAAGAAAAAAAAAACACATTGCAGGACGCACAGCAACTCTTCTAGAATCGAGTGGTAGAACCCGGAAGAAAAAACTATTTCCTTGCTCGGATCCCATCATCATCACCAGAAGACGGGGGACGTTTGAGACGGGGAAAAAACCTTCAGTGAGGGAGTCCGCGACAGCATCGAGGATGGAGTCCACTACTGCGTTAGGGGCTGCGACAGGTAAAAGGAAACGAGGGGACAGCGTTTCCGTCCCTTAACTCGCCAAGAAGAGGGGAGGGAAGGAAAACTAACGGCACGGGAGCAGTTGCCTTATCGGGGGAGGACCGTCCAACTTTGATGACCGGACCTTAATCGGGGAGGAAAAATAAACGGCTCCAGTACACGACAAAAGTGAAGTATTCCCTTTACTATCACGTGGAAAGCAGAAGGGGATCAGGGAGGGGGGGTGAGGACAGCTGTTTTGCCGGTGAGGGGACTTATAGAAGGAGTAGAAGGTCGCCTTGGATGCGAAAGGCGAGGCGACTGTCTCCTGTATGAGAAATACAGACACCAATCTCCCAGCTACCAAGAACGCG
>Ga0179593_1627922_pt1 | contig 10245 bp, 7 predicted proteins | sample CZODoug2_1_08_16_FD_185931 | JGI IMG/M metagenome (GOLD analysis project Ga0179593, IMG submission 185931) | Vadose zone soil fungal communities from Angelo Coast Range Reserve, California, USA - CZODoug2_1_08_16fungal (PacBio error correction) | ecosystem: Environmental > Terrestrial > Soil >...
CGCCGGGGGAGGCCCTGAACCTGCTTCTCGTATTCCCAGGAAAACAAAGAATGTAAAGCCGCATCTTTTTATCAAAAAAGGGTCTGGCAAAGTTCTTGGCAGTCCGTATACGCAGCTCGACCCAGGGGAAAGAGGTGATAGGGGAAAGAACTCAAGGAAGAAGAGTCGGATTAAGAGATGGAAATAAAAAAAAAAAAAAAAAAACAAAAAACAAAAGAAGCAACAAAACCAAAAACAAAAGAAAAAAGACAAAAAAGAAAAACAATAAAACCAAAAAGGTGCACAAAAAAAAAAAAAGCGACAAAGTTGTTCGGGAAGGAGGAAAAAACATCCAAGAGGGAATAAAGAGGTCGTCCAGTGCAGAAAAAAAAGGCTGAGTAAGGACCTTCTCAATATTTTAATGGGCTGGGGGGGGGAAACGGCATGTAACAAACAACAAAGCGTGAACTTGGGAAAAGACAGAAGAGGCAGGGACATCCTTCGACTCCTCTCCTCGAACCTTCATGGACTTATCGGGGGAAGGAAAAAACGAAGAGGGAATGTTGAACTTGCTCACGACGTAGGGGGGGAACAATGGGGCAAAGTGGACAGGGCCACGGCAAGAAATCCCTCAAGGGATCATCGATGAATGACAGGTTAAGGGGGGGGTATCAAAAAAAAAGTACCCTGACTGCTGACTGAAAAGTAAGAGGTACGAGAAAAGGGACAGGAGTTGCTTCCTCGTAAAGTATTTCAAAAGGAGCAGAATCCTCCTTGAAAGGGAAACTTTAGGGGAAAGGCACGTGCGGTCGAGAACCAAGGAAGCGGGAAGGACGACAGCTTTGTTCCGGCGCTCGGGGACATTCTCCCTTCGAAAAAATGATCTTATTCGGGAATCCACCCACTGACATACCAAGGGGGGAGAAAAGAGCTCGAGAAAAAGAAGGAAAGGCGAACTTGGGGCATCGTTTTGTAAAAAAGTAAAAGCCAGAAAAGGAAAGGGGAGGCGGGATCAGGGGGCGTGCCGCACCTGAGGAAATCTAATCGATGCCAGCTGGAGAATGCCCGCCCGTTTGGAAGGTGAGAGGGGTGCACGCCGACAGCGGCTTCGGACGTAGAAAACTAAATAAAGAGAGGGGAGGGGATGGGAAAAGCGTTAGGTACTTCCATAGATGTTGTTTTCATTCAAAAAAACAGCGGGGTTTGGGGGGGAAAGGAACTGCGAACTACACCGGAAAAAAGAAAAAGGAAAGAAAGTGACAAAAAAGTGTCCGGGCAGTTACTGAGGACCTTGAGGAACAGGGGGGAGTCATAGGTCTTCGGCAAAAAAGCATAACATGGGGAGTGAAATCAGCTTACGGGGGCTAGTTGAAAGGAGGTTCATGCGAAAGGGAGGCCTCGCGCGACAGAGAATTAGGAAGGGGGAACCACGGTAAATTCCTAACGAACACCATGCTGCCCGTTCGCCTTACTTTAACGCGACGGTCGGGAGGAAGATCGATAAAAGGGAAGTAGGATGGAGACATGTCACAGACGACAACTCAAGGGGGAAATGAGGGGGGCTGCAGCTGGATAGAAATCGTGATTGCGCGGGGCGTGCGGGCGAATAAAAATCAACAGAACCAATCCTTAGAGGATAAAAAAGAGAAAGAAAGGGTCAACAAACACTACCGACGAGTTGAGGGCCGTGCATTTACTTTGAGGAGAAGGGTCGTAGGGGAAGAGTATATGGGGGAAGGTATATGAAGGAATCTCTATTGAAAAAGGAAATCAGGGGCGGCGCTTAAAAAAAAACGCGCCGCCGCGGGAAAAAACCCGGTCACATCAGGGGTGGTGGGGGGGGGGGGAATCTCGGGAGGAGTCTACGGAATAGGAGACGCTAGTCACCGATTCACCCGGGGGGGCTTTCACCTTTCCAAGGGGAATCACTTCTAACAGTAAAGAGGGGGAAGGGGTCCCGGGGGGGGGAAAGGAGTGGACTGAGAAAGATCCACTTTCAGCAAAGATGAAATGAACGCGAATCCGCAACAGGGAGAGGGGTCACCTGACCCTTAAAAGGAATGGTTCCTGTCTAAAAGAACCTCGTTTTACCACGATCTCGGAAGGTCGTATCGAGAGGGAGAAAAAGCTGACAGTCGCTCTTAGGGTCAAGGAAGCACGACAAGAATCGTCATTAACCTGGGCGGGTGCCGGGTCTGATTTTTTACCTGCGCAGAGAACAGGGTCGTGCCCTTTGTGGAAGGGAGGCTGGTCAAGGAGGGGCTCCGATATCTGAAAAGCGTATGAAGAGGGTCTTCAGGGGGGGGGGTTTCCCTCACATTTGGGAGGTCTCTACAATTACAGCATGCAGGGAAAAAAGGAGGAAGCCTATGCTTCACTCTATAAAACTGGGAAAGAAGTAGTCAGAGAAGCCAAGGCTAACACTACGCCTTATTCAGGTCCAGGGGAAAAAAACCGGGGGTCCGCCAAGAGTTATTTCATTCCTACGCGCAGTGGGAGAGGGGTTCGACGAGGGGATACTGGGGGTTTCGCCGGGAAAAGAAAAAGGCTTCCTGGAGAAGAAGGGGGTTGAAAAAATGGCCGCGGCGGACTCCGAAATCCTTTACAAAAGAGTTGGCGCGGCTGACGCCGGACCTCGGTTTACACAACCGTGCTCGGCAAGGGAGCCGAGGATAAAAGGGCGTCTGGAGCGTGACGGTGGGGACGAAAAAGAACGGGCAGCGGGCTGTCGCCGGTCCCATCCAGGTTTTACAAAGGAAACTGTGAGAGAGTCGTCCTAGGTCAGCCGGTGAAAATGAAAGTGGGCCGGTGTCAAGGGGACGAAAAGAAGATTTTAAAAAGGGGGGGAGCTGGGAGGCAAGGAGGGTCCCGTGGGGCTTACAAACTAACTTGGGAGAGTCTTCTCCGGGGATTGGGACTCCTGTGGTAACAAAAAGGATCTGCTCCGGAGGGGAAGTTAAAGGGAAAGACGGAGGGGAGTCTGAGCCGTAGTTCCCTCAAGTTTACAAAAAGAAACTTTTCTCGTCAAGGGGAGAACTTAGTAAAAGACAATTTTAGGCCTGAGGGGAAAATCTTGTCAATGGGGAGAGGGAATTGGGGGGACATCTGCCAGAGGATCTGGGAAATGCTGTGAGGCGGAATTGCGTTGGGAAGGGGAGATGGATTTCCTGGAAATGAGGGGAAGGAAGGCGGCGGGGGGGTGGTCTCTGAGGGGGAAATAACTTCTGCAGGGGGAAGATGGGGGGGGGGGAGTAAGGGGGGAAAGGACATTCCGGCGGGAGGTTGGATGGAAAACCTTCAGAAATCAAAATTCTTGTTGTTTGGGTTGGGGGGTTTTTTTTGGGGGTTGTTTGGGGAAACTAAAAGGCATTAATCTCCAACAAAACACGGGGGAAGCGTTAGAAGAGGGAAAGGGAAACCAAAAAAAAAAAAAAAAAAAACACAACAACAAGAACGAGGAGTTGGGGTCTGAATGTTTTCAACCGCTGCTACACCTCCCCATCAGAAAGGGGAGGTCCCCAGTAACGAAAGAGGGAGTAAACGACGAAGAGGCAAGGGGGGTGAGTTGTTATTTGCGTCTACTAAAACGAGGTCCGCCGGAAGGGGGACAGGAAAGAACAGAAAATTCCTCCCTCACAGGGGGAGGCGAATACGCCCTCTACAAGTGTGCATGACGATCCGAGGAGGAGACCACATTGAAAAAAAGACGAGAGAGGGAAAAAAACTCTCCCAACCAAGAAATGAAACAGTTGGGGGGGGGGGGGGGGGGGGGGGGGAAAAAAATGCAAATCCTAACAGCCTAAAAAATTCAGTTTTTTAAAACGTCGGGAAAGAAGGAGGGAAGAAGATGGGGGGTGACCGTCGCTGACTTCGGGTTGAAGAGACGGGAGGGGGACTGTCGGTTAGGGGGGGGGGTGGGGGGTGTTTAGGGGAACTAAGAGCGGAAAAAAAAAGGAGTAATCCCCGGTCCGGGCCAGAAGCAATTCGGGGGGGCCTTCGTTCGCCGAAAAAGGTCTCATACGGACTGTTTGTACACATGTGGGACCGACGGCGACAAGCGGCGACCAAGTTATTTTGACCGCGGGGACCACTGGATCCAAGGACTTTTGTGGGGGGGAACCGTCGTAACCTCCGTCTGGGAGAGATCATGCTCCAACTTGGGGCCCAGTTACGGAAGAGGCGGAAGCGAAAGGTTCGGGGGGTTAACCACTCCCTAACCTTCTTCACTCCGGCTCCAAGTCTTGTGGGGGAAAAACAGGAAATCCGTCAACAGAAGAAGACAGGTTCGTTGGAAACCGGAGGGGACCAAAGAGAACGATGACATTCGAGGGAAAAGGACAAAAACTCAAAAGCCATAAAAAGAATGTGGGCCCAAAAAGCTAAAAAAGAAACGCTTTTAGGGGTTCATTAAAAACAAGCTCTTACAAGGAGGGAAGCAGGGGACCCTTTACGATGGGAGGAAATAGTCCTCTGCTACGGAACTTTCGGCGAAAACTGCTGATGGGATTAACGGGAGAGCTCGTCCTTTCCCGTTGATAGGGGCTTCCTAAGTCCTTGACGGGCAGTGTAGTGTTAGTCGGAGGTTCACGTTGGGGTCTACTCCCGAGGATAATGGAGTGGGGGATGATCACACATGATTTCGTGGGGCCCTCGTCTCTCAACGTATCGAAAAGGTGTTCAGCAGATGACCGCGGGCAAACGTAATGGCAAGATAAACACTGGCCGATGTTCGCTTAATCAGAAAACCACAAAAATGAAGGGAAAAGGATAGATGGTCAAAAAAGAAATTTGGCCAAAACAACAACGGGAATCCGCGCGAACGCCGATCTCAGGGCAATCTGCGCCACTATACTATAAAATGGGAAGAACAGTGGGTGAAAGTGTTCGTGAACGGACCATCAATCGGGTTCATGTTGACCTCTTGCACTTGCTTCGAGGAGGTTCTTGGAACCTTCAGGCCAGGGGACGGGAAGGTGCTTAATCGCTCTGATAGGACCGACACCGGAAAAAAAGACGGGTGAGCCGGAGAATCCGAAATTTGAAAGCCGCAAGACGGTGAATCGCGAAATCGAAACGGTCCAAAACCTGGATAAGGGAAATAACGGAGCAAGTCCAGGGGACTGGTTTTCTTACCTCTGAGCCTGTCTTGCAAAATCTCATCAGGATTCACAAGGAGCGTCAAAAGATGAGTGACCACTCCACCCAAAAGTGGGATCGACATGCGGAAAGCCTACTCTCGAGACAAGCCCACCGGGGTCACTAAACTTCCCCGGAAAATGTAAGAGATCAGGGGGTTCAGGAAAATTCGGTTTGGTAGAGCCGCTTTCCGGAAACTAATTAATTTAAGATTTTAAAGAACCCCAAAATTGGGAAACCTTCAGCGACACTATCTAGCCGTTAAGTTATCAGTCGCAAATAGCGTCGGCGCGGGTAAAGGAGAAAGATCCTCCAACGCTGAACACGAGCGATTTCGGGGAATGAAAGAAGCTACGAGGATATCACAAGGAAACGAAACACTGGGGCGTCGTTCAAGACCAACATATGTGCCACACTGATGTAGAGGCGCGCGCTGTCCTCGAACGTTTCTGATCTAAGAACCGCTGATCCTGTAAACGAATGAGTTGGTGCCTAGTTCCTAAAGTGCCGCCAATTAAAAAAAATGCGAGTCAATGACATTACACAGTCGACAAGGCGGGACAGTTTTTGAATTATACAGATTATTCATCAGAATTTTGGTTATGTTAGGGTCTTACATTCGGGTAAAGAACCTCTTTCCTCGGTCGCTGAAACCCCAATACTCTTTTCGGGACCTCATGGTTCGTCCCCCTACCTATTAGCTTGTTAGGAGGAGCGGAGGGGGAAGGCCGGGAAGGGACCTAGAGAGGGAAGCGACTGTCCAAAACCTGATGAGAAAGCGAGAATCACATACTCGATAGTCTTCCCGGGGGTTCCCTTGCAGTCTCCTCTCAGAATCGGACGTCCTCATTTCCCTCATGGTCATTTCTTCTGACGCGCGGAGGGACGGGGATGAGGAGAAGCCCCAAGGAAGATAAAAGGGGAAAGGGGAGCGGGGCCTTCTCCAGCTGTATCCTTGTGCGGGGGGCCTCCATCTGGCGCTTTCAAACCGAGTCGTTCCGAAGAACACAATTCTTTTCAACGGAATTCCATTCTCGAGGGTAAGCTGGGCGGAAACTTAGTGAGGCCTTTTGGCTTATGCCGAAGGAACTCGGCATAAAAAAAAAAGGGTGCCGAAGGGGAATCGAAGCTTCCAACCACGAACAGCTTCGCGCTTAAACTGCCCTTCACTTTGTCTCAGACTTGGTCAATTTTGAGGAAGACCTATGTCCCAGGTAAAAAAATGCGATGCCCGAGGATCCTCGCGCCGGACCGCAAGAACTGTTTGAAGCGCGGAGTCCGAAGAGAAAAGGGGACCATCATAGATTGCGTAGGGCAAAAAGCAAGCTGGTCCCAAACCAAAAAAAAGTGTTGGGTGCGCAAAAGCCTTAGTGTCAGTCGATTAAAAGAATGGGTCAACGGGGAAAAAAAGGGCTTAAGGTAATGCTTGGGGGAAAAGGTAATGGCGTCTACAAAGAAAAAGGTCTGAAAGGGGGGAACCGGTCTTACCTCTTTGGGTCGGTGGTAAGAAATGTAAAATAACCTGGGAACTGCAGGGGGCAGAGATTTAAAAAGGGGTATACTGACTGTATGGATAAAGATTTCAATCATAGGGAACCTGGGCAAAAGGCAAGCCTGGCAATAGCGGAGAACAAACACGCAACTCAGCCCTTCCGTCGAAACATACTCCTCTACTGCCTTGGACACCATTCTTCGGTGGCCTCGGGGCTGCGGGCTCAAAAAGCATGACGAAAAACAACGGCCGTTCGAGATTTCCTCAAGGAAATGTCCGATGAAAGGACGAGTAAGGGGACGTGATCACCTATGTCCCCGTGGGAGGAGACGCTACGGAATAACAGGGGATCGCGTGAGTCTTTCCGAAGCTGGAAGTTCTGAGTCTTACTACGAAATGATGCGATAGAAAAAAAGGGGGGTAAGAACAAATACCAGCTATCAAATTACGGAATCTCGACACAACAAAACGAGGAGGACAAGAACATCTGCCGGTTAAAATCTAGGGAAAATTCCAGCAGAAGTCAGAAGAATACATCCATTTGACCATTGAGATCCGCCTTCTCTTAGAAACCGATTCTTGAAAGCCGTATCAGCTCAGGGGACCCCCTTGTAGCCCCGTCAAAGAACTCTCCGGGAAAAAAGGATTACTACTGAAGCCTTCGTCAAGAGAGTCAGTAAGGAATGCGGGGCGAAAAATAGGAAGCGGCTAATAATCTCGGCCAGCTGCTAGTTCGAGGCCTTCGAAGGGATGGCATAAGGGGCGGGTGGTAAACTCGCATTCAGAAAGGGAAAATGAGAATGAGGGGATTAAAGTCCTACAGGCCTGGCACGCCTGGCCGAATACCATCTCCTAGAATTCAGGGAAAGGGGGACGACAGTCACCGGAAGGTACGCCCTGGTCCAAGGCTGGGAAATGGGGGGGAAGAAAGTAAAATCAGAAACTTAAATACCTACGATGAGTTTAGTCCTCATTCAAAACTCTCTACCCGAGGACTCGCCGGAAAAAAGACGGGCCTGGGAAACCGGGACCAGATGGTGTCACGTTCAGCCCAAATTGTCGCACAAAATCGCGGAAAGGGGAGTCGGCCGGAGCGCGTGAATCCTGCGCCATCATTCAAAAAAAAAAGGGAAGACATACGTCGCGTAAAAGAAAGACGAGAAAGAGGGCTGAAGTAGCGACACGGCTGTTTCCGGGCTGTGCATTCTTCACTGGGCGGAGGATCTGCTTGGCGGGAAGAACATAGAGAGAACACGCTCTATCAGCAAGTCCCGTGCCTCCCTTGTTCATCTGGCATGGAGGGATCCACTTCGTCAGGAAAGATCAGGTCGGGGAGGAAGGGAGGTATCAAGAAAGATGAGAAGAAACAGGGTGAAGGAGAGGATTGGGGCTCGCTTGACATGCACAGAATGAACCGAGGCAGAATGTCTACCTTTACATCCAAGAGAAAAGAATGCCGAAAGAAAAGAGGGGGGGAAAGCGGGAAGGTACTGAAAAGGGGTTGGGGTGAAAATCAAGACGGACATCGGTTGTAAGGACTGCTTAGTAAAAACAAAGTCTTCTATACTAACAACGTGAGTATATCGACAACCAATGTAAAAAGGTGGAAAAATATAAGGAATGGAGCTTGTCCCTGAGACATGGAAGGGACAGCATTCACAGAGGGCAGGATCCCATTTCAGGCGTGAAAAAAAAGAATTCCTCGTTCATTCGGGTAAGCGTAGGTGGGGGACGCTGCCTTCGATCCTCGGCGCAGCTTACCAGCGCGGTTAACGAGAAGGGGAATCAAAACCAGACCCAGAAGGAGAACTTACCGCGGGGCTGGCTTCACAGCGCTCCTTGACGGGAGAAGAAAGCTGAGAAATGCAGCCGACGATCAACGGAAAGAGATCGTGGAAAAGGGAGCGGGCAAGGCAAAAAGGAACAGCTAAAACTTCCCCGGAGGCAGCGTTAACCAAAATTCTGACCAAAGTCGCTAACACAGATGAGAAGGCGGCCGGGGCGTGACGGTATTAGATAAGAGGAAAAGGGATTACGGAAAAAAGGTAGGAAAGAGGCGCGGGAACGGCATCGTTCGCCGTGCGTTAGATGGACTTTCAACCTAGATCCGAACCACAAGGAAAATTTCGACACGGGCCCCGTAATAAAACCCCAGGGTTGTCTAATCGGTGGTGTACACCGATGCACGGCTTCACGTTAAAGCCGGAAAAAAAAAAGTAACAGGGGCAATGTTCCGGCTGCAGCTGGCGATGAAAGAGCTCTTAACTTTAACGTGGTCAAAAGAAATAGATACTGGTAAATAAAAAAGCTGAAGAAATTCATAAAATGAACAGGACGGGAGTCCGGTCTAAAATACGAATCGTGACCAACGTTCTCGGCCCGGGTTCGCTGCAGGCAACCTAGTTAGATTAAACTTATTGGAGTAGGTTGGGGAAACACTCTCCGATTCTACATCGTCATTCAAGGGGGTCCTCGGTCGGAGCTAATTTTTGACACGGGCGCATACATTTAGCTCCCCCCCGTTGTTGAGATGTGAAGTCGGGTCGGCGGCGTCGACGTCAAGCGGTTAAAAAAGGATAGGGTCCTAGCGCGCGTACACATGTTGCTTTCCAAAAATTTGAAGACAGAACTCGAGAGAAAGATCTTCGGACGACCTTAAGGTTAAAGTACATCGAGCGAGGGACGACAGCAAAGGCATTAGTCGACCTAGGGTTCCGCAGCTCTTTTATTCATACCGAAAAGAAGGGCCGGGGCGGGGCCCTACGGAAACTGGAGTTGTTGGTCACAAAGGATGGAATACATGACGAAGGAGGCCGGTTTACAAAACTAAGTTGCGTAGGATGAACATTAGGTCACCGATGTAACAAAGTGAGGGCAAAGCCGTATGTAAAAGAACTGGAAAGATGTAGAATGAGGGGAATTATCAAAAATAAAAAGGCCGGCTGCCGACTGATGTTAAGCCTGGTGGAAAACGAACTTGGAAGGGGCAAGCCGGCATGTGGGGACAAAAGAAACTTGTAGAGAGCGTAAAGTTTAAAAAAAACGATTTCGTCCTGCCGCCCGTTATTCGTACGGTTGGAAGAACGAACTTGGCGGTAAGCCCGGAGGTAAATAAGAAGGAGGGGGAGCCGGAGGGAGCACGGTTTACACCTTGACTCGTCCTGACGGAGAGGAGCCGCAGAACGAACTCAAGAACACACGGGTCCCCGGCCTGTTTTGCAAACGAAAGGGGGTTCCGGGCGGTCGCCAGCATTCAAACAAAACAAAAAAAAAAACGGAACTTTGCGTCTCCCTGAGACTTTGGGGCTGGGCCGGATTCGTCGGGGTCAGTGGTTGGCTGCCATCGTCTCTGGCTCGCAAATTCTTTAGCAGGCGGGAAAAAATTGCGGAATCTTCTTCTTGATCGGTAAACAAAGGAGGGCGGATGGGTGGAAGTCTTTTCAGTAATGTGAACGATCGCCATGAAACCGAAAAAATCAGTTTTTAGAGTGAAAGAAAGAATCCATCGCGGTGGTGAGGTAAGTGGGACAGCGCCCTTCCGGCGGGGTTCTTCCGAGGGGACCTCAATTAAAGAAAGATCTTGGGTTTTTGGTGTGGTGGTGGGTTTTTTTAGAAAAGCGGAGGCTCCACTTCAGGGG
>Ga0179593_1373398_pt1 | contig 10244 bp, 12 predicted proteins | sample CZODoug2_1_08_16_FD_185931 | JGI IMG/M metagenome (GOLD analysis project Ga0179593, IMG submission 185931) | Vadose zone soil fungal communities from Angelo Coast Range Reserve, California, USA - CZODoug2_1_08_16fungal (PacBio error correction) | ecosystem: Environmental > Terrestrial > Soil >...
ACGCAAAAAGAGCTGTGTCACTAAAGGGAAAAATAAAGAGAAAAATCAATAAAATCCGGGGGGATGGAGGAGGTCGGCAGAATGTCGACAAAACATAGCCTCTGGAGGTACGTTCAAAGTGGGAAAGGGAGTTTTTCTACAACTTACAAACTAACCAGGGAGAAGGAACTGCGAATATGCTTAATCTAACACATCTGAAAAGAAAAGTCCAAGGGTTTCTTTGGGAGGGCGGGGACTCGTACTTCCACAAGTATTCTTCGGAAGAAGTTCGCCAGTGAACGGAAGGCTATTCAGGTATAAAAGAGGAAAAAAAAAAGATAAAGCGAAACCACACACTCAGTTTCTGGGATAACTCCATATCTCAAATCGATCAAAGCTCAACGCAAGGGTTCAACCTGTCACGAGGAAATGGGGGGGTGAGTGTCAAGAAGAGATAATCCAAGGCTTCTGAAGAGAAGAGTTTTAGCCAAGACTTATCCAGCCATGGGGGGGGGGGGGGGGAAACGGAACAAAGTCTGGTTGCAAGAAAAAGACGATCGTCAAAAAAGTTCTCTATGAAGCGCCTAAAGAGCGCGGAAACGTAATTTTCTGGGGAAAAAGGAGGGAGATGGTGAAGCGACATCGGCTATCCTGGTAGAGAGACAGAAACCATAAATTAATTTTGTGGAAAGACTTAGCACCTACTATCTAAAGATAGAGATGGGGGAAGAAAGCAGGCTGGCGTATAAGTAACAGATAGCAGGGGGGGGGAAAGCACTTTTGCGGGGGAACGAAGGGGAAAACAGCTGCGAGCTCTAATGTGACGTGGAGTTCGAAAAGACTCCGCTTGTTACCATTCTGTCTCAGGTAAGATACTGAAACTAATAGAGGGATAGGGCCTTTGCGAAAATAGAAAGTAATGCCCTTTCACTCCGGAGGAGAAAATAAAACGACATGGGAACCATGGAGGTCGGCAAGTACCGAGGAGCACCTTAAGGAGCGACTAGTCATAGTGCGCAAAAAAAAGTGCGGACTACGAACAGAGAAATACTCCTTCGCCGGGTCACTGCCCGGGGACCGTGGAAAAAGCGCCGCTGTGGGGAGTAATTCTTGTACGGCACCGTCAAGGTTATTCGAACATTTCGCAGGATATCTAAATGAAGTTCACGCGAAAAAAGGGAGAGACATCCGAAGGAAGCCAAACAAAAAACCCTGGGGAACGCCGCTTCGAGAAACCGAAATCGGGTCTCCTAAATACACAGGAGGAACATAACAGTGGGAAAAGGGGGGGGGGGGGAAGTAAAAAAATATCTTCAATCTTGGGGGGTCTTTCACCAAGCGTTATCGTGAACCGCATCTTTTTTCGGGGAATGGAGAAAGGCCGATGAACTGGGCAGAACAGGGCTGACGAAAAAGACGCTAAGACTCATTTCGACTGCCTCGGACTAGACGCCGGAGGTGCACCGAAGGCATTGTCAAAAAAACGCGGGCAAAGAAAGTGGATCCAACCCGTTTTGACCGGGGTGTCACATCCCGAAACCGCTAAAACCTCTGCGAACTGAGGGAGGAAGACTGTTAACCCGAAATACAAGAAGAACTACATTCATTGAAAGGGAGGTGGGGGCCTACTCATGTGTCGGCGACCCTCGAAAGAAAAAGGAAAAAAAGTGGTCTTTTCTATTACCACCGCCGAGATCTAACTCCTGAACTCGAAGCAAGCGAGGAAGTCAGACCTCACAAATTTTAAAATCGTTAGGCTCACTGGAGGTCTGGACCGTCATCTTCTCTCCATTCGATAAGGGGACCGGCTCCGTTGATCTCGGGCAATATGGAAGGCCGGCGGGAGAAGCTTGGGTGAACTCTCAAGAAACAAAGAGGGAAGAAAAAAGGTGGTTCGGCGAGCTCCATTTCCTTAAAACCTCTCAGGGCGGGTTAATTCTATCTGGCAGAAAAGGCGGAGTAGGGTCCTTCACCAACAAATAGGCAGGGAGAAGCAGGTCTCCAATCTTTCAGTATTTCTGGGATGGGTTGGTGAGACCGGGGTGGAGACTTGCAGTGGGGAAATAAGAACTATCTAGGTCGGTCCTAGGGAGGGTTGGGACTCGTCCCTTCATGGAGAATCGGCGTAGACGTGCAAAAAGGAAACGGTTGAAGCAAGATGCTCGGGGAGAAAAAATTTGAACTCCCATTTTTAAGAGGTATACCGGCACATGCGTTTACGGTTCTTCAGAAAAACCAAAAGATTCAAGCTGCTTGAAGACTTCTAGCCATGGCCGGTTGATTGTCCGGGCAGACAAGGAGTATCTTCGGATATATCTCTGGAAAGGGAAAGGAAGGGAAGAGCAAGACCCGAAGAATTCAGTTATCTCAAGAAATCGGTTAGCGTTTGCTGGGGATTGCTGGAGGAAACGGGGACAGATTTAGAGTGGCGAAGATTGATGGTTGGTGTAGGCCCTGTTGAGACAATTCAATCCGCAAGGGAGGGGGAGCAAAGTATAAATGGAACGATTGGACCGCCCTGAAAAAAAGGGTGGGGCGCCGGCCACCTCCTCTACCCGCGGTTGGAGAGAAAAATCCGGAACTAGACAATGAAAAAAAAAAACTTACATTAATGAGTAAAAGAAGAATTCAAAGGAGATCCCCTGCGTCGAGGGGCCTGGGGGATCTCTAACGAAGATACGGCTGGAGTAGGTATCATTAATAGGAACTGGCTCATCCTGATTGGGCGGGCGGAGTCAAATATGTTTTCCTGAGTAACACATCCACGACGAATCGGGAAGAGGGGGCATTACATAAACTCAGGACTCAAGGGACACTATTTAACTACTGAAATAATGAGGAGTTTGATCAAGGGCAGGCGAAGTCCTCACTAAGAGAAGGGTCTCTCAGGCTGCGCAGTAAGAGAGCAAGAAAAGCCAGTCTCTAAGTCAGGAATCAGAGGCCGTCCAGAGAAAAGGACGTCCTGGAATGGAAGTCACCTAAGAAAAGGGGGGAAGGGGAACCATCTGGACGACGTCTCATTTCTAACGGAGGGCGGCTTCAACGAGAGGTGCCAGTGCAGTTGTGCCATGAGAAGCCGGTGACTAGCCCTCCGCTTACCTAACGGAAGGGAGGGGGAGGGGGATTGAATGCACGACGGAGAACTCGTTCTTCAAACGGAAATCACCAACAAAGATACAGATGGGAGAAGACTCGCGCGTCCTAGGCCAACTATCTCGGCTGCCCAAAAGGAAGAGCATTCCCCAGCTCCTCATTATTCAAGGGGGAAAGAAGCCGCCCGAAAGACAAAAGACTTAGGAGAGCAGCAGAAAAACGCAAATATCTATGAATACCCCCCAGGCACGGAGAGGAAACTCGGAGGGGAGAGGCCCCGAGCTAACGGCCGGCTCCTTCTCTTAAAGCAGAGGGATCGCAAGCCTCAGAGCCGGATGTGGGATGGGGATGCGGATGCAGGACTGGCTGATCCAAACGCTGAAAATCTCTCGGGATAGCTCCGCCCAAGGGGGGGGAGAGGAGGGTTCGGGTTGCGCACGTCAGAACGTCTTCCATAGTCAAGTGGGCATGTCGGAGAGGGAGGGAGGGGAAGACGACCGGCCATCGTGCTCGGACATGTTAGTCTATTTGAGATGCCATTGAACCCTTGTAGAAACGGGTCGCGGGAAAAAAAGTAAAGGTTCTGGCAAGTGAACCGCAATGTCTTTCGTGGAATTTGGTGCACAGGCGCATCGGAAACGAGACAACTCCCGGAGGTCGCAGCAGGGGGGGGTGGAAAACAAAACGCTGACAGTTCATCTGATCGAACACTATGCCGAAAAAGAGCGGCCCTAATCGCTGGATCGACAAAATAATTTCAGCTCTACAGGCTCTCACTGTTTCTGGGTGGAGGGGGAAAGGATGCAAGGGAGCGGCCATGGTAGATTGCAAAAATACTTGTACGGTTCATACCGTGTAGTGGTACGGCGGTGGGGCGGTTAGAGAGAAGGGCGCGCGGGATAGGCGGGCCCGGCAGAGAATCGGAGGGGGGTAGGGAAGTAGAAAAGGGATTCTTGGATAGAAAGGAACGGGGAAACTACTCGTCACAAATCTGGGATATACTACTACTTTCAATGTAACCGTGCCGTTCATTGACAGGCTGAGGCGAACACGCCGGACTAAAAATAAAAAACAAAAAGACTGGTACTGGTAAAAAAAGGCTATCCTCTAGCCTCGCTCCCGTTATCGAAAAGGGTCTGCAGGGTTGGCCTCCCTACAGGGGGGACTATGGAACCGGGATGTCTATCCTTCGGAGGGGAGTTTGCAGACCGCGGGGTAGAGTTAGATGAAATCCGCAGTCGTTCTACTTCTGCCACGAAAAGGAATCGACGACAGGGTACCAGAGCCATCTCGGCAATCCGACCCTTGCGAGAAAAAGGGGAGGCCCACAAAGGGAAACGGAGAGTTAGACCAGCAGCTTGGAAAAGCTCTACGAAAGGGAGAAGAGGGTAGGCGCGCTCCGGGCTTGCCGAACCAATTTCGAGAGGGTGAGGTCGGGGGAAACCAGGATTCGCAAACTGGTGGGGGGAAAAAGTCGGGATAGGAAGGGGGTCGATGCGGCCCTGCGGGGACGTAACGGCGCGTACAGGACGCAAAAATAGGCAATTTCGTCACATTCAATGTATAGTCTAGGGCCATCTAGCGGATGCAACACAAGGCTTGTCGCGATCGCCATAAACATTTCATCGGACATTTGCAAAAAACTTCAGGGACGGAGTCTAGTGCAAGGGGTAGGGGGCATGAAATAAGAAGGTGATGTTTTGAGGCTGGATCTTAGATCGTTGATCAAGCCACTCGTTGAAGTTAGAGAAAAAATTTGCCGCCGAAAGGAGGGTGCAAGTAAAACCTCTGAAGACCGACTCCCAAACAAATTGACGCTTCGGGGGAGACGTGTGGCCGCTTCCTGTCATCGGCAGGAAGCCTCGTTGTAACCCGCAGGGGGGGGGGGGGGGGGGGGGGGGGGGGGGGGGGGGTTGTGTGGGGGGGGGGGGAAGGAAGGGAAAATCAGGCTATTTTCGACATCTGCAGCCGGCCGATACGGAGATTGAAGAGGAGATGGATTCTCTAGGCCCTCGTCGAAAAAAGGAACTTCAGCCATCTTAACGGTATAGGGAGGCAGGGCGGAGAGGGCTGAAGAGGCGGCCGAGTCACTGGGGGGACAAGATAATCTCATAATGCCGGTAAGGCTGCGGGAGGGAATGTCGAAAGGAGGGATGGGTAAGGGAAAAGGGGACTTGTTTCAAAGGGGTGTACTACAAAAAACCGCATGGGAGGAAGGATGAGAAAGGGCTATAGGGACTCGTCAATCCAGAATGAAAATGGTTGCTTTAATGAGAAAAAAGGGGAATCCTAACTAAGGGGAATTAGCAAAAAGGAGAAGGGGGGCTTCACCGATTCGTTATTAAGATTCTCAAGAAAAGCAACCCAACAAAATCAAAGGAGGCCGGCCGAGAGACACTCTATCAAAAGGTGGAAAGGGAAACAGGGGGAAAAAACTATGATGGGTTAGAAGGATATAGACGACAACCCGGGCGAGCATCAGAAGAAAGAAAAAAAAAATAGCGAGGACGAGAGTGACAGAGGAGGAATCGTCAGGTGGAAGATAGAATCTCAAATCGGTCTAGAAACCTACAAGCAGAAAAAGATAACTTCTAAAGAAGCTCTACGGGTCAGGGACTTTCTACATGGCATCAGGGGGAGGACACAGAAGCGTCGAATTTGTTGAGGCATCCAAATAGAACTCCTACGGCTGTACTTTCTTCCAGAGGTTTGCCGCCAAAGAGGCTGCGGAGCGTTACCCCACGGGGGTCACTACAAGGTAAAGTCTAATAGTTCATCAGAGGGGGACGTTTATGGTCCTGGGTCGCTTTGTGACCAAGGCGGGAAGTGCTTGAGGCTCCAAGGAAATATAAATCGGAAGAGGAAGGGAGTCGTAGAGGTTTCGGAACAGACGCTGTAAAGGGGCAGAACCTTGCACACGGGAGTATCGGCAAAGTCCTGGACTCTCATGGGGCGCAAAGTAAGGAAGGGAACGCAAAAGAGGAGTTCATAGATCTGCGGACTCAAAGAAAAATTCCGTAAAACGCTTTACCGGGGGAACGAAGGAAGGGGTAAAGACGAAGGGCTCAGGGTGACGACAAAGGCCTTTAAAAGGTCCCGCCCTCGTTGACGAAGTCCTGTCGCGACCGAGAGACCGCAATCGAGGACCGATGAAAGAAAAAAAGGCAACAGTAAGGGGTATGCAAAGGACACAGCCTATCCTCTCGCCACTGGATTATCTACAATCCTAACCGAAAAGCCAGCACTCCCTGGAATTATACCTATGAAGAAAAGGGTCCGTCGACAGGACCTAGACCAACTGAATACTCTCTTTCTAATGGAAGGGTGTTTCGATCTGCAATTCACCAGGGGAGCGTGCAAAAGGGTGATTCATCTCTGTAGATGCAGAGAAAGGGCGCATACGGGCTGACCATTGCAGACAGGACCGAGGGGGGGAAGCAGGGGTTCCGCCGACGCAATTAAGCAGGTCAAGTCTGTCCCCGAGGAAACAGGGTCTCGAGAAACCGAATGGCAAGGAAGGAACCCAGGGGTTTTTCAGGGGTGTAACAATCTGAAATCCTATAAAGAAAGGTAATACCCCGCATCCAATGGCAAGCCACTATCGGTCCTTTCTGTAAGCCCGCCAGAACCGTGAACTACCATATATTTCGACTTCCTGTCTAAACCAATCAACTCGCCCCCTGTCTTGGAGGTCTCCACGCAGCCGACGAGATCGTCGGCTCGAAAAGACGAAAGAAGAGAGGGACATGTCGGTAAAAAAAAAGAGCTGGCGGGGGGGGGGGAGTAGGCGGATGCAGCTAGAGAGGCAGAGGCGTATTGACCGGTTGTTGCTCGGGGGCGCCGAACGAAAAAGAGTACAGAGCGTCCTGGGAGAGGGAAGCGTGGTGAGAGGGGGGAGGAGGGGAGATGAGGGAAAAAAGAACCTCACATGGGCTGAACAGATCAGGGGAGGGGACCGCCTGGCGGCGTTACCTCCTTCATCAAGGTGAAAAAAGAAGAGGTTTTGGGGGCAAAATCGAGGAAAAGGGACGTCATATTGTATTGGGGGGGTGGGGTTGATTACGGGTGGGAAGCCACTAGACAATGGCGAGGCGTGCTCACTACCCCTCGGAAAAGTTCTAGGGGGGGGGGAAGGGGGAAAACGGGAAGGAAGGGGGGGATCTGCGGAGGAAATTTTAAAAATTTCACACCAAAGAGGGAGGCCGCCGTAAGGGAACTCAATTCTCTTATCCGCAAATAGGGGCCGAGACAAGTGCTAGGAGGTACGACATGGAAAGAAGGAAGAGGGGATAGTCAGCCCTCTGAAGGGGAAGTGCTTCGAATTAGGCAATTGGCCTTTCTTTACGGGGCCTTGCATATCTACGGTCGAGTGGGAAACCCGGAATGAGAGATGATTAGGGAAAGAATTATCAAAACCTCCGCCTTCATTAGGGGATGCCGAAAACGGGTTGCTTCCTAGAGTTTCGGGCGCCTTGCCAGATTTCGGATTGGGGAGAGAAGGATTGGGGGATCATAAAACGCCAGAAGTTGGGAAGGGGGAAGTCTCATGTCGAATTTCCGGGGGGGGACAAACTGCATGCACTTCTTTGGCTCCGAGTCCCAGGCCCTCGAAAGAAAGGTCAGAATCTCAGAAAAAAAAAAAGGGGAGGGGGGGGGGGAAGGATATATAGCCAGCGGAGGTGAGGACCGGGGGCGCGCGACGAGAAGGATGATGTTGCGAAAAGGCGCAAGAAAAGGAAGGTGAGGTGGGAATTATCAACATGACATAAAGCACGACTTAGCGCCCCGCGAAGCTGAAGGGCAAGACCCGACCACGCGCCCCGTAATGCGAAAAAGGGGTTGAGCAAAGTAAAAATTGACATCCGACAGTCCGACCGACGAGCAAGCGAGGATCTGCAACGAAAAGAGAAGACTCGGGGTCAGGAAGAACAGGGTCTCTTGAAAGGCGAATAACCGTCCGATCATTTACGATTACCGCTACAACTTGTGAGGAGGGCCTCTGGAGGGAGCCAGACCGGGAAGGAGGCGGTCACCGAGTTAAGTCAGAAACCAACCCTGGGGGGGGAGAAAACAGATAAGACGATATACCGGGGCAGCTCCCCGCCGCGACTACGAAACGGCGGTCTTGATGCAGAAGTAGAAAGGATCTGTGGACAAGGATAAAAAACAAAGGAAACAACCTTCAGGAAGATTTGAGAAGGAGGGCCCTCCGTGTCAGCTGGCGTGCCCGTCGCAACTATCGTTCTTCACATTGAATTAAAAAAGGAAGCAGGGAAATCTCCTGGGAAAAAAACTGGAAAGGGGGGGAGGACGAACCCTAAGGGCCAGAAATCCGAGATGGGGTTGCGAGGCAGTCAATCGCACAAATATGCCTACTCCCCGGTCTGAAATCCTATTCTTGGATAAAGAGAGAATACCTTTCTGAAAAGAGAGTCAGAAGGAAAAAGGGGGAAGAAGCTTGGTACATTTGGGAAGGTTGGAGATATTCTTCTGGATGGACTGCTAGTTCGAGAGCTGACTCGGGCGTTAGAATCTACAAGCCATGGTCTAGTGCTGGTTCGCGACGGGGAAAAAAGGAGGATTCAAATTAGGGAGGGGTAATGAGGATGAGTTGGTCCCGAAAGAGAAGAGGTTCTCTCCATGAAAGGGAGCGGTGTCACGAGTTGCTTTTGGATCGTTATGGGGACAGGTCAAAAGTGGTCAACTGGCGCTTGAGTCGTTTTTTGCGCAAAAGAAAGGTGCTTGGGAGCAAATGGGGGGACGAGTCAGAGGAGAATTAAAATGCGTCCCGAGTGTCTAGAGGGAAGCCTCTTCGCCAGTTGACGTCATCTCACAGCTATCAAAAAAGGGGAGGGGGGGAAGAGAAGGAGGGGGGAAGGAATAATACCCCTATTAAAAAAAAACGAAAAGCTGCACTTGGGGACTTGGAGTGGAGTGAGAGTCGGCGCGGAATTGCGCTCGGGGGCCTGGAACCGTGTCAGTGTTTGGGGGGGGAGGGGAGGGGATGTGTAGACATACCAGGGGAGATCGTAGGGGCTGACGAGAATCTTATGGGACATTCAATCGAAGCGGAAATTTCTTTTTCCTCCCTGCTCGACGACTGGAGGTAAAAAGTAGTTGAAAGGGACAGTTGAGGGGAGGGAAGGGGGGGGCAGTCTCCGATAAAGTACCACGAGGTAGAGGAGTAACATCCAACTGGTGGAATCTATCTAGGACTATCAGAGTACTAAACTTTGGGGGGAGCAGAAATAGAGGGTCAAATGATGGAGAGAAAACTTCCATGGGGAAATTTTCCTGGGAGAGAGGAATGTGGGGGGCACTGGGTTCTCTACTACATAAAGAAGAGGGAGTTTAACGTGAGACTGACACTCCCCAGACAGGGTCAAAAGAGACCATCTCGGACATCAACTAATCCTCCGAGCGATGAAGCCGAAAGGCTCCCGCACGTTCGAAGGAAAGGGTAAGTTAGAAAGAGGAATGCTCTTAAAAAGATCGAATGAAGAGAGATCGAGGACGCTCCGTTATTTAACAATTCAGAAATGGAGAGAGGGGGGAGGACCATTACAAGTAGGGACGGGACAAAGGGGAATCGAGAGTGTTACTAGTCGGCTCTACAGGACGGAGGGAGGGCATCACTCGAAATGGTCTCTCGCCCAAAAAAAAGACGTGTGTGTCCAGGATCCTAAGAATGGATAGGAGAGAATAAGCAAAAACTCTCCCGGTGAAAGGACGAGCTTCTCGACCATTTACCGAGGACAGTTTTGCGCTTTTGACCTTGCGCGAGTGGGAGGCGTCAGAGGGGAAGGAAAGAAATAGCCTGAGAAAGATAGTTTAGGGGGGGGGGGGAAAGGGGGGGGATATTTGAGAAATTGGGGAGCAAGCCTCTGTTAAGGGAAGGTCACGGGGAGAATTTGGCCCGACGAAGGTATGCGTAAGCGCGGCCTCGACCGGAAAAGAAAAAACCTTGAGTTGAAGGGGGGGGGGAAAAGATTAAAAGCCTTCACAGTTCTTCGGGGCGCTGTTAAAGGGGGGCATCACAACGTTGAAAATCAACTCCATAAAAGAGATAGGGAACATCATGAGAAGAAAGGAAGGGGAAAGGAGGAAGGGGTAAGATGGCGGGTAAATTGCCAAAGAAAAGAAAGGACATATGTCTCTAAACATACTGGGAA
>Ga0179593_1595082_pt1 | contig 10244 bp, 8 predicted proteins | sample CZODoug2_1_08_16_FD_185931 | JGI IMG/M metagenome (GOLD analysis project Ga0179593, IMG submission 185931) | Vadose zone soil fungal communities from Angelo Coast Range Reserve, California, USA - CZODoug2_1_08_16fungal (PacBio error correction) | ecosystem: Environmental > Terrestrial > Soil >...
ACCGAGACCTGCAAAAAAAGGCGGGGCGACGATCTGTAGGGAAGCTCATGACAGATGCAGCCTGGAAAAGATGGTCGTCTAAAAGGTCATTGGTGGATCAAAAAAATAGGAAAAAGGAAAGCCTTCAGAAAAAAAAGAAGCTCAACGGTCCGGCGAAGGTGCCGACCACGACTGATGCACGCCCTATTCTTAATTTCGCTTCCGTCCAAAGACAGCCTTTTCTTTTCATGCGCGACCGAACAGCCGCTGGCTCAAAAGAGGGCGCGGTAGACGTGATCGAAAAGAGCGGGCGCGTTTAGACATTACCGTCGCCGAGGAATTTGGGGGGTCCCTTATGTGAGAAATGTGGTCCTCTCCTAAGGAAAATAGCGCTCGAGACCTGTCAGGAGGACCGGAGGGATCTTCTCCTAGCGGAGAAATCTTCCAGATCGTAGGAATAGGACAAGGAAGCGCGATGAAAGAAGTCACGTCGAAAAAAAAGAAGAGAAATTGCTGACGAAGGGAAGAGGGGCACGAAGGCGGAACGAGGGCGCAGCGACTTGCGAAGCACCCTACTGGACGACAGTGAAAGATCGCCAACGAAAGAGGGGGGCGCCGATCGGTCGCAAGAGTGCGCGAGGACGAGCGTCGCGCGCAGGAGGGAAGGGCAGGGATCCGCTGGGGAAGGTGAATCACGGGCGATCAAGGATAGCAGCTCAAGGCGCAATTTTTCTAGGGGAAATAATCGTCCGATGAACAGGCGCAACGAATGAGTCACCGAAGCCAGAAATCTTCGGTAAAAGAGAACGGAAAAAGAGAAAGCGTTCGACCGGCAGTGGTTAAAACGTAAAGCGCTCTTCTTCCACGCCCGCACCTCGCAGGCGACGGCAGGGATAGAGATTCGATTTGCAGAAGACGAGCCTTGGAGCGATTCGAGGGCGGGTGTGAGTCGGCGATTAGACTGACCATGTGTCTACCTAAAGTACGCTCGTGCGGGATGACAGTTGCACTATTTTCTAAAAACAGCACGGTGGAGTGATGTTGACTACGAACGAAAGCCGAATGAAAAGGCCTGAAAGCGGATAACGGCGACATCACCGGGGGGGGGCCTGTCGTGGATAGATTGTGAAAAGATCGCCAGCGAGCCGGTTCGTAGCCGCCATTTAGAGAAAGGATTCTGATGTCACGATGCGCGGAGTTGACGATGGTTGTTCGGGCGCGAAAAGGTCCAGCTGCCGGGCTTTCCGCCTCGTCACGCATCGGGAGGGGTGCCAGTTTGGGAAAGGCAAAGTCTTTATTGGAGAGAGCTTGTCGCCAACTGTCCACAACGTGACCTACCCCGTGGAAAAAAGTCCTCGGAATCTGGTGAGAAGCGATCTGTTAGAAATCAATCTCCTGGTAAGGGGCGCTCTCCTAGGGGCGGAAAATCCTTTTTCCGTCAGGAGTTAACGCGGTAAGAGCAGAGTATGAGACCGGGGGAAAGGAAAGGTAAATGATGGAGAAAACGCGCCTGCTGGAGTCCACTCGCGAGAAGTGCGCGATTCTTCAAAAATGGACGATAGGATCATTACTATAAAAAGAACTATCAGTTCTGGGAAAAGAAACGAGATAAACGGATAAAAGATGGGGGGCAAAAGGGACTCTCGATCATCTGGAGAGGGGGAGTCTTTCAGGCCAAATGAATTTCAACTGGAGGGAAAGAACGAAAGATCCCGCCAACTCAACTGTATCAGAGAGGCAGCGGGGTCCGAGAAACCTGGTCAAGTTCCAGAGGCCGGCTTCCTTTGAGGGTCTAGCCCCGAATGGGGGGCACCTCAACCTTACCTAATCCCGCCGCCTGCGTCAAAAACCGCAGGCCGATAAGAAAGTGGGAAAACTCGAAAGCCAAAAAAAGCTGACACCTCTCGAGAGCTTAACACGGCAAAAGGCTAGAATAAAGTCTCCGATCTTCAACGGTGGGAAGCCGGCCATCTCATAAAAACGAGACCAAAATTTCCCCCATTCCCTATCTCAAAAAAAAACGACAGTGGAAATACAGTCCGCAATGGACGTCCCGCCAAGAGGAAGTCAGTCGCTCGACCATGGGGCCATAAGGGTCTCCTAGGTTTGAGGCAAAAATAAACGCAAAGGGGAACAAGAGAAAAAAACGACGATCTCCTTCCCAAGGCAGGAAAAAGGGGCCCGAGCTTGGCATTAAGATCCGTCCGCCCTGCTTCAGTAAAGCCGGACGGAATATAAGTGTAAGAAGACTGCTCTCGGGATTGGGAAAGATTCTTGAGGGATCCGGTCGGAACCACGGACGGTGCATCTCCAATATAGTAAGACGTCGCCTACTCGATCTCCTGCAATACAGCGATCCATTCTATTTCACCAGGTTGGCGCCCGATCTGGGGAGCATTGAACGATTCTCAGGTCTCAAAAGATCGAAAGAGAACTAAAACAACCACAACTGAGGAAAGAAAAGGAGAGACTGCCTAGCGAAGGAATACCTCGAGAGGAGAAACCAAAGCTCGGTAAAAGGAGGAAGGGGGAACTCCAGAAGAGGGACGTGCGTATATCTTATGGCTAACGGGGGGAGAAAAAAGGGATAGTGGGACCTAAAAGAACCGTCTCATCTCCTGAATTTTCACCCGCTAAAGAGTTTCACTCTCGTCATGAGAGTGGGACGCTTTAGCGCCCAGGAGATCGCCCTTCTTTTCAAGGAATTGTCGAAAAAGGAGCCTTGGTGAATCGTGTGGACGCAGCCGCTGCGTAAGACAGAAAACCTCCGGGAGACTAGATGGCCGCCAGTTGGGGCGGATAAAACTATCTTGGGGAGATCCCCATTGGGAAAACGTCCCTATCTTCATAAAAGGCGACGGTGGGGGGGGAGCTAGAAATGGGTTAAAAGGCGAAAAAAGGATGCGTCTAGGAGCGAATATTCTAAGTTATGCGATGACGTTGCGCCGGAGGAGAGGCGTGAAGACTAAAAACGCTCTTCGCCTCGAGAAAAAAAGGAAAAAAAAACGAAGGGAGGGGGATTAAGTGAAGCCTTGTCTGTAGGGAGAGTCAGGATGGAAAAATCGGCATCGATCGACCTCGAAAAAGCGAAGTATAAAGGAAGAAACCTGGGGGGGAGGAAATTGGGGCACCAAAACCCCCACAACCAAAAGGGGTCGATCACGTTGTGGGTGGGGGATAGTTTTCCGGGGGACCCAAAAGTTAGAATGGGGGTATACCTACTCAAGAGGAAATCGGAGAGAATCCGGAGGTTCAAAGACAGAAGATTCGCTTTTAGAAACGGGGATTTTCAACCTGATCGTTGACGATAAATTAATGAGCCCGAAGAAAAGTTATCCGAGGAAAGTCCGAGGAAATGTTCGAAGAGGACAAAAAAAGAGAAAAGAGCAGTCCGCGCGACGAAAAGGCAAATCGTCGCCATCTAGACCTGTCATCAGCACTCCGGGCCTTAACGCTGGAGTCGGGAGAACGAACCCGTATTATTTGAGCATCCGATTAATAAAGTCCTAGAAACCAGAGAAAAGGGCGGAGAGGCTCACCATCTACACCAGGGGGAATCTATCACTGGTCGTGACGCGCAGGGGACCGCCGGCGCAAACCACACCGGGAAAAAAAAAACCGTATCCCCGAAGCCCGGAAACCCCCCCCCCGCACCACAGAGGTATCCGAAATACCTAACGGCACTCCATAGAGAAAAGGCTAAGCGGCGAATGAAGGAAGCTTCACCTTAATGAGGAAACACTTTCCGAAAAATCTCGCAGTAACAGAACGCAAATAGGGAAATCATAAGACACTTTAGGAAGGGGGGTTAAGGAAGGAGAAGGCCATACAGATGGCCGATCGCCTCAAAGAGATCAATCCCTAAGGGGATACCCTGTGGGGAGGAATGGTTATCTCGGCTAATCATCATCTCCGAACGGAAATAGGCTTACCTTAAAAAAGCGTGAAGCACAGAAGGCATGTCGAAATGGGGGGTTCTCGAGGACAAAAGGGCAGCCAGAAAGGTTATCGTCAAAGCCGTTCAGATCGGAAAGACTCCAACAAATCTGAAGAACAAAAAAGACTTCGTCGTGTCGAAAATATAGCCCGAAAACGCAACGACCTTCGAGAAAAAGCTTGGAGTTGCGTGGATTCTAGGCAAGATGCTACCCCACTCGCGGTTTTTCGCTCTTCCTTCTGACCGTCTCGTTCTTAATTGTGCTCTGGTTCGCTGCGACTTGGTGGCCCCAGAAGGCCTGATGGTGCTCGACCCTTATTTTTTTAGTTGCTAAAAGAGCGGCGTTTTCCTGTTAGAACTCTCACTTCGATCTTGGTAGAACTATGACGCCTCTTCGCTCTGGCGGCTCTTGGGGGGCATCCTGCCGTTGAGTTCGTAGTTAGATCTAGGGTCTGGGGGTATCCGGAGGGTTGTATACATGGGGGGCTTGATTTTAGCGGGCGCCGGGGGTGGCTTCGTCGGAGGGGCTTTGGGGGACCCTGGTCAAGTCTTGGACCATCTCTGTAGGATGTCAGTGGGGTAAGGACCCTAGCGCAAGTTGAAGCTGGGGGAAAACATTCAGTCGGTAGATCAGATAGAACATCCGGACGTCTTTAGGGGCGGTGAATGTAATCTCGGGAAGTGTCGGGGGGAGTGGATGTCATGAATGTATACTGTGTTCTCGTAGTCGATTTCGCTGGGAGACTTTCAGTGAAACTCAGGGCTATAGTTTCTGGCTAGAGCTGGCCACAGATGGGGAGGGAAGCGATTCTCGAGTGAGCTCGGGCCGGTGTCACGGTACAGGATGCAGACGGCACGCTTGGTCGGCGGCCGAAATAGTGCAGGGGTGCTCGTCTAAAAGGTAACGCAAAGTAGGAAGGGGAAGGGTCGTGTAGCTTTGGAGTCGCAGCGCGTTTGTACCTTGTTGCGAGTGGTGGTCCTGGAAGTAGGGTCCTTCATGTCAAGGTAGTTTACGCATTACCTATCTGAGGGGAATCCTTGGCTGAAATGTCTCGCTCCTTCGATGATCAGTGTGGGGGGTCGCTCTCCCTCGAGGGACATGTTAGAATTCTCCCCGTTGTGGCTTGAGGAGTAAGGGAAGAGGGGGTACGAAGATGAATTGGAGAAGAATGAAGGTGAGTTAGGGAAGTGGGGGCAGGGTTAGGAAGGGTGGAGTTAGTGAGATAAGTTGAGGGTGGAGGGGGGAGGTCAGCTAGGTTCGTGAGAAAAAAAAACGCTATCACCGCCACAGAGGACCACCATCGACAAATTCAAAAGTCTTTATGCGAGGGGACGCTCCTATTCGGGGGAATAGGAAGCGCACCGGAAGAGGTAAGGTCGGAGGAGCGGGTTAGAGTCGGAGAAAGGAATGGCTGAAATGATAGAAGAAAGCCAAAAGGAGAGTCCGGGGGGGGATGCACTTGCGCCTACGGAAGGAAAGGGGGGAGGGGATCGTCCGACACTGACTAAGTTTATAAAGGCGGAAGAGGAAAAGAGAGGGATAAAAAAAAGAACCGTTCATATAAAAAAGAAGAAACTAAGACCCGGCCAGAAGGAAGGAACGCCTCTTCTCCCTCAAAAGAAGAAAGGGGCTAGTTTATCTCTCAAAAACAAGTAGATTAGTAACAGGGATTAAAAGAAACCAGAAGAAGAGTGGAAAGGGAGGTCGGCGACCTAAAAGATGTCGCTGATAGGGTCGTATGAAATTTCTTGGAAATTCCAAAAGACGATGCGAGCAAGGAAAAAAGAAAAACTGCAGACGGGAAAAGAAAAATTGTCCCCCCGTACCAATCGGCGCAGTGCCAAGAAACGAGCATTGGGGGGGCCGGGCCTTCCTTCCTCGGAGTGAATCGCGCTAACCCGAAAGAGACTGATCTCGGGAAAAGGTACGCGGTAACTTGATGAAGAATCGCGATCTGCCAGGGAAACGAAATTACCTGGTAGCCAGGAATGGAATTTTCCGGGGCGGGCTGGGGGTTATCGAGGGGGGTAAGTCGCCTCTACCTAGAGAGAAATGAAGAGCGGAGGATCGAATAGAGAACACGGCTGCGAATCTTCAAGAAAAGAGATCGTCATGAAGAGGCCCAGAGAAAGGAAGCGGAGAAAGGGAAACGATCAATTGCTTGACACGAGGTTCACAAAAGGCGGGACGCGCGCAGCCGAGTTACATCCTTGAGAAAAAGAGATCAACGAACGAGCGCGGCCGGAGGGAAGGCCGAAGTTTTCATCTACGACGAAAGAACTTCTCGCGCCACGCTTTGGGAATAAAGGATAGAAGGGGGGTGGGGGGAAAAAGATCAACGGAGAAAACAGAAGGCGATGCAGAAGGGATGATCATGCGCAAGAGAAGAGGTCAGCTAAGATAAGGGGGGATCTTCGACAAACGATTAGTACAAAAGGGGAGAAAATGGCGGGAACGAAAATCTGCAGAGAAATTCCGTTCGAAGAAAGGGGGTGAAAACGGAGAGCTAGCTTCTCCAATCACCTCCTCCACTTGAACGGAGGGGGGGACAGGTGGCGAGCAGGTAAAGCGTAATACTAACCAGATGATGGTGGAAGGAGATAGTTTGTGGGTGAGGGCCGGCTGAAGGGGACTCATGTGGTCTACTATCAACACAACGCAGGGGACTGGCGAACTGGGGGCAAGGAATAAATTTGGAAAAGGAGGGAGTTTAGGGGAAGACGAAGCATGAAAAAGACGGCGCTGCGATAGCCCAACAGAAGGTGCAGAAAGGATGAGGGAGGGTAGAGAGAGACAGAGAAGGTAGGGGAAAGGCAGAAGACCAATGTCAAGGGTCTCCAATCTGATGTCATAAAGGGGGAATAAAGAGAGGTACTGGAGATTTGTGGGCGGAGGCGGGCGAAGATCACCCTTAGTTGTAGTTTAAACTTGCCTCCGGTCAGGCCGCGAATAATCACGGAGGGATGGGGTCAGGGTTGTGCAAGGGATGGAGGACTGAAAAGGGGGAAAAATCACACCCTTTTATGGCCTCCTAATCTTAGTGATCTAGATGTGACTGGAAATAAGCAGGTAGATGAAGGGAGAGGACGGGGGGGGATAAATAATAAGGGGGATCAAGGAGCTACTAGAATGCGCATCTAGGAGGCCGATCGATCAGGTGTCTAAAGGGAATGGAGGGGGGCTCAATGCGGGGAACTTGTCCTCCAGGGTCAGGGTCAGGTCCTAAACTGTGACATAAGTCATAGCCACGAATATCAATGAGTGAAAAAGCAAAAATCTGGAGTGAAACGCGTGGGACAAGGACGTTCTCTCAAAAAAGGCGGCGTCGTCACATTCAAGGGGGGAAGGAGGGGTAAAGAAATAACGACCGCCACCACAAAGGAGCAAAGAGTCAGGACGAGGGAAAACTTTAAAAGGTGGGGGGGGGGGGGGGGGGGGGGGGGTGAAGGAGGGATCCTGACGGATACCTGGGGGGAAAGTCTATCCCCACAGGAATCCAACATCCGGGACAAAAATAAAAGAAACGAATTCGCAGAGCCTCATCCTGAAGGAGGTGGTCGACCAGAGGTCGAAGAAGGACCAATGTTCTGAAAAGAATCCGAAGAACAGAAACAGGGATCGAGAGCGACGTGCGCGGAAATCTCGAGCAATACCAAACAGCTGCCTCAATAAGAACCTTCCCTATAGAAAAAATAGGTCCCGAGAAAGAATCACGTTAAACTCCAGGGAGAAAAGAAAAGATCGGGAAAGAATACGGAGGGGAACCTCTCGTCTCCGTTTTTCCCCCCCCCCCGGAAATTCGACGAAGCACGCCGAAGGCTTGGACATAGGAAATCCCGAAAAAGTGGAAGGGAAAGAAAAGTTCATGCAAGAAAACTCATACGAAACTGCAAGATCCTTCAGAAAGTATTCGGGGTAATCTAAAAAGGGTCAAGGACCTCAAGGGGAAAAGGATATGAGTCTCCCTTAAATCAAGCTCTAAAAACTCGGAAGACTGGGGAAAGTTTAAGGGGGTCAAAGATCTGGGGTCTTACTCGCGAGGGTCTTCCTTCCTAAAGCGGCATCTTAAACGAAAGCAAAAAGGAGGGATTAACAGGGCCGGAAGGGGCGAGTAAAAATCGTATCGTGCAGAGTGAAAAACATTCCGCCGTTAAAGAAAGAGGATCGCGATGGGAAGTTCAGTAGGAGATTCCCGCATTACTCACGGACTATGGAAACCGCTCAGAAGGGGGAGAGGGAATGACGAGATGGCCCGCGGCTGAAGGAACAGCTCGTTCAGTATCGCCTTTGGTACGGTAGCAGAAGTCAGGCCAGGGAACCGCATTAAGGGGAAGGGACTTAGGATAAGTTGGAACGTTTTCCAGCTAAAAGCTTGTTCGTGAAATCTCCTGAGGTAAACGAATCTAAGGTGGGGGGAAGAAGGAATTATAGTGAGCTGAACGCCGATCCAAAGAAAAGGAATAAAGCTAATATTCTCTTTTATGATCATACTTAAATGACTCGCGAAGGGGACTTCCGGAGTCGCCGGAAGGGGCTAAAAGAAAGACTATCTTCTGAGTCTTGCCGCGTATGGTTCAGTCAGTCAGAGAAAGAGGGAGAGGAAACAAAAAGACGTAAGGGGATTGAAGGTATGAAAAGGGTTGCAAAAACCAAAAATACCGCCAGGGACGCTCCGTTGGGGGCGGGATCTTTTCCTTTATCACAGCCCAGGAATTGAAAGCCGCGACTATGGGGGCCAGAAGCAATCAAAAATGAAAAAAATTCCAGCTGGAGGTGCTTTTCACCGAAAGGGAACGATTCTGATCCAGAGGATGGCGAAAAAATAGAAGTAGAGACACCGAGGTGCAAGAAAAAAACGACATCATTGTCAAAGCCAATCTGCATCGTCATCAGCACGCTTCGAGAGGACGGAAGTCGCGCGAGAAAGGATTAGCGGGAAAAAGGATTAGGGAAGGGGAAAATCCCAAAAAGGTCAAGAAAGATCGACGGAAAAAACGAGGAACGGGCTATCACCGGTGACGCGTGGGAAAACTCCTAACACAGGCTCAGAAAAAAATACCAAGCAGCCCACAAAGAGAGGCAGGGACCGGAGGACATGGGCGGCAGCGTCACAACGTCTGGCTAAAAAAGTCGTACCCAGAGCGAAAACTAATAACGCCATCTACAAGGAAAAACTCACTAAGAGGCGCAGCAAGGCAATCTCAGTTAAGAAACATGAAAATGAAAAGATGAAGGAGAAACTTGAGACGAGAAAAAAATATCAAAATCGCCGTTCATCGTCGTCTGAAAAGAAAAAAATCACCTTAAACCGGCTGGGTTAAGGGAAGAGGGAAAACAAGGTCATTCCCAGGAAGGGCTCTTCAAAATAAGGGTAGATCAAAGAGACCGAATCTCAGAAACCAAGAGCGACTGCCATCTTCGAAAAAAAAACAGCAAGGGTTAGAAGTGTTTAATCTCGGCTGGGTAGTAATTGTAAAATTTCAAATGGGAACGAGGTCTTCAGTGGTCCGCCGAAAAGGGATCGTCAAGTCTGGCAATTGGGGGGGTCGAAGGACGAAAAAAGTACGTTGAAAAAAAATTCTACCTGTTTGATTAATGGCCTCGTCCAACCAGCCGATTTTGGAAGGGTGGGAGGCTCATCGTCTTAGGGACTCGAAACGTGAATCTCTACTCTGAAAGGAATCGGGCGATCTGGAGCCTTAAAAAAAAATGAATCTCGGGAGACTTTGATCCTTCTCGAAAAAGAAAAAAACTCCCGAGGAAAAATCCCAACATAGAGGGAAATTCAAAGATCGCCTCGCCTCTAGGCGTGAGATCTTTCAAAAGAAAAATACGGGCGAATAAAGCGGGCGCGCGTTCTGAAGGCGGTCCCAAAAGGAAAAAAGCATTAACGAAGACTCCGAAAAAAAAAATTAGGTAAAAAAAAGGAAAAAACTACGATCGTCTTCTCAGGGATATTCTCCTCCAAAAGGACCGCCCCCGATCTATGCGGTCGTATTGCGAAAAAAAGGGGAAGAAAATCCTACGAAATCGGCACAAAATCTAAGAGGAAGATCGGGTAATGGGGATGAAAACAGGAGAAGAGAGAACGAGAAAAAAAAACTCCCGGAAGAGCATCGTCATTTCGGGAGGTCTTAGAACAGAAATGGCGAAGTACGGAATGAAGAAGAGATTGAAGAAAGGAAAAGGGGTAGTCAATGGAAAGAGAAAGAAGGAGCTATAGAACGAGGAGAAAAACTTCAGGGAACTTAGGACTAGAAAAGGGAATCTACCATCTTCATCAGCTAAAGACCAGGGCGTCCAGCGAAATCGAGACTCCCAGAGGCG
>Ga0179593_1654635_pt1 | contig 10244 bp, 10 predicted proteins | sample CZODoug2_1_08_16_FD_185931 | JGI IMG/M metagenome (GOLD analysis project Ga0179593, IMG submission 185931) | Vadose zone soil fungal communities from Angelo Coast Range Reserve, California, USA - CZODoug2_1_08_16fungal (PacBio error correction) | ecosystem: Environmental > Terrestrial > Soil >...
TAGGAGTACTGAGTCCGGCGGGGGGGGGAGAACAAAGAACTTCTGCCGTGGTCTATATCTTATCATAGGCTCAGCAGGGACGAACGGGAAGAGGGAAGAGGAGGGAGGCATTACGAAGGGAAGTTCCTCGTGGTAAAAAATGTGCTTTGTGTTTGATGTTCACCAGAGCGGGAGAAAGGAATTCGAAACGAAAACGCAATGTTACAGTCCAGCAAAGTTCGCCTAGCTGCGACCCGGAACGAGTGATAGGGGGGGAATGCTGAGGACACATGAAGAAAAAAGGAGGAACTTATCTAGGGTCACTGTCATCTATCTTGGCTGGAATAATAGGCGCGAAAGAGGAAGTTGCCGAACACGACCTCGCCAAACGCGCCGAACACCGGCTCCGACCGCGTACTCGACAACGGGGCCGAGCGGGAAACCAGGGGGGACGGCGGAGAGCAGTAAGGGCGCCGCGCGATGCCGATTATGGCCCTAATCTGATCCTGCAATCAAAGGTCTTCACAAGCAGGGGGTAAACTAGCGAGAGAGGAAAGAAAAAACCTCCGCAGCGCAATGTAAGTTAACTTTCTTCAAGAAGCTTTACTTTGCCGGCCCAAAGCAGGGGGGGAGGGAAAGGACTCAGAGACGTCAAAAGTTTTCCAAAAGGGTTTAAAATGCATTATATAAGAAAATTTTTAGGGAAGAAAGCTCGGGAAAGAAGCTTCAGCCAGAAGCCTACGTTCTTCTCAGCCTAACATATTTACAGAAGACCTGGAACCAAAGGGGACAGATTGAAGGTGACGGGGGGAAAGAGGCATGCAATATTTCAGGTGAAGGCTGCAGTGAAATGCGCCTCATTGAACCTTTATTTAAAGGGGACTTGTTGATAAAAGAAAAAGGGAGGGTGGGTTTCACAGAGGATCAGAGCAGGCTAATCGAATCACCATCGACAAAAATTCTAAGCTTCTACCCTTCTTGTCTCATCCCTGCTCATCAGTGGAAGCGGAAAACAGGACATCGACTCGAACAAAAGAACGCAGCTAAAAAGGACAAGGTTGGAAGACCACTAGGACAAGTATTTCTACGACCTGCCGACATCGAGTCAAAAGACGCAGAAAAGAAAGGACTCAGAAGGCGAGTGCACAACTCCCGACCAGGCTATTCGGGGCAGGAAAAGGAATGGGACCGATAATTCTGGCTTGGCTCAAAAAAAGTGACATAGAGACAAGTCTCTTAAACAGGCGCAGACTTTAGACACACCACAACCTCTCCCCGCGTCCGTACCTTCTCTGAAAATTCTCCGCCTCTTCAAACCACCCCCCCCAGGAACGGAGGAAAGAAGGGTGAGGTCTCAGAGTAAGAGGGGGGAAGGCGAATGACTCTCTTTTCGAAGCCTCGTAATGGGGACGAGGGAAAATATACTTACGGAAAACGGAGGGGCTCGTACTGGCCTCGTAGCCCTCTCTGCTCGTTCCGCAAGACGAGACAAATCCAAGAATCAATAGGACTCAACGCGTAACAAATTTCATCAACAGGCTTTCTAAGAGCAGTTCCATATTAAAAGAAGCAGGAGGGAAGGTTTATCAGCTAAGCTTTCACTTTCATGATCGAAGGGGGAGTGAAGAAGGTTGAGGCAAACTCGGGCTCCGTTGCCGGATTTTGAGGACCTCACGCGATGATTTATCTCCCGGTCGAGCCACCGAGAAGAAAAACGGTGAAATATCGGGCAGGGTCCAACCGCTGATGATGGGCAGGCTCCCGTTTTCTGAGCTTACCGTTTTGCCTCTACGCATGAGAGGGAAGAGCCACGAAAGGGAGGTCGAGAAGAGAGGTCAAATGGGCTGGGGAAGTCCTCTCTTTACCCATCTTTATTTGTCGCCGATGACGAAAAGGGGCTCGAAAGAAAAGAGACTTTTGAGGAGACAGCATCAGCACCGAACCTGCGAGCGAAGGTCCATGGGATATCTCCCTCAGCACTTAAGATCCAAAACAACAAGGGGGGGGAGGGGAGTTAAAAGAAGGATCCGAAGAGGGGAGGGAGATCATAAAGCCACTCCGACGGGGCTGTTCCGGGGATGTCTCATCTCTGGAGTTTTTGACAGAGTCTCGAAAAGAGGAAGACGCAACGAGAGAAAAGCTGTCAGAAGTCGTTACCCCAGCGAGGATTAGCTCGAGACCAGGGCTTCAGGAGGAGAACTGAGGCCGAATAAAACGGGGAATACAAGAACAGGGGGAGCAAGTCCTACTATTCAAGCTTTTCTGTAATTAGCCAAAAGCACGGAAGGGGGGGATGGGGGGACGCGCTGCGAGCATGACAGAAGAAATCCTCTGAATGGGGAAATAAAGGAATTCACGGAGCCCACGAAGAAGGCAACCATCGGGCTGATAAAAACCCCCTCCGTCTATCTTGAAAACCGTTCATGATGGGTTAAAGAAGCGGTGGTATGCCGAGGAAGTGTCGTTAACTGCGCTCCGGTGTCTAGAGTAGCCGCCGTTTGACGTTATTTCTTATGGGGAGTTGCCTAGCTGAATTTCGGGACGGAGAGGAGGGGATCCAGACAAAGAAAAAGGTCAAGCCTTCTAAACTTGTAGATTTACTTCTCTCACGGTATTCTTTATTCCACAGGGGGATCGATATGAGCGGGCGGAGTGCAGCGGGACACAGTCACCACGTATCGACGGGGGGGGGGAGGGGGGGATCAACTGATGAGCGTATTCTGGTAGTCCTTTGGGCTGGGTGGAACTTCGGGAGGGGGGGAGAGGGGTTTCTCGGGGGTGAACAACGCCCTGTGAATATCCTTTTAGGGTTGGTGCAAAACGCCCCGTAACTCACCAATGTAAAAAGTCCCTTCCGCAAACCCCTTTTTCTCGACCCATCGTAGCGGGATACCTCGACTAAGAGAAAAGGGGATGCAGTGTGTCCCAGAGGTCCTTCGTGTAGTTCCGTCTTCCGAGTCGGTGGTTGACGGAGTGGGGAATATTCCTTCAAGGACCGAACATCCGGGGGAGAGTGGCTGCTCCATGCGTAAGGCTCTTCATAGGAGTTCTTGCTCCGCCTGGTGTCTGTCGAACAGATTAGAGGGAGAAGGGGCCCCCCCCACCCCCCAAAAACGACAGGAGGGAACGGGGAAAGAAGACCGTGAAATTCTTGTTCGAGGGTGATTTAGAGTTTTCTCCCTTGCGCCGCGGGAACACCAGCCGGGGGAAAAGGGGGGAGAACTCTGTAGTAGCATTTTACCTCAGAACGGGTTCTGCACTGCTGCGCCTAAAAAGTGGGGAAAGAAAAAACACCTGTTGCAAACATAAAAAACAGGAAATAATAATGCAAACAAGAATTCGGGGGCTTTGGGGGTTCAGCGGAAGGGAAGTCAATCGTTAATGTCAGGATAACCGGCGGCCAATGGCTGAGGCGGGTGGCCCGCGCAAGGTTGCGGGAGGCGAAACGTCTTTCTATAGTTACAAACGCGGAAAAGGGTGGGCCAACGTAAGGGGGTAAGTTCAAAAGACGAGACGTTTGTTGCGATAAAAGGAGGAAAAAAAGGAAGGAAAACAGTGGAGCTGGGTCCTGAGTTTTTTCCCGTAATCCTACTGGGCGGTCGGGCTTCCCAATTGTTTCTCTGCCTTTTTCTTCCCCATATCGCAAAGAAAATGGATAGGCAGGGCGAGGAAAGGTAGCCTAAGAAGGATTATGGTACCTGGTTTTTACGGAGGAGAGTGGTGGGTCGTCGGAGCGGGCAGGGAGCGGTGGAGCTCTGGCCCGTGTTGTGGGCGGGTCTCATAACTTACCGCAGTCATGCGCGGGCTCTAGCTAAGCACTAGGTACGGCGAGAGAGAAATTATGAGTTCAGACCGGCCTTCCGCAAGGGGGTGTCTCCTAGGGGGGACCGGAGCTCGAGGACGTGTTTCCCTAAAGAGTCGCCGAACTACTTGAGGAATAGGTGGAGGCTTTGCTCGTGTCTGTCAAAGTCCCGATACGGGCTTGAAATCCAAAACCACGAAAACTGGGTAAGACTATCACGTAGTAACATAAAGAAGAGAACGGAAGAAAGGTACGAGGAGTAAGCTCAAAAAAGCACGCCTGATAAGAGGGACGGAGGGGGGAGCGAAGCGTGATGGGGAGCCAGACTTGCAGCAATGTGACAACCGTAATAAATATCCTCTCAACAACGGAGGAGCGGATGACAGAGGTTATCGTGACAGGGAGGCACTCGGGAGGGACACCATAACGGGCCTCCCCGGCTCTCTGAGGGCGGTAAGCTGTAGGGGTTTTAAAAAAATTCTAGCGTCCAGCTTTACTCTTAGCTCGCATAAAGGGGAAAAGGGTACAGAGGGGGCTTAATGGACGTGGGGTGGTGCAAAGAACTGAGGCGGAAACTGGAACTGAGAAACGAAGAAACTCATCCCCAGCGCATCCGGGGGCTTGGACGAGAAACCGGGAAGCGCGAGATTCACGGTTCGCGCTTGAGTCCTCCCCTTGACGGAAAGATCGATACCTGAAGGCGATCGTGGCGGCTTAATATCCGCGTACTCGATAACAGAGGGAAGGGGAGACCGAAAACGAACCGTGGGTTCAACTCACTTCCCCGGCGACGCAGCCACCGGCTCCAACGCGCCAAAATACACTAAGATCTGGTTCAACCAAGTGCACTCGTGGAGACGGTCCTGGGGATCCACGCACGATCCAGGGGAGTGAAAGATATTGGGAAGAAAAAATCAGTTGCACAATGCCCGAGAAAGATAAGCGTACGGGGCAACCGGCACGCAGCCCACTTTAGGGACCTGAAGATCTCTTAAGGCTTTGGAAAAGAAAAAAACTCGCGCGGCGGGGTCACTTGTAACGGCACTTCCACCTTCTTTTCTCAAGAGGGGGTTTGGTTTAAAGGGGGATGTATATCAAATACCCTGTTCCCTCCCGAACCCGTGGCGGCAAGTCACGACCGCAGTCAGAATTGTTGCGCCCCGGCAAATGAACGATTGAAAGAGACGACTCTCGGGAAGCCCTCACTCCAAGCCGAATGTGGCATAACGGGGGCGGGTTCAGGGAGGAGGGGCAGTAAGGGGGGGGAAGTGGGTGCGCCGCGTGAGTAATGGATCCAAAGGTAAAGTTCTTTCCTTTGTCAACGAAGGTGTGGGGAAACAAACGGGGGGGGGGGGGGGGAAAGGAATCAATGGAAAAAATCGACTCAATAGGACCCTACTTCTCACTCTTCCTTCGGGACCTTCGCGCAAGGGAGGAAACGGAGAGGGAAAAAAACGGACCGTCATCGCGGGACGCGGGACTCATGGGAGGACGACGCCACGCCCGTAGTAGAGACGTCCAGAACAACAACCTGAAAAGGATCGCCCAAACATCACGGACGGAAATAGGCGCCGCATGTGGCCCCGCATGGGTCTGAATAGAGAGAGAAAAGAGGAAGGAGTTGGGGCGAGAAGATGGGTGTGCGCAACACCACCGTTAATCCCCATACCACTGGGTCGAGGAAGCGTGGGACGCAAATCACGAACACGCGAAATACCGCCGACTCCGCTCGGACCTTATCCATAGGAAGGGGAGAAAAGACTCAGAGGCGAAAAAGTTTTGCTCCCTCTTCAGCCTCCGCGCCAGTCTACTCCGCCTGTCTAAAGTTCAGGGGAAGGAAACGGGCTATAGATACGGGCCGACTCTCTAAAAACGGTGCTCTCTAAAATAGGAGAGGGCCACTTCGCAAGGGATACTCTATTGGGACCAATCCACCTCAGCATATTACTAAAACGGGGGTACTCGCCTGCACGCCGATTGCATACCGTCCGATTCCATAACCAGAAGGGCGGGGCACAAGCAGAAAGGAAGCGTGAACCTTATGATCATGTTTCTATAAAAATATCCAAAACTCTGTCTCCTCCGGGTGGGGGATTAATAACCGCTAAGCAGTTCAATGCCTCGTCATTTTCCAGTTCAAAAGAAGACACACGGGAAGCCGACAGTAATATCGTCGGGTTCCATAAAATCGATTGAGAGTCTGATCGTCAGCCGAAACAGTGTTCTTGAAGATTTCAGGTGGCCTAAACGGCCTCTCTCTCCCGCCAACGAAGAATAGAGATTACTTTGTGGCCCCCCAGGAAAGAAAGGTATACAACGCGCTGGATAAGCGTGGGCGTCGGCAGTCTGGCCACGACTCACCACAGCCGTTTAAGCAGGGAGCGAAAAAGGAACCTGCGGCGCGAGCGGTATGGGAGATCTCAAAGAAAAAAACCTTCGGAGAGTCAGACAACACCCCCGAATTATGAAAAGAAATGACGAAAGACGATGGAGTAGAAGGGAAAATCTTCGCGCCGCAGGGCCGTGGGCTGAAAGGCAGGATTCGAACCTCATCTTTCTTTTGATCTCTGTCTGGACTAGGCAAAGTGAGGACCTATCGGGGTCTACATGCGAGGAGGCCCCTGACACTTATATATCTTCTCGACCGCGAGTTTCTATTAAGAGGAGGCTCCTCGTGCAACCTTTCAAAATCGTAGAAATTGGGCAAAAGACCGATTCCGGGGAAAACGAGTACTCCTCGTGGTTTACCACGATTACCCAGGGGGGGGGCGGAACCGAGACGGCGAGATGAAAACATAGCGGCTATTTAAATCCAAAATCCGAGGAACTATCCGTTACATCGGGGAGGGAGAAAAGAACGCGGCAGAGGAACCTACGGCTCTTTGGAGGGGGCGCCCTGATGATACGGTGGGGACTAAAAAGGCTGGAATATGGCCCCGGGGGAGTAGACCTCTCTTCTCTTTTTCAAAAATCTCCCGCTATGGGGACGCCGGGATGGGGACTGACGGTCGTAATTCGCTTGAACGGGGCGGCTTGCTCGGAGGGGGCAAAGTCAACGCCGCAATCGGAGAGATGTGAGTGTTCTTCACTGCCTTAGGTCTTCCAATAGGCAGTCTGGAGAGAGGCGGCCGGAGCAGCACAAAATTATCCGTTGCGTATTTCTTGAAAAAATTAAAGGGCGGTCGAAAACGGCTAAGGCGGGGGGGCCGGCGGGGGGTTCGCTCCAATCGCTCTCTGGGAAATGTGAGGTTTTAGGTATCGCCAGCGAAGAACTTGGGGCGAGGGTGCCTTAGGACAGACGTACGCAATGTCGGGTGTCAAAAGTCTTCTTCTCTTCTTGAATTGAAGGGGTCTTGAAGAAGATCAAAAGGGGTTTTGGGCATCTGGCGGCGCGAAAAGGTGGAGAAGTGGGCGCCATAAGGGTCTAGGGAACTGCTTGTCTCGATCCGGGAAAAGACCGACCTTATGGCGCATGTGAGCAAGGGTCGAAAGAGAATTCACATCATGCTCTTCGGGGTGAGGTCGTTGGTGGAAGCCTGCGCGGCCAGTTCTTTTACAAACAATTAGGAGGAGAAACGAGGAATGTAAGAATTTGGACCGGGTTGGCACCCAGGTTCAGAATTTCTTTTCCCGGACCCAAACTACGTCAACCTCTTTGGAAGGGACACTCTCCACAACCGGCATCAGAAAACGATTCAACTTTGGTTCCCTGGCCGTGTCAATCGAATGCTGGCATGGAAAACAAAAGGGGACGGCCGCTGAATGCGCGGCCCGAGGAAATTTTTCGGGGCGAAACCTTGCGTGCTATCCTGGGTACCCCGGCAAAAAAAAGTGGGGCCTATGGGCGTTACAAGTTCCCCTCACTACCTTGGTTTGATGACAGGAAAGGCGTATTGATGAAGGTCAAGAACGGGGCATAGCGGGTTAACTTAAGACTCTATACTGCTGGGCCGACATTGGCAGTGCAGGGGCGAATGGGAAAAACTATCGGGCACCCCATTTCAGATTCGGGCTAAGTAATGCTCTAAAAGGTCAAGGTTTGAGGAAAGGGCTGTGTGGGGCGGCGGGCGGGAGGGGGATGACCGGTGTCTGCCTGCTCCTGGGGCCGCGGGTCTTGTCATAAGAAAGAATGGCTATCGCTGCACAGCGGCTAGAGACCTAAAAAGGGCTCAGCTGATATAAGTTTTATAATAATGCAAGAAGACCGATGCCGGGGGCGTCGCGCAGCAACCCGGAAGACTGATATGGAAGGGTAAGACAGCTCACTGAATGAAAAAAGAGGGGGTGAGGGGGCGCTTGTGCATCAGTTCTTCACCGTGCCGGTTTCCCAACACGACCATCAACAACGAACGCTGTAAAACTTGCAGCTTATTTCCGACCTTCGTCACCTGGATTAAAAAGAAACCTCAGGAGCCTCTTTAAGCTAGACCAAGTGGGAGCAGCGTGGAAAAAAATGTTTCCATCAACCGTTCTTTCAGAATAAAAGAAATCCACAAAAAAAAAAGGATAGGAAGAGATAGGCTTGTATAAAAGGGGTGAACCTTCTGACTCGGGCGAAACTCAAAGCAACTACAGCCTTGGGGAGTCTGATCAGAGGAAGGGGCAGAGGGGGGTACTAATCTCAGCGACGATCTTTCGCGGGGAGTAAACGCTGAAATTATACGTGTGGGCCTGCAGTCGTGGTTGGGTGAGTTCAAACGTCTATCTGGAAACTGAAGCGAAAAGCGAACAAGCGGTCGCAGACCTTCATTCCTGTGGCGGGTTTATCGGCCCCTGGAGAAAACGAGGCCCGGGGTCGCCGCTGCGAAAACCCCGGAATGGATTCTTTAAAAGTACGATATCATTGAGGATGGTCTAACGAATAAATCCCGCTAAAGTTGATGCAAAAACGCCAAGACCCCTCCCCCCGAGGCCTACAACTCCCGAAACTGGCCGCCGACCCTCCGAGGCAGCAACCTCCCGACGATGTAACGAAAACAAGCACGATGCAAGGGTTGCCCTGGGGAATATGTCAAATCATGCTAGCAACCCCGAATATTCTAAATTCAAAACCGCCTCATCTCCCTTTCTTAGCCATCCTCTGGATTCTTTGGGAGAAGCAAACACCACGGACTTGAGGAAAGTTGGACACGCCGATACGGCATTTGAGAGGAGTGACATTCCAGTACACTAGTTTCCTCCAAAAAGACGCCGCAGGTAGCCAGCCCCTTCGGGGGGCTCACAGGCCAGACTAAGATTGACCGACGACCGCTGGGGAACGAACTAATTCATGTGGAGGGGCATGTGAAGAAAAAAAGGCAGTCAAAGGAAAAAGTTGCAGGAAGCGTGGTCCTTTCATGCTAACATTTTTAGGGAAGTAAAAGGGCGTTGGTCTTCCTCGTTTAAGCCTGCAACTGTTTTGGTTCCCACGCGCCGCTCACGAAAAAAGAGGCCAAGTCAGACAATAAGCGACTGAGTACAGCGGTCCGAAGGCATCCCGGCGTCCAGTTTCGTCTACTGAACGCGAGACAAAGGAACGGAAGAGGCCAAAAAAAATGGACGATGGAGAGACCACTTCAAATGAATTCTAGAGCTTCCTGAGTAAAAACTGCAGATCTGGCCACCAAAAGGCACGGACCTCCAGAAGGAACTGTGCCGCATGCCCATTTCGGGATTACTGACTCTAACCTTGTAAGAGAATGGCAAAAATAGGAGGGCGGGGGGGCTCAACACAAAAAGTGACCTCAAAAAACTGCTCTGGCCATAAAGAGCGGCACCAACTGCCTACCGCCGTCGGGAAAAATCCGTCGAAAATCAAAGCAAATACGCCAACGGGGAACACGCCGGCGGAGAAAGTGTGTTTGCTTTGGTCCCTGCTGGGGCGCTATGACGTTGGGGGGCGAAGTTGCATCCACACGGCTACATCAGAAAAAGAAAGACGGACGTGGGAGAGATCCAGCAAAGCGGGCGAGGTACCGGAACTTACTAATGAATAACAATATTAAAAACCGGGAGGTAACGAACAAGCAAGGACGCCGAAGGTCTAAATGCCTGCCTTTACAGCTGATTTCAGGACGGAGGAATTCACGTTATAGAGCCGGCGGTTCTCGCCAACCTGGTGGCGGCCTCGGGCCCCTTAGGGGGGGGGTACTAAAGCGATCTGATGTCATTGATCGCAGGCAGCAAAGAGAAGCCGCCACACGGCGACCGAGCCCTGTTTTACATCGTCGGTAAAAACCCAGTCGGTCAGGCCAAAAGCAAAGTGGTTGAAGATGCCAGGGGTGTGTCCTCATACTACTCTGCGCATAACGAGTCAGAGATATTCATGTAACGCGGGGGGAACCAGGAGGTACCAGATCTGAGAGCGTTGTGAGGCGGCTTCCTACGAAACTACGGAGCCACGCAAGAGGAAAGCGAGAAAATGAAGCAGAACCGCGCCAGGGAGCGAGCGTGTCCTGTGAAGGAGAGAACATCGCCTCTGGCG
>Ga0179593_1692854_pt1 | contig 10244 bp, 14 predicted proteins | sample CZODoug2_1_08_16_FD_185931 | JGI IMG/M metagenome (GOLD analysis project Ga0179593, IMG submission 185931) | Vadose zone soil fungal communities from Angelo Coast Range Reserve, California, USA - CZODoug2_1_08_16fungal (PacBio error correction) | ecosystem: Environmental > Terrestrial > Soil >...
AAAATAGTGGAAGAAGGAACGCCTCTCCATCTCTTGAAGGGAAGGAAGGGACAGTAAGATCGCAAAGAAAAAAACATGAGCTCATCTCCTTAACAGGAAATACAAAAAGGGATACCCTCATCTCTATAAGAGAAAATCATCTCATCCACAAGTAAAGAAGAGACACTCGTCCAAAAAAAAAAAAAAACTAAAAAAAAAGGGGAGATTTTTTTAAAGGCATATTTCGAAAAAAAACCCGGGACTATAACAAAAACTCAGAGGCAGCGATCATGAGCAGAAAAAAAACCACACGTGATTTGCTCAAGGGAAAGGGAGGGAGGCAAGGGACATCTTGTAGTGGGTGAGGGGGGGAGGAAAAGAAAAATAATCACCATAATACCCCGAAATACTCGCGAGCTCAAAAAAGGAATGAAACGACTCGAAGTCTTTACTCCGCGAGGAGGAAGACTAGACGTGTAAGAGGGGAAAGATATCGCAATGATTCAGAGAAAAGGAGGGTGTAAAACTCCCGCGAAGGGACCGCGGATACCATTACGGGGGGGGGGAAAAAAAGGTCTTGAGCCAAGGGTTTTTTTTCTCCCATGTGAAAGGGAAAAGGATGGAACAGTTTGATGGATGCAGGGAAAAAAGTCAAAGCGCCCGTATATTCGCTCGCAGAAAAGACCTACCTGAGAGAGGCGAAAAGGCACTTTCTTCGGAAATTTGGAAAAAGCGGGGTCAGCGGAATCTTCATGAAGGCGAACATCTCGGGGGGAAACTGGGGAAAGAGAGGCGTCGCTAACTATGGAAAGGGCGGTCGAAATAATAATCGATGAATGAATCCCACCATTTACTCATCGCGAAAATCCGGAGGGGGGGAGGAATCCTTCTTCGTAAGGGGGGGTTCATGAATACCTCTCGAGGGATGTTCGTTAGAGGGGGACAAAAAAAGGGAAGGATGAAGGGGGAATCTTTTTCTGCATAAGGGAGCAGTAATTGATGGGGAGGAGGATGGGCTCTTGAGGGGGGAGACCACAAAAATCTCGGAGTCTTGCAATTCTGCACTACTGTCGGAAAAAAGAGACGACTGTCGCTCCCTTCTGGGGGGGTTCTCAAAGGGGGAGATAAGCCTACTATAGAAGGCGGGAGTCGTCCATCTCGGGAAGGGAGTAATCGCTATTCACAGCGGAGGTGGGCAGACCAGAATAAAAAAGGGCATATGCGTCGAGTACTCTATCCTTGCGAGGGCGTCGACTAAGACACTTAGGGGGGGGGGGAAGATGTGACGCCTGCTTGAATTCAGCGGAGGAGAGGTAAAGAGGAGAAGAAATATTTTTTCGTCCAGAGGCAGGAAAGGGGAAAGTCAACGAGATCGGTGTAGAAAGAAAAACGGAAGGCACATTTCTATTTTTCGATGGGGGGGGAATCGCAGCGGTATAGGGGAGGGGGGAAAGAGTTCTTCGGTTTGGGAAGGAGGGTGGACTACCTTTGCGTAGGGGGAGGACGTTGCGATTCTGAGAGGGTTTTGAGGGGGGAAGCCACGACGTAGGGGAGTCTCAGAAGGGAAAATATCGGGGCTTTTGCTAGAGGCGGTTTACTAGGGGTAAAAAAAGCAAATCTTTACTTCCGAGGAGAGTTTGCCCATGCGAATTCGAGGTGGGGAAAAAAGGGAAAGGTAACATAACTACGAAACTAAAGAGCCTAGAGGTAAAGAATGCGCGTCTTAATTCCTGTGGGAGGGAAAAGGCTGCCGGGCAACAGGCAAAGAAAGGGGAAAAATAGGGAGGGACGATTTCGCGTGGAGGGCCGGGAAACCGACGTGCGGAAAGGAAAAGGGGCAATAACAACGTTTTCATTACATACTAAAGGAGAAAGGAGAAAAACCGTCGACAGACTCAAGATTCCGGGGAAGGGGGAAGGGGGGGGTCGCCTGCCATCCCACTCCGATGTGTGCCGGGAACATTTCTAAGAAAGTGGAGAGGGGGCTGTCCCTGTCTGACGGTAAAAGGAAAAAGGGGCAAAAATTTGTCTTTTTCTAAAGGGGAAAAAAGGTACCGATTCTCGCAGCTGTGACGCGGCCCTCGTCCAATTGCTTTGCAGAGGGGAAGGAATGAGAAAAGAAAGTCGTGATCAGCATCACTTTCGAGAAGAGGAGGGGAGAATTGCCTGGCGTTTATTGCCTAGTACGAGTTCTATAGAAGAGGGGGGGGGAGAGGAAATAGAGCTAGCATCGAAATCGGGGGGAAGAGAAAAAGACAGGTAAGGGTTTCGCTAACTTGATTCTTGGAAGAAAAAGACGAATGCAACTCGCTCAGGAATCCTTCAAAAGGAGGGAAGAGGGAACCGCGCCACTCTTCTATATGTCGAAAGGGAAGCTCAGGTAAGAAAAGGGGGGGATCCCGTCATTCAGGTACATCCTAATCACTGCTGGAGAAAAAAAGGGTTTTTCAGTAGACATCGGTTCCCGAAAAAAGAAAGAAAAAAATAGGTAAAAATCAAGTGAATACAAGAAGATAGCGGGGGGGGGAGGCTGGGTACGGAAGTCAGGGGAGAGGAAGTGAACACGTTTTTTATTTAAGAAGAAAGAAAGGCGTCGCCGGGTCGCGTGGGAAGAAGATGGAACCCCTTTCTGGAGAGAGTATCGCTGGGGAAAGAACCGAAAGGGAAAAAAGGCATTACTCCTTCTCATCAGGTGGGGAGAGGGTAGTTCTGTTTACCTCCACTTGGGGGAAAAGAGGGGGGGAAAAAAGGGACAAAGCCATGAAGGAAAATAAGCCAAAGGAAGAAAGAGGGGTCAGTCTTGCCCGCAAGGAGGAGAAAAAAGGATCTCTCCATCCCGGAAGAAATATGGGATTGGGGGAAGAAATAGTCGTTTACTATTCTAACTTCACAAAAAAAAACGTCATCTACATACAATACTTCCAGGGAAGGAAAGAACCCGCCGCTTCTCCAAACCAGGAAAAGAGGAGTTATCCTTAGAAAAGAAAAGAGAACATCTAAAACTATAAAATTTGCAAGGGAAGGAAGAATCCTTCGTTCGTTCGAAAAAAAAAAGGGGGCCCCTCCCTTTTCACGGTAACCTGGAGAAAGCTTTCTGTCACGAGTGGGAAGCGGATTAGATCCGTATCCTGCTGCAGAAAAAAGGAAAAAAAGACGCAACAAGATTCCCTAAGCCAAGAAGGGGAGGTTCAAGACGAAAGTGAAAAGCCTCTCTCTCCTGAAGGGGAGTTCAGTGGGTCCTGGAAAAGAAAGAGGCGCTTACTAACTCTGAAAAGCGGACGGACTACGAGAAAGAATGAGACGGCTAATCCTCACAATAAGGAAAAGGTCTCGACATTCGAAGAAGGGGGGAAGAAAAAAAAGGCTAGGGAAGAAGAAAGTTCTTCAGAATGTCCGGAGGGGGAAAAAGAAGGCCCTTCTAACCTAAATAGACGAAAAAAAGAAATGACGCAATTACTCTAAAGACAGAGGGAAGGGAGGGGAGATTGCTCACGCCTCTTCAGGGGCATGAACCTACGACAGGTAAAAGGGAGGGGGGATGAAATACCTCCGCAGGGAGAAGACACCTCGATTATCCCTTTAGGGAAGGAGTACATTTGTGGGAAAAAGCAATCGGAAAAGAAAAAGAAAAAAAAAAATATATAATAAAAAAAATAGAAAAAACAAAAAAGCCCAGAAAGGATTACAACCCATGGGGGTTCCTTAGTTATTCCCTGAAAGGCAGTTCGTTTTTGAAACTTCCCCCCTATGGGGAAACGAATAAAGCTTTTTCTTCCTAAAGGTCTTTGAGAAGGGGACTGATGCTATTAAAATGAAAATTTATCCATCTGGAGAGAATCCTCAGGAAAATCTTCCTAGTCATCTGTACGGGCCAAAAAAAAAAAGAGGCCTCCTTTGGGAATCTCTAAAGAAGAACCTCTTTTTAGACTTTTACTAGGAGGTGAAACACCTTTATTCTTAGAAAGGGGTCCTTTTTATGCGAGCTCTTGCTCCAATGATATTTCCCAGGTACCTTAAAAAAAAAAGGTGGGTCTTGTCACTTCGGAAATTCCCCTCTTCCAAAAAGTCTTGGGGGAAGGACATTCTTCTGTTTACTGTGGGGGGTAGAGGATTTCTCTTTCGCGGGAAAAGAACCTTTTCCCCCCCTCTTGGGAACAAAGACACCATAAAAGAGGAGTGATCTCTTCGAGGGGGAAGGGAAGCTCTCTCTTGGATGAAGGGGAAAAAAGGGTTCCACGAAGCTTTGCGTCAGAGGAGGGAGCTGACCGAGGGGTGGAAGGGGAGAAGAAATTGCTACGGAAGTCAGCGAAGCTCTGGGATTCTGTCGGAGTAATCAAAAAGAGTCAATACTATATAGGGTAAGGAGTGTCCTTACTCCCTGTTTCTTTTCCGGAAGCTCAAAACTTAGGGAAAGACGTAGAAGAACCTTTTCTACATAAGGGAAGGGCATTAAAGTAAAGGGAGAGAGGGGTCCTCCTTCGGAACTGGGAGATAAAAGGGGGTTTCAAAAGAGGGGGGGAGTGAATCCTTTGGAATCGATTTTTCATCCTCGGGAGAGACTCTTTGCTTATTTAAGGGAGAAACCGGCTCTTCGTTTTCATATGCTGGGGGGAGGGAAAAAAAAGAGGCCATTTGTCTCTCGGGCGAGAAGAAAAGCAGTGAAGGACGTGGTATTCTTTTTATAGGGGGGGGGGGGCTTATCTTGGTCAAAGAAAAAATAAAGTGCCGTTTATCAACCGCAGCAGTGAGAAAATTAGGAGGATCTAATACGCTTAAATTAAATCTGAGAGGAATCCGTTTGAATAGGGGAAAGGGCGGTAGGGAAATGCCTCCCTCTTTCGGTGAAAAAAAAAAAGGAAAGTGCACTATTTGAAGGGGCAAGCGCTTTCTGAAAGGGTTTGGGGGGGCTCTCTATCGAGGGGTGGAGTTGGCTTGAAAAAAGAAGTTTGATGGCGCTTGATTTTGATCAGCTGGGGGAATAGTCTCTGAGAAAAAGGGAGGGGGGTCCGGCGCTGAGCTCTTTGGGTGGGGGGGGGAAAGGGCGATCTTCCTGGGAAGAAAAGGGTGGACGCGGAGAGGGACCTAGAGGGGTGTTTATCGGCGTCCCTATGGAGAAAGAGGATCAACCAACCCACAACGGGTGTGGGAGGAAGGGCGTTTACTCCGAAAGAACGAGACCATCTCTGCCTCTTTAAAGGGGAAAATCGCCCCGCCGTACGCTCCAAAAAAATGTCAGAAGAAAGAAAGAGTTCTAGATCATTCCCAGCAGCGAGAGAAGACGCCCTCAAAATCAGAAGAAAAAAAAATACACCAAACCGCATCTCTTGAAAAAACAAGAAAAGAAAGGCGAGAAGGGGGGAATCTTTCACTTAAAAGAGGGGAGCGTGAATTCATATTGGAAAGCCTTTACCGATAAAAAAAAAAGGGAAAATAATTTCAGGAAGATGATCTGCTCTCAAGGGCTCGTCAATACGGGAGCAATGGGGCCAGGGGGCGTTCGTAGTTTGCCCAGAAAGACGCAACAGATCACCATAATAAAAAAGGGGGGGTGAGGGGTATAGTCCTACGGATAAAAAGGGGCAGAGACCGTCATATTACAACGAAGAATGGACGATCTGAATAAAGAAAAGCAACTGCGTGAAAAAAAAAGGATTCCAATCAAAAAAGCCCTATGTGGGGGAAGAGATTCGTCCGGGCCAGGGAGGGAAGTATTTCTCCAGGGGATCATTCCCTTCGGGGAAGAGTCTCAATGTGGAAAAACAACAAATTAGGACGAAGGAAAAAAGGGGGGGGAGGCCCCTCACCTTTGCTTCATGAGAAAGGTCTCTAGGGGAAAGACGCTCGCACGTCAGGGGAGCAAGCCGGGAGGCAAGGAAGATGCACACCCTTTTTTCAAAAAAAAGGCACCATGAAGTCGCAAAGAGGAGGCGGGAGCTCATGCGAATCCCGAGAGCGGACCGCGAACTTCGAAAAGAGGAACGGAGGGATACTCGATTTACTGAAGAAAAGAGGAAAGGACCGGATACTCTATGTGAGGGGAGAGGGGAGGGGGAAGGGGAGGGCGTGACTTCTTCACCTGAGGAAGACCGGAACTGAAGGACCGTATAGTCTTTGATCCAAAAGAGGGTTCTGCAGTCTGCGTTCTTTAAAGGGAGGTGTCGATGGGGGTCTCTTTCACCAAAAACAAAAAGGGACGCCGGGCCTCCAGAGGGACGCGGATGCCTACCTATAGGGAAAAAGAAAGGAGTTGCCCCATCTCGAGTCTCGGCCCTTAGGGGAGGATGCTTATCGACGGGGAAAGACGATGAGAAGGCGGTCTCACGGGAGGGAAAAAAGAGGGAAGAGTTTCTTAATCGCTAGGGAGCTCGGTCGGAAGGAAGGAAAAAGACCATTTCAGATCCTCTGAGGAAAAAAGGGTGGTAACGTCGTCGTCTAAGAAAAGGGAGGGGAAAAAGGCTGTGGGAGAACTTCTTGAATGACGGCGCGACTAAACTTAGGAAAAAAGAAAAAAAAGAGTTTCTTCCATAGGAGAAAAGGGAGGGCCAAACCTCGAGCGTTTTATAACGAAGGGCAGCAGGAACGGCACATTATCTTTTGAAGGGGGGGGTGATAGAGAGGGGGGGTGGAGGGGGGAGGAGGTTTTTATCATCTGTTCTGGGAGGGGGAAGGGAAGTGCCGTCTTTATGTATCTTACGTGGGGGGGGAAAGGAAAGGGGGTTGTTATTTCCGGGTCAGCATAGTCCGACGGAGGGGAAGCGAAGAAGAAAGCGGGCTGTTATAATTCTTTCCAAGGGAGGGGAACGACAAATCTTGAGGAAAAAAAAGAATGGCGTTTTCCATGCGAAAGTCAGGAGGGGGGGGGAAAAACCCGGGATTGTAAAATAAAAAATCAAGAGGGGTAATGCCTTTTATTATTAAACCGTAAAGAAAGATAAGAGATCCAAGACCTGGTTACCAAGAGGAGGAGGAGAGTGGGGGGGAAAAGACAGGCGCCGCGTCAACATTTTCGAAGATCGCGATTCAATAAAAGTGGTCAGGAAAAAAGGAGGATCCCCAAAAAAAGATAGCCGTATATGTTATTCAATTGATTGGAAAGGGGAAGCAAGAGGTTTTGCCGGTACAAGGGAGAAGAGGGAAGGGGACCTGCAGCAGTGATATCTTTCCTGCTGAGGACGGAGGAGGGGGTCTTTTCACAGGGAGGGGTGAGGTTCGATATCTCGCTCTTGTCGCGGCCAAGAGAAGGGGGAGGGATTCCTGAGCTGAGTTGCAGGGGAGGGAAGAAAGGAGGGGGGAAAGAAAAAAAGGCGCGAACATCCCTCTCTTTTGCAGACAAGACATAGGGGGAGGAGGACCGTGCGTTTAGGGGGGGAAGGGGAGAGAAACGGATGATGAGGAAAGAGAGAGATCGAACAGAGGAAAGGGGGAATCCGCGCTGTACTTGCTGCAAAAAAAACCAGAGGGGGTAAAAAGGATGAGGCTCACTACGTGTCCTCGTCGCCGGGGGACCCACTAGCATAAATCCAAGGACTACAAAAGGAGAGATATCGAACAGTCTCGCCGAAAAGTCCGCGACTCCGATTTTCCGTCCGCATGGAAAGTAGGAAAGAAAAGGGGAAAATAGGAAAGGGTTTTCGTAACCGGTTCCCTTCAAACGTCTGGGTATGGGGAAAGAAAAGTCAGGGGAGAAGTTGCGTCTTAACGACGGTCTGAAAAGGGGAAGGAAGTGAAAACTTTGTTATTTGTGAAGTAAAAAGGGAGAGGTCTGCGCCGGGTCGAGGTTGGGGGGGAAAAGGAAAACTCGAAAAGAGGGGGGAAAAATTATCCCTTTTCTGTCAGGGGGGGGACCCTCCGGCATTACGAAAGAAAAGGGGGGTTGAGCTTCGTTCTTTGGCTCAAAGGGGGGGAACAAGGAGGCAGGGGGAAGCCCGGAATCAATATTTTCTTAGGGGGGGAGGAAGATAGCCTGCGAAAGCCTTCTCGGGGGAAAAGGAATGGAGTTTGTTTGTTGTGGCGCGGAATTACAGAAAAAAGAGGTGAAAAGGGAATCGCAAACGTCATCTACATAAAAGACGGCAGGGAAAACGCCTCTGCTTCCCAAAAAGAAAAAAGGAGAGGCAGTTCTCCACCCGACTATACCCATCATGCGTCACACAAGGGGACCTTTTCCTTCTGCAAGGCGTTTCGTTTGAGTAAAAAAAAAAGAGGGGGGGGACCGGCCCTGGGGGGGGGGTGGGGGAGGGAGGGGTGAAAAAAAGAAAAAGCCACGCTTTTCTCGTGGAGGTCCGTACTGTCGCTCAATTCAGGAAGGAAAGGAAGTCAAGCCAAATAATTTTCTTCGGACGCACACGGCAAAAGAAGAAGAAAACGAGGAAGAAGGGAATTCAATCCGTTATTCTGGAAAAAAAGGAACCGTGCATATTCTATTACGAAAAGAAAGAAGGGACTGGAGGAGCCCGCCCTTCATAGAGGAGGGTTTGAAATCCAGAAAGGAAAAGAAAAAGAATGGCCCGACATTCGAAGGGAGGGCCAGAATTGCAAGAATTTAGGAAGAAAAGACGTTTCATGATCGGCTGCCCGGCGAAAGGGGGGAGGAGGGAAAACATAAGGGAAAGAGGAAAGGAAAGGGGGAGAAACGATTCATTTTCCTATGGATAAGGATGAACTCTAAAGAACTCTCTGAAGGGAGGGACATTAATGTGGAGAAAGTACAGAAAGGCACATCTTATTATCCCTTTCTTTCGCGCGGAAGGGGTACCAAGCAGTCAAAAGGGGGAGAAAAGAAAAAAAAAAAAAAAAAAAAAAAAAAAACCCACCCAAAAAAAAACCACCTTACCAACCCTCAAACCCTATTCGCTTATAGTAACATCTTCCTTCCCCCCCTTAGAATTTTGAGTCTGGGATACTTTCTTCTTCCTTGAAAATCTCCTTTCCTTTAGTTAGGAGGTGAGGAAACCTCTTAAGGGTTCTCTTGAGGGGGGGTGTTTCTCAACCACCCCTAGGAGTGAACACGCAAACCACAAAGTAGTGCTTGTCACAACGCGTCGTAAGGGCGAGCTTCCCACCATGGGTGGAACGGGGGGGCAAGTTTTACTGGACGCTCCTTCATGCGGGAAAAAAAAAAAAAAAAAAAACCCCCCCCCTCACAACAAACCCAAACCCAAACCCCAAAACCCCAGCCAACCCAGCCAAAGAAAACAACCACGCACCCCCCCTCAAATACCTCACGGAACTCCTCAAAGAAGACTCCACCAAACGCCTCATGACCCACAACCCCTCCAAACAACCCCGACCCACACTCACAGCAAAGAACCAAATAATCCCCAGCACCCACCATCAATTCTTCTTTTCTCTACCCTAATGAAAAGGAATCCTTTCCAAAGAAAAAAAAAAAGAGGGGGATTCGCATGCTCTCATCGGGGGGTCAACTAATCAGGGGGATTAGAGGAAAAAGAGGAGAAGGGCGTTTTTCAAAAAATTGTGGGGGAGATCGGATGTTCCGGAGCAGTCGGAAATAGAAAAGGGAGAGAGGGAGCGAATCTACTCAAGGGGGAGGAAATTAGTCCCGGAAGGGGGGAAAAGAGCAAAACTTTTTCCTCCTTCTCATAAAGGGGGGGGGGGTCAGACAATCCTTCTCATCAAGGGGAGAAAAGAAAAGAAGGGTCTACGCTTAACTTCGCATCTATTCGAGGAGGGTTGCAACCTAAGAAAAGGGAGGGGGAGGATCTGATTTTTCATCTCGCGGACAAAAAAAGGACAGCTTCGTCCATCCTGGAGTCTTCACTTCTCGTTGGCAAAAAAGTGTCTGGGACTTGAGAGAGGAAAAAAGAAAAGTACGCCTTTTCTCTTTTCGGGGAGAGGGGGGGGGGGGAAGGGAGGGCATGATCGTGGGTCACACGCAGAAAAGAAAGGGAAGGGGGTCCACCATTGCCGATAAGGGGGGGGGAAGAAGACAAAAAGCGTCGGGAAAGAAAGAGAATGGGAGGGGAAAATCTTGTTATATTACCGGAGGAAAGACACGCGGGCGATGAAAACCATCTGGGAAAAGGGAAAAAGAAAAGAAGCGTTGCTGATTGGTTTTTTGGGGGAGGACTGGAGGGGCGGGGGAATGCTTTTTATTTGCTGCGGGAGGGGGAAAAGGAAGGGGCTCTCGTCGTAATAATGGAAGTGGGGGGGGAAGGAATCAGAGGCTATGTTGTTTTTCGCGTACGGGGGGCAGGGGGAGATACTTTGAAGGACGGGGAGATGTGTTTATATCTTCCGGAAGA
>Ga0179593_1815823_pt1 | contig 10244 bp, 14 predicted proteins | sample CZODoug2_1_08_16_FD_185931 | JGI IMG/M metagenome (GOLD analysis project Ga0179593, IMG submission 185931) | Vadose zone soil fungal communities from Angelo Coast Range Reserve, California, USA - CZODoug2_1_08_16fungal (PacBio error correction) | ecosystem: Environmental > Terrestrial > Soil >...
CGGTCCAGCAGGGTGCCACAGGTCGCAGAGTCGGTGGTCACCGATCTCCTGCGACGTGAATCGCTCGATATCTCGGTCTCCTCCACTATGCGCACGTTTTTCGCGTCCCCGCGCTCATCATGCGACGTTCCGCAGCGACCTCGGCGAGTTCTGTACGGTGTCGCGTTGCGCCCTCGGTGAGTAGCGAGGCCCCACCCCAACCCGGCGACGTCGAAAAGCGCGTGATTGGTCCGTGCACCGTCTGCTGGCCGCACGCTATCCCACGATGCGTCTGATGGGTGGCCTGGCCCCGCGTCCGAACCGGATGGCCACTGTCCCTGAAAAAGACGAGCGTGCGGCCTGGGCACTCACAGCGGCTGTAGCCGACATCTCTCTGTACTGCGTGTCGCGTACCCGCCGCTGCCGCGCGAATCGCGTCCGGCGGTACCCATTTTAATTCTCGATGCCTTAGTTCCGTACCAGGGCGGCGCGGCCAGTCTGTCCGCCCCACCCTGCGGTGATCACATAGACCCGGCAGCAGGCACCACGCGGCGGACGGACTGGTCCTCGCTCGGCGTCTCATCTGGCTCCCCTGCAAGCGTGCCAGACTACGTCCGGGTCGAACACCCCGCGAAGCAAAGCGGCCCGGGGGTCCGCCTGCTGGGGGGGGGCGCGATAGCGCATCGCGAAGATACGTGTCCGGAACCCAGCGGACATCACGTCACGCAAGTGACGTGCGTCCGGGGCACAGTGCCGTTTGGCCTGTAGCACGGCATCATCCGACGCATGCGCCGCCTCGAATGAAGGCAGCCCGACACTGGGTCGCACGCGATGCCTCTGAGCTTTTTGCTCGGTCCGGGGTCCAACGACTGATAGTGATGCACGGCGCGCAGAAACCGACCCCCAACGCACGCGTGGGACGACCGAGAAACGTACTCTCTGGCGCGTGCGGGAACGGGTGCGGCCGCGCTTCTGCTCGCTCGCAGGCGCTGTGACCCATTGCCCCGGCAAGTCATGACCAATGGAAACTCGACAGCGGACGGGGCCCCGCGCCGTTGCCGCGAAACGCGGCTGCCGCGCCGCGGCGTCTCGTCGTCTCGCCGACTCCGCACGGCGCATGCACGATCATCACGATTTATCACCGGGCCACGCCCTTCCGACGTCTGTCAGGCAGGCCGTTGGGGCTCGTGGGAACCAAGAGCGCTTCCCATGTGTTGGTTCCCCCCCCGACGCACCGTACACGCGTGCGCCCTACCGCCACTCGCGAGACATGGGGCAACGTCTAGCACTTGACCGCCGACAAGCGGTGGCCGTAACAACTCGTCGACAAGCTGCTCCCGGAAGACGACAGGCCCTCCGGGGCACCGCCTGTGACGCGCGTGCGGTCGTGCTCCAGTACCAGCCCGTGCCACGCGCAGGAGGCGGCTGAAGCTCGCATCGTCCGGCCGCGAACTGGTAGTGGACTTCGTCACCTGCATGTCAAGTCAACAAGACAGCGGCGAGGGGGAGGTGCAGGCCAGCATGAGACCATCGAATCAAGACGCCGGGACCTGTTGTTCGTCGACGATCGTGTTGTCCGCAGCGCGACGCTCACCTCCTCGTGGCTGCGGCGCCGCGCACCGCACGGGGTGTCGCTGAGAGGACACATACCCTGCGAGCGGCGTGGACCAGCGGCGGCACATGGCGCGCGTACGCGACGAAGCATTGCCACTGCGTCGTCCGTCGTCGCACGCGCGACCTCCGAGCGTGCCTGGCACTCGGCGCGCGATGCTGACGTGTCCGCGGCAGTCGCGGCTCCTGCGTCGCATGGCTCCCTCTTAACGGACTGCCGTCCGCTGTCTCGATGCGGCCGGCCTTGAGCTTTCGGGGGTGTTCCCGGATCTTGCAGGCGTTCAGGCGCACGTTCTGCGCTCGAAGGGTCCGTCGTACCTAGAGCGTGCAGCCGACGCAGCTAAGCGACGCGCAGGTGAACAGAGCGTGCGGCCCGTACGGCGCCCTTCTCCGCCCATGGCACGGCCTACTCGTTCTGACACCCAGCACCATTGGGGCGACGCTCCGTACGAGCTTCTGCTGCACCGGGGCCTGCGTTCGCGGGTCATACTACGTCCGATGAATGCCGTGGGCCGCAGCAGTTAGCAGTTCGGGATAAATGAGCGGGGTTGCCCCCCACGGTCGCGCTGGCCGCGTCGAGGCGCAGCAACTCCGTGTCAGCTCGCGCGCCGCGATCGCGATGTCCACGCAGGCTCTTGGGAGAATTGGGAGGTGGGGGGGGGTGGCGGCGCGGTTCGTGAACGCCGGTAGGCATTCGTCCCAGGGATGCTCGCGGCCAGACGCAGCTACGGTTCAGATGCATGCGTATGCTCATAACCCTGTGGGCGTGGGCAGGACGCTCGACGGCGTGTCGCATCTTCCGGACGCACGCTCTATCAGCCGACCGTCCGCGTAGCGTCCACGCCTCGGCCCTTTTTTTTTCCGCCGCGATCGATGTCGTGACGGGTCCGAGCTTGGCGCGACACGCATAGCAATCCGTCTCTTCGTTTTCAGTGCTTGCCTGGCCGTGCCGCTCCTCGGCCGCCGTTCTGCATGAAAGGCCCGTCTGGCAGACTCGCATGCACGCTGCAATGCGATCGGGCCGCTGATGCGCCTCGCAGGCACGGCGGGACGATACAGAAGACAGGCTAGAAGATGAACCAGCAAACGCCCATCATGAACAGGTGGGCGCAATGCCACCGGACAGCGAGGGTTACCTGCTAAACATGAAAATTCGGCACGACAAGGGCCAACAAGCCCGAAAATCCGGCGCGCACAGACGAGGAAGAACAACCTCGCCGAATCATCGCGTCGACCGCGAGCGAGCACCTGCCTGGGGCCCGACAGGTAAGACAAAACGAGGCGATATCGATCGGCAGGCGATACAAGATGCTGTCAGAGCGGACCGACGGTGCCTTGCGAAGCGCACATACTCCCAGGCCGATTGCCGGTTACTGGCCGCGACCACGTTCATCGCCCAGGCGGTCCATCCAACAAGCCCGCGAGGACGTACTCCGCGATCCGCGCAGATCGACAGCGGTGCCGCAGCGCCACGTCTGCTAGCCTGTGGCCGCCGGACAAGGCGGATCCAGGGCGTGCGCGGGGCTTTGCGCAAGTCGCGATCGGCCAGCGTCGGTCGGGCACCGTACCGCAGGCGCCCTCCGCCGCGCCGACGCCAGATGCCCGGACAAGACAAAACAGGCGCGACCACCCACCCCGACCCCGACAGCGCACGAACCATCGAATCCTGCAGCGAACTGTGGTTGTCGTGAAACGCACGCCAGCATGCGGACCGCGTATCGAGGGTGCTCTGCTCCTCGGACAGGCACACTAATAGGCCTCATCGGCCAGCTGTATCGCAGGCAAAATAAGAGAGACCCGTGAGTGCGATGGGCGCGACGTCGGCCGACTGCTGCGTCAGGAGACGTGCAGGCACAGCGTACGCTCTCAGCGACGCTACGGGTCGGGGTGGCGCGTCGTCGCGTAGAGGCGTCCCGGGCTTTCGGCTCGGGCGCTGTGAGGCCGCACCGCTGCAGGACGGGCAGCTCGCTGCTCTCTGCTCCCGCGTCCGGGTCGCGCGATCGTCCCGGCTCTCACAGCTTACCGAGGCGATGAGACACGTAGGTGCGCGCAGCCCGGGGCCAGTCGTCGCCCCGGCCCGGGATTGGATGCAGCGCGGTCGCGTTCTGGTCTGGCGTCCTACTCGTACCGTACTACGTGGACTGCGTGAAGAAGAAAACGCCGACTCGGCAGCGATGGGCGCGGCTCGCGCAGCTTCGATTGCCTCCGGCGACCTGCGCATCTTCAGGCGGCCACGCCGCTGCGCGGTGCGCGTGACGGTGACGGACGTCTCCCGCGCTTGCCACTCGCCGCAGTCGCGAGTCCAAGCGGTCACGCGGGCGATGTGATCGATGCGGCGTGGCTGGTGCGATTCCGTGCTTACGCATCGAGTCATCTGGAGGAGCCGATGCCGCGAAGCCGGGCCGCGCCGGGCGGACCAGGGTCACCTCGGTGCCCCCATGACGCGCGGCTGCCGAGGCCTCACGCGCGACAGCGCATCCTGGCCGAGCGGCCCCGCGCGGCCGCCGCGGCTCTCGAGTTCCTGATCAACCTGCGCCCGTCGTCCGACCCTCCATACTCTCTTATTCGTGTGGCGGGTACTCCTCCCTGGCGGCCTAGCGTACGGTCGTCTGCATCACTGACCTTGGCCGAGGTGCACATTGAGCGAGCCATGGCACCAGTCCGCGTTTTGTGTATTCGCTAGCTCTCCAGCCATCGGCTCCGCTGCTCGCCGCCGGCCAGCTGAACACGGGACGTTGACAGCTTACGTCGGCGTGCCTTGAATTCGCGGCGGACTGGGGCGTTTCGCCGAACCCCTTGGTGGTGCTTGCTAGCTTCGCAGGGTTATAGCAGGCTCGTCACGAGGCCCCGGGTACGGCGGCTGGCTCAGGTCCAAAGGCCTAGCTTGGCGGAGACTCAGCATTCTCGGACGAATGGTCAATGTTCGCCAGCAGGAACGGCAGTGGCGCTATGATCCGGCCGTCTATCAGTCGGAGGGTCAGCTCGGATCTCAATGGGCCTCCGCCGAACGAGTACCGCGGTCCGCTGGCGGCACGACGCAGACCGAGTGCCGCAGCTCGGCTTACCGAGCCAAATGCCCTACAGGCGCAGCACTGGGCTAGTATAGCAATCATCGGCGCGCCGGCGCGCGATCCCGAACGCGCCCGCGAATCTCACGTCCCACCGTCCACCAACGAACTTGCATTGGCCCTTTCGTCTTCTCGCCTCGCAGACTGTCGACGGGTATGCTAGAGGCTAGGCGGCGTGACCGAGCCTCAGTAGAACCGCGACAGCACGTCGCGCGCGACGACCTGCGGCCAGCGAGCATGCGCGTGGGGTTCCGGCACGGGTGAGGTCGTCGGACCGCTCGCTGGCCCGTCCACTCTGGAGAGGCGCGTGTGAGATGAATTAAAGGCGGAGCTAGGCACGAGCGCAAATGCCTACGCCGCGCAGAAATGTATGGTCCAGCGCCCGTCGAAGTGCCAGTAACCGTCGCGCGGGCGCTCCTGCACCAAACCACCATGCGATCGGCGTCCACCGAGCACATCCGCCGTCGTGCCTAACAGTCGCGCGCCCCGACGATCGTCGTCCAGCGGCATTCCGGCCCATCGCGCTTCTGGCTTCGGCCTCGCTCGGTGTTTTGACAGGCGTTTCCAGCTCAGGTTCGCGTCGTGCTCGGAGCCTGCTGCGATCTCCCAGACACGGCGCTGTTCTGGACGAGTGCCGGCAGTTTTCCGCACCTTTTAAAATCGGCGCCTCCGACGCCCGATACCGCGTCTCGCGCCTACAGACGCTCGCACGCGTGACGCTTAGAGCGGGAGACGTGGAAGGCGGCCACGAGTCATGCAGGGGTCGGGCGCCTCACGGTCCCGGCCCGCGTAGGAGCCCGATAGAGCTCCGAGGAACCCACGTGTCTACATACGCACGCTCGTACAGGCGTCGAGCCGCGTCACTCGGCTCTCTCCACCCCACGTATGCCGGATCGTCGCGGGCCGCAGGCGAGCATGTCTGGGTCCGAGCATGCCCTTCGGCCTTGGCGGCGTCTTGGCCTCATCAGGTTAGCTACGCGTCAATTGCTCGCCGGTCGCCGCTGCGACGCGTCCGCGCTGGCACGCACCTCGACGCGCTGGCGTTGAAGCACCCCGCTCGTACGGCGTGGCGTCGATGATCGCCTTGGTGTCTCCGCGTCCCTTCCAACCCGCCGTTGTCGTGCCGATCAGTCGAAGAACGTCGTGCGAGCTGCCGGTCGTTCGCTCGATGCGTCGCAAGTGCCGTCTTGTCGCTCTCGATCGAGCGCGGCAGCTCGCGCGAGACTCCTGCGACCGGCTGCTCGCCGAGTCAGTTCCGCGCAGGACATGGATCGCTGGCGACTGAAGGCCTGGACAGCACTCGAGCGACGACGTGCACTGTTTCCCGATGCCGAGGATCTAAAGGTCCGGCAGGGCCACGTCGATGATGCAGCAGCTCGGGCAGACGCAGACTCAGTGCGCGGACAGCCCACCTGTTCTCCTTCCGTTGATGTGCAGTGGGTTCGATCCCATCGCGGTTTGGCCGGGCCACCGCTTGGGCTTCAACACCAATAAAAATGGTGGCCGGGTTCGGGCCGGTAATCCGGCTTCGCGACTGGTACCGCGCGGACAGGGGCGCCCGCCTGGCGGGCGCGTTGACGGTGCCTGCTACAGCAAAACACCCGGTGCCTCAGCGCCGCGCACTTAAGCAAAATTTCACCGACCCAGGCATGCGGACCCTCGCGAGCCGATGCGCAACCCCTCGGTCGCTTTTGTGTGTGTTCGCGGGTGTGTCTCTTTTGCGCCGTGCCGACATGACACACCCCTCCCCCTTGGTTGCGCGCCTCGTCATGCGTTGTCACTACCACGACAGACGCGTCCGCTGGGCCGTAACAGCCCTCCGGGCGCTTTTCGGCTGCGCAGTCGTCGCGGAGCTCATGTTGTTGATGATGCGAGACGAGCGCGTGCAGTGGGACGAGAGTCGACTCGCCGAGCGCAGCTGGCTGTGCCGCAGCCTGGATATCGTGAGCGGCTCGTCGAACCCGAGAGCGGTCGATGCCTGTTCCCCGCCCGGGCCAATGTCAGACGCCGGTCACCTTGGCGGCTGCAGCGACCGCTACGATACTCAGAATCCACGAACTCGCGCACGTGCAGACACACGCCGTCTACCCAAAAAAAAAAACAAAAAAAACAAAGAATGAAGCTCAGGGCTACGAAAAACCACACACACGAGGCCGCTGACCTGCGTCGAGCTTACTTTTTCGCATCAGGCGCGGTCCGGCCCTATCGCCGGCGGGGCGGGCCGAGGCGGATCGTACAGCACTCAGCGAGACTTACACTGACAGCGGATTTAGGATGCCAAACATCCACAGAGAGATACGCGCTCGTCGGCGCAAAGCACGGGCCTGCCGCGTATGAGGCCGATTGTGGCGCCGCGGTCGATGACACTGCGACCGAGGGATCACCTACTAGCCACTGTCACAGGCGCCTCGTGCGGTAGTTCACGTAGAGGCGATGCGTGCTGGTGCACGCGTGGCCCGTATCTGGTCAAGCTCGACCTCTTCTCATACCTGCGCCGCTCTCTCTGAACCAGCGAAGGGCTCGCGTGGACCAGGGTGACTCGACGCCTCGCTTCAGCGAGGCTCAATTGTGTCGAACACACACTCCTGGCGCCTTCGATCCGTGCTGCCGACCCACGTCCCACGTCCCGCACTCCGCGTCATTTGGGCTGGTCGCTCGGGCCACGCTGTAGATCCGACGCTTCCGCACGCACTGCCACACGCGACGCCGCGCGACCTGTGTGGCGGGAGCCGAGGCGCGAAGCGCGTGATCCGTGTCCACGGCGACGGGCCCACGCGAACAGCAGCGCAGGGTGGCCTCGGTCGCGAGGCCCTGCCGGCGTGCTCCGGGTACACTGTTAGCGACCTCGACTCTCCCAGCCGCGACGCCGGCGGTACAGTGGCAGCCGACTCCGGCCGACTCTCCCGGCGGTCTGTCCCCTATCCGCGAGACTCATGACCACGCGAGGCCAGCCAGATTCCGACTGCTCCCTCGTCCCACGCGCCCAGCCGCATCACTGGATCCCTCGAACGTTGTCAGTCACGTGCACGCTGTCGTCGCCGCAGAGCTCGTCCGCACGCCACGTCCATCTCGCGTTCGCCGAGCAGCCGCGCAGGTCAGTCCGTCGCAGCGCCGTCCTCGATGAACGGCAGCGCGTATGTCGAGCAGATTTTCTGCGCAGCTTTCACATTCAGGACGGGCCAGGCACCGGCCCGAATCGATCGCGCCTAGTCTAATAGCCCGCCGCGCTGGTCGGGCCGACACCACGCGGTCCGCGACGGCCGACGCAATCATTGTTCGCCCAATCCTAGAGACGAGCCAGACGCCGCATCGGTGCCAGATCGCACGCGGCGGCGGACTGTCTCTCGGCTCGCGCGCGAGCCGCCAACGAGTCGCAAGCACAATCGTCGTTGCACGCAATCGACCTCCCCCGTGTATTTCTTCTTTATAGTGCAGGAGTTCCTGGGCATCCATGGCCACCCAACAACGGCCCGACAGTATACCGCAGCCTTAACTGACCGAAGATCTCATAAAACCAGCTGCCTGTCCCACCGGACCGAGGTCCATGGAGACGTCTCCGTGCGAGGACCAGCGAGCCTCCGTCGGCCCGAGCGGCGAAAACCTGCCTACGCGCCCCTCTCAGCGACAGCTGCCCACGGTGTCTCCGCGGTACCTTGCTCTCCGGCAAGCGCTCCAGAAACGGACCTGGTTGGCACCCCCTGTACAGCAGCGGAGAGCGGCTATGGGGCACTGCAAAATCCCGCGACCGAGCTACAAGTTCACGCGTTCGCACTAATCAAGTTACTGCTGCTGGGTGCGGGATCGTGATTCAGAATCCGGCGAACGAAACCCTCTGGTCGGACCGACTGAGTGCGCTGAGCCAGTTCCCTCGCCCGCTGCCCTTCGCACGATTCGGGAGGCCGCAAAGCAGTGGCCACGTCTTCGAGCTGTCTCGGATCATGGCGGCGACGCGTCTCTGCCGATCCAGCGCGCGATCTCGTGCGCGAGAGACCGACAGTGCCAGTTGCCCCCCCGAAACACCTCATTAGCTGCGGTATCTCCTCGACTGGTGCTCCAAGTCTCGCCATCTGAGCGGAGAACTTGCGCTCTGCGCACCGGCCGGGCAGGGGATGCGAGAGGATCAACGGCCCGGCGTCTGTCCACACGGCCAGGCGCCGAGCCGCCGAGCATCGACGTCAGAGGTGGCGTCAAAAAACACACCGCTCAGCGGATCCGGCACTATCGTTCCGACCATGGCCGTACGGAGTCTGACTAAGACGTGGCCGAGTGCCGTTTCGCGGGCCAGCTGACCCACGCAATACCCGGAGATCGCTCGTGCCGCACGCAACGGGCAGCGGTATGCGCACGCTGCAGGTACCTGGCCCCCCCCCCCCCTCGACGACTGACTATATTGGACGCCAACAGAAATCGCTCGGCGGCGCGGTTGAGGACAAAGCGCGCAAAGACGGACGCGTGCCTCGTAACTCCGACCCGGCCTGCGTGTAGCCCGGCGAGCGCTGGCAGAGCTCGGGCGCGCCGTATAGGTGTTGCAGCCGACACACTGGCAGCATGGCTCGCCAGCCCATCAGCCGACGAGCTGTACCCAGTACCACACTGCCCCTCCCAGAAGATCCTGACGTATCGTTGCCCTTACCTACGGTTCGAGATACCGCTGGGCCGTCCCGAAACCGTCTCGCGCCGAGCAACAGTCCGGCGCGAGTAAGACAGAACGATGGCCCGTCTTTGTCCTCGGCAACACGCCGTCTAAGCAATCCTTGAACCGCGCAGGAAGCGAACCGGCAGAGCAGCAACGATCTCTTTCTTTTTTAATTTCCACTGCTCGGATCGCGCTCTGTAGGCTCGCTGGCACCTAGCTGGAGCCGACACGTGACTTTCCTCGACAGAAGCACGCAGTGTGCCTTTGTTGGCCGTCGGAAACAGCGTTGAGAGCTCTCGTCACGATCAGTGCGGCTGCAGCTTGGCCCCGCGTGCGCCGCGACCATGTCGGCACCCATCATGCGGCTGGCACGAAGTGTGCTCGTTGTGGCCGCGATCGGCACGTACCGTTGACTCATGACGAGGCCAGATTCGGTGACGGGTCTAATTCTCTAGCTCCCGCGTGTGCGATGCAGCCTCTCACTACCCGACACGAAGGCAGCCGTGTGGTCACCGCGGTGTAACCCGCCCGAACATTGAGAAATTGAGTATGGGGCGAGGGTTTCGGACGCCGCGGCTGCGGCGGCGAACTCTCTTCGCTGCTGGCCCGACCAAACGGTAATTAACAGGACCTGCCTCACGATGGACGTGAAAGAGGTAAGCTCATCGGGCCACCTTCTTTCGATGCCGTCGATCCCGTCGCGAGCGGGTCTACCTCAGCCTGTAAGTCTGCATCGGAGGCGGCCGAGTCAGACGAACCGCTCGGCGGGCGCGACAGGCGGCGCGGCCACCCCCCCCTCCTGCAGGCCGCCCATCCAGCCCTTTTCGACATGCCGACAGCCCGACGCAACCACGGCTGAGGCCCCCCCTGCTAGAACCAATCGACGAGCCGCTGACGTCCGCTGGCCGTACACCTCCTGACTTTCGGAAAGCATGTGCGGACTCTCGAGG
>Ga0179593_1296902_pt1 | contig 10243 bp, 8 predicted proteins | sample CZODoug2_1_08_16_FD_185931 | JGI IMG/M metagenome (GOLD analysis project Ga0179593, IMG submission 185931) | Vadose zone soil fungal communities from Angelo Coast Range Reserve, California, USA - CZODoug2_1_08_16fungal (PacBio error correction) | ecosystem: Environmental > Terrestrial > Soil >...
ATTTTCAGGAGAAAAAAAGTAAGTGACCAAAAGCGCAAAGGAGTGGCATTCTGAGTGGATCCTGAAACCAAGGTAATGTTAAGGGAAAGGATGACCCTAAGCAGGAGAAGGGAAGGTCCGGCGGAAAAATTGACGAGCTGGAGGCGGCTGTATACAGAATGCCGGGCAATCAATCAGCAATGATCGACGCTGCCATTGGAATATTATTTGCTCGAAGCTTGGTCAGGGGAAATTGAAAGAAAATTGAAGGCAACAACCCCGCAGGAACAAACGAAGGTACAAAAGCAGAGGTGAACCGACAGGGGTCCAGGGCAAGGGGATTGCGTTTAGGCTGGTAGGCATTTCGTTCGTCAAGGGTCGGACGTCGTCGTGGCGGGGGAAAAGGCCCGAAAGTCAAGTAATTCAGTTTGCTTTCAGTGCAGCAAAAACCAAATACCCCGGAATCCCGTCCAAACGCATTTGGGTTGTAAAATATCGAGCTGCCAAGCAAAGGCAACGTGAACGGGCCCGGGGAAAGGGGAAGCAAAATACGGAGGAAAGACGGGGAGGGGGCGAAAGTTTCCTGATCACCAAGGAACTGCTCGGGGGTCGTGTGCACTGAAACGGCTAAAGAATGTAAAAGTGGTGGGCACAAACATCCGACCCATCGAATGCGCGGAGGTACGTCAATGAAAGAAAAACGCGCGATTTTACAAGCCCATGAGGATGGGACAAGGATAGCTGTGAGGTTTCGGCGAGCCAATTGCCGGTGTTGGGAAAATCCGAAAATGCGAATGGGGAGCAAAAAAATGCCTCAAGACAAACGCATGATGCTCACGAAGAACGGAACAATAATTGGGTTGTCTGGCGTTAAAACCGAGGTGAGCTAACCGGGGAAGGGGTGAATGGCAACGGGGAAAAAAGCCTCCTACTGCAAAGGGGGCACGTGCTGGTCGGGCTGGGCTGTCATAACTAAAGGATCACACGACGGTGAAAGCGTTGCGGCATTGAACAATAAAAGGTGAAAATTGTAACAATTGCCATTGTCACAATCGCAGCGAGGGGTCATTTTAGGTGAAAAGTAACCGCGAACAATTCGATTTCTTCCCTACAAATTTCCGACGGAAGAGATGTGCGCGTTTTTGAAAAGTTGAGGTTCCGCTGCCAAGGGACGAAACCGAAATTTTCGCTGGACGAAAACCGCTCAGCAGGGGAGAAAACAATTTGGAAGTTTCCCCCAGAACAGGAACAAGTAATTGATGAAAATTGAGGCGGCGCCTTGACAACTCCGAACCGCAGATCAGAGGCTGCTCCAATGTTGCACGCGGGAAAAATCAAGCGCGTTTGGGGAACGAAAACGATGAATTACTTTTTGAGGGAAACCACTTGGGCGTGGGGACACCGGAGACAAATCAAAATTCGCAAGGGTAAGGCGCAGGAGGGGGCCGAAGAGACGAGACAATTTCCTCCGTGAATTTTCCAGGTCGCAGGTCTGCGCGATAAAAAAACTGGGAGGGAAAGAAGATCTCCGAAACAAGAGAAAATAGATGGTTTGGAAAAGAGAATTTGTAAGGGGGATGGAAGCCGACTGACGGGGCGACAAAAATTTTAAGACGGAGTATTCTGTTCGGTCATGAGGGAAAAAGATTTCACCGCAGTCCTGCGGGTTCTTATTGTCGACAGGAGCAACGCAAATTCAAAAATACGCGCTGGAGGGAAAGGGGGCATGGACCAACAACTGCGCCTGTTGAACGCCGCAACACCCCCGGGACGACGGTCAGTCGATCCCGGGGGACATGTATTCTGGGGAAAGGCAGACATATAATTTCACTGGTGAGGGAGACGATGCATCAAAAACAATTGGGTAGCGCAAGATGGGACTTTCGTCAGTCGAAAACGTCTGCCTGCGGTTTTCACAGGGAAGGCGGAAGCAACTTATCATAGGAAATTGGGGGGGTCGGGGAAGAAATCATAATTGTTTTCGGAGAGGGGGACTCAAATAAAAGGAAAGATCGCTTGAAAAAAAAATGGGCAATGGAAGGGGGACATTGGCAGTGGTACTTTAAGAAACGAAAAAGAGGTCAAGTCAAACCCGTGAGCCGTAGGAAACCCGCCGACCCACACGTGAAAGTTGCATGTGAGGCGTGCGGACGGGGGCAAGGGAAAGGAAAGGGCACCGGCAAAACTGCGCGAAAAAGACAAAAGTCCAATGAGTGAGCCATGCGGTTGAGACGTGCGGTTGGGGCAGGGGCACCTGGAGCATGGCAGGAGACAAAAACAAACGGACGAGTCGGCGGATGCAACAGTTCTAGACAGCGGTTTTAAAGTATTCGCCGTGCGGGGCAAGACGCAATGATCGAAGAAGGGATTTGTGGCAATTGAATCGACGCTCAGGGATGGGGACGAAAACTTCCGTTCTGTACGGGATTGAAAATGCGCGCACCGCCACCAGCGCGAAAATTTTTTGCTGGGCACGGCCGTGGCTAAAAGCACGAGGGGGCCGGGGTAGTGTCCAAAAGGTGGACTGCGGGCGGGGTTGGGTGTGGAAACTAAGAAAAAAGTGATGTCCTAACGGGCATCCACCGGGTAATGGTCCACGGACTACGACTAACGGAGAACATGGAAGCCACTCAGAAACCAAAAACGGTAATCATCGCCATTGCTCAAGATATACGTCAGGTGAACTGACTCTTGTTGTGCAAGACGGACGGGGTCGAGGGGGTTGCTTCATTTAGTGTACAATTGAGGAAAGAGAAACGCGCGTCGGAAAAAAAGTCATCTGCAATGGAGGAAGCGGAATGTGAGTGAAAACGATCATTTGGGAGACGCAAACCCACAAGCTCGCAATTTAAAAGCGGTCAAGAATCTCCAGAGGAAAATCAATAAGAGAATTTGGCCGTAATTCACATTTCCGGAAAGACAAACAGAATGGAAAAGGAGGGGGGGGGGCGCGGCATATTGGGAGGAATAGACCTCACAAGGGGAACTAAGGATAATTTTCAGGAGCAAAAAACTCTCAGGAACAGGAACGCGGACCAAGAACGAGGGAATGTCAGTCTTGGGGGGGGGAAAGTTGACCAAAGACAAGCGATGTTGAAGGCTTAATGAAACGAGGGAGAGTGACGTCCGGCGGATAAAATGGCCGCGACCAGCGTAGAGTACAAAGATGATGACGGCACGATCACTCAACAATCCGGACGTGAGAGGGGGGGCAGGGGGGATTTTTGAGGATATCGGGGGACAAAGAGGCACCCACTATACGTCGCACAGCATCATGAACTGAAAACGATATAGTGCAAAGGAGATTGGACTTCCATGGGGGCGGAGAGGGGGATGGTCGTGACTTAAAGCGGTGAGGGGAGCAGGGGGAATGCAAATGCAAGGCCGGAGGCAATCAATTTGAGGACAGTGGCCACACACAACAGAATCAACCCTACGGAAAACACGCGCATTGGGGTTTGGAAAAATTCCCCGAAAAACCGGCGGAATCGGTCCACGGAACGGAAATCACAACGGCAATCAGGCTTAGCATTTATCATCATCAAGGAATGAAACGGCAGGACGGGGGGTAGTTGCAGCTAAAATGCAATTTCAAGCCCAACTCATATAGACGAAAAGGCGGAAAGCCCATTACCCAACGAGCAATATTAAAACGCCCAATGGCTGATTGGGGAGGGGCGCAAAGAGGTTCGGAATCCAAAAGGCTACGGTGGGGGTAAACCATGCGAGATGTGGGGGAAACGCCACAACCCGCAGCTCGAGCTACACAAGAAAGGGTGTGAGCTGGGAAACGAGGTCAGGGACGTTTCCCTAACGTTTAATGTGTGTCAAACAGTCCGCACTAAAATGCAAATTGTATGGTAGGCAGAAAGGGGGTCAGAGAAGGAAGGGACCGTTTCGGGCTAAAACAAAAGGAAAGGTTCTCCGGTGGGAGTCAAGTTCAGTTATTGGCGTTGACCATTCATTTCCGCAACGCAGGGAACCGGAATGGGTCTAGGGACCCATAAATTCAATCATCCAAGATGTGAGGTGACCCAGTTGAAAGGGAAAAAGTTGCTGTCCGGGCAATGAAAAGGAGAAGAGTCACGAAGGGACACCGTCAATCTGACTAATAAGCGACAACAATGGTGGAGGATCGTTCAAATGCCACAGCGCAAAATATTCTTTATTAGAACTGGACAAGAAGAAAAAGCCGCAGAGTTCGCATGAAGAGGCGACGCCAAGTAGGTTGGCGAAGAACACATTGGGGGAAGAGAATTCCTTGGGCATGAGCCGACATTTTTAAGGTGTGGGCACATAACAAATTCCCAGAATAAGGGAAGGAAGGGGGGGAGGGGGCCGAAAAATTGAAATCAGACGAACAGAGGTCCAGGAAAGTGAAAAGGGGGTCGCCAGGATTCAGGGTCAGAAAAAGGGGGATGGAAAAAAACGATCCGGAAAAAACAACAGAGAGAGATCGTCGGGGTTTTCCAGAATAAAAACTTCTGGCAATTTTAGGAAAATGGGGACCGAAAATTTGCATCGAAGTAACTTCGAAATCTGGAGCCACCCGCCCTGCAACCAGGGGATTCGTTCGCGGAAGGTATTGGGGTCGCCGTGCAACCAACAGCCCAATTCGGCTATGCAAAGTAAGCCTTCGTTCCCCGCCTGATGAAAACAACCTCAGGGAGTCAGCGATCAGAACTGCGAGTGATTTGTCAGGCACCCCAAAGACTAAAAGAAAGGGGATTGGGGAGATGTGCGGGAACGATGTCTCCGGGGGGTAAAGGAAGGGGAAACTTGATCGTCCACCTTAGGTGGTCCGGGGCAGCTGAAGCAGACTTTCTTCAAAGCGCCTGTCTAAGGAAAGTGGGGAAACGGGAAGAAAGTGTTTTGGGGTTGGCGCGGAAAGTACAATAAAATGTCTTATTGTTGCCAATGCATTTGGAAAAAGGGCGTTTCAAAAAAAGCAACGCGGTCACAAAAGAGACCGGAAGCCGTAGACAGCAAAAGCAGAGCAACGTTGCACTTAGCGGGGAGGAGTAACATGAAAAAAATCAAACCGGCGAAAGAAAGGACCGGCACCTGCGCGTGCAAATGACATATTGTTCATCATAAAGAAAGGAGGGGGGTGGTTGGCAGTTCAAAAAAACCTCAGCCTGGACATGATGACTCCAAGACGAACTCGTCCAGGGGGACGCAGGAATTCAGAAGACATTGGCGCCACACAATCCTGTGGGGACGCGGCATCGGCATCATTGACGACAACATAACGGCCTCGATGAGGATGGGGTGGGAAGGTGAATTCTCCGAGTTCAGATGGCAACAAAAAACATTCAAGTTCCTTGTCCGGGATTTTAGAATCGCGATCAGAGGAGTGTGTTCTAAGGCGCTGGCACATCCGTGGGCCTCCGTGCTCTGACCAAAACCAAATGGGGCGCGTGTGCGGGGGCGGGAGAGAGGGTGAGTTGTGTGTGCACTGAACAAACTGTATTTCAGAGAACCTGAAACGACATAAAAAAAACATAACGCACAAAGGGAAGCGCCTAAGAAAACACCAATGGAAGTCCAATCGCCTGGACTATAGAAAGTTTCAGTTCACAGTCTGGGTTTGTGAACAGGAATCGGCGGGTGTTTCTTCAAGATTGTCTGGCTTTGGGGGGGAGTATCTCCTCGCGTCGTAAACTCTTCAAGTCATCTCCGAAACCGTCCGAGTGGGATCGTGTCCGAAGCATCAGATTTGTTTCGACGGGACGCAAGATGAAACAGTAAAAGACGTCGCCTAAGGAATTGGTTTGCAGAAAGAATTTCCCGTCGTGTCAACTTCAGTCAAAAAACATAAAGGAGAAGCTGGCGGGGGTCTGGATTCGAGTTTTGCTGCGACTGAAATATCTCTCTAAAAAAAAAAACAAAGGATTTTCAAAAGGTAGAGCAGAAAAAATCGTCAAGCTCCAATACTCAGGGAGGTCTGTGATTTTGATCCTGAAGTTGACTACAAGGGGAAAAAGTTCTTAACGAATCAGGTATTCGAAGAAGGGGAGGGGGGAAGGGGGGAAAATAAGCTGGGAGGGGGCGAAGACAAATCTGGAAAAGCTATCAAAAATTTCCAGTAAGTTGAAACTTGCGGAGGCGCCATTTGGCAGCAGAAAAGAAAGGGAAAAATTTATTTGAGGGGCAACGGAAAAGCCGAACAAAAGAAGAGACCTTACGTATGTGTTCAGCAAGAGGGGGTTCAGGAGTTGTGGCGGACGGCTTTTTCACGAGGGGGGCGGCTTCCTAATGTCTCTGTGCCGGGGGAAATTACCTGCAATAGCTTGGTCCCAACAAACACAGCGCCATTCGCAAAGTCCCGTAGGGGGGGGTGAAAAGAGCGGCATCGGCGCCCGGTGACAGGACGCCCGGGCTTGCGCCGGTGACAAAAAAGTGAAGAGAAATCGCAAGGCTGGTACGTGGAAAATCTGAAAAAGAAATCATCCCGTAAATGAGCCGAGAAAGAAGGTCAGGAAAACACGCGACTATTTGGAAAAAGCAAAGGGTCAGGATGGGGGGCGGGCGCATGTGCGAATGCAGACGTCCTGGGGGGACACTGCCAATCGCAGAAGGTTTGGGCCCCCCTTCCACAAAAACGGCTCAAGAAAATAGCATAAAAAGCTCAAAAAAGAATAGTGAGGAATGGGCAGGCGCTGGGAATCCGGGGAAAAGTTTGGAATTAACAGTCATAAGCAGAAATGGACTTGAAAGGGCTCATAAGGCTGCAGGCTGGACGTTGAACCGCGGGACGCCTAGGAAAACGAATAAAATGTAAAAGGAGGAAAAAGATTGGGGCTATTTTCATTTTTTGAAAGGGAAAAGTCCGATTACCAATTCGAAGTTTCTTCCCCAAAAAATTGGACTTCAAAAAAACGCGAAAAGGGGGGGAGAAGATTTTTGCTGACAGAAAAAAAGAAAAACCGAGAGCATTTTCCGGGAAACCGTCAAGCGCGCAGCGGCGGGAACAATCAATGGGATTACATCGTTCCCGGAAAGGCACATCTTAACAATTCCGGGTATGGGGGAGGAGGACAAAATCGCAGGCACGCGGGTTAAGCCGCTTTAATCTGGAGTCACAAGGGGCGGTGCGAAGAGTGGTCCAAACAAGGAAGCGGGGGAACGAACACGAGCCAGCAGGGTGGCCAAATTATGGCGGGAAAAGGGGGGAAAAAAAAAAAAATGGGAAGCTAAACTCGAATGAGGTGGAAAAGGAAGCGTTGTTTAGGGTTACACGACCGGAAGGGGTTTGTCAGGTCAGGGCGCCTCACCGAAATGAGGATGACGGTTGGGGGATTGGGAAAAAAAAAAAAAAGACGAAATCACTAGAAAAAACAACAAAAGCGGGTAGATCGGAGTTTGGGTGGTAAGCAGTTGGTAAGCATTTAAATAAAAGATCGGCAGGACCTCGAAAGAAATAAGAGAAGAAGAGTTAGTTCATCAAAGAGTGGGCCACCGGCCCTTCATCTCGATCGCGGGAGGTTTATTGGGAAAGACGTGCACACCACCGCAAAAAGGCTAAAATGCAATTGGAACTCTGACCCAACTGAGCCTTGATTGACCCACGGACTCAAAAGCAACTGTGAGGCTTTCGCGATCCGTCGGCAACATTAGTGGGAGGGGGGACCAGCCGAGACATAAAGCATCATTTACTTGTCAGCTGTGGAGGGGGATGTTTGTTGTCAAAGCTGAAGGGTCGTGTCGACTATCGGGGCAAACGGAAGCAACGTTCCTAAAATCGGGCGCACATCGAGGCGAAGGAAATGGGGTGAGGAGACTTTTCAGGCGGAATGTGAAAATATCGCATGCAAGATTTACAAGGGCGGGCCAGTTGGCATGGTTTCAAAGAGCGCAAAACGGGTCAACGTAACCGGAACAGCAGAATGACAAAACCGGCGAACCTTGGAAACATTTGGCGGTCGTGGAGGGTTCCAAGGAAAAACCCCCTGAGCAACTCCGGCCCTGTGCACCGGGCAAAAAACGGAAACAAATGTGGCAAACGAGGGGGACGTGAGACTGCGATTGATTGAGGTGCGGTGTGCAGGTGGCCCAAAAAAAAGGGGGAAGGTGAAACAACGACGCTCTGAGCGATGACATGGTAAAGCAACAGCTTTCTCATTTGGGCCTCGCCAAAAACGCCATTGGGGGGTTTTTAAATAATCGCGGTCAAAAATGTCTTTTAAGTCCGGCCTGACGGGATTGTTGCACTAAATTCATGCCCTCGTCAAGTGCAAAGAAAACACTCAGTGACCGTGATGGGGTATGCTTCAGCGCCGCCAGGGCTCGACTGGTGGGAAAAAAGGGATGACCCCGTAACTCGTATTTTCACAAAAAAGACGGGTGGACTTGTCCGGAAGGCAGGGATTGGTGGGGGGGGCCACTGAAAGCAAATGATTGCCGACTGCCGGACGGGGAAAAAGAACCAAATCAAATCACCGCGGAAGTCCACTACAGGGCACGGTGACGGAAGGTTCACGGAGAGGCTTGGTGGTTCGACCGGCTCGGTTAGGGGGGGCCTTCAAGTCAAAATTTGGGATCACGATGAAAAAGAATTGCAAGAAAGCTGAAGATCACGTCCCTGTGATCGTGCCGGCATCAATTTGTTTACGACGCCGGGAAAAGAAGCGAATTTATCCGCCGGACCGGTCAGCGAAAAAATTTTCGGGAAGAAAGGGATTAAGGTAAGAAACAGTCAAAACTTGACAGAGAAACGAATGATGTCATAATTGGCGCTTTGGAGGGATTCGAGGGTTTCGCCTGGGGGAGAGAAACAACAACAAGAGAGGAGATATAATTTGGAAGGGAGGAGAAAAAAAGGAATCAAGGACCAACGCCAGTGCCATTATTTCTGCTGGAACCTGAGTTGCACGCCGGAATGTTCAAGGAAGGTACGGGGGAAAAGATATACGAATCATGGGGGAGCTTCTTGACCGGGACCGCGGAGGGGGGGAAAAGGCGCGTGGCCGGCGTCGAAAATCTGATGAACAGGAAAAGTCCACAAGTTCCGGACTTTCGCTGTGCAAATGAATTTTTCCGACGCTTAGGGATCGGACAAATTGTCAGAATTTGAAGGAAAAGAGACAAACGAGCCGTCGAGGACATGAACCTGAAACGTATATTCAGCACGGCGCTTGGAAAACTTCCGTTGGTGAGGCGCTTTTAGGCCCAGGTCGCGTGTGTCCGGAAATGAAGGGCATGCAGTCGGCACAGGGGTGATTTGTGCCACACAAAAGAACCCGCGCATGCAGAAGTCACACGAGAAATTGGGGTGGTGGAAAACTACTTCCGCCACAATCTGTGAGTGGAAACGGCAAGGTCAGAAAGGGAGAGCCGGCGGCGGAAAAGGGAAGAAAAGATAAACGCGGCCGAAGCGGTTTTGAAAAAGGGTAAAACGGCGGATAATACAAAACCTCATCCGTAGAAGTGCGTTGGCCAATGCCATGACCGAGGCACGATATTTTAAAAAACGCCCAATGCGGTTGGCGACAATGAAATGGGAAAAACAACGATTCCCGTGGGTTGGGGTTTGGCATCCTCATGCGCGAAGGGGTTAAACCCTGAAAGGCAGGCTCAATCAATCGCATACGGAAAGGTTGTGTCTTAAGTTACACGAAGAATGTTCAAACGGGCGGGAAGAAAGGGGAAGGTCAATTGCACCAACGCTCCTAAATGCAAATGGGCACGGGGGTCGGCGGTGTATAGGGGAGGTCAGCTGAATTGACCGCGTTTTCGAGAGGACGAAAATCACCACATGGACAAAAAGAACGAGAATTCAGGTAGTTGCTTTGACCATTTCCGAAACTGAAAAAAATCGGTTCTTATAAGAAAATTGATTCCCGAGGGACACGAGGTTTGGGGGGATAAGTGGCATCGGGGCTGCCAAGGACTCGGAAAAACAAAAAGAGCGTTGAAGGGGGGGAAAGGTCAACGGACGCTCAAAGGCCAACATATGCCATCGTTGCAGAAACAAAGGGGAGGAGACATGATGGAGACCAAAAATACTCATGCCACCGGAGCGGAAGACGGGGGTCGTCACGAGTGTGGCAGCGGGGGGGTCTCAAAATGGGGGGAAAGAAGCAAGAGAAACGACATTGGTAGGAAGGTTTTGGGGCCGGCGAAATCAATTCCGTAACGAGGTCAGGGGAAGGATGGCCTGAAAAGGAGGTTAGTGAACGAACAGATTTAAGAACCGATGAAAAGGGACGGCAGGTTGCTCTCGTTCCAAAAGTAACAAATTTGCTGGGAAAAAACGCGATCG
>Ga0179593_1339656_pt1 | contig 10243 bp, 15 predicted proteins | sample CZODoug2_1_08_16_FD_185931 | JGI IMG/M metagenome (GOLD analysis project Ga0179593, IMG submission 185931) | Vadose zone soil fungal communities from Angelo Coast Range Reserve, California, USA - CZODoug2_1_08_16fungal (PacBio error correction) | ecosystem: Environmental > Terrestrial > Soil >...
TAGTGCTATAAGGAGGGAAAGATGATTGAACAGAGGTCACTCAGGTCAGAAAAAAGGGGTCACTCGAGGAAAAAAGCCGTGGGCCAATACTAATTCAAAGACGTTTGATCGGTGCGAGGCCGATAACTGGATCAATAAAACTGGGAACAGGGTAGACTAGGAGAACATGGGATAGGCGGGTGGGGTCCATCAAACGGCACCGGAAGATGGGGAGAGAAGGAGTTGGGGTTGTAACAAAGAACAAGTGCGATGAAGAAAAGACTAACGGAGTTCATGTCTACCGCTACTCAGGCGTAGATGGCTCAACTAAGGATGCGTTTGGGGGGGAATGCGCGAAACCGGAATGCGAAGAGGGTCAATAAGAGGGGGAAAAAACCGCCGGGGATCCAGGAACGACCACAAAGGGGAGGATGCGAAGAATAGCCCGAAAAAAGCCAAACCTTTGGATCGATGGGGGGGAAAGAGGGGAAAACGCCAGGACATTATTTACTGAGTCGCTTGAAGGAAGGGGAAGGATATTGGGGGTGATAAAGAGAGGCCACAGTATACGCGAGAAAAAAAAAAGGAGCGGCCGGTCACCGAGATGTAAAGTCTTGAAAAGCATGACCGAAGGGGGGAAAAAAGGGGTCCGCGAAAGCCGCAGTATCGTCAGTACAGCCATTGGAAAAAGGGAATCCACTAGCCAAGAAGAAAAAGTCAGGGTATTAAGTCAGGGAGAGAAACACAGTTCGTGGGGATAATAATGAAGCATGAGTGCAGGGAATACAAGTGGTTGTTTTGAGGCCAAATGAGAGAAAAAACCATAGATATAAGGGAAAAAGGGCAGTATAAGGCCAGTTGACGGCAGTCAGATGCAAAATCCGGCAACTAGAACTAGTAGTGCTGGAGAAAAAGAAGGGAATATATGACGAAGAAGGGAGCCAAGAGGAAAATCAGAACCACTCGGGGATTAACACGACTTATTTCGACCAGGTCTCAGGGGCAGTCAAAGTGAGAAACGAGGCAAATAAAGAGCACTATAGGACGTTGGATTAAATTAAAGGTAAGGGACGATCCAATGTGGGGGAGTTCGCTGTAAAGGGAGGAAAAAGATGGTGGAGATGGGACTTAGTGGAAGCCAACGTGTCAAGCGGCGCGGCGAGTGGGTCCGTACTCTCAGAATTAACGAACTTCAAAAGGACCTTGTCCAGACAGGAGGGGGGGAGAAGAGGAGTCCAGTCGAAAGGACGGGATCAAACAGTTGAACACCTCCAAGGGATACCCCTATAAGCCGGGGCAGTCTTTCTCAAGCCGGGGAGGAGTACTCGGTGGGCGCCAAAAAACAGTGGAGTGTGGAGAAAAGTCCCTGAGAAGGGAAAAAAAATGAAGAAGGAAGGAAGAAGAAAGTCTGGTGGTCGCGGAGGTGAAAAAAAGTCAAGGGGCAGAGATAGCTCTAAGGAATTTTTGGAATGGGGCAAGGCTACGACCGGGAACCGGAAACCAACAAGTCAGGGCCGCAGGCGGGGGGTAGAAATGAGTAGGTCATGTGCATGTGGGATGTAGTTCATACTCAAGAAAAAGGAAAAAACACCCATACTGGAGGAGAGGAGCAATCCTGCGAGACAGGAGTGCAAAGATTGCTCAAAAAGCTGAAACAGCATCAAACAGATGATCATGACTTGAGACGCCAATGGGCACCACCCACCGGCCAAGCATTAAAGTATATTGCCACAACAGAGATCCTGTCTGTTAGAACGTTTGAAAAGACACCATTTCATTGAGAAAAGAAAGACTGAGGAGGCCTTAGGATCCGAGGGGATAGTATTCGGGCGAGCGGGAGGTACAAAATATAACACTAAGAGTTGGAAAAACAAGATGTTCGAAATTGGAGCCGGAGGGACACAGGAAAAAAGGAATCTGTTACAGACAGGGATCTAAAAAACAAAAAAGGAGGGAAAAAGGAAGGAAAGAAGATCAATGTTCGTCCACAATGAAAATGACGATTCCGGAAGCAGGAAATACCCTAGTCTCAAAGGCGAAAAGCGTTCAGACACTGCGTAGCTTTATTAAAACGAGTAGGAAGAGGACGCTCCGCAAAAATCTAACGTAGACCTGAATGGGAAACCTCGAGTTGGGGGAGAAAGGAAAAGACTGGAGGGTGAGGTAACGAAAAAAGACAAAGAAAATGAATCCCTTGGTATGCTACGAAGGGAGTGTGTGGAAGGGGGGTCAAAAGGGGGGCGGAGAGGGAGCTTACACCTCAGAGTGAGGCAGAGGGGTTGGGGGAAAAATGGGAAGCGGGGAGCAAAATAGAAACGACTGCTCCGGGAGGCGCGATGCAGAGACGAAAGAAAAACATATGGGTTGGGGTGGGGGGTTGTTAACCCAGGGGGATGGAGGGAAAGCCCGGGGACCACAGGACAGAAATAAGCAGGAAGAAACATAAGAAAAATTTCCCCTAGATGAAGGGGGGGGAGTGGAATCAAGGTAAGTGACAATTGACAATAAAGGAAGACTAGGGAAAAAGATCACAAACTCCCAACACAGACTTTGATGGAGAGAAAGGTGAGGGGGGGCCGATCATTAAGGGAGGTTGGGGGAAACGGATTGCTGCGTATACAAAACATTGGAAGAAAAGATGAAAATACAAAAAGAAAGAACTTAGAGGAAAGGAAACTGCCTTAGGGAGGGGGTAGATGAGTGGAACGAGGAGGCGTTTCGAACCGGAGACTAGATGGCAACGAAAAAATATGGAAGCAGAATGCAATTTGGGAAGAGAAGAATGAAAAAAACTCGCACGCCAGGGGAAGTGGAAAGGGATTCAACTAAGTCATCTAACGCTGTTAGGGGATGGAAGGAAGTGTAGAGAATAAAACAAGCCCTGGAAGAAACCCTGATGGGCGGGCGTGAGATAGAGGGATCGTGGTATAAAGAACTATGGAAAGAAAATTCCAAAATGAAAAGGAGAGTTGGACAAGAAAAAAGAAGGGGGAAGGTTCACATCCCACGTAGTTTAGATTGAAAAGGAGACCAGGAAATCGTCATAGATGGCCAGAGCTTCTCGAGAAAGGAAAACACCTAAATAAAGAGGGTGGCGAAACGCATGAAGCTGCAGAAAAGTCCCATCTCTGCCCAAGTGAAATTTTGCGGATAGGGGGAATATAAAGACGAAAAATCAAAACACACGGATCCGCAAGAAACATAATTTAAGTAAGGTCCCTCTAATAACAAAAGTAAAGCTCAAAACGCTGAACACAGGAGAGGAGCTATTCAGGGAGGCGGTTGGTTTGCAACGCGGGAGGAAAGGTGGCCACACAGGACGAGGAAGAGAGACCGCGGGGGGCAAGGAAGCGAAATCTGAGGGTGAAAAAACTTTTTTCAATTAAGACTCTGATACCAAGCATATCTAAAGACGGGTGCAACAGGGGGGGAGTAAAGAGGGCCTGGGGCGGTTTGCACCTGGACAAACATCTAGGGGCCAGGATGTCGCCTATAGAAGATATCACTTCTTCCTAAAGGGAGGAGGGGGGACTCAGTTCTGAGGGCGAGTTCGAGGAATGGGCAAAAACTAAAGAAGAAAGAAGGAAAAACTTTAGGTCATTTAAGAAGAGATCAGGAGAAGAAAATTTTCTAAACTGGGTGGGGGGGATCCTCGCCAGTTGGGATGTTGGGAAAAAAAGGCGTCCAAAAACAGCCTTGAAGGGCCAGTATTGCAGGAGCTTTGGAAAACAGGTCTAGAAAAAACAATGCTGGGAACATCTTATATGGAAATAAAAAAACGGTTCTGTATCGCTGAGACGGAAGGGGGGTACAAGCATTGCTAAAACGTAGACAAAAAGCATTCTGAAAAAAGGGGGACACATGCCTGGTTGCAAAGAGGGAAAAGTCCAAGGTGTTAAGCAGAGTGAACTAGGGGGTGAAATAATATATTAGGAACTAATGCAATAGAGACGGAAGAGCTAGAAGGACTCGCAAACAACAACGAGAGGAAGAAAATGAATAAGAAGCAGTTGATATCGATCAAAATGAGTACCGAGCTCTGGGACCCAATTCAATCTTCAGCACAAGTGAGGGGCAGAAAAAACCATTAAGTGTTACCAGTACAGGAGATTACTGCTCGAGGGGGGGTAGCAATATGAAGGAAGTAGGAAGATAACTGAGAAATAACCGGGGGATACTGGAAGTTAGGGGATGGGCGACGTATTTTGAGACCATTTGGTCCAAAGATAAGGAAAAATCACGGGCAATAAAGGCCAAATCAGGATAGTCAAGTTGGGTGTAAGAAAAATCCCACTGGTCTATAAAACCTAGGGGGAACTAACTAGGGCAAGTCGAACGTCTCAGGAAAGGCGTAAAACTGAACTAACGGAGCCGTACAGTAAGTTGGGGGAATTAAGAAACCTGCTGCAAACTCCCCGATTCACGGGACCATGATCCGAAGATCCTTCTCAACGATTAAAAAGAAGGGATCGGAGAGTAACGAACCATCCAGACTGATGAGTTTGGAAAATAGGTGCAAAAGAAAGGAGTATTTACTTAAAGAAGGGTACTGTGGCCTAGTATAGTATATAGTTGGGGGGGGAAAAGGGTACGAAAGAGGCGGGCTCGACGAAAAGTCGAGACTTGTAAACGGAGAAGTAGGCGGCTAAATAGGGGAAAAACCGGCGAAAAATGATGAACTGAGTTGGCAAAAAGTCCGGGCGAAAAAGAAGCAGGAAGCGGAAATCATTGTTAAAAGGAAAACAAGCCGGAAGAATCAAAAGCCGTCAATGGCGGTAATCAGTGAAAGGGATAGGAGGAAGTTCTTTTGAGGCGGGATAAGAAGGAAATCTGATGAAGGAGCCGGATACAGTGGTGGGGTGGGAAGTTCTCGATGGCTAAGAGACCCTAGGATTGACAAATTTTCAAGAGAGAGGGCCAAGTGTGCTGCGTCAGGAGAAAAAGGGAAATCCCGGTGAGGGTGTGGGATAGAAGCATCATCTGGGCATAGATGACGAGGAGGGGGCGCACTCGGGAATCACTAGACATAAAAAAAGTGAACGTCACTAACTTCTTGAAATCGGTAAACTCAGGTTATCAGAGGAGACCTAGGGGGAGATAAAGGAGAAACGAATAAAGAAAGGGTTGGAGATCTGCCATGACGACATTGAAAGGAGCCTTGGTGGATGCAAGTCCTAGCAACGCAACAGTCTTGGAAAATCCAGAGTAAGCGAGAGAAAATTTGGGTCAAGTAAGAGCCTACACTAAAATCGACGTGGAAAAGAGTACCCTTGATGGGGTCCTGACAAGATTAAGAGTTCTAAAGGACATCGCCGCCGAGAAAAGGAACCACAAACTACCACTCTAAGAAAATAAGAAAATTAGAGCCGAGTCTGATGAACTCGGGCAGCCAAACAACTGGGTAAAGAGGGCAGGGGCCCAAGCGGAATACTGGGAAAAAAGTTAGAAAGGATAGGCAAAAAAAGCATTAAGCCTGCAGCATTCTGGGGGCGAGGGATGTTGCTGCATCTGGGTTCAACGAGAGATCACGAAGCGGGGAATGGGCTGTGGGGGACAAAGAATTACAGAAGAAAACACTCCCAACAAGTCGATTATAAGAAATCAAAGTAAGAAAATGGGGATGATGGGGGTTGAAGGTGCTTGCATGACACAAATCCTCAGAAGTAAAAACAAAAAAAAAAACATGATAGCAGAGGGGGACCCGAAAGCGTTGGTTGGCAGAAAGGGCGAACCCGCTAAAAAGTGCAAAAAAAAAAAAAAAATTAGATGGCTTTTTGACTGCTTCGCGAAAACAAGGAAAATTCCCACACCCCCCAGAAGAGTAATGTTAAAACAACCACGGAGAAAACTTTCTTCGGGTAGAGAACCCGTTGACATAAGCACATTGGGTAAAATCGAGGAGCCGGAAGGGGAGCAGAATACGTATTCGGCATCGCGGTACCAAAAACAAGAGAATAACACTCTAACAAGGAAACACATCCATTTTGGCCTTTGAGAAAAGGGACATCAAGGAGGGGAAAAAGGCTAGATTTCTTGACGACAGGTACTCGAAACACAACAGGGAGAGGGAAAAAAGAGAGAGAGAAAGGGAAAGGGAACGAAAGCTCTCGAGGCCGGTGGCCAAAGGGAAAAAAAAGCTGAGGTCGAAATCTTCGTGATACACCTGGGACTAGCGGTAGTGCAAAGGGGAGTAGGGACGGCGCTAAAAAAAAAGAAGGAGCTAGAGAAACCTGGAATGGCTCGTAGTTGAAAGGAAAGGACGATTATGGGGGAGGGGGAAAAGTGGACAAGGGAACTGCAAATGAAAAGAGAAAGTGGGGTAAGAGCCTAACTGGAAGCGGGGAGTGTGGGGGGGGAAAGGGTGCAAATGGTGGGCTGGTCAAAGAGATAACTGAACATTTTTGGGGGGGAAGTTGCGGGAAGCAAGCGGGATGGCCCGGACTGCTCGAGAGGGGCGATGGCAAAGGTATGGGTTTGTTTGGCCGGAGGGGGATGGGATGAAAAAATGCAACACGAAACAGAAGAGGCTCATCCAGACCGCTTTCTATCAAGTGATGGGGAGGGTGCACTGACCGGTAATTAGAAGGTGAAATAAATCTAGGGAAATCTAGAAAATTGAAACCTATGCAACAACCTCCAGGAGAAGAAGGGAGGGGAGCCTTCAGTAAAGGTGGTGAAGGGATAGGGGGGGACGGGGTTTTCAGAGAGAGGTTCTCGTGCCCTGGCCAGACCTTGTCCAGGGTTGGCAATACGAGTTTGGGGAGGAAACGAGGGAAAAGAAATGCCGTACGGCAGAGGAGGAGGGGGGGGGTAAAGGAGGGTGCGAATTATCTCGATGACAAAGATGAAGTGGAAAAGAAAAAGAAAGGTAACGCATGGCACGAAATGGTCGATTGAGTCTTATTATAGTTACAGACAAAACGAACCCTCCTAGCTGAACTGATGGGATTCACTAGGGGATGAGGAAAAGAGGGGAGGACAACTTTGAAAATTCATATCTAAAGACCACAGATGCCCTGAAAGTTAAAAAACTGAAGATATCAAAAGGAGGCTCTCTCGCTAAATCTTTTCTCCCAAATAGCAAAATGCAAAAGGGAGAATCGAGAAAGGTGTCCCGAAAGAAGTCGTGGAAGAACCCGTGGGGGTTTAGGGTTGAAGGAGGGAAACGAGGGTCGCCCGAAGCGTCAGATGAGACACTAGTGAAAGGAGAAAAAGGATTCAAAACAACAGGAAGAATGAAAACTTGGGGAGGTGAGAGGGAAATGGAACGCATGACAGGAATAAACGACCTCACTGACTCCTGCCCCCTATGGCCAAAAGCTAAATCGATAGGGTTCTCTCTTACAAAAGAGCCAAACAAACTGGATCCTTAGGGCACTAACCCAGCATGAGTGAAAAAGGGGGAATTGTGGAACGCTCAGGGATGCGCACCGTAATACTCACAAAAAGACAGGACGGCTGGAGCAGGAGTTCGAAGTTGGAGTACTCAGGTTTGAAGTATTAGACGATACTTCAGTTCAGGGAAAGACGGAACCTTGTGGAAAAAGGTCGAGGCAGCGAAAGGGGGCGGCAGACGTTAATCTCAGGGGGGAAAGGAGCGACGGGGGGTTCAAGAGCTATACGCTGGGCCGACGTACATTAAACAAGAAGAGATAAAGGGGGGTGGCAATCTGACTGGAGAGTAAATAAGTCCTGGAGGGAAAACCTATAACTGCTAGGTTGTCCTGGCTTGGGGAAAGACGTGGAAAATAGAGACCTGCGTCCAGAGGAAAATGGAAAAATTAGAAATGGATTGTTAATCATGTTAAAACTGCGCACAGTTTTTCAGGGGGACGAATGTAGAACCACGACGGTACGTGGATTAAGTTTAAAATGAGGAGCGGGACAATTGAAACGAAAGGGTACAGTGTTTTGGGAAAAGGAAAGGTGGGATGATTACAACCAAGACTATAAACAGATCAGGAACGGGCCATCCGATTTCAACGGGAATGTGGAAAAACTGGGGGAAAATATAACAATATAGCCCTCTGATAAAAACGGAAGAGAAAACCAGGGTGGCAGACGGTACGCCTAGGTGGACAATCATTGCTAAAAGGAAATCAGAATTCGGCAATTCTGCATGTTACCACTTGAACCGTGGGGGCGCGAGAAACCCCGCCACCGGTGGATGATCAGGGGGTCTCCGATGATCGAAGAGAGAAAGAGATTCTCTATCTCTCAAAAACCAACGGATGTCAAAGATAATACTAGAATGCCATTTAAAAAAAGATGCGAGAGTAGCCGATCGGGTGAGGGACAGAGTCAGAGAAAAAAAACACGGGAGGATCGCCAAACAGCGGTACCAGTGAACCCAGGCGAATTCAAATTGCTCGGAGGAAAGGGGATTGTAACAAGGCTTAAAAAAAAGATAAATATGAGAAATAACCGGGGTATAGAACAGTAGAAAGGGGAAGAGGTCATGTTACTTTTTGTGCGACAAGGAGTCGATGGACAGGTCAGGATGCCGTCTGGTATCTAGGGGATTGTGGGGGGGTCAAAGCCCAAAAACACTGCGAGGAGAAACAACAGGGAGTAACGTAATGGCTAACGCGCCTCAGATCGGAAACGGAATCCTCACGAGCAGTCGAGACTGCTTTGGGACTCAAATGCATGCAACCCGCGTGCAGGGATAAAGCGTAAAAATGAAAAAGAATAACCCGACCCAAAGAAGGGACGGATGTGCATAAGGTAAAAAAACTGAACCCCCTGGGGGAAGAAGGTGTTTGCAGGGGCAACCGCCAAGGACGTTAAGGAGTGCAACTTGCAAGCAAAGTATCAATGGTGTGCAATCACGGATACGCACGAAAAGGGGAAAAAGTAGCGGCCTTGTCAAACCGAGGAGCAAAAAAACCTCAAGCCGCTCTAATTGGTGGGCAAAAAGTTTACGGGGAAAAGGGCAAGAACGGGGAAGAATCCATGCAACGACTCACAAAGGCCCCAGAAGAGGCTACAACCCGTCATGGTCTTAACGCGGAAAGGTAGAGCAGTTCGTTCGAAAATCGTAAATAACGAAATCAAGAGGGGGGGGGGGAAGAAGGGAAAGCAAGTGTTGGGTTCTCGATGGAGACGATCCGAAAGAAAAGACACATAATGGGCCAGTGAGGGAAACAGTTTTTGCAGTCATGGTTCAAAGGAAAGAAAGAAAGGGGATTAGGGGGGGAGGTGAAAGACGTTAAAAAGACAAAGGCAGATGACGAGGAAGGCGCCACTCGGAAGCCGAGAAAAAAGCGGGAGGGGAAAAGTAAAAGCTGCGGGGGAACAGGCTCGAAGATGAAGAATCTGCCTATTGGGGGAGACAAACGATTCGCAGAGCACGAGCCGCACGTGTTATATCAGTACCGGGACATGGAAAGGCGGTAATGGGGGAGTTCGAGTCACTTAAAAAGGTAGGATGAGAGAAATCCCAACCAAACCATCGAAGCTGCGAGGTGGTTGAAAAAAAAAAAAAAAAAAGGGAGGAATAGCAACTCCGACTCAAAATTCGATTAAAGGGATGTCAGAGGTCCCGTGCTATATCTTCGAAAGGGCCAGTGGCTCAAGAAAGAGCCGACCAATATCACTACTGCAACTAACAAAAGGTAAGGCAGCTGGATTCCCTCATCGTGCACAAAAAAGAAAATGGCAGAAGGAAGGGCAAGAGAAATCAGCTAGGGAAAACGAACTGAATGGAAAAAAAAAAAAACCTCATAGAATGAATCAGCTTGGGACGAGGAGGTGCTGACTCGGGGGAAAAAAAGGAACTCCCTGAATCAATCTAATTACGTCATAAAAACTCCCCAACAGTCGAGTTAGGAAGAAAAGCCGGATTGGGGGAAAGAGAGTTCTGTCGTTTGTTATTTTCGGGAATCCATCCACCCGGTAAAAAGAACAACCTCAGGCGGAAAGTGAGGAGAACAGAGAGAACCTGACCTTGAAGCCCGTAAAGAGAACAGCAGAAAAAAAAGAGTATGAAACTCTCGAGGTGGACTGCATGATCGCGAAAAAACAATCTCCCACAAACAAACGCTTCAAGTGTGAATATTGGGACCAACCAACGATCGCCTTTCTGTCCTGACGGGAAGGACCAACCATAAGTTCAAATAGAGTTCAGGGACCGAGCGGGATTACGGAGGAAGAGCGTACCGTTCTACATGAAATCAGGAATAACATATAAATACGACACGCAAGTCGCCGTGAGCAAGGACATAAATTATGAAAGGAGAAAGAGAGGTGGGAGACTCTAAAC
>Ga0179593_1348969_pt1 | contig 10243 bp, 11 predicted proteins | sample CZODoug2_1_08_16_FD_185931 | JGI IMG/M metagenome (GOLD analysis project Ga0179593, IMG submission 185931) | Vadose zone soil fungal communities from Angelo Coast Range Reserve, California, USA - CZODoug2_1_08_16fungal (PacBio error correction) | ecosystem: Environmental > Terrestrial > Soil >...
TTCCACCTTCAAACTCTCTCATATCGGCCAACGCAGCGTGGAAAATGTCTTACCGAGTCGGAGAAGAAGCAGGTGCAGGTGACTTCAAGCAAAAAGGGAGTGGACCCCGACAGCAAAAGGTGATTGTGTTCAAGGGGGAAGGACCTCTATGCAACGACATACACGGTGGCGAACGAAAGAAGGAGGGGGGGGGGGGCGGTCAGGCAGGCACGGCTGATCGGGAAAAGTCATCGATGGGTTCACTGGTCAGGGCAGCACCCAAGTCGTTACGATGAGAGCCAGCAAAAAAAGGAAAAAAAAAAAGAATCCCTTTTGAAAGAAAATCAGCTCAACAACACAAAAGGGAAAGGAAAGAGATAGCCCGGAGGCATATTGGACAGGGTTCTGTTGATTATGATGGAAACGCGAAGGAAAAGCTAAGTGAAACCCGAGTGGAACCGCTCGGGGGGGGGGGGGAAAGAGACAGGAAACGCGTCATTTCGTTGCAAAAAAAAGACCCGAGAGCGCATCGAGTCCGTGGGCCTCAAAGGCGCGAAAACATTTTGTGGGGACACCCTCAAACCTGAAGTGCCCGGAAAAAGGACAGGGGAGACCGTGGGGGGGAAGGGCGAGAACTTTTGAACCGGCCGGGGAACCGAAAGGCAAAAGGGGGTGGAGCCCGCGACGTAACCGTGGGAGGGGGGGAAGCGCCAGGAGAATCGCATATGTGGGCTGAACAAAGAAGCGTGTTTCCTGCTGCTGATTGAAAAGGAAAGAAAGATGGGAAGGACCCACCCTCTCGGGCCACACGTATAGTTCACAAAGTCGTGACCTTGTGAAAACGCAGATGTCTGGCGTATGGTCGGGGCAGGGCCACAAAGACGAGCCATAAGAAAGATCGGAAAAAAAAGATTCAAAGCTCCGTCTAGAAAAGGAAAAGAGGACTGCGGGTAAGGAAAGGGGGGCTACTGTGTCGGGCTTCAGAAAAAACACCCTCACCACCTGCAGGTTACACACATAGCAGGACTGGCTTCAGCTGGGATACCTAAGAGGCCTCAACTCCCAGGGAAGGCAGTTGCGGGGGCCGGGGGGGTTTGACCCTCAGTCGACACCAAAAGGGGGGCTGGTTCAAGGAATAGCACAGGTATAGCGCGGAACAGGAGGGAACAGTACCACCACCCGACCCCTGAAAAATTGATGGTCCGCTCCGGGAAGTTAAAAGCCGCCCCGCCTCCTGGGAACTGGCAGCCGGAGAAACCCACCAGAGAAGCAGCTTCGCAAACGCAAATCATCAGCGTCAATCCGCTGCTGGCTAAGGGCTTTTTTACGGACGCTGGCAGGGGTAAATGTGGCACAAAAAACAAGGTTGCTGACTAGGGAGGGGAAGGAACGTGGATGCCTGCGCGTCCAGCCGGGGCGGCCGGCAAGATTTCAAGTTCCAAAGAAATCTAGGCTTCCAGCGGTGCCCATGCTTGGACGCGGGAGAAAGTAGCCGGCGGGTCTGGGGGCCCTTTTGATGTGGGCCTGATCGGGATTCACACCCGAACCGGTCTTACCAAAAATCGTGGCTAGAACGTGAATCGTTATCGGCCAAGGCCGGCCGGCGAACGGTAGGGAAGAGGGAAAGGCACGACGGGTACCGAGGACAGAAGACGAAGGTGTGTCTCCTCAAAAAAAAAAGACTTGCGCAATGTCAAGCCCTATCCAACAGCATGTGGAAGTGCCGGGATTTGGGGGGGCCAAGATTGGCTTGCACCAAACGGACAAAGCCCCCCAACAAAGAAGTCAAGGAAAGGGCTTGGCGCCCGGCGAGGGGTTTGTCCCGGTTCATGCGGCAGCAGGAAGCGAAATTCTCATAAAACACCGTTACAAGCATGGAGGGCAAAAAAATTTTCAATTGGGGTGTTGGTTCAAGGAAAAGGTAAACAGGGAAAAATAACAGCTTAGCGGCGAAAAAAAAAACTGCGTAGCAGCAACGACACGAAGCGGGCGAAGACTGGGGGGACAAAAAAAAAAAAAAAAACAAACGGGAAACTCTCGGTTAGATCGACCAAGGCGGGTTAGCCGCCTAGACTAGAAAAAAAAAAAAAAAAAAAACAAGCTGGTTGTCAGGAATGGGGGGGGGGGAGGAACAAATCTTTCATGCAAAAACCCGGAAGGCAGCTGTAGAAGACGAAGGTCAGAAAGAGGGGGTTCTGCTTCCTGGGGAGAGAAATGGCGAAAAAGACACGGGGTCACCTTCAAGGAAAAAAAGGAACACACCTGTATCAAACAACTCTGGCAGGATAAACTAAACAACAACGAGAGAGGAAGAAGAATGTACCTTCGGGTGATACCGGGGGTTTGGAGTTTGACGGTGGGGAACCCGGGGGGGATTGGCTCCCTTTCTGTCAGCACTTAAGTTGCACCAGAAAATGATCAAATCTTCTACTGACTAAAGAGGAACCCGGGGAAAAAGCAGCAGTGAGGAGACCACGACATTGGGCGTGGGGAAAGCAGTTACAAGCGGCCGTAACCCCGGAAGTAAGGGGGTGAAGGGGATTAGAGAGTAAAAGGGAAGGAAAGAGGTTTGGTTTGTTTTGGGGAAATTGAAACAGTCTTAAACCGGAATAAAGTTTGCCAGAGGGCCAATGAGCCGAAAAGGAAAGCAAGGAGACGTTCCTGAGGAAAATGCGGCAACACATTACCGGAAAAGGAGCTGGGGCCTCCATGGGGAGGGGGGAGGAGAAACCAACGCTGACAACAGAACGCCGGGACAAAAAAAAATCAGCCCGACAGCCTTGGGAACAAAACTTATTGTTGCCGGGCGGGGGAGGTTGCACGCGTGTGAACACTCCACATGTGAAAGTTGCAGCTGAATGGGAATGGTTGCGATAAGCGCTTACGAGCGAAGGGGGGGAATTCTCATGAGTAGGGAACGTGGGGAAGAAGTAACGCGACGGAGAGTGCTTTTGGGGCAAGGGATTTTATACTGAAAGGTTCGGGCACAGCTTGAAAGGTGGTTCGGTAACCTTCAAGGGGCCGATCACGGAAGTAATCACGTCCTCGCACCCACGAGGGTATTTGCGCAAAAGCGGGGTCGTGGAAGCTTGATAATCAAAAAAATCAAGCGACAAGAGCAAACTATAAAAAGATTTCGTTAACGGGTTTGACAGTGTCATGGTTAACCGAGAAGCAGAGAGAAAGGGAAAGGGGAAAACTTCCTTAGGGGGAAAGGGAGCCCATCCATGGATCGTAAATCCCACGGGAAAGGATGAAGAAAGCAAAAGAGTGTTTTTAATTAAACTAAGCCGAAGTGAAAAAAGCTAACCGCGTATCGCAGCGGATGCTCCAGAAAAAAAAGGGAACGTCCGTACTGGGCTAAAGGTGGGGTATTGGAAAAGGGCGACGGGGCCCTTAGGGGGGAATTGCCAGTACCTTCCTTAAGAGGACCATCGGTTAATGAACGGGGGGGGGGGGGGGGGTGGGGGGGGGGGGGGGGGGGGGGGGGGGGGGGGGGGGGGGGGGGGGGGGGGGGGGGGGGGGGGGGGGGGGTTGGGGGGTGTGGTACCTGATTTTCACACATTTTTTATAAAGGCGACCAGACCCGGTATGGGGGACGGAGAAAGGGGAAGAAAAACAGTTTATGTGGGGTCGAGAAGGAGGGGATCCTTGGGTCAAGAAAAACCGAAAGGATGACCCTCTGGGAAAGGGAGGAAATCTTGACCACGGAAAGGGACATGGGGAGCTTTCTTCAGTCGGGGAAAGAGGGAGTTGATTGCTTGGGGTGAGAACCAGGCATTACCCGCATCATGAGAAAGGAAACAGAATCCGGTGTACCTTGAAATCGGTGATGGGGACTCGTCTGCCCTATGCTGAGGATTCGTTTTGAAGTGGAACAGAACATAACTACAGGGAAAAGAACCTTGAGGGGGGAAAAGGTACGAAGGGGGAACATCGTGTGGCAGTTAGCCGGGGATCCAGCGGGCCGTCATGAACCCATGATTCCTGTGAAAAGGGGACATCAGAATCAAACAAACTGAACAATAGAGGGCTATGAAGCTCCAGGAGGCGAAGGGACGAGGTGAAAGGACGACTCCACGGGGGTTCCACCCACGGAAAGAAGAAAATATCGGCTCGAACACCCAATCATGAATGTCTCCGACAAAATTCCAAAAGGGGGGGAGAGAGGAGTGAAGGAAAGCATTCTAAAGGGTTACGGCCAAGACAATGGGGAGAAGTGGACTCGGCAATATCTGATGAAAAAAAAAAAAGCCTGGCATTTTGTCGAAAAACTGCGTGGCCGGCCTGTCGGCGGGAAAGAAGGAAAATTAAGGGGGAATGCGACCACCCAAGGAGAGGGGAGTCGCATCATCATCAACAAGAATCAGGGGCGGCATATGACCAGCCGGGTCTGACAACAATGTGAAGGAAGGGAATAGATTAGAAAGGACTGGTTGAGGATTTGGCTGGGGCAGAATAGGAAGATTGGGGAAAGGAGAACGAGTGACAAAAAAGAGGGATCTGTCCCGCTCGGGCCCGCAAAAGACCGGGGCCGTCAGTTCGGTCTAAAAACTCGGGCGGGGGGGGGGAGAGCATACGAGGGTCCGGTCCCAGCAAAAAAGGGAGATCAAGGGAAAGGTTCAAGTCACGCTCACAGGCGCATCTGAATTACATGGAACTGAGGGAGGCTCTAAAAACGGAAATCGATCAGGCCTGCGGGGGGACGCCGAAAGATGCAACTAATTCGGTGGATAATTCTTGCACCGTAACCGTGTAGTGTCCGCCGACAGGAAGAGGAGATCGGTCGGGCATCCTCAGCAGGGGCGGGGTGGGGAGGCTGATGTCACCTACTGGTTATGAACGGCACCAAGAAAGAATGGCACTTAATGTTCCCAACAGACTTTAGACTTGACCACCGAATCGTCTGGGGCAGCGGACACGGCGGCAGTTACCACGGAAAAGACAAAAAGGCGAGTGATTCAAGGTCTAAAACGATCAACGGATTGTAAAGGCAGAGGGCTCTTGGTCTGAGGGGTACCAAACAACCCAAAGACCCTCACACCAATAGGGGCAACAGAAGAAAAGGCTTGCCTTTGAGAAAAAGAGGGGGACTAACTGAAGCATAGCTCCACTCCGTGGCACGGGATGGGGGGTGGAGAACCGGAGTTCCTCCGTATCAAATCCAGCAAGCAAAGCCTTCAAAGTCACGGGGAGAGAGCTTAGAAAAAAAAAAAAGAGGAAATGTCCCCCACCACCCGTAAAACAGGAAGATTTATGGGGGGGGGGGGGAAAAAGAGAAGAAGGGATGGTCCCTCCACGACCATGAAGTGCATGCCTCCGCAGAAAAACCAGGAGAAAGGAAGGCAGAGATACTGACATAAGACCGCATCCTCTGCGCGCTTGGGGGGGGGGTGTTACTTAAGGGGGTTTCTGGGGTAAGGGGAAACACAAGAGTGCTTGCTTCAAAGGGAAAAAAAAAAATGGGTTTCGTACCACCGCCTGGGGATGGGGGAGAGCAAGAAAAGGATTTTCCGCTGCTCCAAAAAGAGACCGCTCCCGCCCCATCGGCACCCGTTACCGGTCGACCAACGAAAGATGAGAGAAAGTGAAGAAAAGGGTGAGGTGGGGAAGTGAGAATCGACTTCATCAGCCCGGAAGAGGGAAAAACGGGGAGAAAGATTTTTTGGAGGAAGGAAGTTTATCGTCCCAGCCGCAGAGCCGGGTAGAAAAAGGGGGACGGTTGTCCAGGCTCAGTTAAATCGGGACCAGCCAAGCGTACCGGTTTTCTGGCCAATTCCAAGAGAATTCTTGCTCAATCTGGTCTCAGAGAGCTTGAGAAGGGAAAAAAACATGGAGGCATTTTGGGGCACGGGGGAGGGGAACCGCGGGAAAGAAACGATCAAAAGATTGGGCAAAAATAGTCAGTAAAGGGGGGATTGCTCCGGCGTCGTTTTGTCCCGTCATGCGAAAGAGAGAGTTCTAAGACAAGGGAAGTGAAGGGACCCCAGAAAATCATTTTTCAAAGAGGGTTGTTACCGCTAACTGGGGGGGCCCCCCCAGGAGAAGGAGGATGCGGCTGCATGAGGGTGACGCAAAAGGGAACTAAGCGGCTAAGCCTTCGGAAAAAAAAAAAAACAAGATTTGCCCTCAATACCTCAGGATCTTTCCCCCCTTCGGACAGGAGGGGGGGGGAAGGACTATTTGAACGCGGCGGGAATGTGGAGGGGTTGGAAAAGGGACCGTATCGGCTGCCCAGTTCGAAAAATGGGCTATAGGGTCTGCCATGGGAAAGGGGCATAGAAAGGGAGAAAAAGAAACGGGGAAAAAAAAAAACTCACTTTAAAAGAAAGTGCCCGGTATCCCCCGAAATCTTGGTAAAGAGCAAAAAAAACGGGGTTATAAGAGAGGCATGAAAGAGTTGAGGGGGAGAAAGAAGATACATTTAAGTGTTGAAAAAAGGGGGGGGATGTCGCCCTTTCTTGACGGGAGTCAACGTAAATTGCAGGAACAATATGAAACACTCCGAAAAAGGGGGGACCATAAGAGTGAAGGGACAAAAACCGAAAAAAGAGTCAGTTTCCCTGCGCGGTCAAAAGAGGGGGGAACCCGCGATTAAAGGGGAAAAAGGAGAAAAGAAGTAAAAGACAATCGTTTTGGTGTTGGTGGGGTTGAGTGGTTCGCAACGAAAAGGGGAGGCCGGGAGAAGGGGGGAGAAGGGTTCAGCAAAACGCAAAAAAAAAATACGCGGACTGTCCCACGCGAAGTGAAAAAATCGTGAAAAATGAAATGCTGGGCAAAAAAGAGGTAAACTGATTATAACTCGCGACTGAGCTACAAAGAGGTACAAAAAAAGAGAGGAAGACCAGCGTTAGACAGGAGGAAATGGCAAATCCGGAGAAGAAAAAGGGTCCAATCCCTATTCAAGAACTTTCAAGAAAAACTGGTTGCGATCAAGGCGCTGACAGGGGGGAGAAAACAGGGGAAAACCCAAAAATAGAGGGATGGGTCAAGGTGGAATACTTCGTTCACCCGAAAAGGGGGTGACGGCCTCCGGCGGCACAGGAAAAGATTCACTTACAGAAGCGAGAGTCTCAATGCGTTAAGGGAGAAATCAAAAATCAAAAGAACCCTCGACCAGACAGGCTATCAAGACTCGTGCTCGCGGTTCAAAATGGTGGGGGAAGGGCAGAAACTCTTGAAGCAGAGGGGTGTCAGCGAAAAAACCATCTTGAAGTAACATCAAGGCGGAATAAGGAGACACAAAATCACGTTGAAACCGAGGAAGAAAAAATAGGGGGGGGACAATGAAACCCATACAGAAGGGGAAAAAAGATTACCCATGCCGTAGAGCATTCGTTTGAAGGCCACGGAGGGCCTAAAAGCGGTCAGGAAGCAGGGTGGCGGCTGGTCGCGGAGGCATCATTGGAGGAGGGGATTCAGGACCTGGAAAAGAAGACCGGTGGCCTGGGTCCGTTTTGTTTGGAACTGATTTTCAGAGTTAACAAGAAGAAAGAAGGACTTGGGGAATCTCATAAGGGAAATTTGAGGAATAAGGGAAGGGTAAAAGACTGTGGAAGACAAGAGGGCCATACAGTCGTCAGGTCAAGGCGTGGAGCCATGCTTTTTCGTTGAGAAGCAGGCCATGCGTAAAGGAGAGGGACCTTTCGGTGGTATGTGGTGGTGAAAGAAGAAAGGTAAAAAAGAAGGACCGCCTTCCGGGAAACGGGCGCAATGAACTTGAATAGAAGCTCAAGAGACTGTCCTTCGTCGGGAGAGTGGGAATCGCGGAACATACGCACTTTGCCAAATATCTTGGAAAGATCTGTTAAGGAGTGCAGGTATCCGAACGAGAGGAGGGTCAGGAAAAAGCTCCTTGAAAAAAAACCGGACCACGGCCACGTCTGAAGGGGCGCCAATATGCGTAGAAAGGAATGGCGCCAGGGAAAAGAAAAACGGTTAATAAAACGGATTGGAAACAAGTAAAGGCCATTCGTTGGATAGGGGCGGAGGACACCGCAGAGGGGGAAAGAGACTAGAAAAGAGAAACTTGAAAAGAATCAGGTGCAGGACCCTTCAGCGGGTGGTGAGCGGGGGACTATGAGCTCAGGTGAGGAAATGAATCGAGGCGAGAGAGGAAAAAGCCTAAGGGGTCGAAACTTACGTCGTTGGGGGGGAAGGAAAAGGCTCCGAGCGGGGCCAGATTTACGATATTGGAATGGGCAGCTGCCCCACAAATGAGCGGGGGGGAGGCCAGACATAATCGAGCAAGAGTCCTATCTAGCGAAAAAAAAACAACGGGGGGAAGAGCCCGCTTGTCATAGGATAAAAAAGGTTGAGTTATGAAAGGGAAGAAAGAGAAGACGTTCAAGACTTACCAGCGGGGGGCAAGGGGCCCCCTCTCGGGCAAGCGAAAACCTTCCAAACCGGTTTGACGGGGTTTGACAAGAAGGAAAGGGATCGTCGAGTAGCGCAATCGGGGCTGCAACAACTGCGCAGAAAGCGTGAAAAAGCTAAAAAAAAAAGTAGCATCGAAAAAAGGAAATGCCCTTCGCCAGGTCCGTTTGAAGGCTGGGGAGAGACTTCAAGGCTGCAGTTTGGAAGACCAAAGCTAGGGTAAATAGGGAAAGGGAACCGTGTGGGGGGGGGCCGGAAAGAAGGGGAGGAAGAGCATGGGTCTCGGGGAAGAAAAAAGAAAAATCCGGCTGCTTGTTCATGCATTAGGAACAAAATTAAGGGGAATGACGGAACACTCTCGAAAGGAGAAAGGGCCCACGTAAATTGAACTTCGTTGGAAAAGGGACCCAAAAGGAAAATGTCTGAACGGAGTTTACACGGACAAATAAGACGAGGGCATAGACGAGGACAAAGGTTAGATCGAAAAGAGTCAGGGTTGCAAAGGGAAGGGAGAGCTGTAAGAAGGGGAGAATTGGGGCTTCACACAGAAACCGCCGGAAACCCCTTCAGAGGTTCCACGATGAAAAAAGAAAGTGCGAGGAAGGAGGGGGCCTGAGCCTTAGCATAGGAGAAAGCCCGACCGTTGATGGCATTGGGGGGCGGAACCGGAGTGGGTACAACTAAAAGGAGACTCAAAATAACCTCAAACCAGGGACAGGATTCGAGGGAGTGACGAACCGGATGAAAATCAGCCCCCAAAAAACCCCTTCCAACACGCTGGATGGTCAATCGGAAGGAATGGCCGAAGCTAAGTTACTCTACAAACAACAGCAACAACCGAACCAAAGTAACGATTCAGCAGCCTCTCAGCCTTAATAAAATCCGCTTCTAGAAAAAGGGAAATGACTGGGGAGACGTCGGGAAGGGTAATGGGAGAAAAAACAAGAATGATTAGTTTGGCTTCTGATCGGTCAACGTGGAAATTTGGGGGGGACCTCCGCTCCTGCAAGATCGAAGGTCCAATTAGGCTTCCAGCGGCGCAAGCATGGGAAAAACCTGGGGGAAAAAACAAATCGATCGAAGGGGATTTTGTGGTCGATGTGCTTTTTGGTGGCTTAACGAACGGACCGACCACGTGAGGTACACGGCGAACAATCAGGGGCCGACGTGAAAATGGTGGGGGGGGGGTCATCGAGTACACTTCCCGAAAAAAGGTTCTTGGGAAAAAAAGAAAAGACTACACCATCACGGGACCATACACCTTGGGGGAGGGCAGCCCTCCTCAAACTCAAAAGTCCGCTGGTGCGCAAGGGAGAGAACTGTATACCACAGCTGCGATTGGAAGTAGGGGCTGGCAACCGTCGGCCATGAAAGCTCTGCCAAGCTTGCAACTCAGTAGAAGGGCGCGCCGCGAGCGGGTTTTGGGCCGGTTCGATGGAAAAGCAGGAAGGGGAGACTCCAAAGTTGACCTGGATGGCCCCAGCAATTTGTGACAAAAAGAAGGTTGGGGGTTTGGGGCAGTCGAAAGTGTTGGGAAAATACATGAACGTAAAGCCGGGCGGATCAATCCTAAATGAAAGGACTAGCGGGCTGAGCTGGGAAAAGAAAAAAAAAAGAGTTGACCACTGCCTCGAAACTCGGAGTGGATCGGGCCCCTCTTACCTAAAGAAGGTACCCGCCTATTGGAACTCTCAGGAACTGCAAAAGAGGTGTCGGGGTTGGTCTTACCTCGTTATGAAAAACCAGGCTGCGCTGGGACGGGAAAGATCAAGAAGGGGGGGGGGGGGGGTTCGGAAGGGACGTTGTATCGGAAAGAAAGGGAAAATAAAAAAACAGGTCCGCCTTCCAGGTCGAAAAAGTCCCAAAGGGTCAAACAGAAGGGGGTAAG
>Ga0179593_1383628_pt1 | contig 10243 bp, 9 predicted proteins | sample CZODoug2_1_08_16_FD_185931 | JGI IMG/M metagenome (GOLD analysis project Ga0179593, IMG submission 185931) | Vadose zone soil fungal communities from Angelo Coast Range Reserve, California, USA - CZODoug2_1_08_16fungal (PacBio error correction) | ecosystem: Environmental > Terrestrial > Soil >...
GGTTTGGATCGGTTTAAAGGACCGAAAAGGTATGTAATCCAGGACAAGAAGGGTGCCGCGGGATCAAGAAGATTGTGGAACGTCAAACGAGCCCGCGAGCTGGTTCCATCCTGAAACGGAGTCTGAATCGTTGCAGAAAGACAAGCCGTCAAGCTCTGAGACAGGTGGCAGCCCTCAGAGAATAATTTGTGATGCCCAGCTCTGGAGCGAGGAGGTTCGTAAGAGGTGTTCGATCAGGCCGGAGGAGGAGCCGTGCTTCAGTGTATTAGCTGACTGACAGGTATGAAGCAAAACAAAAGGGAAGGCAATAATAAAAGAAGAAATAAGCCCCAAAAAACCCCCGGGTGTTTTAACAAAATCAGGAGGGATTTCAGGGAGCGCCCGAGGCTGGGCCCTTGCGTTGTTCGCTTTCACTGGAAAAGAGATAGTACATTTCATGTCATTACGCGAGGTCGGAGAAATGCGCCCTTAGGGGGGCATCGAACTCGACAGACAAGACCTGTGAAGGCTCGCAAGCGTCCCGCGAAGAGATTCAGCATCAAAGGCCGCAGGGGTCAACGGTTGATTAGAAATACAGTCAACGTTAAGGCACACACGAAGTAAAGGGTATACGAGCCGGGGGGCGGGAGAAACGGCTCGATGCCGCTTCATGGGGGCACCGAGGAGGAAAACAGATAGCGCCGTAAAGAGACCGACGACCGGACAAAGCAAGACTGGGATTACCAAGAAGGATCGAAAAAAAGAGCTCGCGACGGATATCAAAGGAGGAGACTAACATCCAACGAAAACCCGTAAATATGACGCAGCAGTGTTAAAATTCGTCGTAAGCTGCCATTTTTTGTGCGGTTTTTTTGGGGAAGAAAAGCTGAACGAGCGCACGCTAATAGCCAAACGTCAGAAGAGGACGGTTAGATCGGAGAAGAACAAGCGGGCGGTAGCGGCGGCAAATCATGCCTAAGGGGGGAGCAGGCGGGAACGCGAGCGTAGACGATACAATCGCACGATCCGAAGCTTCCCAACGAATTAAAGCCATCGATAGGAGACGGAAAGCACGTTAAGGGGACGAGTGGAAAAGGAATGTGAGAGCCGACCCCTTGCCCAGGGGGGAGGGAAAACGGGGTGGTAATACCCAGAGAGCCTGGAGAAATGCGTCGTCAGACCCGACCCAGGTACCCGGAGAAAACTCGAACTAGGAATCAAATTGAGAATACTCATCCCAATGATATCCACAGGACGGCCTCCGCGCAACGCCCCACGAGCCCGACGAACGTTCGTTCGACCCAAATCTGATCGAGAGACCAACAATCCTCCGAAACATGTGCATTCAGGGGGGAGGAAATAGAGGTGGGTAAAAGTCGAAAGTCAAAAGGGGGTGAAGGCTAAAAGACGCAAAGCTAGGAAAGGGTAGAAAAGGAAATCGCGCGAAGCGCACAGCGCCATGGGCCCCGCGGCGCGTTCCGTGCTAGCAAACCTGAGATCGCAAAACGCAGAGGAGGGGAATCCAAAGGTTGAAGCGAAAGAGACAAAAAGAGAATCTACACGTGAAAAGCCCGCATCGTCTGTCACCTGAGGCTTCATGGAACCGAGAGCAGGTGGTCACTGGCCGTCGCCCCGCTCGCGCCTGGGACTCTCTCTGATCAATGTAGGCAATCGAAAACCACGTTAATAACACGGACAAAGCCACAATGCACGGTCTTCTCGACGTAGCCTCTTCCAAAAAAAGAAAATGCCGTCATCGAAAATCTCATGCAGATCAATCGGATAAGAGAAAACGATAAATGATCGGCGAGTCTTTAGCATAGGGGAGGACAGTGAAAAGTCAGGATAAAGGAGAGAGGCACGGCGGGTGTCACACACGCGCCATCGCTGCGCAGCATTATGGACCATATTTGTGCCCGTAGTCTAGAGGAAAACGGATGAGCCTTAGGAAAGAGCGTGAACGATTAAGACGCCGCCCCCACCGTGGAGCGGAAAGTGACGGGAAGATACGAAACCAGGGATATGCAGGACTCCGTCTTCAGCTAGTTAAAGACGCAGCGCCAAGCGCACCTATCGGGTCGAAATGCGAGATTGGAGGAGAAGGGTTGCTATGGAGGCTCATCAGCTCAGATCTAGCGAGAAACAAGTCTTGGTAATGCTAAAACCAATGGGTCTAGCCACGCTCCCGTCTAACTTGACATCGGGAAGCATCCAGAGATTGAGAGGGAAAGGGAAGGGGAAAACAAACAAACTGTGATGTCGCCGGGAGAAGGAATCAAAAACCTCGGGGGTAAACCGTAGGTCGGTCGAGATCGAGGAGAATGTGGCATGCGAAGGCTCCGAACGGGAAAAGTGTTTCCCGACACCGGTGACGTAAGAAGCGCACTTCTAGGCCGTATGCAAAGACGCCATAGGGGAAAAGCACAAAGGGTTGAGGTCCCTTGACCATAGAACGTGCGACAAAACTTATTGAAGAATTCCCACAACACAGCTGGACGCGAAAAACGAAACCAGTGAAGGGGACGCCGCCGGAAACTCACGCCATGCGCTCCCCCGTCAAGTAAGAAGCAAGATAAGCTGGGTTTTGTGGGGGGGGTGCTTTCGTCCCGGTGGCGTGATATATTGTAAGGAATCATTCCGGTCGAAAGCGCGGGATAGATTAGATCATAACGATCACGGGATACACAAAGAAAAAAAATGAAAACCACAAGGGAGGGAACGTAAGGCTTTACGAAAGTCCAATGATCGAAGGAAGCGTACAACGCTAGAACGGACTCGGCTTGAAAGTGCAAGGGCACGCAAGCGATAGAAGCCAACGCGAGACACTGAACTCATTCCGAACTCCGAGAGGAAAAAAAAAAACGCGGGGGTATAGGATGGTAACAAACGAGATCCCCCCAGACAGAAAAAAGCACACGTCTTTGGGGGGGAGGCGTATGGCGAAAAGACAGAGCAGAGGAGGTCGAAACAATCATCTCGCTCACAAAACACCGGATGAAAGAAGAGACCATCCGCCAGCGATGAGCAGAGAGGCAAATCCTCATCGGCACGCGGAAGTGGCTCGGAGTTTGGGATCTGTGGAACACAAAAAAAGACGAAAAACAACGTGCCAAGGCCAGTGCGTAAGGGGGAACTGGCTACGCGGCGGGAATCGACGTCCTGACCAGCACAGAGGCATGCGGCGTAAGTCTCGAGCGGGGAAAGTAAGTTCCGGACGGACATGGGAGCAACACGTCCGGTTGGGATGAGTGAACTTGAAGTTCCGGGGCCTGAGAGGGGCATAGGTAGAGTCTAGGAATCTATAAACGAGATGAGAAGATTCAGACCGCATCAACCCAGGATTTCAGCGAACAAAAAAAGCAGCTAATAAGGGGGGGACCAAAAGGAGTGTCTTGGAGCAGCGGCGGGAGAAGCGAAGGGCGGGTCCGACCGGGGTCAACTGGACAGCGAGCAATCGCAGCCGAGGGGGGTGTGGAAAGGGGAATTAGGGAAGCGACGATCGAAGTGAAAAAATTGAATTTCTATTTCTCTGGAGAGGGGGGCAAGAAAAGAGCTTGTCGGTCGCAACCGAGGACTGGAAGTGAGGCGAGAGCAGTCAGAACTGCAGATGAAAAGACCAACATCATCGGTGAACGATTTGGTCGATTACGTCTCGACACAGAGGGTGTTGAAAGGTCCCGGCAGAGAGCGAACAGGAGGAAAAAACTAAGAACGGGATTACGGTTCTGAAGAATCGGAAATCCATTAGCATGCTATGAATAATAGCTCGAGGAGAGAACAAAGTCTCCGGAGACAGAATACAAACAATCTGGGGAAGAAGGCGATGAATGTTCCTCTAAGATCAACGCGATGGACTGAACCTGCCACGGAAGCAGGCTGGAGCGAAACGGAAGCTCACTAAAAAGTTCCTCTTAAAAAGGAGGGTTGAAGGGGGGTCGGGGAGGAGGAGGGCCCGCTCTACGAAATGCATCTGAGAACAAATGCCAACGTAAACGCACAATTAAAAAGTGGGGAAATAAGGGCTACGCACGAATGGGTGGTGCGAGTGTTAACATCCTACGAAGTCAGAAGGTGGTCAGACGGGAGGTTTATGTAAATTCCGGGAATTACGTTCTCTGAGAAAGAAATAAAAGAGATGTGTAGGCGAAGATTTATCATATGAGATAAGGACTCGAAGAATCTCTTCTAGACAGAACAAGGACTGTGTAAATGTGAAGAAATCAAGAAAGCGCATTCTTAGTGGGGGGGTGGGGAGCGAACATCTGGTTGACGATTGCGGCCACGAGTGAGAAGTATAGGAAATAGAGAGAGGAGGCAATTCGAAGGCGAGATAAAAAAAGACCGGGTCGCCGGAGCGGGCAGGAAGCGAGCGGAGGGCGCAAGATAGATTTAGAGGAGAAAGGAAAAGAGCAACATGAATTCAAAAGGGATTGCGCTCTTTGAGGCGCGCTAAATAAGGACTGAAGAAGTGCAATCGACCGCGAACGAGCCGGGAGGAGATAATGCCGGGGAAATCGCAGGAAAGAGACGCGAAAAAACGCGTACGTTATTGAAAACGGCAAAAAACAAGTTCGGGAAAAGGAACAAACCGTTTGCAGAACGGGTAAGTGAGGGATCTCAACAGCGATATGGCGAAGAAGGGTCGAAAGTTGGATGAAGGCAACAAGGGAGGCGATTGGCGACGAAATATGGGGGGGGCAGAAAACAAGAAACAAAAAGAGAAGAGAGTTACACCGGGAAGTTGGGCGGAAAATGACGCATAAGCAAAGGAGGCTGTGGAGGCACAACGAGGGAGGAAAGAAAAAATATGAATCACAATGAGAGAGGGGGGAGGGGTGGGGCGGGGGGGGGGGGGTGTGTGTGGGGGGGGGGGGGGGGGGGGGAAAAAAAAAAAAAAAAAGGCAACCCACGGTCGAAGGAAAAAGGAGAAGAAGATCTGATGGTTTACATAGGAAGCTCGCGAAGGCCCGGAAAGGAATAGATTGATGATCGGGGCAGGAAATCTCAAGGCCTGTGATCTCAGCGGTCCGCTAAGAGGACGCGCCTCAATTGACAGCGGTGCAGCGCGGCCCGGAGAGGATCGGGTACCGTAATCAATTTCGACGAGGAGAAGAGGCGGGGGAAAGAGTCGCGTGGCAGAGAGGGAGGAAAACTCAGAGGGCGGCGAGAAATTGAGAAGTACAAAAAAAGAGCGGAATCTTCTGGCTGTTTCGGAGTAGGCTTCTGAGAAGAGTCTGGGGAGACGGAATAATTAAGATTTTAGGGAGGAGAATTGCGAGCAGGCGCAATGAGGTATCTTGGCGTGGGAAAAAGATGTACGTTCTTACGTCCGACGAGGGACGCACAGGGAAAACAGGACTAGGGACTGGCGAAAACGGATAAAAGAAGGAGAGAGGAAGAGTACAAGAAATAGGGTGACCTCTCCAGAAGGGGAATAATCAATCCGGGCAATGCTGTCAGGAATGGTGGCTCTCAATAGGATTCAAGAAAGGGAAAGAAGAAAGAGCGTGAGAAAGGGGGAAGGAAGGGGAGGGCCACCCCCGACAGGCTACCCAATTCATCGGGCGAAATTTGTAAAGGAAAGTTTCAAAAAAGCGAAACAAACGCAGACTAGTCGCAAGAAAGCTGAACTAAGTGAAATAGCTTCGGAAAAGATTTGGAGGGGCTCAGCGTGGGGGTCCGAGGATGCGCGGGAAAAAGGCAGTCGTAGCCCTCCCCAAACCAAACGGAGGCCCGAAAAGGGAGTAGAAAAAAGAATCAATCGCATCCAAATCCAAAAAAAAAAAGGGGGGAAAAAAAAACCAAAAGGAAAAAAAATTAAAAAAAAGAAAAAAAAAAAAAGTGAAAAAAAAAAAAAAAAAAAAAGTTTTCACCACAAAACAAAAAAAAAAGAAAAACACACAAAAAAGACAAGAGAAATTAACAAAAAAAAAGAAAAACAACAAGCAAACCAAAACCAGAGTAAAAAAACAAAGCAACCCAAAAACCCACCAACACAGACAAAAATTAAGAGAAAAAGGCTTTCAGGAGACTTTTTTCAACTCCAAAGCCAGTTAAACAACACACAACTTTTCAAAGCAAAAAACCAAACAAAAAAAGCTTCTCCCTTCTCTCAAAAGCATATGCTCCTTGGCACGTAAGTGATAGGTAGGAAGAAGGAGTGGGGTAAGGAGGAAAACCTTGAGCAGAATCTGCCATAAATAACAAAACAGATCAGAGGTCGCTTCTCCTGACGTACTGACACGAAGTCGGAATAACAAAAAAAAAGGAATCCAGGGGAAAAGCACTTTGAGAGAAAGGATCGGATAGAACAGAAAAGGATACTCTCAAACGGAGGAGAGAAGGTGCTCGGTTACTAAGTCCAACAGCGAACAAGTGGGGAGACGGAAAAAGTCCGGAGAAAAGCGGGATGACTTGCAAAGGGGGGGGGAGCAACTTCTCTCCATCTAGATGGCTGTGGAGATGGAAGGAGACGGAATATGGGATGCAAGAAGGCCCGAAAGAGTCGCTACGATCATACTTGCTATCCCTCAAGCTCAGAGTTTGTCAGAGTAAAAAAAAAAAAATGGAACTGGGGGTGGGCAGGAGGACGAGGTGGTCTCCGGAAAAGGGGCAGTAGACGCCAATGTTTCCGATGGTCAAGGCCAGGGTACCAGCAGCGAATACTGGACATCCCGATCCGAACGGAGAAGTCAAGAAAAAATCCTTAAGGAAGGAGTCGAGGCCGAGCGGGATAGGCCCCAAGGTGACTGAAAAATGAAAATGGCCTATCAGGCGGACCTACGTAGTCTTGAGCCCGAAGGTCGGGGGGGATCACTAGGAGAAAGGAGCACAGGAGAGGGAAGAGCCCACGATAAGAGGAAGCCTATTATTCTGCACCAAGGCATCGTCCGCCGGAAGGGAGTAGAAAAATGAAATGATTACAATTCTTCGAGTGCCGTAAAAAGAAAAAGTACTCGTCAAAAGAAGAAGCTCCGCTCTCGACAGGCCCGAGTACACGAGAGGTAAGGCAGCCCGTCGTACATGTCAGCCGTCAAATAGGACGCAGAAAAACCCAAGGAAAGAAAGACGGGGTTCCACAAAACGCGCGGGAGAAGCAAGAGAAATAACGGGAGTAATTTAATCCATACCAGCCGGAAGACCCCTAGACGATCCACGAAAGGCCCAGGAGATTCGCGCACGGGTTGGGGCTGCGTCGGAGAGGGTCTGCAAAAAAGCTGGCGACAGCCAACACGAGGAGACACGCAAGCGGACACCTACAGGAAAACGTGAATCTCGTTAAGGACCTTATCGTAGCGGGAAACGCAGGAAAAATCCAGCAATGGGGAAAGCGCAGACGAAAAAAAAAATCTCAACTAAGGTACATTTATCAGAAAGGTTGGAGACACAAAAATAGAGGAAGAAGCGCAAGGCTATTGAAACACGCAACGAAAGCGTCGGAACACTCACGGAAAAGTCCCCTGTTGAAATCGGGGGAGAGGGGCAGAATAGGGGCCCCTATGTATAGAAAACGGAGGGGGGGGACAAGCGAGAGCCCCGGGGAGCGAATCTTCTGAAGGCAGTAAAAGAAAAAAAAAAAAGTAGGGGAGGAAAATCGACGGTCGAAACGCAAAACGCAGCAAAACATCCCGCAGGGGAAATCAGAACGCGAAAAAAAAAGCGCACTAACGAAACATTGGTCTTTCGCCAGTTCGAGCGTAAATCAGACATACAAGTCAAAAAGGGCAGTTTCCGGGGAAAAAAAAAACGGTCGAGTTGTAAAGTCATAAAAAGGCGGGTCTGCTGCGAAAAACCGAAAGCGCTAACTCCGCTGTTATCTCCGGAGGAGAGAAGGAAAGCATATGACGAAAAAAGAGTCGTGAAACGAGCGCACCTTAGAGAGGCCGATAGAGGGAGAAAATCAACACCAGTATAAGAGAAAGAAAGCCTTCGAGAGAAAAGGGAGAACGGAGTCCTGCACCGCCCAGCGTTCAGGCTGCGCGAGAACAAAATTCCGGCAAAAAAAAGCTAAAAGGGAATCGTCGAAGCGAGAAGGGCAGGCGAGCAAGAAAAAACTGTCAAATCTCGACAAAAAAAACTCCGAAGAGAAATCATAGAGGATAGGTCCAAAAATCCTTTGGAGAGCATCGACAAAAAAAAAAAAAAAAAAAAATCAGCACCTAAGGAATCATAAACTTAGAAGCGCGCTCAACCAATCGCGAGGGGGTGCGAAAGGCTTAAACATCTAGAGGGCAAGAAGGAAAAGCAGAAGAAAAAAATGCTATAGGCCAAAAAAATAGGTGCCAAACCAACCATCAGGAGAAAGGGGAAGAATTGTCGCGCGGTAATAGCGCACGTAAAAAAAGGGAGGAAGATGGCAGGGGCGAGCAAGGGCAAAGGTCCAGAACCCATCTCCAAAAAGTACGCGCTGACCTGAGCAAGGAGGGGAACTAAACGAGCGACTATTGTACTTGCTTCCCGTCTGAAAAGAGCGTGCACCGGAGACAAAGGCTAACAGATCGCGGAGGAAAAAAAACAATGGCTTGGGGAGATTCTTAGCCCGCAGGAAAAAAAAAAAAGAAAGAAAATGGAAAGATACGTCATTGGATAGGGGCTTCAGAAAGACCAAGACACGTAGTAACAAAGAAATGAAAGACGGCTCGTGGGAAAATCGTGAAGCGCAAACGTACGGTTGTATGAAGACAGGTGACTTCAACACTCTGGCGCCGAGACGAATAGCGCATGCAACCAAGGAGAGGGAGCGTACGGGGGGGATGTCAGCGGCCCAGGGTGAAGTATGAAAGACGAGTAGACGAACTTCCGTCCGGGAAAAAGTCGGGAAGAAATGAGCAAAAAAACGAATTCTGGGCCCCGCTCATCATCAAAAGACGAATGGGGGGTGAAATTCAAGTGACCAACCCGCCAGGACCACACACCCCAGCATCGGAGCTAATGGAAATGCCCAGTTGGAGACCTCCGGAGAACGAACAAATGAATGCAGAAAAGAGAAGAGGACTAGGGGAGAAAGATGGCGCTGGTTGCTTTTTCGCCGGACGAAACTCAAGGGGAAGGGGTTAGAGAGAGGAAATGGAGGGAACAAAGAAAGCGAAGGGATATAAAGGAATGTCGAATCAAATATCCACTGATAAATCAAAGACGCAATGGAACAAGCAAAACGAATTCGGAAAGTTGCTCTACTAGGGGAAGGGAAAATGGAATAGAAAATCGATCTTCACTCCCGGCTCGAGAATTAAACCGGGGAAAGTGGGCATAAAGAATCGTAAACGGCAAGAGGAAGAAAAGGACAAACTCACCAATTTCTCGAGCCGAGAAGCGGTTGCGGATTGGTGGATGGAAAACGAAAAAGAAAGCAAAACAAATCTGGGGGAAGGAGGGCGGTAGGAGAGAACGAAGCGGATAAAGATACGATTCGAAAAGAGAAACAACAACAACGAGGAGAAGATAGATATCGTCGCCGCCGAGAAGCGACAAAGGGGAGAAATAACGAGAAGAACATAATAGAAGGAGGGGAGGAGGCGGGAGAGCAGGTTGTCGTGACCCCCAAATCCGACGAAAAAGGAAAAAAAGACGCCTAGGAGCTAGAATTGCAGGTAGGGAAACAAAGAGGGAAAGATCGTGAGCCAGGCGCACGCATCGCAGGACATAAGCGGAGAGACCTAGCAGGCGATCTGGCGCGAACATGGATCAATAAGAGGAAGACTTCGAGAGTGAGGGATTTTCGGACTCTTTGAAGTAAAGGGAAAGGGTAGATCCTCAATATCCCCTCTTTGTAAAACGATGGGAAAAGACATGAACCGCAGAGAAAGAAAAGAGGTTCAAAGTTAAGAAGCAAAAAAACCACAGGGGGGAGAAAAAAACTATGGACATTCGTTCGGACAGCTGGCGAGAAACGGACCACGTTCAAATGGGTACAAAAGACGCAGCAGCCAGTGGGGGGGAAAAGTCAGAGGAATCCTTCAAAGGAATAAAAAAAGGGAGGGAGGGCGATACTACTTGCTATAGCGGGCGCATTAGGAAAAGGGAACCGAAGCGGCAGTTCGGCCGTCGAAGTTAAGAAAAAATCGCGAAAAGAGCGAAGAGAAGGCGGAGGTGGGTCGAGGCGACGAGCCGGAGATCACGTGGGGTGGGCAGGCAAGAGGATATAAATCGAGAAACAATAGGGCAGCTCCCTATAAGACTGGTGGGGTAATACGTGGAGAAAATCAGGGAAGCGGTCGGTTATCCCGAACGGAGATGAAGACGAGGCGCGGATCGCCGGGACTGA
>Ga0179593_1398468_pt1 | contig 10243 bp, 13 predicted proteins | sample CZODoug2_1_08_16_FD_185931 | JGI IMG/M metagenome (GOLD analysis project Ga0179593, IMG submission 185931) | Vadose zone soil fungal communities from Angelo Coast Range Reserve, California, USA - CZODoug2_1_08_16fungal (PacBio error correction) | ecosystem: Environmental > Terrestrial > Soil >...
TAAAACTCTGGTTGCGAAACGGGATAAAAGGGCGACAGCACATTGTCAAAAGGGGGTGGAAAAATGGTCCAGAATCGGGCAACGATATACCTCGGCGAGGAAAACGCGATAATCGAGCTGGGATCAATCCACACGTATGGGTGTCCTCAAGGAAAAAGACCGTGGCTCATAATCCCGGCCAGCGGGGAAGGTGACGGGACACCCAACAGAAAGGGGCGGAAAGCGCCTCGCCTGGCGGAGGAGATGTTCTCTCTGAGATCTCCAAGAAAAGAGGCCCCACTGACGCCGTCCAACTCAGCAAAGAGGTTTAAAGCACGGAAAAAAGAAAGTTTCTGCGGCTCTGCATTGAAAGGGAAAAAAAAGTCGACTACCGTGGGCGGCGTGAAGGGCCGACCGACGAGAGGGGGGAAAAAAAAAAAAAGGTAAAGATAACAAGGGGGGAGTTACAGACAGGGGCTGGGCTTCTGTTCCAAGCAGGGAACACTCTGGGGTGACCATACGAGAAAAGGGATGGCAACACGCCGTTGGTAGCCATAAAAAAATTGGGAAAACGTGACCTACGAGGGACTGGAAGGAAAGGGGACGGCAGGCTTTTTGATCGACACTCTGAATGAAGAGGGGGGAACTTGGGTCAGGAGAAAAAGAGTAGGGGGGGCGTGGAACGAAGGGGGTGGTTCGCTTGGGTGTGTGGCGGCAAGTGAGGAGCGATGGGAACGACAAGAGAAAAAAAAAAAACCCTTCACTTAGGGGAAGTCGGAAGCAGAGCTCGTCAGTGCGACGATGCTGGGGGGGGGAAGAAATAGGCCCATGTGAAATCGAGCATGAAGTAGGGAATCCCAACGCATAACGCGGCAACCAGAGATTCACTTCGCAAGACAAGGGGAGGCCGGAGAGAAGGACATCGCATTAAGATGAAAAAAACCTTAGATGGGTACAGGATCGCGTAACATCAGAACGGCTACTTCACCCAAAGAAAGCAAAAAAGAGGAGGAGGAAAGAAGATCGTCTAGGAACTTCGCTCCTGATGAACGGGACATACGATAAGGGAAAAGACGACACATGAAGGATCTTACGGGAGAAGCCGACTGGAGTGACTTCGACGGCGAAGACACATGACTTGAGCGAGATGTAATCGCAAGGGTCAGGATGTGGGGGGGAGGAAGCTTATAACCAGGAGAGAACAAACCCGCAATTTCAAAAACCTGGTCCGAGTGGGCCTGAACCCAGGAAAATTGAGGCATCAAGAGGGAGGGGTCTCAAAGGAACCGAAAAAGCCGGTGAGGGGAGGGAAGAAAAAAAATCGCCCATCGGGATAAAAAAGCAAACAACACCGGGCGAACAAAAAGGCAACACGGCCACGACGAAGGGGGAAATCATTAGAAAACGGTCCCACATCTTTAAAGATTCCGCTAGGAAGAAAAAAGAGAAACGCATATCTGAAGGGGGGGAGGGGGGGGGGGGGGGGGGGTGGTTTGGGGGGGGGGGTGGGGGGGGGGTGGGCTTTAAACCTACGTCCAACGTCTCTCGAGAAAAAAAATGGGGCAGTCTAAACCGGATGAAGGTAGAGGGCAACAAACAGAAGGGTCAAAGTGATTGTGTCCACTCCATCAAAGGGGGAGAGGAAAATCCTCACCTTACAGTCCCAGGGAGAGACTGAAGAAAAACGTAAGACGAAGAGAAAAAATCAAGGCTGAGGACGAAGGGAACACTCACGCATCTCTTATTAAAAGAGAAAGAAATTGTGAAATGGACAACTCGAAAATCTAGACAAAGGGGGGAAAAAAAAAGAGGGGTGCGGGAAGGAATCGAAATTGGGGGGTAAGTCTAGGGGAAGGAGGCAGCTACAAATAGTGGAATCCAGGACAAGCGATGCGCTACCCATAACCCTACGGGGGAAGAGTGGCAATTTAACTGAAAGTATCCTCTTTCCGAAACAAGGAGTTATGAACCTAGAAAGGGGAAACAACAAACGAAAGGGGCGTTGAAAAACCGCGCGATTAGAAGGATACTAGAGCCAGAGGTTGCCAAGAGCAGTCGTATCACTGGTGGGAACTAGGGGGGACGCGAAACAATGTGAGAGAGGAGGTGGATCCTGGTGACAACAAAAATGATCGAGAATCTGCAAGTTTGTCCGGGAAGAAAGGTAACGACCGTAAGATAGAGCTAGGGTTTTGAAAGGGTGAAGAAGAAACACCAGGCACTACAAACCGACATCTTCGGCATCTCAGAACCCATCTTCGTATGGGTAAAAACAACGACCGGCGCCCGGGGAGGAGCGGAGGGGACTCTCAGATGTGTAGAGGAGAAGCAAGAGATTGACCGAGTTACACGAAAGGTATCTTGTTGGAAAGAATCGAGCCTTGGCTCCATCAGAGAGCGGCCCCTTCCTCTCGGGCGACGATTGGGGTTAACAAAGGTCACAAACAAGAGGCTACGAATGGACGGAGATGCGGGGCTCAGACTAAATCCACGGGTTGGGGGAAAAATTACACGAAGTAAAAAACTCAAAAAGGCAAGTAATTCCTAAGTAGCTGGGAACTCAGAACGTGGTGTTGCAAAAGGGAGGAAGATGCACGAAAGGAACAACATTGAACATTAAAGAAAACCCGAGGGAAGGAGGCATGAAGAAGAAGGAAGGAAAAGGCGGTGAGGGAACTCGCAACTGAAAAGGGGGAAAATTACGGATCGGAGCCAAAAATAACTGCCAAGTCGGTCAACTGCTAGGAAAATGGGTCAGGGGGGAAAAATAAATCAAACATGGTCAGGGGGGGGGTTGTTTTCCCCATCTGCGGTACTGCGACTCTCTAGAAAATTGTGTGAAGGGGAAGATTACAAAGACCCCGTGAGAAGGGTGCCTAGGAGCGACGGGAGACCGGCAAGCTGCCATTCTTCAGAAGCCATCTCAAAGTGAAGAAAGCGCGTCTTAGAAAAAACAAAAACGGATGGTAAAGCGCGCAATAAAGCACATATAATAGTGTAGGCTGTGTGAAACGACCCCTGACGGGAAAAGGGGGAAAGTAAGAAGGCGCAGCTTGCGTGCTCAGGGGAGAAGACAAAAGGGAAAGAACGGGGAAAAAGGTCATCCCAGGGTCAGGGGGCCGAACGAGAAAGGGGAGCGAAGGCAAAGGAACAAGAGAGGAGGTGGCACTACATCATTGCCATCGAGAAAAAACGGAAGGGCATTTGGGTAGGAGAAGGGCTATCCAGACGGAAATGGTGGTGGTTCCGTTGTGTAGGCCTGAGGGACATACCGATTGCAAAAAGGGATGCTGCGAGATTGGGACTGCAACTTCCATCCAACACAAAAAACTCTTATATAGACGCGATCTGACAAAAAAAAGGCAATGTGGTCTTGACGACAAAAAATAGCACTTAAGGAGGAAAAAGCCGGAAAAAGAAAGCTTCGTTGAATGAAAGCGCACGGGGAGTTAACCTGACGATGACCTCGACGAAAAAGCGAAGGTAAGCAAAAGAGCATAAAGGAAGGTATCCAAAGAACGAGAAAAGCCCGGCTTCAAACAGAAAAAAAAGGTTCCGGAAAAAAGAAAGCGGATAGCAGGTTCAGAGACACCAACAAAAAGTATTGAGGAAAAGAGTTATAGAAGGATGGCCTATGAGGGTTAAGAGACCGGGCTGATTATTATGGGTCTCGTTGGTTGAGAAAAAGAAGCCGGGGGGGGGGAGGAGGAGGGATTGTGCGTCTCGGAAGGACAAGAAGGCAAACAAAAGGGGAAAGAAAAAAAAGAGAGTGGCTGTCCCAGCCGCGCCCGGCATGCTCGGGGTGGGGGGGTCGTCGAAAAAAGAACTTTGGTTCTTCACAAAGGAAAGAGAGTGATATACGAGCTGTGGGGGAGAGGGCGTACTATCCGCTAAAAAGCCGAAAAGGTGCAGGTACCTGCATGCTGTCAACTAACTGAACACAAAGGACCTCAAAACAAAAACCTGGAATGTGCAGAAAATCGAACGCCGGGGAAGAAGTTTGGGCGATTTGGGAAGGTCAAATTGGACCTCCTATAGCAGCGGGAGAAAGAGGGGTCGGCGACCGGAGAGGAGAGTCGGAGAAATAACAAGGGGTTAATAAGGGGGTTTGTCGCGCGAGGCAGAAGGGAGTGGTGAGCTAACTCGCGCCGTACGGGGAAAAGGGACAGTATATTCAGTACCATGATTACGTTTAGTCTGCAAGAAAACAGCCTACGAACTGCAGGGAATCGCGATTTGGAAAGCCTGTTTGGAGAAGGGTTAGCGGGCTCATTTCCCTGCTACTACAGAATTGGAGATGGACTGTTCGGCGAATCGGCTGCACGGGGAGACGGGGAGGGCTCTTACTATGCTGTGCGGCGAAGCCTGGGGGGAGTTGGGCGCCGGACGAAGATGTGGAAAGACATCAGGGGGTATGTCGGAATGGCCTGTGGACTGGAGACTTTGAAAGCGCAGGGTCAGACCGGTTGGTTGAGTATTCCTCATTTTCCCTGGGCTGTCGGTGAAAGGGGGTAATGAACAGTAAAGTTGGGTCCCAGAAGGAAGACAAACAGCCTTGCCACGGGTAGGAAGGGAATGTCTAGGGGGGCTGATTAAAAAAGAGTTTCAAAATCACTCCCAGGTCAGACCTCGCTGGAGGGTCTGAGAGCTTCGTCACTTCAATATTATGTGCTTGGGGGACGTCGGGGCTAGAGGGGCCAACATTGTGACGCGGAGGAGCTCTACGCCGACACTCTCAGAAGATGTAGGGGGTGACCGGGGGGGTGGTTCAGCAGACATCGGCGAGAAAGACGAGAATGGAAGCATATGAAAGAGTGCGCAGCTGTCGACAACAGACCGCAGATTGCTTGGGAATCCAAGGAGAAGCTGTGGCGCCTCAGCAAGCCCTGCAGGCGAGGTGGGACCTAAATTTGGGGAAGCGCTGAAGACTCGTCGAGTGGGGAGATGGTCTCGGTGACGAGAGCACATGTCAAGAGGGGAATGGGAGTCCATCTGTGCCCAACTGTTGGAAGACGGATCAGGAGGTCTGGTGGGGGGCGACAAACGAGAAAAAAAAAAAGGAGGGGCGCTCATCTTTCGAGACCGAGGACCATTGGCAACCTGGTCTCTTGGAGGAAAGGAGCAACCTAGGGAGTAGAAAGATAAATAGGGGCGCGTCAAAGGCCAAGAGGCAGTGGGTGGAAAGAAAATGGCTATGAGCATAACTCCGGGCGGACCCAATCGGAAAGCCTGGAAAGTGGGCCACGGGCCAATCCGGCGGCAGGTTAGGGATAGAAAAGTAGCCGTGGGGCAGAGTTAGGTCTCTCATATGAGAAATGCATCCTAACCAAAGTGCACTGCAGGAAACTCGACACTCAAACGCGGGGTTCCAACGGGAAAAAGGAGTGCTTCTAGAGTAAACCTTCAAAAAGGGGAGGAAAGGAGGAAAATACACTATGAATGATCATCTTCCTCAAAAGAGAGCGTACATGACGGGGTTGAAGCGAGATAGGAAATGTTTAATTTGAAGTCTCGCGACCTGTGGCTGGAGAGGGGGAAAGAAACGGTTTAACACAATGTGTTGGAACCATCAAGCGAAAAGTGATCCGAAGGTGGATAAGAAAAACTCATACGTTTGAAAAGGGAGTATTGAGTGTCCGGAAAGGTGGCGGCGACAGATGCGTTTTGGGGAGAGCCGCCTCTGAATAACGATGTGGACCGGGGGGGAACTGCGCAAAATTACTTTGCCTGTGCTCTCCGCGGGGGGGTGGAAGGTGTTTTCTGCAAGGTGGGGAGGAGGGGGATCGGGAGACTCGTCGCACAAACACCTGGACTGGAGGAGGGGAGCTGTCGCTCAAACAGAGCTCGCAAGGGAGCCGAGCGGGGAGAACCAGTACCAGTCTACTAGGGGGACGGGAAAAAGGCGCATAACCGGCAGTCCAAAAGAGACGGGGGATGAAAGGGAGGCGCGAACAAATGGTGATTCCGGGCAAGAGAGAAGTATCGAATGGAGGAGGAAAGGAAGAAGAAGAACGAAGTTCAGGGAGTCGTGTCTTTACTTGGATCGGAAGGTGTCCAGAAGGAGCGACTGTCACATCGAACGAAAAAGATAGAAAAAAAACAAACTTATTATTCTTAAAAAGCGTTCGATGCTGACGGAGCCCTGAGAAAAGCGATACAGGAAGGAAACCGAGCACCTGGAATTTCGGACGTCAGGAGGCAAAAAAAAAAGCGATCTTCTAGCTGCGTAATCCGTAGTGAGGGGACCGGGAGGGAAATCAGGACCGTTCATTGTAAAGGAAAGCAGGGAGGAGAAGGGGATGATAAGAGAAAGTGGAGAAAGAAAATGGGGGTCACGTGTCATTCTACGCTCGGCGAACCTTGAGAAGAGGAAGGCAGTACATTACAAAACCTATCCATGACAGGGGATGAGAGGAACGAAAAAAGTGCGCCAAGGACTGGCGGAGAACGTCAAAACAAGCGAACAACGCGGGACGAAAAGACGCTACAGCGTGATCAAACAATCAAAGCGTAGAATGCCGGGGCTGAAGCTCAAAAAACGGAGGGAAAAAACATGGAACGACAGTCAACTCGATACGAAGGAAAAGAAAAGCCGGGAGTGGGTCGATAACGAACCGCGTTAATCGGAGAGGATGGCAAAAAAGGGGGGAAAAAATGATGAAAGAAGAAAATTTCTCTAAAGCTAGTCAGAATCGTGAATCCATTGTCCATCTAGGCGACCACTCGCAACCTGACGGAAACCTGAGAGAAAACGATATGCGTCAGGGGTAAAGAACGATCAACGCGAGAAAGGAGAAGTCCCATGTTTAATGGACGCAGCAAAGAACATCAGGGGCGTACCATGAACCGCGTTGTGGGGAGGGGGCGGGGGAGGAGGAAATTGGAATGTAAAGGTAGAATCTGGACTCCGGACAGTCTTAAGAACGAAGAAGTCGGGCGCGAAACCAGCCCAACTCCTGCAGGGGGGCTGCCACGTCAGGATCCGCTGGAAAGCAAACTGAGTGGTTAAAAAATGAGGCAGTGGAAAGAAGAGAAAAGCCTCTTGTGGAACTTTTGAAGAAAGGGCGTTTTATCTGCACAGAAGCCGAGTTGCAAGAGGGGACGAAATCAGAAGGGGCAAGGTAAATCGTGGGCAGCGAAAAAGAGGGATGGGAGGACAAATCGGGTGGTTATCCGGGGCTACCACACAGAAAGGAGAGGCAAACTGGGGAAAAAGGGGGCAAGGACCTCAAGAAGTAGCGCACTAGGTTTCAAAGGAAGCGAAAATCGAAAGCACGCCCGAATCGTCTGAGAGAGAACCCACATGGTCTTAAAAAAGGGGGGGCCACCAGGATGAGAGGGGAGGCTACAGTTGCCGATCCAAAAATGGGGGTCGGGTTAAAAGGAACAGGCGAAGAGGAGGAACGTCCCTCTCTGGAGGCGAGTTACAACAAAAGGGCACCACCAACACCGCCGCGGCCCGAACTTGGCGGCGATAGCGTAAAAAGGACAAGTTCCTTCTCCCGACGTCAAAATAAAATCACGCAAGGCAGACTGTGACCGAAACTAGTCTCCTCTCGGTTGGAACAGTGGCGCGATGGCAATATAAGCAGCAATGAAGTACCGTCCTCCCACCGCCGGAGGAGGATTATATACGTTACACTGGTGCTTGACCCTCGGCACCTCAAAACAAGGGAATGGCCCGGGAATCTCACACCCCTCACGGACCAGAGGGAAAACGGAAGGCGCCGCATTACATTCGAGATACCACTTGGGGTCGTCCAGAGCTGGCCGTAAGGAGAAGATATAGAAAAAGGAGGTTGGGAGGAATATTAGTAATGGGCATCCATGGGGCAAGTGACAGAAGGAGATCCTTATCAGCTTAAGAGAAATGAGTTGGCAATCAGTTCCTTCTTCAAAGCAGGAACTGCGGTATAAAAACGTCTACCCTCCAGCGTGGAGGATGAGGAGAGTTGGGGGGGAAACAGAACTTACCGGGAGGTCAGAAAATGAGACTGAAAGGGTTGACCTTGTAAGGCGAGAGTCAGCAGAAAAAACGGATGAGGCACCAGGGTCACTACTCGAGTTAGGGAAGGGTCCCGGAGCGGAGACCGGAACAAAGATATAACGATATGGAGTGGAAACAATGCCTCGAAAAAAAATCAGTACGTCGTGATAGTCGACAATACCTCTTGTGGGTTATGATCCTTTTTGCGGGAACTCGTCAGGACCGGAGGATGATGATCGCAAAGGTAACTTCGCTTTACAGTAAGTGCAGTAATAACACAATATCTGGGAGAGAAGAATAGTAGGAGGTAAGGGAAAATTTAACGACGTCTAAAACAACCGGGCACTGGATGAGAGAACCTTTAGAAAAGAAATATTCTTTGGAATGTCTCCACCTTGAGTGGTGATCCGAACTGGAACCTCGACTAAAAAGAATCCTCAAGAAGGGGCCTGCATGGAGCAACAAAAGAGAAGAAAAGACCAAACAAAACAATTCTGGAAACAAAAATAATAGGGCCAGACGGGTATCTCTCTCAAAAAGCAACTTGAATATTATGAAAAATAGGAAGATAACAGGAGTACTGTTATTTGGGTCGGGAACCTGGGTTCAGGATGAGAGGGCTTTGGATCTTTGTGGCTACAAGGAGACTTACGGAGTAGGTGGAGGAGTGGATGAGCACACTCAAGGGGAGAGGTCACGGAAATGCTATTTCGGTCAGGTCTCTCCTGAAGGATCTGGTGTGTGGGGAGCCAGCGGGGAGGTTGTGGACTTGCGGAGGAAGACGAGGGATAATTCTACTCGGGGGTTTTAGGACGGCCGTGACATCAACGAGAGACGCCACTTGAAGATCTCAGAGATGAAGAACAAAGATCTAAAAAAAGCCAGGGGTATGGCTCAGGGTGCGGGAACTCCAGTGAAATACGGGGTGAGATGTATGCTTTTCCTTATCCTATGGAGAGGGACGGAGGGGGGGAAGGCGAAGTGGGTCTCATTGAGTACCCGATACAAGGGGAAGGCTTTCAGGGAAGTGATCGTAGCCGTTTGGGGGGGGGTGTGGGGGCGGGTAAGTTTTGGTGGGGGGTTTGTGGGGAGAGTTGGTGAGCTCAACTGCGAAGAACACGTGAATTGACCGGTTGTCTTGCCATTAGTAGGGGAGTAGTGAATCGCCTAACATACTTGATCTTGCGGAGCATTTGACATCCTGGGTGGGGCTAAGAGGTCGCAGGGGTCAGAAAGTGGACCGACTGTCTACTACGCATGCGAGGAAAGGGGCGGAGATCGTAGAAAAGACAATAGCTTACTCGTCAACAAAAGAAGGGATATAGGAGCACGGCCTGTGGGAAAGACGAAGAAAATGAGGTCATGGGAAGGAGGCGGAGAAGTGAGCCCTTGCTTCAAGTGTTGGGCCTAAACTTTCGTGGAACCAGTGGAGGGAGGGTATGGCGTTAAGTACAGAAGAAGTTGTACCTCGTCTCGAGATCATTAGAGGGGGGAGGAAATGTCATGAAAGGGAAGGCGGTATAAAAAGCTCCAGCACGTTAAACTCCCTGAGTCTGAGTGTCAATCTACGAGGTGGAAGGTGAAGGTATTTTTGGAAGTGAAACAAACAATGGGGAACGTGTAGGCAACGAGGAAGAAGCCACAAGGGACGCTGTAGGGGTGAAAAACTGGGTTTTTGCTGAATCTGGAAAGAAGAAACGAGGAAGGGCCGCAATTCGGATGGCGCAGCTGATCCAGAGAGTAAAAGTTTGACTAGAGAGGATCTGTGGGAGCCGCATAATACCTGAAGAGAAGGGGGGGTAGAAGTCAATAGGCGCTGAAAGAAGTAGGTCTTGAGTTTCGAGGTGAATATGGAACACACTATGCTATGTCCTATGAATGGGAGGTCCTCTTGATAAAACCGTTGAAAAAGTATCGAGACAAAAGGGATGTGGGGGACGACAACGGGTAACCGATGAGGACAGCAAAAAACTTGTGAGGAAAGAGGAAAGAAATGGAAAAGCTGATAGCTGAAGGGAGAGCACCGAGGAGGAACATCCGCGTAATCGAGGGACTTCAAAGAAGAGTATTGGGGGGGAACTCGGCAAGCAGACGAAGAAGACTCCTGGTTCGGGGTCCCAAGGAGAAGGGACGGGACAAGACATCCGGCGGCGGTTTTCAGTGGGCATCTCCTTGGGACGAGAAAGGGGAGAGCGCAACGGGGAACCTTAGAAATTTCCAAAGTCAGCCACACACTCGAAAAAAGAGGGGGTCCAACCGGACGCCAGATGGGGTTAG
>Ga0179593_1491466_pt1 | contig 10243 bp, 14 predicted proteins | sample CZODoug2_1_08_16_FD_185931 | JGI IMG/M metagenome (GOLD analysis project Ga0179593, IMG submission 185931) | Vadose zone soil fungal communities from Angelo Coast Range Reserve, California, USA - CZODoug2_1_08_16fungal (PacBio error correction) | ecosystem: Environmental > Terrestrial > Soil >...
CGACAAACACGCGTGGCTGTGTTCAAAAAAGGACGAGAGCGCATGCACCACAAGGAGCCCGTCGTCCCTTAAGTCAAATCGGGATAAACCGGAACGAGAAGGAAACCAAATACCGGAGTCCGCCCGGGGATGAGCCTATACGGGCAGTAAAAGCATACAAGGAGTGCCCAACCATAGGTAACGGGGCTTGAAAAGCGCGTACGAAGGCACGGAGATAACCGGGCGGAACATCGCCAATGTCTGTACAAAACAGTGGGGGAACCGGAGAACCACTGAGGCCGTTGGAGGCCCCCTGCTCCTTAAAGACGCCAAGAACCTTGGGAACAGTGCGGAAAGCATCCACACAACCTACCCGTACAAGTATCTGAAATAATCCTCGACCCCAGGAATCATCGCGGGACGCCATAGCAATAACACCGGGTCTGCGGACAACGGGGAAACGCAAGCTAAAAGTTGCAAGCCAGATGTAGTGCTGCGGTGTCAGAGGAAGGGCGCAGGGGAAAGCAACCACCGCCCATCTCGCTTGCAGATGAGGTACGGGGAGGTTCAAGAACGGAACAAGGCCCTAAGAGAGGCGGGGGGGGGGCTCTGTGCGTGGCTCACGGTCAAACGGGACAACCATACGGTATACAAGCGTGTGCGGAGACCGGCGGCTTGGCAATGCACGCAATATCGGATTTAGGGTCCTGGAATCGGGCAAAGGTACTGAGCAGCCGGTAAACAAACCGGACAGCGTGGAAGGTCAGACCTCAAATGCGCGGCAACAGATCATCCAAAGGCGCGACCTGATAGAGAGCGCAAAACAGACTTAGAACGCTGTGAACACTCACCCAGCATGCAAGATCACACACAGCGAGCTAACAGGCAACGAAGCCGGTGAGGTCAGCGGGTGGTGGTTGGGCTAGTAAGCGAAGCCCCGGAGGAACCCGCGCCGTAAGGCCGCGAATGCTCCAAGAGACAGGAAGAGAAGGAGAACCTATAGATTCACTTGAATGGCACGGGGAGGAAAGTCGGCCAGGGGGTCTCCTGACACACGGCACGGGGGGAATCAGTGCAAGCCTGGGGTATAAAAGGCCTACAGCAAAAAACCGCTCGATTTCTGGTGAAGGAGGAGGGAGACAATGGGAATGTGCCCAAGAAGTCATACCATTTACACCTCTGGGCACTTCGGGGCTAATGCGAAGTCCCAGACCGACGTACCAGTGGAGCTAAAGCTCGCACCATAGGACCAAGATGGCGAGGGTCCAATGTTGTTCCGAAGGTAAAAAAGCGAGACCACCCGACGGACAAAAAAGATATTTGGAGGGATCCTGTAAATCACATGAAGACAAGCGAAGAAAGACGCAAGTATCTCACGTAGAGACGCGAAGGTCGAAGTCTCGGTCAGGCATCAGGGGTCTCTAACAGCGCAGGGAGGCTCAGCTTGCAACTTGGATTCAGATCTTCGGATGAGCCCTCTCGTGCGAGAGGGACCAGCACAAACCGACGCGGGAGTGGGAAGGTTTGGCACTACTTCCCTAGGCCAGCAAGTCGACTGCTTGAACACGGCCATACGGCAGACGCACAGCCAGCGAAAAGACAGCACCTTCAGGGGAGGATGGAAAAGCCAAGAGCGAAAAGGATCCACCAGCCAGGAGCTCCGCAAAGGAGTTGCCTTTGGCAAAAAACAGGGACCCCGACTCAAACGAGAAAAACACAGGCCCACGTGAAGACGGTGAAAGAGTCGGTGTAACGGCGGAAAAAGCAGGGGAACGCACAGGGAGAGCGAGATCAGAAAGGGGCCCGATCAATAGCTGATTTGCGAGAGCAATAGGTCGAGGAATCTCAAGGGGGAAACGGCCTCAAGAAAACGCCAAAATCCGGAATGCGAGTGAGGAGGACGGGAGCAAGACCGTCCCCAAAGGCGATACAAATGCCTCGAAAACGAGAATAGTGTACCCCTCATCTGGGGATCGATGTCTCTCATCACGAGGTCGATCGAGGGGGGAGAGCTCAGTGAAAGCAAACAGAAAAAAGGAGAGGCGGAGTTGGGCGCAGGTCGAGACGCAGGAGAAAGAAATACTAGGCACCTCTTCCGATCGCGCCACGCGAAAATTCCCTCTCGAGAAAGCTCAAAGACGCAAGCAGGTCGCGAAGCGCTTTCGGAGGAAAGAAAAACCACAACGGGACGGAAAAGGGAGGAGGGATCGAGGCGCGTGGCAACTTGCGAGGGTGGAGGGGGGAGAGTTCTCGCGCGGAGGGGAACTCTGTGTGAGACCCTCGGAAATAGTCTCCGGACAAATTATACCAGACTAAGGAGAGGGAACGCCTATCTTACAAAATCCGACAGAAAGGGGGAGAAGCGACGAGAAAAAGGAGAGAAGATCCTAAACTAAGAGAGAAAAGGATGCGGCGGGGGGAAGAACCGATGCAGCGGTCGAGACTCGATCCAAAGGGGGAAAGGAGGGCGAGAGAGGAAAAAAAATCTGATCCGACGCAATGGGCTGTCAAGGAAGCCCTGCGGACCCTGAAGACCGTCTGGCGGATCGCAATCTAAGAGGAGAATGCGGGACCTTGAAACTCGCAAACCTTGCTAAAAGGGGAGGGACCGGGGAGGGGGTCAGCCGGGGGAAAAAAAACTGGATTTAAGGGAAAACGGGTATTGGTCGCCAAAAACGTAAAGAGGGTTCACCATGTCACAGGGAAACCACGACCGGCGCGACAAGAGTATGGAAAACGATGCCTCAGTGGGGGGGGGAGGGGCCATAAAGGTTCCAAGGGACCTGCGTGTAGAAATGCCGGCGTGCAGGAGACCTGGCCGTGCAAGCGCTGAGAAGTAATTCAACAGAAAGGGTACATTAGGCAAAACCAAGACGTTACGGAGAGGGCCCAACAACCGCAGAGGGCCAGACGGGGGCAGTCAGGGGAGAACGATAATGGGAAGGGGAGCCTAAATCTGAGGGTCTTCGAGCGAGGGAGGAAATTCTCGAATTAGGAACCGGTCTTGAGCTTCATCAAAAGAACGCTCGAGAATGCTCGCTCGGACGTTGCAGGAGCGCAGGAGGCGAGAGGGTCGGATAGGCTAGTAAAGGAAGTCCCCAGACTGAGAGTGTGGGGATTCATACGGAAAAACTAAAAAAGAAGGGGGAGGCGTGTGATCGTCGGGGGTCAAAGTCAAATCAATGACCATCGGGCTGAAGGTCAACAATTCCACGGACCATACCTGTCCGAAGGCACCGGCCTGAAAGGGGAGGGAGATAGGGCAGAACTGCAAGGGAGGATCTGGAGCCTGGAGCATGAAGGAGGGAGAACGATACAGACCAAAAAACTCCTTTCACCTGCTGTCGGAAGCGGGGGGGGAAGTGGTTGGGGGGAGAAGCCGGGAGAGGGGGAGACCGGAAAAACGAAGGCCCATGATAAAATGGCCAGAAATGGAGGAGAGAGGCCGGGACTAGGGAAAAGGCTGTTGTTGCTTATAGAGGTTTAACCAAAGCAGAAACCGAAAAACAATACTCCAAAGGGGGGTTTGTACCACCGAGAGGAACGATCTTCCGAAAAAACGGCCCTAAAAGAACGACTAAAATTAGACCTTTTCCTTAGAAATGAAAAAAAATACGACACCGCAAAGCGGGCGAGGAGATCAAAAGGCGAAAAACGAATCGGCTCAGAGAAAACTTTATTGGAAATTCGCTTAAAGGGAAGAACGTGTAAAAGCAAAGGGGGGACCTGAAGTTTTCGGGGAAGGGGGCCACATAGTGATATGGTGGAAAAAGGTCCGAAAAAACTCGGGGGGGGGTTGGGGGGTGGCCTAATTAACAAGGCATGGGGGAGACGGGGTAAGAAGAGGTTTCACCGTGTGGCTGCGCGTGGCAAAAAGGGTACAGATTCAAATGGGTATGGTGAGGGGAAAACGACACCCAAAAACCAAACCTTGACATCGTTTAAGAGGACAAAAGGGGTCAGTTCGGGAATCCCCGGGAAGGGAAAAAAATCGGTGTCTAGGAAGAGGAGAGGGAGAGCGGCGGGGACGCGGAGAAAGGAGATGAACATTGGAAACACGTGGGTTGTCGCCAGCCATAACGCAAGGGCGGAGGAAGTAAGAGCCGTGATAAATCCGACAAAAGGGGCAAAGAAAGATCCGCATTGGGAGTCGTAAGACGGTTGACGGAGGAACCAGATCTGGCCCAAACGCAGGTCGCCAAGCCAAAATTCTGGCCCCAGTCCTGGTGCCAAGGATTGAGAACACATAGCCGCGGTGCGTAGAAAAAGTGACGGGGGAACCTTCAAGATCAAAGCCCATCTCTCGAGCACAAACGACCGCAGAGAAGGAAGAGCGCGGGGTAGGGGGAAGGGTGCCTAGCAATAGGGGGGGGGCGGAGGGGGGAAGGAAAGAGAAGGATAGTCCGGCCCGCGCGGGGAAAAAAAAATATCAACGATCGAAAAAGAGGGTGGTAGGAAGAGTCAAGGGTTCCCATAAGAGACCAGAGTTAAAAAAAGAGTGAGGTTCCGAAAAGTCGACGGGGTTTTTTACGACGAGTACCGGCTCATTCAGAAAAAAAAGAGCGCGGAAAGCGCCCCCGGTCTGGGGATAGTAGGGCGACGTCGTGCGGGTTTGAAGAAACCAGTACAGAATGTTTTGCAAAGGAAGAGACGTAAGAAGGAGGGAGATCCGCTGATAGAGGTTCCAGCTTGAAATCGGTAAGGGGAAGAGATTTTTAGGAGTTCTAGAAGGGGACCAGAGGGATGCGGCCGAACAGACATCGTAAGGTTGAAGGACCCAAAGTTGCTGGAGGAAAAGAGGGGTTGGGGAGGCACATAAGAGACGGACTGGGGTGTTTCGGGATTCGTGCGCGAAAAGTGTTCCGGGGGACCCTTGTTGGTCACGAACAGCAAGGTTGGGGTCCAGGACTTGAAGGAAATTGAGCGAGAAATGAGGCAAAATTGCTTGACGGTCAACGAACTGCGGCACATCCCCGTCTTGGGATTAGTCAAGCCGAAGGTGAGACTAGTAATCGAACTCGGCCAAACACTCGAGAGGAGGGGGGGGGCTCGTATGGGGTCAAATAGACGGCTGTCGCGACAAGTTGAAGCGGTAAGTGCCCGGTTTATACCCAGGGGGTTAGGAAGAATCTTGGAGCGCCGGAATCGACAGGAGGGAAATCGAGCCCAGCAGGTGAGGATTGCAAATCCGAAAGCGAAAGAACAGCTGAGTTCGTCGCTGGGGGGATTTCAAGAAAGGGTATGGCTAGGACTGCTCGCACTCAAAGGACGCGGCCAGAAGGGGGGGAAGAGGGGGGAACGAGAAGGGACACCGCACTGGGGGAAGCTCCCTCGAGATAAGACGAATTTCAACAAGCCAGAAAGTCGTTCAGGGGGGAAACTACAACCCATAGAACCTCCGGATAAATCGAGGGAAGCAAGGTAGGCTGCTCTCATGGAAAAGGAAGACCAACAGGAGGTCGTGGAGCGCCGGAATGCAATTGGAGGGGGGGTCGGCGGGGGGCTTCCGTAAAACTACGAGGAAAGCGATCGGCGGGATCCAAGAGGATCGGCGTGGGCAGGCGCCTTTGGGGAAAAGAAAGAAACAGGCGAGAAAAGACCCGTCAGTTCAATTCTACCAAGCAAGAGGCGGACGCGCCTAAAAAGGGGTGAAAGGACGGCAACATGAAAAAAACCCCATAAGAACGCGCATAGCAAACTCACCGCGTGGGCGAGATCTATTTTTCCGAGTCAAAAAAAAAAAACTCGAACCAAGTGAACAGTATGGAAAGAACTCACGGGATGCGCAGCCTGGCCACTTAAAAAGAGCACCGTGCCCGTGGCCCGGGTCTACAGGACCCGCAAACGGGGGCTCTCAATATGGGTCGCTCGGAGAAGATGCATTCTGGACGAGGGGGGCTAAAAGATTGAAAAAGAAGTTGGGCAAAGTCGAAAATCAATTCAAAGAGTCAACATGATTGCAAGCCATGGAGCGCGGGGAGGGGAAGGAAGCGGAGGGGATTCTCAAGAGTCCACGCTTTCTAGGGGGGAAGTATGGAACAGACAGAAGGGAGTGGGGGGGGAAGCGCGGCCGGGGAGGGGCCATGGGGAGGAACTCAGCGGAAAAGGGGGAAGTGGGGGGAACGGGGTCGTTCTTTAAGTGTGGGGAAAGTTTAAATCCCCAGCCCGCACTGATCTGGGCTCAAGTAGATGGCAGGGGGGGGGGTCGCACAAGCTCGAAGGGTGGTGGAGCCGCATGTAGTAATATACCGATCTCTCAGCAACACAACTTAGGTAAAAATATAATGTTGATAGTAAACTCGGATGGTCAGTGAAAAGATTAAGATGGTGGACGCCAAAAACGGGGACATAGAGCGAGAGGGCGAAGGGGCATAAGACCTGGGAGGGCCTTAAAAGTAAATAAGAACGGAACCAATGCCGCGGGCCAGCAAGAACCGTGCTGGGGGACCTTTATATCACCCAAAAAAAGTAGAAAAGACCAAGATCTGGTGAGAGAACGTCAACCAGATACCGAGGGAAAAAAGAGAGAGTACAAGCTTCAGAAGAAGCGCCCTGGTGCGACAGAAGGTGAATGTGGGGGATAACTAAAAGACAATCAGTGGGGGCTAACAACATAAGGGCAAGCGAAACGCGGCAGAAAAACTATCGATTAACGAAGGCTCCGAGACTGTGCGACAAACCACTGGAACGGTGGCACGGAGAAGCGGGGGGGGAGGTCCGCGCAGAACGTGAATTGTTGGAAAAGAGGTTGGAAAGCAAGTTTCCCTATGCTTGGGAAAAGTACCAAGAGCATCAAAGAGAAAGGAGTCATGGGGGCTAAAGAAAAGTTGGGAATCTGGGGGGGTTGGGGGGTTAACCCTGTTAAACGTGCTTCATCGATGCGTTCTCCTGACCCGGACGCGGGCTGGTAGCAAATGGAGCGGGACCCGGAGAAGGGGGGGGGTCCAAACGAAAGACTGAGGGAGGAAGAACGCCGAGAGCTATAGTAAGAAAATACTCGAGTTCAAATCACGAGTCCGCTTGTCCCAAACTCTGGAGCGAAAACGACCATCGAAGTCTGGGCGACTGGAAAAATGCAAACCGCAAAAGGGAGGGAGACCGCCGACGTCCTTCAAGGAAATTACTGTTCTATGGTGTGACTGAGGGGTAACTACCTGTCTGACGGTGAAAGGAAGACGTATCTCGAGAAAGGAAAGGGCGCAGGGAAAGCAAGTCCAAATGGGGAACAAGGATAGTGGCCATCGGAAACCAGGTGTCTCCCAAGAAAAGGCCAAGAAATCTTCTGGAAAAAAAAAAAAACAGAAAAGCAACGAGAAAGGGGACGACCGGGAACAGAAGGGAAGAAATGCAACTTCGGAATGCAAATCCTCGGTGATAATAGGACGAGGACGCGGCGCTCAAAAAGAGCGCCGGATGGCTCGATTTCCACAGTGCACACAGAAATGGATTCAAAAACGCAGGTTCGGAAAGAAGGAGTAGAAGAGGGACCATATGCGATCAAGAGCGCGGGAAGGGCGTGGGGGGCTGAGGGAGAGCGAAGAGAGGACAATGAATATCCCAAAGACAAAGGTATTTAATAATACTTTTAGGGCGGGTACCGTCAAGGACACGGGAATCCTGCCTAAGGAAACTGACAAAATATCCACAACTGGAGGGTAAGAAACCAAAAAGGGTGAAAGGCCAAAGCATCTAATACGCAAGGAAGAAAACTCATGTAGGGGAGGTTGGGGAAGTAACACCCTTGACGCCACGGGGGCCATTAGTTCATCCTACCTCCACTAATCCTTCCGATCAGGAGAGTCGCACCTCCTACTCAAAAAAGAGCAGATGGGACGATTAATCAGGGATCAAAACAAGGAAGAAGGTATCCGGAGAGACTTTGAAAGCACACCCTCCCAAACACCCATAGATTGGGCGCCCATCCAAAGGCGCGAGTTAAAAGAAGATGACAGGGGGGGCGCCTACCGAGATTGGGATGGGGAGCTATTCCTGCGAAAAATTCATCATAAAAAGAAGGTCAAAAAGGACGGGTGAAGACTACCATCCTGAGGGCGGTTCAACTGGTCCTTGGATGAAATTCGAGTCGGAGAGAACACAGGATCCGAGGGGAGACTCTCCTTGGGGAGACACCGCGAGGTCTTAGATTATCCTACGGGGGACCGAACTCACTAATCCCCCTCTACGGAAGTTCAAACCAACTACCCCTCTAGAGGGGGGACGACACGCACGAAGGAAAAAAAAGGCCTCGCGGAGACGAAGATTGCTTGGAGCCGGACCGCAAAAAGTACTGAACTCACGCGGTATGTTTGTACAGACCCATTAAAAAAGCCAGGAGTGGGGCCAGAAGCTCTGGAATACTGGGGGTGGTGTGGGGAAAAAAAAGGGGAGTTTGGGAAAAAACAGCCGGACAAAAGATCAGAATTGGCAAGAGAGGAAGGGCCTAACGGTAAGGTGTCTTTGAGCAGCTATGTACGCGTCTAGCCTCTTGATGGGAACGGCGGGGGGAAACAAAGGAGGGGGGGCCAATCTATAGGAACCGGAAGAAGGAGTCGACGCGATCAGTCTACTCTTCAAGAGGCCAAAAACAATCTGTGATGAATTTGCAACAACATCAGGACTCGACCCTTGGAGGATAGGGAAACCATCCCAGGAGGAAATCGTACCATGGGGACCGAGAAAAGAACAGGTGAACCTATTATAACAGAGCTTGAAAAACAACAATCTCCGGCCGCGGCGAAAAACACACAATACCAGAGCGGAGGACATGTCAAACCAGCTCCAGTCAGGAACGCAAACACGGGGGCAGCGCGTGTACATTCCCTTGAGAGTAACACTCAAGAACGACGGAAGACGGCAGGGGACAAAATCAGGGGGAAACTTAATCAACGCCAAAGAAAAGCGAGGGGAGAGGCTTTCTTGGAACTTGGGACCACCCGGGATCGAATCTTTTGATCGGTAGTTCCTTGACTAGACATTTCAAAGAGAGCTAGGTGTCCTGAAAAGGCAGAAATGGATAGTGCTGGGAGGGGGGAAATGGAAAGGAGAACAGAAGGCCATCCTCTCCCGCATCTATCATCAAGCTGACCTGTGGGGGGGTCATAAGAAAATGAGTGGGCGACGATCACGGAGCGAATCAAAACACAGTTTCGGTAAGGAGGGGGTTAAGAAAGAGGAGAAACACGAAGCGCCTAAGGAAGCCAGTCTCAAAGGCAGCAGGACTCTCCGTCTCCCAAAGATTAAAAGTAGGCCGCAAAAAGAAGTCGGGCAGGAAAAATCGGTGACCGTAACCAAGTCTTCGTGAAAGGGGGTAGAGTTCCATGCTCCTAGAAACTCTAGAGAGTAAAAAGAAAAACAAGACCGGAAAGGGGCAATGCGGAGAAGCACTACCGAACCACGAAAGGCTCCAAACAGACCCCCGAAGGAGAACAATAGATCTTCAAGGGCTTATGGAAGAGACAAGGGTACTACTGTCGTGCATGAAAAAGAAAACGAAAGTAGAAGAAACGAGAAGAAAGAAGGAGACCGAGCTCTATGGAAGGAGCGTGATGCGCAAAACCATCTTAGGGGCGGGTGGAAAGACTAAAAAAAAAAAAGGGTTGATTGGCATGGGGGAAAACGTTAAGGGAAAAAGAAAATCAGCTCTTGCACGGCAAAGGAAAACGAATAGGAAGGCAGGAAAAAAAATGTCAGGGAAAATTTCACACGAAAGAGAAAATGAAAAAACCATCCCAGACTCCTGCCCAGTTAGGGCTGGGTTCCCGTAATTTAACCAGGAAACAAGGGTGTCGCGAGAAAAAACAGGTCCAAGCCGGGGATATCGTGAGGGGTAAAAAGAAACGGTCCACAAAAAGACAGCCGCGTAGCCGAGGAGCGAAAGATCATCATTGAAAGAAGGAGTAGCTCATATTTCGCAAACTTTCGGAAGAACAGGTAGGGAACGGCTAGCATCGACCCGAGAGGCCATGACGGAAGGAAAAGGGAGGGCCGGGAAAAAAAGCTGATAGCAGGAAAAAAAAATCGCGAGAATAGCCGTCTCCTAGGGGAGTACCCCGAAAACGGGAAAAAGATGAGCATCTCCCTATAGAGAGGAAACTAAAGCTCCGCCGGCAGGAAATGAATGCCGGGGAGGATGGCGAGGAGTTTAGATGCACTAAAAGGTCAACTCTGGACTCGAAATGGAAGGGACAGCCTATTTTCCGATCGGCGCCCAACATCAGAGGAAACGTGGTCCGAGAGGCGCAATCCAGTCAATTTCACCTGGAGG
>Ga0179593_1515291_pt1 | contig 10243 bp, 11 predicted proteins | sample CZODoug2_1_08_16_FD_185931 | JGI IMG/M metagenome (GOLD analysis project Ga0179593, IMG submission 185931) | Vadose zone soil fungal communities from Angelo Coast Range Reserve, California, USA - CZODoug2_1_08_16fungal (PacBio error correction) | ecosystem: Environmental > Terrestrial > Soil >...
GGGGACAGAGGCTACACATAGAAGAGCGGGGGAGTGAGAAGACTATGAGTAAGTCGAAAAAACGCCGTCGAGTCGGCAGGCTGTTCCCGTACAGCACGAATTCAGGAGGGTCCGCATTCGTATGAAAGGGATGGGAAGTGGAAGGGGGCGGCCAACGGAAAGTGTACGGAGGGAGTCCACTACCTCGCCACTTCGCGAGGGAAAACGATTGACCCGGTCGACCCTAAAGACCAATGGACGAGGCAAAAAAGGAACGGGGGGAGATTCGAGAGGAGCAAACCGCTCCACCCATTAAAATCGTTGGTGGAGACGAATGTGGTGGGGACCCTGGGGGAGGAAAGTCAAAAAAAAAACCAAGTCCAGTAGAAAGGGGCAGATGGATCCCCCCATTCCAAGAAAACCTCACAGGAACAGTACTCAATCTGTCAATCCGAGAAGAGAACAAAATTGATTTGTATATTAGAGCAACGTCAGTTAAAGAGATCGTCTGTGGCGACGGAAGGGAAGGGAGAAAGAAAACATATAATTGAAAAAGGAATCGGCACTATACCTTGCTGCGCCAACAAGGGCACGCGGCTGCCGTCTGAGAAAAGACATCGGCTTCTTCAATCGATAGGAGGAAAATAAAAGAAGCGTGGCTACGAAGAACAAGAAAATAGGGGGAAAATTGCATCGAACTACTCCTCAAGGGGCATTCCGAGCCGCAGAACTCACTGAGAGGAGAAAAAGCCGGCCAGATAGAGGTATGCCCTGTGCAAAAACCAAAGATACAATCTTGGGGAAGAAGCGAGAGGGGAGAACTCATCACGCCGATTCCGGAAATCAAAAGAAGAAGGTTGTAGCAAAAAGTATATGAGATTTTTCAATCCTACAAAAGGAAGACGAGGAAGTCCCCGGTCTTCGACCATCCTAATCCATGGACTATGTGAAGGAAAGGGGATGGTGCTGGGCCGGTGAAGCAGAAGAGGGCGAAAATAGACCGAGTCCGAGTTCGTCCGAGGAAAGAAAAAGCAAAATCCGCTGCGCGCATACCACGGGGAGAAATATCCAGGACAATATGAAAAAGGACCATAACACTTGGGGTCCCAGGAGCCAAGTCTCGGTTGGGCCAGAAGAAGAGCGGCGGCCGGCTCACGCAGCATAAAAAGTAGGACCGGATGGAAATAACCGAAAAAGGAGAGGACAAGTCGCAAGTGTAGGGGGAAAGCTGCGCCCGATAATGCACTGAAGGAACAGAGCCAGTCGGATGCACAAGGGCTTTGACCGTCTCGGGGGAATGGACCGACCTTCTCGCAGTCATCCAAACTGACGAAGAAGGAAATTAAGGGTTTGCGCTCATATGGCGGGCAGGGCAGACTAAGGTGGAGGTGCAAACTACAAAAAGGAATGTCTTGTTTCAAGACTGAAGACTATTGCAAAAGGAGGAAAGGACGGGGGGAAAAAAAAATGCAGAGAAGCAGAAATAAAACAGGGCGCTGGTGTTAAAACACTTGAGACTAAAAAAGGGAAAAAAGAAGATCACGCAGCAAGGAGGGGTTCGCTTTATTCTGTATCTAAGAAGCCGATCCCGGAATACCCGCCCTGTGACTGTCAGCAAAAAGGAGGAGGGCAGACTCAGTTCCGGCAAGGGGGGGAGCGGGAAGAGGAGAGATCGAAAAACACAACGCGCGGGGCGGTGGCGTGCGGAAAGACAAAAAACAAAAAGGGAGGAAAGAGAGATAGAATTCAGGTCATCAGGAACAACCGAGTTTGGCTGCGCCATATAGTTCCAAAGCGCGAAAAATAAAAAAGAAGGAAAGGGGACACTGAGCGAAATGGGGAAAGAAAAACGAAGGCGACGTATGCGCATCGGGGGGGCAAAACAATCTCGTATCAGGCAGAAGAGGCGAAAACGTCAGGGGGGCTTTGATCCGCTGCGCCAAAAAAAAGCGGAACCAGCGCGGCCGTCAATAAGAGAGGGAATCATTCGCAGATTGCTGAGGGGGAATCTTGAACAATACATAGTGTTCTGGGGAGTGCACCTCCCCGGAACTCGAAAAGAGGCGAAACCATCTTGAATAATTGAAACAAAAAAAAAGATGGATGCGGCGAGGTCGGCGAGGGGGCAGAAGGGGTCTGGAAGCAAAACCAGGGTGGAAGGGAAATAGCGCTGGCGATCCAAAGATACCTTTAGAGCGGGTCGGTACCAAACTCCGAACTTGCGACTGTCCTTGGAGAGGTTTGTTCCGTTCAAGGATGAAGGAAGGGGTCTCTGGGAACGAATTTATCGGCTCCGTAAAAAGAAGGCATAAAAAAAAAGGAAAGAAAGTGCAATTATGGAAATGATGGGAATCATCGTTGGCTGGAGAGGGAGAATACGAAAGAAGGGAGGGGAAAGGGGGTCAGGGCTGGAAGGAAGAGAAGTCTAAACTCTGCCTCAAAAAATGAGCGGACTCACACATCGGAAAAAGAAACATACGAAAAGTTCGGTACATTCTGGCGTCACCGGGGATCTAGATGGTCGAAGACCGGAGAAGGGCAAAGAAGAGAAGAACGAGGCAAAACGTAACGGAAGCTCTCAAATCGATTAGAAGGGAAAGGAAGAATGCAGGCGACCGGCTGCAGTCTTAAAAACTGAGGTAATAGGGGGGGTTGCTTTGCCTCGTCACATGGGGCAGGAGGAAGGGTTTCACACGACATTAGGACTGAGAAGTCTGCGCTGCCGGCAAATGATCGCTAAACAAGAGAACGGAGGAATGCAAGAACAACATATCTGGCATCCTGGGAATTCCAGGGCAAAAACGCAAATGAGAAGCCGATTTGAGAGAAGGAGAACAAAGATTCGGCCTAGCGCGCAAAAATGAAAGAAAGAAGGCTGGCTTCAGAATGGGGCGGATCTACCGAAAAGGGAATAGTTTTGGGGAGGCATCGCAGGTGTGAGAAAAGAGGAGCGCGAAGGGCTGTCGCGCACCCCGACATTTTCAACGTAAAAGCGAGAGACTCATAGAAAGCTCAAATTGGCCCCAAATAGACGTGAACTATTGACCGTCTTAAGTAAAAGGGGAAGGGGGGGGGGGTGGGGGGGGAAGAAAGGGTCGATCCGCGATGCGGGTCAGGGGGGGGGAGATTTTGGAAAGAAGCAAAACACTCCGTCCAAAACCAGTCGCCGCAAACGCTTTGGGGGTGAACCAAGGCGCGCAAAAAATATCATTCGCATATCGGTCAACCCTAGGGGAAAATTGGGCGTGTATGGATCGCAGCGACGCGGTTTTCGCCATATAAAAAAAACAGAGCGCGGCGCTGCGGAGGCAACAGGAGAGAAGGACCTTGCCTGGAAAAAAAAAAAAGATGAGGGATCTGTAAGCGGAATCTACAAAGAAAGATAGGGTATACGGGAACAGCAAATTCCGAAAAGGGAGAATCTTCTGGGGGCGTTGCGACAAAAAAAAGGAAGAGGCTAGGAATTCGAGCAACGATGCCGTAGATTTTTCGCCGCAAAAAGAAGACGGCTTTCTGATCCCCGTCAAAGAAGAAAGAGGTGCTGGCCGGAAGTTGGGGGAGTTCGGTCGCCTCCAGCAAAAAGAAAGGCCGCGGCATGAGGGGCAAAAAAGGAAAAAAAAAAGAAAAAAAAAAACACAAGGCAACGGATGGGGGCTCTGCGAATGTGCTAGGAACGCAATCTGACGCTCTCAGGAAAAGGGGGTCCACGCGTGGGGGGGAAAAAGAGCGTCGTACACAAAAAAAGAGAAAGAGTTGAATGGCACGAGGAAAGAGTCTCGCGTCCGACTCCGGGATCAGTCAAATGTACACGGGGGCGTACATCTGAACAATGTGGTGGAGGTGCCCTAGAGAAGAAGGGAGCATTCGCTGTCAACGGGTCCCAAGGAAACCTCACAGAAGAGACGAGGGGGTATTTCTGAGTCCGTTTCTGAAAATGCTGGCCGATCTGCCGACAATAAAAAGAAGGGGGGAGATCACGAGCTGCTTTTGGTCTAACTAATGGAGAGGGGGAACAGGGAAGTCCTGAAAACCTGGCCTCCATTACTGCTAAAGGGACAACATAGCCTTGAAGGGAGGCACAAGAAAAGGAAGATAAGTTTGGCTACATACGACAGTTGTGTCGTGAGGAGAAAGGCCGGCTTTTATAACCCAGGTGGAATTGGAAAGGCGGGAGACGTCCGGGGAAGGAGGGGTTTAATTCGGGCAAGAGGGAGTTGGTCGGAAGGTCGCTTGCTGGACAAATTGACAGAAAAGAAAAAGAGGGAAAAAGAAAAAGATAAATAACAGACGGGGAATGCGAGAAAAAAGGCAAAAGCCTTTCGACAAAGAAAAAGAAATCGAAAAACGCTTTCCCGCGCGGCCACGGAAAAAAAGGGGCCATTTATAAACGGACGGGGAGCTTCGCCCGAAACAGGGAAGAAGTGTCCCAGCCAACCTCGAGAGGAAGGAGGGCGGATCAAGGTCTATGGGGAGCGCGCTTGAAAGGAGGGAAGGTCCGCCGTCGAGGACGGAAAACTGTCGGGGAGGATTAGAAGGGGGAGAACAGAAGACAGATCGGTCTGAGAGGGAACACTGGTGGGATTCTCGAAGGCAATCGGCATCAGGAAAATACGCAGAACGGAGAATACCCAATGACGAAAAGGCAGAGGGGCTGAAAGGGGCACCGAACCTTTGCATAAGAAAATGAACTGGGGAAAAAAATAAAAAGGCACCGCAAAAATATGGGGAGAATCAAAAGAGGGGTGGGGAAGGACACGGCGGAAATACCGAGGATTCTTAAATATCATGCAACTGAAAAATCAACAATCGCCCTGGGACGCGCAGGTGACCTAAACCATAAAAGAAGAAGGGAAGTCAAAAAGGACTAAGGCGGAAAGGGGACAGCACCCATAATAAATTAAAGAAAACGTAGTCAGCGCTAATCAGCATAGAGAAAGGGGCGGATGTGCCTGGAGACCGACATCCTAGAGGGACGTCAGCAAGAGCATAGAGAATAAAAGATTTCCATATCGACCGGGCGGCTCGTACAAAGGGAAAGGCACGGCAGCAGCGAAGTCAGGTCATCGATCGAGAGTAAGGTAGCGAGAAGGAGAAAAGAACAGACCCTGCGGCGGCTAAGCCTGAAACGCTTCGGGATGGGGAAGGGGGAAAGATCGCAAAGGGTCAAAAGGTTTATCCGAATAAAGGCCAAGTATAGCTAAAAGGAATCTCGCCCGAGGGGAAGAACATCATGGTTCAAACAGGGTGCACCAATAGGGAAAGGAAGGACGGCGCAACTCAGAACGAAAATTTTCTATATCCGACCGAATTCGAATTGAAGGCCAAGCTAAGAAATTCGGAAAAGTAGGGGCCTTTTAAGAATGAAGGATTTTCTCGTTCAAACAAAACAGTCGCAGGCTCGGAGAGGCTTCCCCAGGGCCAGCAGACCTCTAAAAATGACACGCTTCGAAAGTAGGAAGGGATTTAGAGAGAAACATTAAACTGGAAAAGAAAATTTCGGAGCAAGAGACCTTCTATTAAAGAAAAAAGAGGCGGATGCCCCAAAGAGAAAAAGAACTAGAGAAAAGGGGCTGAGGAAGAGGGGGAAACAAACGAGGGAGTGCTTAAACTGAATTGAATGAACTAGTCTGAGATAGAAAGAAAGCGGGGCCGTCAAAAAAAAAATAGCAGGGCGTTCAAGAAATGAGGAGATCTGGTGTTACATGTGTAGAACGAGACTCGCTGGTCTCTAAGAGGGGAAAGGGGAAGCGCCGCAATTAGAAAGGGACAAGGGGAAAGAATGATGAGAACTTGAAAAGTGCAAACGCCATAACAAGAGAAAAAGCAGAGAAGTGCACCAAAAAAAAAAAACCACTCAAATATCAAGGCACAACCGGGTCACATTTATAGAGGAAGGGTGAAAAAAAGTTATGTCCAGACAGGGGACCGAGACCAGGAGCTGCTCGGACTTCAACCGAAAAAAAGAACCTATCCCTTTAAGAAGGGTACTGCGTCTGTCTGTGCTCAGAGGGGGAGCGATGGAGGGGCTCAAAGCTGAATGGGGAAAGCCTCCTAAAGGGAAAAAAAACAAAGGGGTCCTGACCGCTTCGTTCAAGGCGAAGATAGCCAAGCCAAGGATGAAAAAAAAATCACGTTCCCTATGAAACAAGGAGGAATTGTGGAAAGGAACGGCACGGCGCAGGCTCACAGGGGAAGGTGAAAAACAACTTGACCGGATTAAACGAAACGACAAAAGATGGAAAGAAGCGCAAGGAGGGAGTGCAAACGAGGCTAAACTGTACAAAAAGTCAGTCGGAAATCTGACTCTAGGCACGTAGCTTGTCCCGTCTCCAAAAAAAAAGAAGACTGCCCAAACTACTCAAAAGGGGGAAAAAAGGGGCTATACTGGAAATCTTGAAAGATTGGGAAGCATTTTTCTTGTACAGGGTGGGGAAAGGTGAGGTTCCTATCAAAAGAAAGTAAAAAAAATTACCTTGGTCAAGAAGATGGGTAAAAAAATAAAAAAGCAACGAATGAATTCGCAAACATAAAAAACCATGGACGGCCTCTCTGGTGTAACGCCTTGTGAAAATTTGGAGGGGGAGAGAAGGATCAACAGCAGCAGTAGGAGGGAGGACGGCATCTTTCCTCGCGCGCATACCGGAGTCGCTTAATAAGGAAAAGGTTCTAAAAACGCGCAGGCTCCGGCTCGAGAGACAGGGTCGCCTCTTTGGGAGGCCTCGATCTAAGTAAAGTCGAACACAACGGCGCGGTGCTGTGGCGGTCGGAATCGGATAACGGAATTAAAGATAGAGATTCAAGACATCAATCCCCCTCACCGAGCCGGTTGGAGGGAAGAGAAGTCAAAGAGCGATAACAGCAGAAAGAACAAGGGAGCTAATTTACCTGCCGGAGAGAAACAGCAGGGCACTGATTCGAAAAGGAAAAGAAAAAACTCGCGAAGAAATGAAAGGGCAGGAGCTACGGCGTGGTAGCGGGCGGCGCCAAAAAAAAGAGGGTAACACCAGCGCAGGGAAAAAGAAGGGGAATACTGCTCTGCCGTTTGGTACCTAGGGAGGGAAAGGGGAATAGGTATCATCTGGGGAAAAACCAAAAGGCTTAATGTCCTGTAGGACGTGGGCACCGGAAACCCTTCGGCTCTGCCAAAAGGCTCGCACCGCGGAAAGGGCATCTGAATCCCTTTCTGATGTAGGGACGTAAAAGGGGGGCAATGGGGAGGCTAAGGGGTTTGGGGGTGGGGAAAAGTTTCAGAAGAACGGAAGCCCCAATTCAAGGAGCGGCGAGACCAGCTCCCGAACCGGGTGGAAGAGGAGGGTGCCAAACTACCGCACTGGAAGAAAGGGTGGTCGTTTGTTAAGAAGGGGCTCAGGGTGCAACATTCGAAGAGCCGGGTCAAAGGCGGAGAACGGAAAAAAAAAACCGGAAATGGATGAAGCTTTGACACTTTGAAAGGTGGGTTGGCTGCTATAGGGAGATCACGCAAGCGCGCGCAGGGACAGTGGATCGGGGGACAGGAGCCGAGAGACGGAAGAAAGAACTCTGATCAACGCGCCAAGAACAAATTCTTCCCTCCCACCATAAGAAGCGCAGTAAGGTCCATGCTGTTGAGGATTCTTATGACTCAGACCGAGGAAGACTATCAAAGCTAGAAAGATTGGAACTCAGATCACTATCAGTTAGGGGAACGTGATCAAGGGGGTGCAAAAAAACCTGGGGTTCAGTCTCACGGCGTAGGGGCCTTCAAGCGATGTATATGGGGGGGGAGCCTGCACTACAGGATCAGGAACTGGTTCACCGAAGTAGGGGAAGGAGAGTCTTGCGGCGGAAAACAAGTCGCGAAAAGGAGGAAGGGGCAAAGGTACACATATTGCGCCAGAGGAAGGAAACGACCCGAAAACCGAAGGGAGAGGGGCCAAGTCAGGCTATCGTCTTGAATAAAGAAAGAGAAAAGGCTTAAAAAGAGAGCAACCGGGGGGAAAAAACACAAGACAGAAATGAGGTAGTGCCGACATAAAAGAAAATATTTTGGTGATCAGACCGCAAGTGATGGTGTCCGCCTCAATCGGACGGAAAAAAAAAGAATTTTTCAGCAAAGGAAAAGCAAAAGCAATCTCCATTGGCCTCTTGAACGATTGGGGGGGGGGGGAAACCTATGTTAGGGCAGTCTAGGGGAATGGGGACGACAAGATAGATGGGGGTCGTTGGATGACGGTTGGAAAAAAAAACACTAAGGTCCCAAAACAACCATAGAGACAAGAAAAAACTCTTTGTTACTAGGGGGTGCGGGGAACGTCTTCGAATATCTGAAGAAGTCAAAAAAGGCGGACAATTGGTACGGGAGAAGGGGAGCGCTGGGAATCTCTGTTTTTCGTACCGCAACTGACGGAGACCGAGGTGAGGGTCCGCCATAACGGTCTCTCCTTCCTGGGGAAATGAAAAGATAGGTCGCTGGAGACGTAAAGGCATAAACGTCCCGAGATAAAGATGAATGTAAGAAAACAAACGACGTGAGAGGGAACGCGGCGTTCGAAACTACGCAACGAATTTCGAGACAGAAGAAGGAGCGCCGTGCGGTTGGGGTTAAAGAAGACGTTTGGAGGAATGGCTAACCTGGAGAGGTGGCTGGCGGGAGATGGGGCCGTTGGAAGGTGGGGGGGGGCATCCAGCATAGAAAACTAAGAGCTGTCTGAAAAAGGAATCGTGAGGTCACCTGGCTAGAGAAGAGGTTTGGATGTCACGCAATAACGCTAGCGTTCATTCTGGGTCCGTCCTTCGGGGTGAACTCGTCCCAGGTGGAACCGAGTCCGATTGGAGGGGCAGTGGAAGGACTTCCTGACCTGAATGAAAAGGCACCGGGCGATCCACTAATAACGGACAAGAAGTACCTTCCTTGGACAATCCTTTCTAACGGGAACAAAGGTTCGTGGTGACGTCAGAAGAATGCTTCCTTTTGGTTTAAAGTGTCTTCGAGGTAGGAGGGACCATACTGGAAGCTGCAACAGCAAATCCAGAAATTGTTAAGAGCGGCTTGTTCTCAAGGGGGGAAAAAAAAAAAAAATTCGACCGTGAAGGTCCGAGAAAAAAAGTGGCGGAACTAGGCAGGGAGAGTTAAGAGCCGAAGTTCTGCACGCTAAGGGAATGTGGCTCGACCTAGAGGTCAACCGGGGGGGTCGGACTGCGGGCAGGGGAGGGAAGTAAATGTGAAGTTTGGGCCGGGCGGGAAAGACTGAAGCTTGAGCTGTAAGAAAAAAGAATTGGGTCGGTTTGGAGAGCCCTCGCTGCGAGAAGCCGCGAGAAAAAAACACCTGTGAGGGGAAAGAAAAAAGTCCATCAGCAGGCAAAAAGAAAACCAAACAGCCTTTCGACCCAATAAAATAAAGAGATTCTAGCCTCAACGAAGCAGCAAACATTCCAATTGCCTGGTTTAAAGCCCCGCGTCGCATTCAAGTACGGGACGATCGTGTCAACATAGGGGGCGGGGAGGAGGCAATCAAGAACAGGAGGATTGGGAGACAGCTATCGATTCACACGGGCCAGTTAGCGGGGGAGAAACGTCCCCGAAGCATTGATCCAAGAAAAAGACGCGGAGACGCAAAGGGGGCGTTCCTTCGCCGCAAGCGTCAAAATCATCGCAAAAAATGATAAAACCAAAAGCGAATCAGAGGGAGGCCGGGGCGAAAAGACTCAAGGGGACAAGAGATGTACCGGAAAAAAAGCCGGCAACCGCCAGAGGGTATGAAAAGAAAAAAGAAAAAAAAAAAAGAGGCCAACTAAGGAACACGGGCGTCGCCGTATAACGGGGACCGAGGAAGATCAGGAAGCCGCAGTGCAGTGAAATCTGGTTGAAAGGGGAACTCTGGCCAAGCGCATCCGAAGTTAAAAAAGGAACGACGCGCGTAGTATTGGCTTGGAAAAAAATAGTATCAGGAACCTGGGGGACGGATCAAAGAGGAAATTCCTCTACGGGGAGGAAGTCTTTAAAAAGTGTATGCGACCGCATCCAGCAAAGACTCTCACTCAACTAACCGGAAAAAGGATAGCCAGGGGATCGAAAAAAAAGTCTTCTAGGGGAAAAACAAAAGCGCCTCAGGTCGGAGAAAATAAGGAAGAAGAAGGGCGTCGGTCAAAAGCGTAAGCGTAGCCCGGGAGAGGGGGAAAAAGGCGATCTCGGGATTCAGAGAGGGGGAATGAGAAGGAGACAAGACCACGAAGAGAAGGGAGTCTTAAGTAAAGGAAAGACGTTCTGCTCCGGAACAAATCGCGC
>Ga0179593_1519040_pt1 | contig 10243 bp, 14 predicted proteins | sample CZODoug2_1_08_16_FD_185931 | JGI IMG/M metagenome (GOLD analysis project Ga0179593, IMG submission 185931) | Vadose zone soil fungal communities from Angelo Coast Range Reserve, California, USA - CZODoug2_1_08_16fungal (PacBio error correction) | ecosystem: Environmental > Terrestrial > Soil >...
TTTGTCATTCTCCGCGTTTTCTTCTCTTGCTTGTTATGTCCGCTGAGTCCGGACACTCCGCCGGGGAAACGCCTATGCGACGCAGCACTATCCAATCCGATTGCAATAGGTCTTGGCAAAGAGGAGGGAGCTTGGGGGCGGAGGGGCCTTTCAACCAAAAGCGAAAACCTCGTTCAAATTAGGCGGAGGAGGGAGAGATTATTCTTCTGCTTAAAAGACAGTTTAGGGCTCGTTTTCGGCGGGGGGAGGGGGGCGAGGGGCTGCCGGCTCCACCGGAAAAAACGACTAAAAGCGCAACGAGGGCTGATAAAAAAAATCGTAAAGCTTTAACCTGTGAACATGTCTGGCAGAGGCCAGGAATAGGGGGGGATGTAGGTGGGGGGAATTCCAATAAACAGCCCTCAAACGAGAAATTGAGTAGGAGGGTCCTGAGGAGTGGGTTTTCCTCTCCAGGGGGGTGTGCCTAAAAGAAAAAAGGGGGAGGGCCCGGCTGAGACCCGGGGGGCTTCTGGGGTGCCTTAAGAGGAGGTAACTTAACTCCACAACGAAACAGAAGCTTCGGTCCGGAAAAAAAAAGCACGACCACACAAACCTCAGAACGTATTGAAAAACTTCATCCATTACACAGAAGAAGTTCTCCTCTGGAGGAGGAAGGGAACGCTTCATTCAGAAACACGCTTGCAACAGGCAAACACCGAAAAAACATCATTACCTCAGGATACCGAGAAAGCGTTCTTATGGTGTCGGCTTATTCAAAGAGGGAAAAACGGTGGGGACAACAGAATCCACAGTCGAGTCCACGGGCTCTTAGTGCGCACTTAAGAAAGTATTAATCATGCAGGGGTCTCTTCGCAAAGCGCAGAACCGTCGTCTTAGCGGGGGGTGAGGGCCAGAGAAAAAGAAAAAACACTGGAGTAGGAAAGAGAGAGAGGAGTTTGCGCAAGACATAGACGCAAGCGGTATAGGGAAGCGTTCTACTATAAAAATCTAAGGGGCAGGAGGAAAGTGCGGAAGCCTCATCGCACGTGAGAGATGGGCGGTGGGGCCATTTCTCATATCCAAGAGCAGAGAAAAGGGGGGTCTGGGGTCTCTTGAATATTGATTAAAGGAAAAGGGCCGAGGGAGGAAGGGCACCATTTCGCCGCTGTGGGGTCAACTAGATACGTCTGGCCCACGCAAGCGGAGGTCTCCCTGGGGGGCCCGAAGGGGGGGCCAGTCTGATTCATTTTTTGGGGGTGGGGGAGTTGTTCAGGGGGAGGCGGGACACGGACTGCCCGGGCTGCCGTGGTTGACCATGAGCGTCCTAAGAAACCGATCAAGCACCGGAAAGAGGGGCAGGAAATTTCCGTAGGGGGGGGTAACCAAACATTGGGGAGACTGAGAATTACCATTCGCGCCGGGACCAGTCCCTCCGGGGGTTTGGGGTAGTGTCTTTACCGAAAAAAAAAGAGAAAGAAACAACCCGTGAGGGGAACGCCTATCCCATGGGCCGCGGCAAGTTGAGATGTTTTGGCCTCTTGGGACCACGAATGACTTCTTATCCCCGGGAGCATAAAAGCCGCAAAACAGGGACTCAGATACCGACAATGTCATTGGGGACCTCCGCACCAGGCCGGCCTCCGATCCTGCGTCGCCGGTTGAAAACCAGTAAAAATCCGCAACCAAATAATCCTCCGAGGAAAAGGGGAAAGGGGGCTGGGGAGCACCCTGTTAAAAGGGGGAGGGCCACTACCGAGAGCCTCGGAAAAAAAAAGTCCCAACCGCGCCCGCATGCCAAGCCGCCGCCACCGCCGACTCAGAAGGGGGGCATATTCATCTTTCTTGTCGGGGGGGAAAAAAATTGCCGCATTGAAGAAGCTGGAAAGACCGAGGACCTGTTGGACAACCGCAGTCTGTGGTCCGCCGGCTAAAAGCCACGACCCGTCCCGCAAGGAAACCCTTCCGAAGGGTAAATTTTTTTGAATGGGCAGGGGGGGTCTACTGGGAAGGGAATAAATGCCGCCTTTTCAAGGGCGGAAGAAGGCGGCGTGATTAAAGTCGCGCAAGCCCAGAACGCCCCACCTTCGGAGCCGGACCGGGTCCGCCGTTTCAGAGAAAGACCGAGGACAAAGGAATCGTCCGCACGGAGAAGCCTGGCAAGGAATTGGGGGAGCCTAAGCCCGGGGCCGCTCCGCAAATTACCAAAAGGGGGGGCCGGCCTTTGCCGCCTGGTAGAGCCGGGGTTGACACGTAAAAAGAAGGAACGCAACACCGAAGCCTGCGGGGAAAAAGCCCGCACCCTATCCCTGTAATACCGGGAAGGGAATCCCCTCCTTCCCCAAAGGAGAGAAGTCACGGCTCCGAAAGGATGCGTGTCGTTGTCTTCCTGTTTAAACGGAAGAATTTACCGCGAAACTCCTTGTGAAAAACTGTTGTCCTACAAAACAAGGCGACTAAAAGCCTAGCCCTTAACCGGCGTCAAAGCCCGGAAAGGGAGATCATGCGCCGCCGTAAACCAGAAGAACACAAGCCACCGTAAAGACTTTTTCCTGGGTGGGGACCGCACGACAGGGCGACCACAAAAAAACGTCACCCGAATTCCGGCGAAAAAGGAGGGCCGGAGATCTCTGGGCCATTGCGCCGGGCTCCGAACTGCCACTTTTTTTCTTTGAGAAAGGGGAACAGGCCCAGCAGGCAGCTCCAGGAGAGGAAACGACGAGCCTAGAGTCGAAAGAAGGGGTCAATGGGCAGCCACCGACGACAACAAGGGATTCAGAACCAAGAAAGAAGTGGACCTCCTTCCCCGAAAGTAAAAGACGAAACGTAAAAAAGGTCATCGGGAATCACCATACGAAAGGGGGGAAAGTTGCCAAGGCCTGACGACCAATCTACCCGTACCACCAACCCGAAAGGTAAAGGCGGAAAAGAACCGAGACAATAAATAACAAAAGAAAAAAAAGTTCGGTCTCGCACAGACACCCAAAAGAGGGACACCGAGAACCCCCCAAACCCGGGGGGAGGACAGGGACAAGATGCCAAGGAAAAGAACAAAAGTTCAGACCTTCACCTGAGGAGAAGACTTCAAACTCATTCTGGGTCGAATTGGATCTCCGGACCCAAGGAAAGTAATCCCGGGTTCCGAAATGAACGGTTTCGCAAGGGGAAAAGAGAATACCGGTGGGCCGTTCACTGACGGAAAAACCGGTATCAATGTTCCTCCAATTCTCCTTTGATAGGGAGTCCCGCCCCTCAGAGGTCCTTCGTCAACAAACGGCACATCCTTGACCGAACGGGGGATAAAAGCCGAAAAAGTTAGGGGCTTTTTTCTTTCCAATGACGCCGGCAAAAAAAGCACATTTAACATCCCCGACCACACCGAAAAGTCCTCTAATTGTGCCAGACCACTCAACCAGACCGCCGAAAGGCCCAACTCACCACATCAGTAAAACTTTGGACTTTGAGCCGTCAGTCCTTTTCCCCTCCCAAAAGTCACAGGAGATTACCTGCATGATAGAAAAAGCAAACCGGCTCAGATTTCGGAAAAGGATCAGACTCGAAAGTGGGGGAGATAGTTGGGGGGGGGCGAAACTGTCCCTACAGGCGGAAAGGGGAGAAAGTGTCTATCATATTTAATGGTAAAGAAGTTTTGCAAGTGAAACTTCTGCTTAAAACGCAAAGGGGAGTCAGGGACCATTTGTTTTAGGCAGGAAAAAAAAAAAAAAAAAAAAAGAGAAAAAAGAAAAAAAAAAAAAAAAAGAAGAAAAAAAAAAAACAAAAAAACAAAAAAAAAAGAAAAAAAAAAAAAAAAAAAAAAAAAGAAAAAAAAAGAGGAAAAAAAAAAAGAAAGGAGAAAGAACAAAAAAGAAAAGAAAAAAAAAAAAAAAAACCCACTTTCGTCGACTTAAATAGGCAAAAAGGCCATGACAGGGTAATTCACCTCGGGTGGCGAGGGAGGCGGGCTGTGGAAAGCTCATGGGGGGGCTAAAAAGGAAAAAAAAAATAACGTCTTCGCGTGACGGCGGGGGACAGTTTTTAAGGGATCCTGCGGGCCGGGGGGGGGAGAGAAAGACCTTCTCCAAAAGGGTGCAAAAGGTAAATCGGAATTCTTTGATACAGGAAGAGGGAAAGTTTCGAAAAAGATATTGGAGAAGCCGTGGCACTTTTAAAATTGGCTGATAAGGGATCGCCCCCAACGGGCGCCGCTTCGAAGCATTTTGGCGGGAAGGGGGGGATTCGGGTTTTCTTTTTAGCGGTAAACCCAATCGTCAGTAAAAGGGGCTTGGGGGGGATGCCTGGTGGTATTGTCTAGTCTTGGGGGGGGGAGTCCTGGGCGGGGGGAATGGTGGGGGGGGGGGGGAGACTTTAATGGATGTAGGGTTGGAATACCTGGAAGGGGGTAAGGGGCTTGAAAAAACTTTGAGGAAAGGGGGGGACAGCCGGGAGAAGGGGGGGGAGGGGAAGCTGGGGATCTTCTTGAGAGGGGGCGGGGCCTGGGAAGGGCGGAATTTCGTTTCCTAAAACGAACGAAAATGATCTTCATTTGTCAAAATGGGGCTTGCCGTGGCGAGGGGGGAAAAGCAGGGACCGACGGAACTAAGAAAGAATTTAAGCCTTTAATGCGGGGGGGTCCAAAAAAGGGGACTTTTTCTTCACCTGGACCCCAGTGGTGCCATGGGGACTTCAAGGAAAAAGGAAATTTGCTTCACCGGGGAGTTCTAATCGAGAGGAAGACTGAATCTGACCGGAGGCTTAAAAAAATGCTTTCTGTAACCAGGGCTAAAGCACTCCAAACCACTCATCAAGACAAGTTCGAGTGAGGGGAGGGAAAAGCCTGTTTACTTTATAACGGGTAGGGGGATTTGTTTCGGAAGGGAATGGGCTCCTGAGTGAGACAGGAGGAAAAAACCAGTTCTGCGCAGAGGTGACATCCTTTGTTCTTCATCAAGTAGCACAAGGGGAGGGAGGACTTCTTTATGTGGGGGGGGGGGCAGGCTCAGCCCCCGACACCTTCAAAGGCTGGAGTAACAGGTTTACTTCGAAGGGGTGGGGTTAAGGAGGGGGCCTTCCCTCCTTGAAAGAGTCGAAGGGAGGAAGCTTAAACTTCTAATGAAGGTTACTTCTTTTTTGGGGAAAAGGACTGTAAAGACTTCTCCAGGGGGAAACAAAAGCTCCATTCTGCAATTGGAGACTTTGGGGGCTTAAAGGGAGAAACAGCAATTACTGGCTCAACGACAGGGAGCGGCGACGGCCTTCCTAGAAAAGGTCAACGTCTGGGCAGGCGAAAAAACTACTGCGGGAGTAAAGGCTTCTCCGTTGGGCGGTTTCGGCTTCTCGTTGAAGAGAAAAAAAATGAGAAAGTCGAAAGAGTGGGGGGGGGGATCCGAGTGATGACGGGGGAAGAAAAGGAACACTCCTCTTCCATTTGGTTCATTTCGGGGGAAGGGGGAGGGGGAGGGGGAAATCACCTACAATGTCAATGCGGGACTATGAGGGGGAGGAAAAAGGTGGCGGAACTTGAATGAAAAAAACGAGCTCTAAAAGTGGGGAAAAGTTCGTTATGCTTCTCCTTAGGGCAGAGACACCTTTTGTCGAAGGGGTTGGAAAGGGGAGCTGAGGGTATATTTACTGGTGGAACAGGGGTGAAACTTTTTCGCGCCACAAAGAGGGAGGCATGAACTTAAACTTCGGGGGGGAGTCTGGGGGACCTTTTCAAGCACTGTAGAAAAAAAGGAATGTGTCTCTTTAATCGGAGGGAATCTGAGAGACCAATTAAAAACCCCTTGGGAGTGGGCGGGGAGGGACTTCTTATAATTCAACATGGGCGACCAGAACGAAACTATTCACCTCAAAAAAAGGAAAATCAATTCTTTCATTTCTTTCAGTCTTCAACATGGGGGTGTTTTATTCTTTTTCAGGAAAAGGGTCAAATGATTCCATTAAAAAAAAGTTTGCGTCCTTCTAAGGTAATTCGTCGGTTTTGTTGAAGAGGGGGGAGGAAAAGGTTGTTCGAACCACGGGAAAAGGGAGTACTGTCAATTCTTTTTCTGGTGCCTTCGTAGCGCGAGAAAAACAAGCACCCGGAAAGCTAAGCCTGGGGGGAAAAAAAACACTTCACCCACCAAAGGCCTCTTCCGGAAAAGAAAGGTGACCCCAGTATACTTCCGAGTGGAAGACGGTAGCATGAGAAAAAGCCTAAAGAGGTGTAAGAGGAAGTGACTCCTTACCTAGGAAAGAGAAATGGCTGATGGCGGGAAGGAAGCTCTGCGAACATGGGGGGGAAACAAAACACCGAGGAAAAAGTCGAGTCCAAGGCGATAAAGCAGGGAAAGTTAACCTTCCAAAAAAGAAGGGACTCGCCAAGACGTCAAACCGCGGTTATAGTTGCGGCAATCTAGAGAAAAAAAAAAAAACAACACTCGTGGGCTTCCCCTCTCTCTAAGTGCGTCAATAAAGCTCCGCCTAGTAGCGCAGCGGGCGGAGAGGAAAAGAAAAGAATTTCCAGGGGGCAATGTAAATCATTCAGGGGGAAGACGTTTTTCTTTTGGACAACAGTTAGAAGGCCTGCCTAAAGAAAACCAGAAGAAGGTCATGGTCGAGAAGGATTCAAAATTAGGGGGGAGAGGGACTAATCGTTGGGAACTCAGGCGTGCAGGGGAGGGGGCTGTCAAAGGGACTACGTCAACAGCGGGGAGATTTCCAATGGAAATCCGGGCAGGGGGTGGGTGAAGTTGTTTTTCGGGACATAGCATCTAGAAGACCCTCGTTCTCAGGTGAGGAGGGCGGCCTCTCAAAAAACGCGCGCAAAACGGGAGGGAGGAAAACCCGGGAAAAAGAAAACGTCTTATTTTTTCTACACGGCGCGAGACCCACCCTCACGGAAGAGGAACAAAAGACTAACCACCTTCCACGGAGGTGCATTCGTGTCTTTTACAAACATCCGAAAAAACAAATGATCCATGGGCTGCCTATAAAGAAAATAAACCTAAGTCAGGCGTTTTCAATATGTTGGGGGTCGCATAAATCCAGTTCGGAACTTTATCCGGGTCTTCAATAACTCCCCCTCAGTCATAAAACCGACTGTTTGGGGGGAGTACGGACTTGCTAAGGCCGTAAAACTCAATCTAAAAAGGAAAAAATCTGATATTCGTCGGCTCCTTTTGTGTGACCGTCAACGGAGGGAGTCCAGGGGAGAATCTCTGCCGAGAAGAGGGGGAGTTGGTGTTTCGGCCAGACAACAACCGGGCCCCGTCTTCCAAGTACCAATCCGTACACGCTAACTCCTCCGAAGACTCCCCCTTCTGTAGACGGTTTCCCGTCCTTGCACCGAGCCAAAAAGCGCCTTCCTCCCAGCGTATACTTGTACTCTGCTTGAGTTGTGAATCACTACCCTTTAAAGCCCAGTCCAGAAGAGCCGTTGGGAAAAGGACAACCAGACGGTAGCCGGGGGGGGGGGAGTCCTTATTTAAGAGAGGAAATCCTTTCCGGCGCTCCTCCAAGGAACCCACTACGTACCATCCCCCACTGAAAGGTTAAGTTGGGGTGATGTTTGACCTCCAAGACGAGGTCGCACGGAGAAAATTCCGCCGAGCGGGGGGCCGCGATCGTGACGAGCTTCCATCCGAAATCCAATTCTCCTCCTTTAACGAGACAGCCGTTCTTCTATACTGCGCGGGCACCCCTATTCCAAGTCTTCTCAACTCCATGGGACTTAAGGGAGAAAAAAGGGATACTCCTCCTCCTTAACCAAACTCCTACTAAAAACAAAGAAGGAGGACAGTTTTGAAAAAAGGAGTGCCTTAAGGACGGCGTATAGCTTCCTGCCCGAAAAAAAAGTCCCCGACGAGCGGGAAGACACGAAGTTGCGAAAAAAACTATCCCTAACAAGATGCTCAAAAAAGGACGTGCACGAACCCGAAAAAAAGTCCTGTCCCAGAGGGGAAACGGTCTGACTTGCCCCCGACGTAACAACAAGTACGGGATGACTGTCACCTCTCCCTTTAGAATCTCTGGGACTTGTGCCCTCCCTTCCGAACGAGCGAACTTCTTCACCAACCATCGGTACATCGAAAGGAGAAGGATTCAAGAATTCCTCCCTAAAGGCGAAACTGAAGGGCGAAGATTGGTGGGTCTGGGGGGCCAGGAGATGAGTCAGGAACGCCAAGGGCCTCCTTCCACAGAAGAGACTTCTAATTGGAAAGTCGAATGACTTCAGACCGCAATGAAGTGCCTAAGTTTAAAAGTGAAAATCCTTAAAAAAATTGAATAAAAGGGGGTGATTTTCCAAAGTGCCCCAAAGCCGCCAAAACTTACCGGCAATGGAGCGGCAACTCATCCAGGGAGGACTACCTTGAATCCTCACAAAAGAAAATCATCAAAAAACAGGTCAAAAGACGGGGCTTACAAATACTTTGAAAGGGGTACTCCGCCGGTCTCCGGACCACGCCCTGAAAGGCCCACCGCAAGGACTGAACACAGTCCAGGGTCATCTCTAGGAAAAGGAAACCACCCCCGCCCTTGGGAAAAGATTCCCCTCCTAACTAGAAGGGGGCATGTTTGAAGCACTCAGCAAAGCCTGGAAAGGAAGGGAGCGAGCATAAAGTGGGAAAAAAGAAGGAAGACCCCGGCAAAACCCCCACCGGACGCAGAAAACCTGCTCAAAAAAAATCACCGGCAGGCCCGCGGTTGAAAAATTCCCATCCGAACGGAAAGGACACACCGGAAGTCAACCTGTAAGCCAGATTCTCCGCCTGGGGAACACGGTTGAAGGTCTCTCCTTCAAAACACGAAGGTCCTAACACGAGTAGCCCGGCTTTTTAAACGGTCCGGGGTTGGGCTCTGGACCCGTTGAGAAAGCCTCTTTCAGGAAAACCCGGGGCCCGGGCAAAGTTTCCACCTTTCAAAAGGTATGAAAGCCGGTGAAGCAGGGGTCCTCCCCTGATCCTAGAAAAAAAGAACCTTCACCAAGGGAGAAATAAAAGAATTACCCTAAAAGTATCCTATTCGGGGTCTTCTGGACCATCGGATTCTCCACAAGACATAAAAGGGCCCGTTCCATCCCCGAAGCAAAACCCGCGGTGCGGGGGCAGGAATCAAATCCCTCGAAAAGGAGACATTGAAGCGTCCCCACGCGGGCAAGGGTGCCGCCAATTGTGGCGGGGAGGAGAAAGGGGTTGCCCGTGCAAAAAAAAAGGTCCCCGACTGGCATGAAGGCGCCCACAGTAGCCTTGATGAAGTCACCGCAGATCGTCAACAAAAAGGGAAAATAGATCTTCTTTACAACTGGAGGACCGGCTATTCTCTATGAGGAACAATGCCTTAAGGGGGCGGGGACCGGGGCACAGGAGGCAACTCCCAAGTGGAGGAAAAAAAGGGGTTTGAAGGTGGGGACGGAGGTTCAAGGGGATCTCCTTCTTGATACTTAAAATGGAGCGGGCCTTAAACGGGGGGGGAGGCGTTTTATGGTAGGAAAGGGCGGGTTATCACGGAAGAAAAAAAGGGGGGGAGAAAAAAGAACCTGGAGTCTTTTCCTTCGGGACCATCGGGAAAAATTGTACCCGTCAACGTCGTCAATAATAAACCGTCGATAGTTCAAAATTTCTGTCACCGCGTTACAGAGGGGGAATCACCTGCGTGGGGTTAAAGAACGGCGACCACGTTCTATTTACAGAGAGGGCCGGAGTTGTTTGGTCACTCTCAACCGGAAAAAAGGAACTCACATTCTTGAGGGACAGGTTCTTCGGACTGGAGTTTGGGTGAAGACGGAACATCTGGTTGCCAAAAGAGGAAGGGGGTCTTTTGGCGCCGGTGGGTGGGGGGCTTTAATGGGTGAGGGAGTCATTACAAGTAGTACAGGGGTTATGTATCGCGTTTTGGTGGTACCGGGTTGAAGCTTTGGAAAGCTTTTCGGGAGAGGAGTCTGGGAAGGGGGCGAGGCCAAGGGGCTGTGGGGCTTATGGTTGGGTCTATTAAGTTGGGGTGTGAAGGCGGTCGCTTTAATGAGGGAAGGGCGTACAAAATCGGGGAAAGGGAAAACGGGGGCTTCAGGGTAACGGTCAAATTAACCTTGGGGATAATTTGAGGGAGGTGGACAGCACGTTCGGCTAAGGAAAGAACTGGGGTTGGAGATCAGTTTTTCAGAGGGGCCGTCTGGGAAGTTGGGGGGACAACCTTTAAAACCGTGCGGAATAAAAAATGGGGGGGGAAAGCGGTCACGCGGCAGTCGGGCAAAAGGGGGGCGGCAGGGCAAAAATCGTGCTACGCACCA
>Ga0179593_1533378_pt1 | contig 10243 bp, 14 predicted proteins | sample CZODoug2_1_08_16_FD_185931 | JGI IMG/M metagenome (GOLD analysis project Ga0179593, IMG submission 185931) | Vadose zone soil fungal communities from Angelo Coast Range Reserve, California, USA - CZODoug2_1_08_16fungal (PacBio error correction) | ecosystem: Environmental > Terrestrial > Soil >...
AAGAAGTCCCATTCAAAGTTACGCCTATTTCTTGAACCAGAGAGAGAGGTCGTAATTTCCACACCATTCTGTGACCGAAAGAAGAAATAAAGGAGAAACCTTTTCCGAGAAGAGAGGGAAAGCCTCTCTGTTGGCTGTGGAAGGGAGGCCTGGTTATCTTGTGGGGGGAGAGGGCCACCTGCTCGCGAGAAGGGGGTGAAGCCCTCTGGTTAGAAGGAGGGGGTCAAAGGTACTGCTCTTGTGCAGTGTGTTGCCACTGCTTCAAGAGAGCTGGCCGCTCGGTGAGAGGGGAGAGAGAAATCTTTAAGTAGAAATAGTGAGAGGGGGGAAGGGGGACCTTCTTATCCGTACATAACTTCTCCTGAAGAAAGAAAGGGTTGGGGAGGTTTTTTTTCCGTATCTGCATCTATAACCTTATATACCTAAGGGAGGAGAAAGAAAAAAAAAGGAAGTGCAGCATACATTTCTTCCAATCTTCATCCAACAAAGGAAAAAAAAAGAGGAGAAAGAGCAGCTAGCAGCACAGGAGGAAAAGTATCGGAGCACACACTGGTACAAAAAATGAGGCGTCACTCCTGCATTCATCTCGCAGAAAAGGAAGGAAGATGAATGCAGTAGTGGCGGCTATGTCATTCGCCACGGGGAGAGGAAAAGGGGGGGGCTTAGAGGGTTCTTCTTCTGCTGCTGGGAAAGGGAAAAAAAGGGGGAGAGAGGGGTTGTGCTTTACTGCTCTCTTGCTCGCTCTGATGAGGGAAAGGGAGAGGGGATGATGCCTGCTTCTCTTACTGAGCAGCCTACTAGGAGGGGTATCGCTTCAGCTCGGCACCCACCCTATATACCCCCCCCCCCAGGGAAAAAAGAAGGGGGAAAATTGGGGGGGACTAAAACAATATCATCCGCCACTATTAAGGGGGGGGGGGGAATTATTTGCTTCTATCACTCATGCCTAGCAAAAGGAGTTTGGAGCAGTTCACACCTGCACGAGCCGAAAAAAAAAAAAAAGAAAGGGAAAAAAAAAGATACAGATGTCTCCACTTCACTTGAAAAAAAAAAAAATGGGGGGAGCACCGGAAGGCGCACAAACCAGAGAAAAGAAAAAAGACCTCTGGCTCATGCCAACCGCGAGGCGTGGAGGAAAAAAAAGGGTCTCTTACCGGTGGAGCATGAGAGGGGAGGGGGAGAAAAAACAGACTGGTTTTTTCACTTACTTACGGGAAGGAAAGGAGGAGCCGAGGCGTAAACTTGAAGACGGATAAGGGGAAAAGAGTACTAATCTCGGCGCTTGAAAAAAGAAGAGAGGGGTGACGTCTAATTGAACTTCGACGCCAAAAAAGTTAGGAGGGAAAATAGGGGTTTTATTATCTTCTTGACGAAACAGCGAATAGGGGGGGGGAGGGGGGAGGAAAAGCGATAGACTTCTCGAAAAAAAGAAAGGGGGAGGGGTAGGCTCTTAACCTGTTTGAGGGAGGAGGGGAAGGGGGGAAGTAGCCGCCGTTCATCTTCGATGTCGAGGAAGGAGGTAGAAGAGGGGCCAATCGTCCCCTTCCACCACCATCGGAAAAGGCGGAAAGGGGGTAGGGGCCCTCGGGCCAGTAGGTTTGAACGGTTAGAAAAGAAAAAGAAGAGGTCGACATAATTCCACTTCCTCAATCTTTCTGCCGCCCCCGAGATCACATTCAAGGAAAGGGGAGGAGGAGGGGGGAGAGGACTCCTCCACAGCCAAACGAGTTCATGCGGTGCAGGGAGGAAGGGAAGAAAAGACAGGGCAAGAAACAACAGAGAATTTGCTCTTCTTTTGCTGATCGATACGGGGGAAAAAACAAGAGAGTCGAAAAAGTAAGGTCTGTTCGCCGCAGCCAAGGGGAAAAAAAAGAGGGCGGGAGCATCTCTCACATACTCTCTTATCCAGCTGATTAGAAGAAACACAAAAAAGCATTCATTAATCTATCCCATGTTGCAGTACTGACCAGAGGGTTGGGGGGGGGAAGGGGGGGAAGCCCAGAACTGCTACCATCGGGGACAAAACGGCAGAGAGGAGATAGGGAAAATGAGTTGCTCTTGTTCTTTTCCCTCTTTACTGGTGGTGCGGTAGGGGGGGAAGAGAGGGAAAGAAAGGGCTCCTTTATTGGTTCGGAGAGAAGAATGAGATGGAAGGAGCTCTCCTCCATCCACCGCAGAAAAGAAAAGTAGAAGAGAGTATCAAGACTCATCGCGCTAATATCAGGGGGAAGAGGGAAAAGGAAAGAACTGAGTCACTCTTCACCTCTTCAACCAAATTGATCCGCCGAATAGAAAGAAGGGGGAGAAAGGGAGAAATATAAGAACTTGAAGCGGCCAGATACGAGAAGAAAAAAGAAGAGGGAAAGCAACTCTACTCAACAACACCACCTTATTATTATTAAATATCTATATTCTGTCCATAGCGGCGGTAAAGGAAGGGAGTGGACTCTCTAGGAACCATCGGGGGGGCTAGTGCCGTCAAACAAAAGACTCCTAACTTTTGCACTGGTAGGAGAAAATAGGGGCAGGGGGGAGGTCAAAGGTTCCTTGACTTATCCCGCGAGCAAAAATAGACCCAATGATCTTCGGCTCTCTTCATCCCTCCTGCTCATGAGCTTGGCGAGCGGGGGAAAAGGAGGAGGTGGAGTGCGAAAGCGTCCATCGCAGTAGGAGGGAGGGAGGAAGGGGAGATGCCAGGGCTTCTACCTCTTACTTTCTAGCGCCAGCAGAAAAAGGGGGGAAGGAAAGAAAGAAAGCCAGAAAAAGATTGGAACTTATTCATCTGTACAAGGGGGGAGTCGGCTCTGTTTTTTCCCCCCCGCATGGGAAGAACGGGAGAGAGGAAGGAAAGAACCCGGTCAAAAGCTCCAACCACGCGGGAAAGGAAAAAAAAGGGGACCTGGAATGCCGTCTTCTTCTCCTCAGCAGGGTGAAAGGAGCAAATCGTGGAGGAGGAGAGGAGGAAAGACATTACTGCTATCCTCTCTATGCGCTGAAAAAAGAAAAAAGAAGCAATCCGATCAAAAACTGAAAGTGTGTTTTCTTGCCTGCGTTTATCAGAAGAAGAGGGAGTTTTGGCTGTGGAGGATTATCTACACCTACCTCCGAATACGCCATGGTGGAAGAGGGAAGGAGCCAATACTGAAGGTATATAATAGGTGGCGGGCACGAACGCGTTTAGGAAAAAGGGGAGGAGGGGAGAAAAAAGGGTGAGCAAATTGTCAACTGTATTAACCTTCTCAAACCTACTTGCCCGAGAAAAAAAGAGAAATAAAGAAGAGAAGTCAGCGGGGGGGTGGTGGGTAGGGGGGGGGGGGAGGGGGACACTCCCGATGAATCCCTAAATGCCACCCGAACGAACAACCGAAAGGTTCATAGCCGAAAAAAGAAGGGAAAAGAGGTTTCCGAGAAGTTCTTCTCTCTTGACGAAAGAAAAAAGAGGGGAAAAGGAGAAAGAAAGAAACACAGATTATCGACCGAAGAACTTTTTTGGCTTCTAATTCAATTCTTGGAAAAAAAGGGGAGGAGCGCGAGCGGGGAAGAAAAGGAGTCTTCAGTTTAAAAGCAGAGGGGAGGGAAAAAGGGGGACATTAGCATTAGGGAGAAAAAACAGTCTGTGGCGAACAGCACGACTCTATATTTCGTCGGCAGCCAGGAGAAAAAGGGGGGGAAGGAAAGGGCTAGAAAAAATTCAGTTTGGCATGCTCAGAGGGAGGGGAGAGGTGTGCGCTTCCTGTTCTCTTCCACAGGAGGAGGAGAGAAAAGGGAAGTTGAGGATCTGCGAGAAGGGGGGAGGGGGGAAGGTGTCCAGCGTTAGCGGCTCTTTTCTTGGGGAGAAAGGAGAGGAAAGAGGAAGATCGCGGCGCTTTAAAACAAAGGCTGCATGAGAGGAAAGAAATCAGTTAAGGTAGAATAATTTATCGGGTGGAGAGGGGAAGAAGGAGAAGTACAGAACTGCTAGGAACTTCCCGTCTATACCCCTTTTTGTTGGGGGGGGGGAAGAAAGAAGGGCGAAAGGGAAGGAGCTGCAGAGAAAGAAAGAAGGAAGCGAAGCCGGCATTTCTCAGACAGGAAGAAAAAACCCAATCTCTAAGGCTGCGAGAAGGGGGAGGAAAAACTTTCACCTACCTCATCATCATCCTACACATTATCTATCCCACTTTTACTACAAAAAGAAGGAGAGGGGCGCACTACTTCAGAAGTAGATCTAAAAAAAAAAGGGGGGGAAGTAGTGCTCTACTTCATTCTCCACTTCTTTCTGACAGGGGAGGGGGGGGGGAAAGGTGCTCGCGCCGGGGTAGGAGGAAGGGGGCACGCTGGCTTTCTCGCTGCTGTACGAAGGAGCGCCGGCTAAAAGGAAGGGAGGCGAGGGGGGGGCTGGCTCACTGCCGGTTTCGCGGAAGAAGAGAAGTAGGTAGATAAGAATCGGGGGGAAGAATCGTTCACCCACCCTATATACCCCCACCCCCCAGGGGGGAAAGGGGAAAGGAGGGGAGGAGGTATGGATAAAATTGACAAAAACCAAGAGAAAAGGAAGGAGGGGAGGGGTACTTATTTCTTCTATCACTCATCAGAAGAGGGAAAAAAAATCGGTCTACTAACTTGGTTCAGGGAAGAGGGAAAAGAAAGGGCCACGTTTCATCCCGCCACTACGTCTACATATTTCTCAAAGGGAAAAGGAAAAAAAAGGGAAAAAGGTTGCCGTATCACAAAAGGTTCATAACACGATCAAAAAAGGGAAGAAGGGAAAAGAACAACCTCGAGGCTGTTGCTAGCCATCTCCCTTCTCCTATATTCGCGGGGGAAAGGAAAAAGAAAAGAAAGTGCAGGTTCGCCACAGAAGTGTTGGGAAAATGGAAGGAGGATCGCCTCTCTGGTTCACTCCTCTGCCGTAAAAAGGGAAAAAAAGAGGGAAGAGCCCCCCGCTTTTGAAGTGACGTAGAGGGGGGAAGAAAGAGGAGTGTTGAACCTAATTGACTTCTACTCCAACATTTCTATGAGGAGAAAGAAGGGGGGGGGGAGGGGGGACGAACAGCGAAAAAAGCTGGGGGGGTGGAGTTTAGGAAAAAGAGAGAAAAAAAAATCGTGAAGTCTTGTTCCGTCTCTTAACCTGTTTCGTCGTTTGGGCCGGGAGAGGGGGAAAAAAGGGAAGCATATTCGGAAGCGGGAGGGGAGAAAAAAAAGAAAAAAAAAACAAAATTTCCACCACCATCGCTGTAAGTCTCGATTGCTCGCGCTGAGGAAAAGAGGGGAAGAAAAGGAGAAAGGTTAATACAATCAGGTGAGGGAGGAAGAAAAGCAGGGGAAAGGGGGAAGGGAAGGGGAGGGTACGGCCGCCCGATATCCCATTCATGGATGGCTCATCATCAAAAAAAAAAGAAAAAGGTGTTCCGAATACCCTACACAGCCAGGGGAGGAGGTCAGGAAGGGGGAGAAAGAAAAAAAGGGGCAAGAAACAACAAGAGATTTGATCTTATTGTGCTGATCGAGATGGGGGGGGGGAAAAGGAAAGGAGAGGGGATCGCCAGTAGGGGACAGGAAAAAAAAAAGGACCCGACCCCGATTGCGGCCTCATCTCTCACATACGAGGGGAGGGGGACCGCCGGCATCCAGGGAAGGGAAAGGGGAGAAAAAGAGATCCCTTCAGGTGTGCGTCGCGTGTATACGCCGCCGGCGAGAAAGAGAAAAGAGGGAAAAAAAAGAAAAGGCAACTTACATTTTGAAGGATGCGAAAGGCGGGGAGAAAAGGAAAAAAGGGGGGGGGGGGGCGGTCTGCTTGCGCTATTCCAGTCGAGGGGGAAAAAGGAAAAGAGGACACTGGGAGTTGGTAAGGAGGAGAAAAAAAAGAAAAAGAAAGGACGCGCTCTCCCCATCACCTCCATCAGCCAGAGAAAAGAAAAAAAGAGAAGGGAGAAGGGGGGACATTAGGTCTCATCTCTCCTATCAAAGGGGAAGCAAGCAAGAGAAAAAGGGAGAAAAAAAATTTGCTCTCTCCTACTACAGTGCCACGTTCGTCGGGAAGGGGAGAAAGAAAAAAGGAAGGGAGGAGGCCAGATACTAATCCGACTCACAGTTTGGAAGAGAAAGGAAGGGGGGGGAAAGAAAGGGAAAGATATATATGCTTTCCATCATCTTCGATTACTCCTAAGCACACGAGGGGAGGGAAAGGGGAAAAAGAAAAAAAAAAGGGAAGAGTGCCTTCAACGATGAAAGGGGGGGGACAGGAAGAAAGGAGGGGGGTGTCCTCTGTGAATCTTTGCTCTCAGTTCCTTGACTTTAATCAAGAGAGAAAAGGAGAAAAGGAGAAAAGAGGAAATTCTCTTCTGCGTAAAAGAAAGAGAAAGGAGGGGGGAATGTCGAATTTCTTCTTCTTTGAATGTCGGGAGGAAGAGGAAAAAAAAAAGGGAAGAACTGCGGTGCCGCGAATAAAGAAAGGGAGAATGAGGGGGGGGAGGAGACAGCATACTACAACCACCTTCCCTATGAAAAAGAAAAAGGGAAGGGGGAAGAAGTAAATTAATGCCAATTCCTTATTTCTTTCCTTCTCTTTTGTGTAAAAAAAAAGGAGGAAGGGGAGGGAGAGAACACCTCTAAACACCCTGGAGAAAAAAAAGGAGGGGGCGGAGAAGGAAAAATGGGCTAAGATTCCTTTAATCGTGCGGCTGCTAGAAAAGGGGGGAAAGAGGTGAAATGCCGCAAAGGGGGGGAGGGTAGAAAAAAGGGGGAGGAGAAAAAACCTCCCTTAGTTCGAGACCGCGAGGGAAAAAAGGGAAAAAAGGGAGGAAACTATCTATCAGCCGGAAAAGGATAGGGGAGGGAGAAAATTCATCAATCGATCTAATCCTACATTAAACGAAGAACTCGTTTTGGGGGGGAGGGGGAAAAAAAGGAAAAGAAAAGGGAACCGTTTAGTTTTGATATGGGAAAGAAAGGGTCGGGGGCGCCTAACGCTTTCGTACGTGAAGGGGAAAGGGGAAGGGGGGAAAGAGGGGAACTTGATTAACCGTCTCAAAACTCAAAAGGAAAAAAGAAAAAAGGAGAAAGGAATCAATCTATCCTTTCCTCTATGGTGGTGGGAAAGGGGAAGAAAAGGAAGGGAAATCTCACCCGAAAAGAAGAAAAAAAAGAAAAAAGAACCCAACGCTCAACAGGTTCATAGCCGACCCAGACTTCACTGGGGGAAAAAAAAAAAAAAAGGGGGAAAGGAGAGTTTCTCGCGTTAAGAAAGAAAGGAGGGGAAAAAGGGAAAGGGGGAAAAGATCGTCGATCGAAGAACTTTTGTTTTTTGGCGTCGAAAAGAAGGGGAAAAAAAAGAAAAAAAAAAGAAGAAGAGATCTTAAAGCTGTTCCACCGGGAAAAGGAGGGAGGAAGAGGTCGTGACCCCGATAGGCGCATGTACTCATGAGGGGGGGAAAAGAAAACAGTCTGTTGCGAACGGGAGGAGGAGCATTTTTCGCCACCAAGAAAAAGGGGGGAAAGGGGGGAGACCTACTCCTTCGAGGGAGAAAGGGGAGGGGGGCGTTATTCCTTTTGATCGTGTGTTGCGAGAAGAGGAAACTCGCTCTCTTTCAATCGGAGGAAAGGGAAAGAGGAGAAGGGTCCCTCTGTTATCTGCTCTTTGGGCAGGTGTTTGGCAAGGAAAAAAGAAAAGGAGGGGGAAAGCCGATCGCGAATAGAAAAAAAAAAAAGAAACGAGGAGAGAAAAAAAAAGGGGGTCTACCTTCTTATCCTTACAGAACTGCTCATGCGAAGAAGAAGGGGGGGGAGGGGGGGGTTGCCGAGCTGCATAGATAAAGGAAGAGAAGGAAAAAAAAGGAGGGGGAGCATACATTCTCCAATCGCAGCCCCCAAGCGCGAGCAAAGGAGAAGAGCATTACATCATCGATCAAGGGGAAAGAAAAAGAAGGAGGAGCACACTTTACATACACACGCAATCATGCAGAAGGAAAAGGGGAAGAAGGGGGAAAGGAAAAATATCAACAAAGGGGAAGGAGTTCTCTAACCTTTTTGAGGAAAAAAAAGAAGGGGGGAAGTGTGCTCGCTCCTTGGGAGGAGGAGGGGGGGAAAGCTTGCTGTCTCGCTGCTGTACAAAGTGCTCTCCTTCTCTTCGCTGGGGGGAGGAGGAGGAGAAAGGGGCTTCGCTTACGCTTATCATTCCTACTACGGGGGGGGAGAGGGAGGAGACGTCACCAACAGAGAAAAAAAAAAAAAAAGGGGGGATATACCCTTTACGTATTCGCATGAGCAGTGAGGGGAAGAGGGGAAAAAAAAAACACCTCTCACTATTATAAGGAGGGAAGGGAGAGGGGGGAGGGGAGCATCTCCTCTATCGTGGCTCTACGAACTTGGCTTGAGAGGAAAGAAAAGAAGGGAAAGGACAGCCCGCGACCTACTTAATACAGAAAAGAGAAAGGGGGGAAGAACCGAATCTCACACCCTATCACCATGGCCTACCGACACGACTCGGGAAATGGGGAGGAAGAGAAACAGGCTCCTATATTCTCTGACCCGGGGGAGGGAAGAAGGGGAAGAGAAAAAAAAGGGGGGGGTTTCACTTACTTACTAATTAGTACATGCGAAGAGAAAGAAAAGGAAGAGAAAAAGTGAAGACTTCAATCTTATACCCGGAAGAGGGAAGAAGGAGAGGAGGGGGCCGCATTTTCCTTCAAATCGTGTTGACCGAAGTGACTTCGACAAAAGGGGAGGGAGGGGGGAGGAAGAGGAAAGATGGTTTTTATTAGGGTCTGGAAAAAGAAGAGGGGGAAGAGGAAGGGAAGGAGAAAAAACTTCCTCTTAAACTCCCTTAGCCATGATCGTGAAGGAAGGGGGGAGGGGGGGGGGGGGGGGGGAAATGGCCTTTGTGATTGGCTGAGAGTCAGGGAAGAAAGAGGAGGTAGGACGTGCCAATGTCCCCTTTCCCACCATCGCGGAAAAAAAAAAAGGAAAGGGGAAGAGGGGAGGGGGAATAGGTGTTCCTCGTTCAATGGTGAGGGGGAGAGGGAAAGGGGGGGGCGACATAATTCACTTCCTAAAGCTTTCTGCCGCCCCTAGATCCCATTCAGGGATGGCGAGGAAAAAAGGGGGGGAGGGGAGGGGCGTTGTTCGATACTCCTCCAAATCCAAAAAAAAAAAGGGGAGGGAAGGGGGGAAAAATGAGGAAAAGAGGGGAAAAAAACACAAGAGTAATTTGATCGTATTGCTGATCGATAAGGGAAAAAAAGGGGAAGAGCAGTCGCTTTCTCGCCAGAAGGGGAGAAAAAGGAAGAGATAACCTAACCCACTATTGCGGCATCATCTCTCAAGAAAGGAAAGAGAAGACTGGCATTCAGTAAAAAGAAGGGGAAAGAAAGTTGTTTCGTCATTCTTCAGGGTGCGTAGAGGGAGAGAAAGAGAAAAGCGTTGAACCACCCTATAAGAACGAAGAGGAAAAGGAAAGGAAGAGGGGGGGAGGGGGGAATAGGGACTTTTGTTTTCGTTCTGCTGGCGCTCCAGGTAGAGGGAAAAGAGAGAAAAGGTGTAGGTTTTCGGGGAGAAAAAAGAAGAAAGAAGAGAAGAAGAAAAGCATCATCCATCGCCCTGTCATAACCATCGCTCGCAGCTCGAGAAAAGGGGGAAAAAGAAGGAGGGGAAGGGGGATCACTCTATATATGACTTTATGGGAAGAAAAAAAAAGGGAAAGGAAAGAAGTCCACCGTTCTGTGTCCTGTTTCACTCGTTGACGGCACAGAAAAAGGAAGAAGGAAAAGAGTGTTCTTCTTCTTACTCGGACTCTAGGAGAGAGGAAGAGGGAAAAGAAAAAGAGGAGTACTCCTCTCAACCCTCGTTCTTCGGCTTCGATCTGGAAGAGGAAAGAGGAAAGGAGGAGAAAAAAAGGACCGGGGGGAAAAAAAAGGGGGGGGGGAAAAAGAGGGGGGGAAAGCTTTCTCGCAGTTCCTTGATTGATCCCTCGCTCTCTCAGGGAGAGGGGAAGGGAGGAGGCTCGAAAAGAGAGAAAAGGGAGGGGAGAGGGGGAGGCATTTCTATTTCTTCTGTCTGGGGGGGGAAAAAAAAAAAAAAAAAAAAAAGAAGGAGAGTATTTCTTACCTTCTCCTCTCCATAACCCTCCATTGGAGATAAGGGAAGAAGAGAAGAGGAGAAGAACCGACAACCACCCTTCAAGATGAAAAAAGGAGGGGGAGGGAAAAGGGAAACTCCTTCTTTCGTTCGGCTCCTGTGGGAAAAGAGGGAAAAGATAGGAGGGCGT
>Ga0179593_1592892_pt1 | contig 10243 bp, 5 predicted proteins | sample CZODoug2_1_08_16_FD_185931 | JGI IMG/M metagenome (GOLD analysis project Ga0179593, IMG submission 185931) | Vadose zone soil fungal communities from Angelo Coast Range Reserve, California, USA - CZODoug2_1_08_16fungal (PacBio error correction) | ecosystem: Environmental > Terrestrial > Soil >...
GGGGCAAAAACAAAAAAAACTTCAGCCTCTAACTGCCGCTAGAAAAGGCGAGCTCTGGGGGTGAACCATGACGGATCGAAAAACCCGGCGAAGATGAGCATAACATGCCGACAGGAAAAACTCACTGGGTTAGATGGACCGGTCGGCTGGACTGGGGCAAAAGAGATGTTCACAAAGGCAGGCGGGAGGAAATTAAGAGCATGGTAAGAAGTTGACGCTAACGCTACACGGGACAGGGAGGATTAAAGAGACAGAGTGCGGGACCTTACGGGCTTGAAGGTTTAAATCTTGGTGACAAACTGACAGGGGCCGGGCAAACCGAAGGATGTCGTCGTGTGTAACCACCTGAGGTGAGTCGGATTGGGTGTTCGAGTTTGTCACCGCACCCTAACAAAACAGCGATAGGAGAGGTGACGTCTGCAGGAAAGGGGGGATTATGAAAAAAAGCTTAATTAGAAAGAGGAAAGGCACCTGACAACGCCACAGGTCCTTCCAAAAATGTTTGGAGGAGTAGACAGGGCAAAACGCGACTGCCATGAGCAAGAAAAAAATCTGGTGAGGGGCGGGGCCTTAGAGGATCGTTGGAAGCCGCCTAAAACAGGGGGAGGGCGCGTCCGACGAGGAGCCGCTGCGAAGAAAAGGGTGACTGTAGCAACAACCCGAAGAGTATTTGAGATGACCCTCGCTGGCGGGGGAAAGACATCGTGCCTTTGGGGGGGGTGTTTGTTGGGACCCGTCCGAAGGGAAAATCAATAACGACGAAACAGATAGAAACGCCTCTCTCGGCGGGAGCCGGCTGGGTACCTCCTTTTGCGAGGGTTCGGCAAGGGTCTCAATCTGAATAGAGCTGACCGGACAGGGGCAGAATTAAGAAGCCATCCGTACAACGGGCATTTGCTCATCGGAAGTGAAAAGAAAAAAAAGTAGGGGTGGGGGGGACGTCTGAGAGGATCGCACACGAGTAAAACCATCGAACCTGAGGTTCCTAGGGAGCAAACTACATTATTCATAGGGGGCAGTAAAAGCCTCTAACAGAACACCGCCATCGGGCCTAGACCCAAGACCTGAGGTCGCGGTATTTTGGAAGGGAGGAATTCCAATTCGAAGAGTATGCCAGGATCAACTGCGCGGGGACAGAATCGACACCGCATATTGGGGAGACGATTTTCTGGGGCCGCCCTGACAGAAGGAATCACCCAAGAGGGGAAACTTTAATAAAACCATAAGGTGAGGACAAGAGGGTGTTGAGATTTACTATCTTGAGGGAGAGAAGAAAAAAATAAGCCCAGATGTCGGCCCGAGACTGGGCGCTTAGGGGGGATAGCAATGCCTCGATTGTTGCTCTAGAAGGACAAGCCGCCGAGGATCAGAGAGTTCCTGTGAAAAAATGTCCATAGTGTGGTTCGCTCGGGGAAAAAAAAGGCACTGGAAAAAAAAAAATTCCGCAGACCGGGCATCCCAAGGAGGCTTTGAAAGTGGATGGGAAATTACAGCTCAAAGAAAGAGGCTGGTTTTCCAAAAGATAGGCCCGAGGACTGACGTAGAGAACGATCCCCGACGGGGTTTAAAAGGGGTGCTAGGCGCAATTGCTGGCACACCCGGACGCGCCCAAGCGACCAATAATTCGGATCCGCCAGAAATTCACTACCTCCACCAAGCAGGTACGCGGAGGCCCACGCGGGCTGTGTTGAGATTTGGTACGGGGGGGGTATTTCAAAAAAGGACCGCGTACGGCAGGCGAGAAGATGGAGAAAGACGAGCACCGAGAAACTCTAAGAGTGTGCATGAAGGAAAAAAAATAGAGATCAAAAAAGGAGGTAGTAGGAAAAGGATCAGCCCTCGGAACGAGGTCGCGTGGACAGTGGACCGACGATTCTCCATCTTGAAGACACTATGCTGAGCAGAGGGTGGGCACTGCACTCACGAAATTAAAACACAGCTGTCAAAAGAACCGCGGGAGGAAACTGGGAGGCGCTGATGTCTCGGCGAGGTCCGACTTCTAAACTATGGTGGCGAGAGAAGGGGTGGAAGAAGGAAAAGGAACCCACACAACCCCGTCATTCATCTCGTTAGACCAGTCCTCGGCAATATGAAACAGGAGTGAAAACAACTCTGAAAATCGCGTCTGGAACCGGTGCTCAATGCCCAACGGCAGGGGGAGCGGCGGTCGGTCTGGGAGTTCGCATACCATTTAAAAGGTCTATCCCCGAAAAACAGAAAGGGCCAGGGACGGAAAGAGATTATCGCGCATGTAGGGAGCGGCAGGATCCACTAAAAGACACCAAGACGCAAGGTACAGGGGGAATATTCGGCGCCGCACGATATTCAAAGAACACCCAGTACAAGCACCGTTTCAGGGCTATTCACCAGGAAAGTAGTGCGCAAAGTGATGGCCTATTGGACAGCAGGAAAATAATCACCACTCGTAAAAATATGCGGTAGGGGGAGAAAATTAAAGGGCTAACGCCGGGGGGTCATTTTAAAAAAGAGGAAAGGCAGTGAATGCAAATACCAGCGAAGGGTTCTGGGGCTCGGGGCAAGTGGCCAGGGAGGGATGGAAGAGCAGGTCGCGTTCAGAATTCCTCAAGGCTTCAAAGGGGGACGAAGAGGGTAGTTGGGGTCCAGTGTCTAGTGGGACGGCAGGCCACACTCCCGAGACGTTCTCGAGGACTTTACGAAAGAGGGGACGCTTCCTTTGAAAGGGGAATTTAGAAATGGCGGGGGGGGCTGCTGTTTTAGGCCTTCTAATCAGAGGACAGCTTCGACAGGGCCCCAGAAGACGAAAAATTCCCCCTTGAAACGCTCCAGCTGCGGGGAAAAGAGGAGGCGCTTTGAGCAACGGCTTCTTCGGAGGGGGGCCGCGCTGGCGACGGGAAATCAAAGAAGACTCTTTCTTGGAAACGTAGAAAATTGGGGGAAAAAATAAAAAATCACTGGTGGGAATGGGCTGTCCATTCACCAAGCCTCATCCAAATGGGGACGGGCTGGAATCAGGAATGCTGTTCGAGGAGGCAAGGACCCGGAGTCCGTCTACAAAAACAGAAGTCTTCTCTAAAATACTGCAACGGCTGCCTTTCTAGCAAAAAAAAAAGTTACTATTCAGGGGGGGAAGGGGGGTCAGGTGGGGGAAAAAGGGAGATGGGCGTCAGAGTATCAGCTCGATTACTAAAAAGACGCCGAAAACGGTCTGTTTTGGGGGGTCGGGGCTATTCTTGACGAAGCCTGGAAGGAAAAACGATACATCAGAAAGCCCTCCCCCGCTTCAAGAGGGGGGGAAACAACGTAGGAAAAACAAGCATAATCAATGACAAAAACTAAAAAGGCGAGCTCAAAAAAGGAAAAAAAGTATCGTGGATGAGCACTTGTATCCATGTAGGCCGGGCAGCTGAAAGCACGTTTATGTGACCATAGGGTCAGACCAGCATGATCGACCTGCCGACTAATCGGCCAAAAAGGGGTGTTCTACGTTCAGTCGGCGCCTGCATCATCAGCGCTGAGCGGTTTTGTGAAGAAGTCATGTCTTCTCCCCCAGACGACCCGAGGAAAGAGCTTGGAAAAAAACCAAGAAAAGGAAATGCCGGAGTTAGTGCAAGAAACTCTCAAACACACAAAGAGGAAGAGATATGCTGTTGGAAAATAAAGGCGTCCGTGGCTGGGGGAAATGGGCACGCGAGGGGGGAGGAGCATCTGGGGCGACTCCATGACGGAAAAAAACCTTCTACGGGGATAAACCCGCATACGCAGGAACAAAATCACTGGTTTGCCGAGGTAGGGGCTCTTTCGTTCCGGGAGATCACCGGCGATGTAAGAACGTGCTCGCGGCTGCCGGAAAGATACTACATGGAAGGAGTCGCTCCACGCTGGACAGTTCAGAAGAGCCCGAGTTGGGGGGGAAAAGGTAAGGGGTACGAGGCTTGATGGGGGACTAATTGGGCGTCATTGACAGCGGGAAGACCGTTCTTATGGCGTTTGTCAGAAAACCTGACGGGCGGATGGTCGTTCGGAAAATTTCACAGGCACGCTTAGGCCGAACAAAACAATTCGTGTGAAACGTCGTAAAACAGTTGGCGGAGATTATGAGCCTATCAAGCAACACCACCGGTACAACGGGGGAGAAAAAATCAAATTATGATTCAAGGGAAGGTCAGCCTAGACCTGAACAGACCGTAACGTCTTGAGGGGGTGTGAACGCCTTGACAGAGACGCAAAGAGCAGCTGGATTTCCCATCAAAAAACTTCTTCACTGGAAAATACGTGGTGACTGGGGGGGAACCAGAAACCTCAAAAACCAAAAATGTGCCTGAGGAAAACATCAGCGGAGGGAAAACATCGTAAGGGGGGTGCTTTCAACTGGCATTCTCGGCCATCGAGGGAACTATATCGAATACGCCTACTCTTGGACGCCGCTGTAGGGAAAAAATGGTCTTTAGAGCTGGGGGGGTGTAGACGCACTATCAGAAGACCGGCCAAAAGGGGTAAGGGGGGAAAAGAATGTTCTCCGAATTAACGAAGGGGCTTTGCTCGAGAAACAGCGGAACCATTAAGGCGGGCGGCGGGAACAGGTTCTAACCAATCCCGCAAGCACATCGAGGAACACATCAAGCTCGTCGTTCTAGTGAAGAGCAAACCGACTTGGTCAGGGGGGCAAAGAGAACAAGGGAAGAACCAATAAGAAAGTAAGGCTGCCGGAACAGCAGAAAAGAATACCTTCTTATGACTCGGTGTCATAGTGAACAGATGCACGATCTGGCAAAGGCAAATGATAAACTTGCCGCGTGGACAGAATCGCCAACCTGCGGAGAACTATGGGAGGGACTTCAGAAGGAAGAGGGATGTCAACAATATGGATTATCTTTAATCCCGCCCTTTCAGTGGGAGAAAAAGGGGGTGAGGATGGAATATCTTGCCAGAAAAAAAGGACTGACGGTCCGAGGGGGCGCGGGTCTTCCTCAAGGACCATGGAGCTCGCTCCCCTCGACAAGCCCCGGGGAACTACTGGCAGGGGAAAGAAGACCAGGGGTAAAAAAAATGCAACGTGGGGGGGTATACTACCATGTCGATCACTGTATAGAAATCGGAAGACAACCTGGAATCCATCCAAGAACGAAGTAGGGAGTCTGGAAAAAAAGGGCCGATTATAACTCTTGTTTTATCACATGCTTAAGAAAGGGGGAACTACTAACGTGAAAAAAGACCCGGAATAGTTTTTACACAGGGGGTGCTTTCATGGCACGTGGGGAAAAACAACTGATGGGAGGAAAACAAAAATAAACCGGAGGAATACGGGCCAAAAATGCCTCCAAAACAGGAACCGGTTAGAAACACGCGGGCTAGGGGTTGACGAATTGGGGGCCTTTTGTGAGTGTCAAAACCGCCCCCGCATACTTTAAGAGAGGGGAAAAAAAGCGTCCCAAAAACCGAAACTATCTGAACAGAGGCTCTCTCAAACAAAAACAACGGAGGAGGGAAAATCTATATCCTAGGACACCAATTAGGGGAAAAAACGGTCAGGGATGGGTGGACGAAGATGTGCACATCTCCTTAGAAAAATATGCGTGCGCGTTTGGCTGGCACGAACCATTCCCTTAAGCTGTCAACAACCAAGAAAGATTGGAGAGCCGGGGCCTGCGTGTTGGCGGATGTGAGGGCGATATCGAGGCGTACTTGGGGGAGGGGGGGGGCGCTCCGGGACAGCATGGAACAGTCCCGAAACCTGGGCCACAGTATGCGAAGTACGCGACGTCCAGCATCGAGAATAGAAAAGCGAGGAAAAACTGAGGCCACAAGCGTGGGGGAGACCGTTGCAGACAAAACACCAGCCTTCGTTCATGGGGAAGGCGGCGGTCCAGGAAGAGGATTTCGGCCTGACAGAGACTGGTGAAGAAGAGTTCGACCAACAAAGGGAGAAGGCCAGGAACGTAAATCTATAGTTAGCGGGTCCAGCATCGGCACTCGCGGACCCAAAAAATAAGCGCCCATGGGCGGGGTTATTAGAGGGTTTCTCCTCAAAATATTCAAACGAACACCATTAGGGGAAAAATGCCGGGGTAACGAGCTAAGTTGACAGGGGACTGCCGATTTCTGTCAGCGGAAGTATCGAACGACGTCTCCTGCGGGAGGGGGCGTTTCCTGTCATAACAGCAGTAAAAAGGGAGGCAGATCTGCAGGGTCATGCAGCAAGGAGACCCAGCGAATGATGAGGTCTCAATTGCGGAGGAGGGTAGGGGTTCGAAGGACGCTTCGACTGCAAAGTAAAACAAAGGTCTTCACATCAAGGCGACTTAGAGGATGGATTTGAGCACTGGGCCAAAGGAAATGTAGAGGACCGCCAAGACGGGTTGAGCGTGGTAACGGTGAGGGAGCAAATGCCACTACAGGTAACGGCATGAGTCGTCAGCCAAATTCGGGCCCGGTCGATTCTGTAAAAAGAAAGGCTTATGCAACCCTCCCCGAAATGCCGAGGTGAAGGAGAAAAGAGGACTCTAGTACGCTTGATCTCGGTCAGATAGCTGATGGGGGGTCCGCGCAGAGGGTTTCGCAGCACAAAGAGAGGGATGGAGCCCGCAAGGTCATCAGTCAAGGTGGCTTGGGTTAAAAACAGAAGCGCGAGAAGGGAAAGCAAATCCTCAATGTCTGGGAATTAGATCCTCGTCAAAGGGCGACAAGCAGCACCAGAGGGAGGAGGGACTCAAGGAGTTCGCGGCTGCACGGAAAAAAATCTCCAAAAGGTGAGAATGGAATTTTCAGTTTTTTTCGTGTCGAAAAAGGAAAGGGATGACACTTCCACGATGACAAAGGCAAAGACGACTAAAGTTTTTGGGGGGGGCCTAGTGCGGGGGGGAAAAGAAAATAAACAGACCCGTCCGGTGGTTTTGAAAGACATCATAAAAGGCCCAAAGCGAAAAAACGAGCCCACACATACTTAAAAGCATCAATCTCAGAAAAATTCTCCAGAGGCTTCTCAACGGTGGTAAGAGTAGAGGAACTTGAAAAAAGGAACATGTATCCGAAAACGATCACGTGGGGGAACATCGCCTTTGGAGGGAAAGCCTGCACGACCTCAAGGGGAGAAAATCTGGAAAGGGGGTTTCTACGAGAACTGTCGATGCCCGGGGAGAAAAAGGTCGCACGTTTTTGGGAAAAATCCGTCCAGGTCTGAACCCCAAGATGCTCCGCCTCAAAAAAGATAGTGCCGGAAAAAGCCCCGGAAGAGTGAGTGCAATCAAAGAAAAAACAGGGGCAGGAAAGAGGGGGGGCAAAAAATCAAGTGTCCGTGCGTGAGGCACGATATCAGCGGAGCATCTTTTGGGCGACGCCATGACGGAAGGAAAAAAAACACGACCAGCGTGGAAAGGCATGCCCACCGTTACAGAGAACACTATGGGGACGAGGTGCCGTGCCGGTCTTGAGGGAAGATCGGGGAAAATTGTTGAAAGACACTAGCGCTCAGTTAGCTGAAAGTCCTGCATGAGAAAGTAGGACCCTATCGGACGGGAGGATGAGCGCGTCAGTTGGGTACAAGTGGAAGCGGGGCTTGGGGTAGATTGAAGGGTGGCCTCTTAGAGAGCGCAGAGGTATAGAATCAGGGGAAAGAAACCCACCGGACTGAGGGGTGGACGTGCTTAACGGGGGCACTCCTGAGACAAAACAGGGGGGAGTTCTGTGAAAAGATCACGCTTTGGCGAATTGAGGAAGAAGATACCAAACACCAGGAAAAAAACACGGAAAATGGAGAAGGTGTATGGAAGGCAGGGCATCGGACCTTCCAGATCCTCGGGGGAGGGGGGGGGTCTTGGACGAGGATAGTTTTCGGAGAAGAAGAATCATGGGGGGGAAGGTTTCAAAGAAAAGACATAGCTGGCGGAGATCGTTGGAACTAGAAAACTAAAAAAAAAACCGGATGGTGCCTGAAAAAAGCTAGGGAGGGAAATGAAGAAGAGGACTGAGAAAGGTATCCTGAGGCTCGACCATAGAAGACAGTAAGGAAAGACAACTACTCGGTAAATGCAAGGAAGAATGGGGGAGGTGCGGCGGGTTTGGGGAAGAACGGTCAAAAGAAAGAAAAAGATCTGACAAAAAAAAGGCTATGGAAAAGCCGTAAACGCATTTGCTCAAAGGGAAAAAAAGGTCCCTGGTGTGAAAAAGGGAAACGAAAAAGAGGGAAACCCGCAATCGAACGGAGGACGGTTTTTCCTAAAAGAGGGGGAGGACTTTTGAGTGGGAGAATACAAAGCCGCGGGATGGCACGAAAGAATACCATAAGGGAGCATGAGGCATGCAGAAGAGAGGACCAAAAATGATCACTTCTGCGGGAGAAGAGAAAAAAGCAAAGAAAGATTGTTCTTTGAGAACCTGACCGAAATAACAATGACAAAGATTGAAGCTGGGAAAGGGTCCAAAAGGTGACCACTGGTTTACGGTTGGGAGTGCGCGCAAACAGGAATCAAAAGGGATAAAACTCGAAGGTGGGGGGGGGATCTTATCAACAAAAGTTCCAGAGGGGGATCTAAATCTCAAGCCGCCTAGAAACTGGATTGGGGGAATTACTTGGGTCCACTGAATATAAAAAGGTGGAAAAAGGAGTGAGAATAGAGGCAACCGAAAGACTCACAGGGGTTGGAGGCGGGGACGTGTGAAAAGAAGGAGGGGAATGTCAAAAACGGGGGGTAAAAAAAGCATGGACGGAAAGATACAGAGAAAGGGTACGAAAAAAGAGACCAGGGTGGGACCCGGGGGGTAGTCCGGGGGATGTACACCCTTACAGAGAAAAATAGCCCCAGAAAAGGAAAGAGAGCCAGAAAAGAAGAAAACATGAAATGAACAAAAAGACATAGGAAAAAGAAGAGACCAAAAATCGGTTGTTGACATGAGGGGTGTTAAGGGACCTTTTTGAGGAAAGCGCAAGGGCATGGGGAAAAAAGGAGGATTTTAGAACAGAGGGAGGAAACACGAAACGGAAGAGAAAGAAAGTTGGAAAAGATTAAAACCTCAAAAAAAAACACCTGGAAAAAGAGAAGAAGATCAAGAAAATTCTGAGGTGGCAGAAGTGGTCAAGAACGAGGGCTACACCGTCACGAGAGTAGGGATAGGGGAATGGCCTAAAACTTACCACTAAAAAAGAACCGACTTGGGATGGGAGAACACGTCCCTTTGTGGAGAGGGTAGGCAGATATCGTCCGAAAAGACTATGTTTTTGAAGAAAAAAGAAGGGGTAAAGAAATAAAAAAAGAAAGCACCAAAGAGAAACAAAAAGGTATAAAAGTTCGCGACTGGAATATCTGAAAACATAGGCAAAAAGCATGAAAATGGGAGGGACAACCCGGGGTCAGAAAAAAAAGAATTCTCGTTATGGGGAGGAGGGAAGGGCGATTTAGGGGATGACCCGAGACCTGTTCGTAACGAAAAAATAAGGGGACCATGAGCATGAGGGCAGGAGCTTCTTCTTGAGGCGAGTCCAGCACATAAAAAAGAGGGAAATCTCCCGGGGCTGGTAATACCGGAATTGGGGGAACTATCGAAACAGAAAAACACAGTAAGTGTAGCAAGGCACCGGATGGAAAGAGCAGGAAGATGGGCCGAGAATCAAAAAAGAGTAATACAGAATCGTCACCGAGAGTCGGTGTCGATTCCGGAGGAAGGTTATCAGCAGGGCAAGAAAAGAGCATGTAAAAATGGCGCAAGACAAAAAGCAGGGTCGGTAATTTAAACAGAGGACGGATTGTCTAAAGAATTAAAAAAAAGATCCCTCACGTCGGAAGAACAACGGATTGCAGGGAAGCCGTGTGCGAGGAGTAAAAAAAAACAAAGGAAGAAACTTAGAAAAGCGCTTGTAGGGAGTGGCAACACAAAAAAAGGGACGGGAGAAATCTGTAGGCCGGTCAGCGGAGAGACGTTCCCCGAAAAGAAAAAAACCGCAAAAAAAAACAGGAGGTCAAAAGATCCTGAAAGGGACGGGTGATCTCAGGAGTAGTAATAGGATGGGGAAAGTCAGGAGGAGTGGACCAGCACCGCGAGATGGAATAAAGAAGGAGGGTATGGTCGAAAGAAGGTGGTGGTCGAGTAAAACAGAAAAAATTGGAAGGGCAAAGAGAAGGGGGAAGCAAAGCCTTCCAATTCTCGTGGAGGAAAGAACTAGAAGTCAAGTCCGACTAAAACCCAAACCCTAGAGGAAGAGGGTCTAAGAGGTAGAGGCTAAAATTCGATCAATCCAAAATTTCGGAATTACGGTAGATTAGGGAGGTAA
>Ga0179593_1611169_pt1 | contig 10243 bp, 12 predicted proteins | sample CZODoug2_1_08_16_FD_185931 | JGI IMG/M metagenome (GOLD analysis project Ga0179593, IMG submission 185931) | Vadose zone soil fungal communities from Angelo Coast Range Reserve, California, USA - CZODoug2_1_08_16fungal (PacBio error correction) | ecosystem: Environmental > Terrestrial > Soil >...
TCGTGCAATGCGGGCGGGGCCCTGGGGAGGGAAAAATCGAAACTGGACAAAGAAACACAGCCCGTCCCAAACCAGGGAACAAAAGGGGACCGGCCAAGACCAGCCTCGAAACATGTACCAAAAAGGAAGGCCGGCGGCGGACGAAGGCGAAACAGGGGCCCCTGTAAGAACGGTCCTTGACGGCCAATACGACGGCGGCCCGAAAAAAGCGTGGGGAAGGAAGTGAAAAAAATTCTTTGCTTCCTCATGTTGTTTCGCAAAAAAAAGGGAAACAGGGGGGTAAAAGAAGAACATTCCGGGTTGAATCTACATGACAGCCAAAAAGGGCGACGACCGCCCCCCCCGAAAGAAGACACTTAAAAAGGGGCACCGGACCAGAAGGCTCGCACACGGGCCACCGAAGACTGCGTCGCCGTAACAATTTTTGAAAGGGGGAAACCCGTCAAAAGGGAAAAAAAATTCCCGCATCACGATTGAGGGCTCTGAAGGCGCCGAGACGTCAAGGGCAGAAAAGGGGAATCTGAAAAAAATGTTGACTAAAAAAAGCGCCGGCAGTATCGCCCGGAGGACACCTGAAAACCGGAAAAGGCCGCCCCAGTCAGTGTCTGGGGTCACGAGGCGGCGAGCGCGCCAAGAAAAACCAAAAGAGTTAGTCGAAAAGCGCCGGTCCCCCCCCAACCCCGACCGGAATCGGCCGCCATGGGGGGTGCGTAAATGAAATACTGCATCACAGGGAGTCTGGAGCCACCCCTCGCAGAAAGGGGGGGCAGAAAGGTCAGGGGAAGCCAGTTCAAAGACATCTAAAAACGGACGCATGGAGAATAATCCTATTCTGGGAAAAGGAAAAGCGCAACCCGGGGACAGGTCCGCGGCGAAATGAGGGCCAGGTACTGGAGGAAGGTGCGGTGGGTGACCAGGGAAAAGCAGATACACCCCCACCAAACCACCGCTGGCAAGCGGGGAGGGGGCGGGGTGCTTGAGAGTCCGGGGGAAAAGGCGGCACGAAACGTGTCGGAAAGGCCGTGCCGGGCGGCTGGGAAAAAAAGGGGGTGCACGGAGTTCCCAGCCCGGAGGTTAAGGCAATCAAAGGGGGGGGGGGTCGTGGACCCGTCGGGGAAGCGGGGAAAGGAAAGACCCAGGAGGGGGGGGACAAGGGGTCAAAACGGTTTGGGGTTGAGGGACGCACAAAAAAAGGTGGAGGCGGCCCCGTGACCTGGGGGTTCGTCGGGGGTTGACTCAAAGAACGGGAGCGCTAGAACAGGCCCAAAAAAGGGAATTTTGGGAGGGCGGACAGGGTAGGCCAAAACGGGAACACTGAGACCTCCCATTGGAGAAAAGGGTGGAGCGGGTTGAAAGCTGTCGCTGGACCTTGGAAAACTCCAATCAGCTAGAGTCAAATGGAGGAAAAACCTTACCCCCGCAAAAAAAAAATGAATCGGCCATGCTTCTCTTCGGCCCGATGGGACCGGGCAAAGCAATCGGCTGAAAGACCCCTCCTTCGATCTCGGAAAACCAAAATTGCCGGCCCCGGAACAGGGGTCCTATCAAGGGTTGGACAGAGGGGGGGAAAGGTCCTCGATCTAAGGGAAACCGGGGGCAGAAAGAAAACGAAACCCTTTCCGGCCAAAAAAACCCATTTTCAGGCAGGGTTAAAAAAAAACTTCTAGATCTTACAAAGAGAAATAAAATCAAAAAAAACAGCATTCCAGAGTTCAAAGGGGGAAAACCGCTTAGGTGCTCGGCCTTAAACGAGTCCCAGCCCGGGCGCGCCTTTTCACATCCTTTGAAAAATGACTCCTAAAAATGTCTCAGGGGTAAATTGGGGGGGCAATGACCGTTCGGCAGAGTCCCAGTCCATAGTGCTCAGGAGAGTGGGGTCACTTGCCCATAAAAAACCGGAAAGCCTCCAGGACGCGCAAAGAAGTAAACTTTCGTCCAACCCCTCCAGCAGAAAAGGGTCCAATTCGTTGATGGACTTGGGCCGCAGAACATCCAACACGGGGGCACACAAACCGGAGGGGGACGGTGTCCTTCGGAAACCCCGGTGCGCTCGGCCCCGGGTGGGGGGAAGACGATATGAGTGATAGGTGTTTTGCAAGCCCCGGAATACTACACAGAAGGGAGGAGAACCGACCCACCAAGGGGCGCCATCCCAAAACGGGGGTCCGGAGGGGGAAGAACGGGGGGGGGTAAAAGGGGGGGCCCGCGGACACGCCGGGGTCAGGGGGAAAAAAGCAGGGTTGTTCGAGGACCCAGGAGGGGGGGAAAGGGCAAAGGGGAAAGGGGAAGGTTTCGACCGCGTCACTAAGGTTGAAAAGGATTCGTCCGGCACAAGAAGACCTTTTGTAAAGGGGGGCAAAGGGGAGGGGTAGGGGACGGCCGAAGCTCCAACAGGGGGGGGGGGTGGGGGGGGCGGGTGACGCGAAGAAAAGGGGCTCTGAGGCGTGCCTTTAAGACAGCTCGGAAGCCAAACAGCCGAAAAAAGCTAAATCCCACACAAAATCTAAAAAGACAAAGTAAGTCAACGCCCAAAGGCAAAAGGCAAAAGACGCATCTCTTAGACAACACAAAACACGGGAAAACACGGGGTGAGAGTATGAAAAAAGAGATAGATGACGTCGGAAAAGGAAACGATGGTCCCGTGTGCTGCCAAGTCGCAATTTCGCGGGGGGGGGGTCGAAGGGGGGACGGCTTCCCGGGGGGTTGTGGGATGCTTCCAGGCCCCCGCCTGGGAAAAAGGCGAAAAAGGACAAAAAGACAAAAAAAAGGAGTGGAGCGGGCGGCAAACTCACAAAAAGCCAAGACATGGCAAAGGACGGCACGAAGGACGAACTACTCCTTAACTCTGTGTTAAAGGACGAAAAGTGGTTGAAGGGCTTTTGCCCCGGGGGATAGAACGGGCGGTTAAAATCCCCGCGTTCCGCGGAAACGGCCGAAACTACAAACGTCCACTCAGGGACTCATTAAAGGGGGGGGAAGGACCGGATCTTGGGGCGGCGAAAACTGAATTCGAAAGAAAAATCAAGCGGGGACGTGCAACGAGGTCCTACCGCCAGGGTAGAAAGAGCCGTGGACGAGGTGGTGGGGGCCTCTTCGATTCCAGGGGAGAACAAAGGCAAAGGGGTACGTCCTGCCCTGGAGGGGGGGAAAAACGAAAGTTACGCACTTCGCCACGTCTCCTTCTGCAAAAAGTCACGGGAAAGAAGGAATTAATAAGCTTAAGACTTGGACGGGTAAAAAAAAGCCTAGGGGGGGGGGGGGGGAGAAACTGCGAAAGGGCGAACAATCTTGCTGCAAAATCGCGCCGGCGTGGAGCGACCAGGAAGGCAAACTCCTTTTCAGAAAAAACCGAACTCGGGAGTAAAGGAAACTCCCGCCAAAAAAGGGAAGAAAGGGGACCGCGAAGGGAAGATTCTTTGAGTTCCTTGGGAAAGGGGGGTAGCGCCGTAAAAGAACTCAAAAACGACTTGGCATTTTGAATGTCGGGCTGGTCATAGGGAAAAATCGGAAAAGGGGCGGCCGGCCGTGCTACCTTAAAAACTGGCAAAAAAAGCGTCAAAACCTGTCCGGTAAAGGCGACGGGACAACTCACTCCAGGTGACGGCCTCCAGAGGAAAAAAAAGAGAGAACGCGTACCGGAAAGGCCCCGGGAGCCCTTGGGAGGCAGTCCGCTGGCGGGAAAAGGGAGGCGGGGGCGGACCGGAAAAGGGAATTCTGGCGGGTACCGCTCCTTTCCTGAAAGAAAGCCGGCCAACAAAATGGGAGGGGAAGGGGGGCCAGGAAGACCTTTCCTGGGGCCCGCCAAAAGAGGAGGGCATAAAGGGCATTCTGAAATCAACTACTCCGCCAAAAGGCCCGCGGAAAAGCCCAGCAAGGGGGGGAAAAAGGGAGGCACCCGCCCAACAGAAGCGGGCCAAGACATCCCCGGTCTAAAGGGGAAAGGCAAAAAGGACGGGTGAAAAGCCTGGGAACTCGGAAGAAATAAAAGGTCCCGAGCCGCCAAAAAGGCCCGCGATAAAAACTTACCAGAGAGGGAGTCCCCTGAAAAAAGACCGTCTAAGGGGGGGACCGAAATGCAGCTTGCCCCGGCGGGGGGGGAAGGAACTCAGGAAAGAATAACGCCAACCTGACGACCTTTTCCCAAAAGATTGTCGGAAGCCGGCAAAAAAGGGGACCCGTCCGGGCGCTTGCCCTGGTTTAAGGGAAGTTAAGGGGGGGGGGAAAGCGCCCCCGGCGCATGCTGGGAGACCTGACGGGCGGGAAATTGCGGCTGAATACTTCAGGGCTTTCATTAATTACTTGGGAGAAGACTCTCCCTATAAGTTTTCAAAACGAAGGGGGGATTAAAGACGGCTCTTCGCGACGAAGGGAAGACTACGCGATGTAAGCTCTCACTGACACGAACGGTAGGACGCTCCGGGGCGACAAAAAAAGCGGTTTCATGAAGTCAGGGGGGAGGGAAGAGGGACAGGTCATTTTCCCCGGCGGGGTTCTGCAAAAAAGGGCGACCACGCCCGAGGCCAACGACGTACTGTGCTTGGGGAAAGGGCCCTTACTGGGGGGAAAGGAAGTAACTGAGAAGTCGACGGGGCTAAAGAGGTGGAAAAAAGACGAAGATCAAGGGGGGGGGGGGGAAGGGGGAGTCCCGTGGCGGGGGGACGGGCGTAGATTGGGGCGCGTCCTCAAACACATGATTTTCTGGGGGAAAGACTGGGGGAAAAGGGGAGGAAACGTGAAAAACCCGCGAGCCTTAAAAGAAGGGTTCAGAAAGAAACCGGCGGCGGTGGCAAACCCGCCGCGGTATGGCCGTCGCCACAGGACGCAAAAAAGCCAGGCGCGGAGGACCTCAACCGCCGCCGCCCCGCCCGGAACGAAAGGAAACTAAAAAGGGTCGGAACGGGACCTCATCCGTGGCGGCAAAAAAGGGTGGGTGGGGGGGTGTCGAGTGACGGGAGGATTGCGCCACAAATACTCAAAAGCAAACCCTCCACCTCCCCGAAACCCCAACAGCTCTTCAAACAAAAACGGAAAAAAGAGGGGGTGCTGGCCGGCCGGGCGGTGACTTGGGGGGGGGCAGGGAGGCTCCAAAGAGAACCTTGGAGTGGTAGACCACATCCCTGCACCAAACAGGGCGGCACACTAATTAAAAAAGGCGGGACAGGACCAAGAGGGGGAGGGAAACCAAGGCGACACCGGGCCGGGGCGGGCGCTTGCAAGAAGGGATTCGGGGGGACCGGGACTTAAAAAAGAAAAAAAGTACCGGTCAAAAAAAACTGGAGAAGGCCGCCCAACCGAGGGGTGGAAAAAAAAAAAACCTTAAAAAAGGGCCTTCCAAAGGTGGTTTTTCTCTTTATGTGTTAAACCCATTCCTGTACGGGTGGTCAAGGAGGGACAGAACCAGCACTTCCACTGGGCGACGAAGCCGCCCCCAACCAGTCAAAAAAAAAAAAACCGGCCGCTCCTCGCCGCAACGAGACTTGACATGCACAGGACAGGACTCGGGGGGGGGTCGGGGGAAACATTGCCATCATTCCAGCGCCATCACGGGTACGTAGTTTTTGGCCTCAGAAAACGTGGGGCAGTCGAGAACCATTGGGCAGCACAGGAAAAGTCAAGGTGGGGGGAATCTCAGCAACCTGGAGTAGCCCGCGGCCGGGGGGGGAAAAAGGAAATTACGCTGAAAAGGCCAACGTCGGCGGCGACTTCCGGCCGAGCGGGGGATCTTCCCCGATCGCCCAGAGTAAGACCCAAAACCGAGCTTACAAGGGCCAAAGCAACGACCAAGGCGTTCAACGAACCCCCCTTGAGCAAGTCATTGACAACAGCCCACGGAGCCAAAAAAGCCAATTGTGAAAGCTCCCAGGAGACCAGCCCGGGGCGCGAAGAAAATCAAGGACTTAAAAAGGACCCGCCTGTGCAGGAAGGGGAGCGAAAGATCGTTAACGGGTGAAATGACGCGTCGGTGTGCGGTGGGGGGGGGAACTAAAACTGGACCTGTCGTGAATCGCGGGAAAAAAAAAAAAACAAACGGCTCTGTTGTTCAACGACCGGGGGGTCTTGGGACTCTTGAACAAGGGAACGTTTCGGATCCTTTGACTCTGGGGGGCTTTTAGGACGCGGGCGAAGAAACGAGGGAAATGGGAAAAGCAAAAGACCGTTGCCCCCAGTCGGAACCGGTAAGTTCAAGGCGTGGGCACCCTTTCGAGTGTTGGGGGGAAGGGCAAACAAAAAGCCCTGCTGGACGAAAGGGGGAAAAGAAAGGAAGGTTGCGCCTATCATGCAGGGGAGACTGCTTCGCAGTACCGCTCGAGCGTGTAAAAAAAGAAAAGGGCTGGGAAGGTAAAAAAGCAAGAGCGGAAAAGCGGCTGGCCCCGTACAGTTTCGGGGAAAGAGACGGGTCGCCCAGGAAGGAAAACAGAAAGAAAAGCAGCAGTCGGCGCAGCGACCCAAGAAACAACAAAGGAAAGCGCGGAAAAAGGTCCCGCAAAGGGAGGGGGGCAAGGCCGATTGTCCACGGGGGGGCAAGGAAAAAGCAAGGCCTGCCGCCCCCCCTGCCCGGCGGGGACTTCGGAAACGGCCAGCAAAGTCTCCTGTCTGTCCATAAACTCCAGGGGGTCGGAGAAGAGGGGGGAAAGAAAACAAGCCGTCGGGCCGCCGACTGACGGCGGAAAAACACCAAGAAGGAACACAGGCCCCCACTGAAGTCTGGGAAAAAGCGAGACACCTGGTCTCGTACCTCGGAAGAGATGAAAAAAAGGGTCCTCGGGGGGCGTTCCGGCGCGTCCGTTAAGGGCGCGGCGAAAGAACAAAAAAACTGATTCGGACCCAAGCAAAGGACGGCCCCCGTAAAGGGGAACAGAAAAGGTGGCGCTCCGACAAAAGATTGGTGAAGCCTTAAAAAAAAAAAGGCGTCCATATACAAACGGTCCAAAGCCCGCAGTCTATGGCCCGCCCCCGCCGCACCGGCACGACACCAGGGGGGAAAACCAGGAGAAGGGGTCGGTACCCTCGGGGACAAACCGGCAAGGGAACCCACTCGCTGGGTCGACTGGAAAGGGCAAGAGCCAAAAAACGGCCTGGCAAGGACGTATCGAAACCTCAAAGAAAAAAAAGAGGTGAAAAAGGGGGGGGGAGAGGGAGATGAGTGAAAAAGATTGTTTCAAAGCGTATAGGATGAAAGGCTCAGCCCCAGGCATGTCAAGGCCCGCCAGGCGTAAAAGGCGGGGGGCTCAACCGTGCCCGAGCATCGGAAAAAAAAAAAAAAAGCGGAAGCCTCTTTTGTCTAAAAAAAAGGCCGAAAGTAAGGGGGGAAAAAAAAACAAATCCAACTTTGTGCGCCCGCACTTGGGTGAAAGGTGGTTTCTTATTACTTTTCCTCCAAAGCCAAAAACACCTTGTTGAAAAGACTGTGGGGGACTGTGATTGGTCTAAGAATCCCTGAGAAAAAATCACCTGGTCTCGCCGGAAAAAGACAAGATCCAGGGGGGAGCGTAAGGAACTAACCTTTAGCCCGCAAAACCGGCCAGGGCCATGAAAGCCAGGCAAAAGATGCCGCAAAAACATCTACAAAGGGAACCTTAAAAAAAAAACCACAAAAAAAATCCTCCGACGCATCTCTCTACAACAACAAGAGTAAAATATAGGGCCGAGGGAGGACAGGAACGCTCCGGGAACTGACAAGGCCTCAGACCAATTTCCGCCTGGGTGGGCGGCCGGAGACCATGGGATTTCCCTAACAGCCGCCTTACTATCCGCTCTGATGGTGTCGCCGACACCCAAAAAGAGCCGGGGCCGTCAAACCCAGAAAAAATCAATTGTCAAATGACACAAGGGGGGGAGAGGGGAACCGAAGAAAACATTCACCACCTCCGGTGAAAGAGGGAAAAGAGGGGTCCTGGGCCCGGAGGAGAAACCTCGAACCACGCGCCCTGACGCCCCTGTACCAGATCTCAGTTCCTTCCTAAAACCTCAGCAACTTTCAAGAAGCCGCCGGCCGGAGGCAGAAAAAAGGAACTTTGAAAAAGGGGGAAGTATTCCCTTCTGAATATAAGAGGTGTCAAAGAGGCCGGGGGACTCCCTGGGGAGAAGAACTGAAGAAAGGGGGCCGAGGAAGTGGGTCAGGAGGGAAAGGGGACCATGGAACAACCTAGATAGTGGGAACCGCAGGGGGGACCGTACCTGGGACACCTTTCAACGACCAACGGCGCAGGCCGGGTGAAGGACAGGAAAAAATGGGTCCGGCCTGGCCTGGCTGGAACTGCTCAAGTCCAGGCGAAACAATGATGTCAGGGCCGCGGGGGAGACGGGGGCATGGACCCTGAGACCCGCAAAACAAGGCTGGGCCTCCTGGGAGGAACCCCGCTGCCCATAAAAAAGCGGGCCCCGAGCTAAAGAAGGGGGGCAGGGGGGGTGTCAAAGGATTCTTCGGGTGTAACGAGGGGAAGGGGGGCCGGGGAAAGGCAACAAAGGGCTTCACTTCAACTGTCCTCAAGGGAGGACATCGGCGGAGAAAAGGGGCCAGGGGGCGGGGAAAGGGAAGATAAAAAGGGGGATCCAGCCTGAAGGCCTCTGGTCCGGCTGGAAAATCACACGGTAAGGCAACGGGCATTTTTCTTGCAAAGTCCTATTGAGGGGTCGGTCCGGGATTGACCGGCGTCCCAATTCCGGAAAAGTAAAACAGGAAACAGCATGAAAAGCTGAGAAGGGGAGTCGGGAACGCATGCTCCGCGGCTGGTGGGCGCCCGAAACGCCTCTCCTAAGCGCCAACCTACTAAAAATAACGGAGAACTGGTCCGGACGCTGGGAAAACAAAAAAAAAGGGCAGTGTCAGGCCCGCCAAAAAAAAAAAAGAAAGCGGTCCTGGGCAGCAGCTCCCGCAGGAGGGGGACAACTCAGAAAGGCCCACCTCACATCAAAAAGGTGGCGGCGACAACGACCCAAACAAGGAACTCACGTGGAAAGGTTCAAGAAGGGAAAGTAAGTACGCCTTTTTTAAAGACCTGGGGGGGGGGGGAAGGAACCAGAGATGGCAGCCTCTCCAGCCCCTCCGACTTCACGCTAGAAAATGGACCGACCGAAATCCTGAAAAAGGCAGTAAAAGGGGAACTAGGGAGGGAGACGCAAAAAAAAGGACCGTGAGGGTACCGCGGAAAAAATTCTAGTAACAGCCCCAACAGCCGGGTCATGTGGGGAACGGTTCCCAAAGGAGGTGCCTTGAAAAAAAAAAAGAGGGAGGGGAAACCCGTCCTTTTCTCAGGTCCGTTTAATGAGAAGGCGGAACTGATTTGGCGCAAATGGGCTCTATCTTGGGGATTGACCAGAGGGAGACTCCTGGGAAAAAAAGGGCTGCTAGGACTGCTGAAATAGGAAAAGAAAAAAAAAAAGGAAGGACGGGGGGGGAAGGAGAGGTATACCCTATGCGGTCCGGGGGGTTTCCTCAAAAAGGCGCGGGGAGGGGACTACTTTGAACTACGACGGGGGGCTCGAAAAAAAGAAAATGACGAAAAAACGCAAAGAGGATGGGGAAGCCTACTGGAAAATCCAAGTTTCAAGGAAAGCCTGTAACTGCAGAGGAGGGAAACAATGTTCGATGAAAAACTTCTTGGGCAGAAAAAAAGAGGGGGTAAAAAAGGAACGCAAATACGGGCGCCGAGGAAAAAAAAAAAACTGGAGAAAAAGGAAAGGGGGGGGGTGTGTGGGGGGGGGGGGGGGGGGGGGGGGGGGGTGGGGGGGGGGGGGGGGGAGGGTGTTGTGGGGGGGGGGGGGGGGGGGGGGGGGGGGGGGGGGGTGGGGGGGGGGGGGGGCCTGGGGAGGAAAAAAAGGCGAAAACGGAAAAAGGGAGGTGGTTCGCCTCCGAAGTCCCCGGGGGGGAGGAGGAGCGCCAGGGGAGGGGGACGGGGGGGGGAAAAGTAAAAGGAGTTGGCTGAAGGGCCTGAAAGCCGGGCCAGGCCAAACATGACGGAAGGACACGTTGCAGAAACGGCTAAACCGCGCGGACCCGCCGGGGCAACAGGAAAAAAAAACGTCGCCCGGTCAAGGCCAAAAAAACGGCCCCGGCCACGGCGCCGCAAAGGCCGCCGACGAAAAAAAAAGGCGGGAAAGGGACGCACCCAAAAGAACCTGGGTTCCTCGGAAATAATACATCATGTAAAACAGCCTGGGGGGGGGAAGGGGGGAGGTGGGTACAGCCCATTGGGCGGTGGAAAAAGAGACAAAACCACGCCAAAACCTTGCACCCCGGAAA
>Ga0179593_1619193_pt1 | contig 10243 bp, 12 predicted proteins | sample CZODoug2_1_08_16_FD_185931 | JGI IMG/M metagenome (GOLD analysis project Ga0179593, IMG submission 185931) | Vadose zone soil fungal communities from Angelo Coast Range Reserve, California, USA - CZODoug2_1_08_16fungal (PacBio error correction) | ecosystem: Environmental > Terrestrial > Soil >...
CGTCAGAGGAGGAAGGAGGGACTATTCCAGGAAGTAGACAAGAGTAATCACTCGCCAATGGTGTAGTAATGAAATGACCCCATAGACACGGACGCCGGGGGCTAAAACAAAAGTTTTTTAGGGGTTTGGAGGGGGGGGTCGGGACAATACCCCTGCCCCGAAAATAGGGGAAGGGCCGGAGGAAGATCCCATCAGGGTAAAGACAGACGCGCCTCAATGTACCGGCGGACACCCGTGGGAACATCCGCCTCGAATCATTTCCGGAAAAGGGGGGGGGACCTAGAAACCTCAAAAACGGGGTTTGGGTGTGGTGTTGTTTTGGTTTTGGGGGGTTTTTTTTTGGTTGTTGGTGGTGTGGGTATGTGTGGGGGTTGTGGGGTTGGTGGGGGGGTGGTGTTTTGTTTTGTGGTTTGTTGGTTGGGTTTTTTTTGGTTTTTGTGGGGGTGTTTGTGTTTGTTTTTGGGTTGGGTTTTTTGAGTTTGGGTGGGTGGGTGGGGGTTTTTTGTTTTTGTTTGGGTGGGTTTTGGGTTTTGGTTTTTTTGGGGGTTTTGATTTTTGGTATGTGGTTTGGTTTGGGAGGTGTTGGGGTGGTTGGGTTGGTAGTTTGGGGGGTTGTTTTGGGGGGGTTGTTTTTTTTGTTGTTTGTGGGGGGGGGTGGTGGTTTTTGTTTTTTTTTGGTGTTTTGTTTTGGTTTTTGTTTGGGTTTTTTTTTGGGTGTTTTTTTTTATTTTTAGGTTGGGGGGGTGGTTGGGGGGGGGGGGTTTGTTTTGTTTTTTTGTTGGGGTTGTGGGTTGGTGTGTGTGGTTTTGTTGTTTTATTTCACGAACCCAACACCCCACCGCAAACGCCCCCCCAAACCGCCCCACACCACGAGGGGTGGGTTGGGGGTTTGGTTCGTTTTTTTTTTGGTGTTAGTGTGGGGTTCAAGAAGGCGGCGGGGTGTATGGATGGGGGGGGAGGGGGGGGCGGGGGGGGGGGGGGGGGGGGGGGGGGTGGGTGGAGGGGGGGGGGGGGGGGGGGGGAGGGGGGGCTGGGGGGTGGGTGGTATTTTAAGTGAGAAATAGAAACATGGGTTTTTTTTGATTTAGTATGGGGGGTGAGATTTGACTGAAAGCGGGAAGGTGGGATTGGGAGGGTAAAACGCGCCCCAAAGAGACCCCCATCTCAGACCCGGCCCACCCCCCCCCCCCCTCCCCCCTCCCCGCCCCAGCAACCCGCTCCCCCCCCCCCGACGCCGCCGCCCCGACCCAACCCCCCACAACGCCGGCCCGACACCCCCCCGGAGGCCCCCTCTAGTCCACCCCCACTCCTACCCCAACCCGCCTACACACCCCCGCAACGCAAACCGCCCCCTCCCCCCCCCTACCCGCGGGCCCCCCAGCCTCCCCAAGACGAGCACACCACCACCCCCACCCCCGCCCCCCCCCCCCCCGCCCCCCACCCGCAACACCGCCCCGGGCCTCTCGCAAAAACACCCCCCCACCCGCCACCACCCCCCCCCCGTACGTCCCGCCCTCTCACCGCTCCCCCCACCTCACAACCCCCACCCCCCCCTCCCGCCGGCCGCACACACCCCGGACACCCCCTAGGCTCCCCCCCAACCTCCCCCCCCACCGGCCACCCCCCCCTTCCCCCGCAAACCCCCCCCCAGTCCTCCCGCAGCCTCCACCCACCATACTCACCACCGCAGGCCCCCCTTCCCCCACCCTCCGCGCACCCCGCCTGTCCCCCCCCCCCGCAAAAACCAGCCTCAAACCCCCCCCCCCCACAAACCTCCGCTAAAGGCCGGCTCCAGACCGCGACGACCGCCCCCCACGCCCCCGCCAGCCCTCCCAAACCGCCGAGCTAAACGATAGGGCCCTCCCCCCCCCCCGACTGCAGCTGGCGCCCCCCCCCCCCCCCCACAAAAAACGCAAAGACCCCCCGCCCCACCCCTTCTCCTAAAGAGTCCCGGGGGGTGGGGGTGAGGAAAACCCCAAAGAACAAAACAGATCAAGGATTATTGAGAAGGTGCCTGTAATCGTGTCAAAAAAACCCGATCTACATCAAAACCATTTAGGGACAGGAGAAAAACAGGCCCGCATCGACTGGTACTCCGAGGCCGTGGGGGTCCTTTCGAAGAAGGCGAGATAGGATCTACCTCGGTCAAGACAAAAACCGATTGCTGTTCGCGAGACCGACTGCCACAGACTGACACATCCCCCATGCTGGAAAGGCCCACCGTCCTATGGCGCCCGAGCGCATTGATGAAAAAAAATATCGAGAAACCGCGAAGGAGGGGATGGACCCAATCGGAGTAGGCAGGGATAGTGCGAGCCGACGCGGCTACTACCCTTGGAACGTAAAATCTCGAAAAACTCGATCGGGCGAGAATACGTGAAAGAAGGAAGCAGGGTCTCGGAAAAAGAGGTCCCGCCTAGCTCTAAAGAATTCTGAGGTCTAGCCGAGAATGTGGGGAGCAACGAAGACCGAAGATAGGGGGGGGGGAAAAAACGCGCCCGAGGAATGGCAATGAACGCGGTGGTTCTTTTGAAACTGCAGGCAAAAAATGGTTTGTGGGTCACCTCGGGGGGGGGGGGGGGGGAGGGCCACCCCCCCCCCCCCCCAATACAACATCGCCTGGCACTGGAGAGGAAAAAGCAGGGAAGCAGGGGCACTCGTTTAATGGAGAGCAAAGGTGCCACTCCCGTGGCTGCCTAATGTCGGCAGGGGGAACGCAGGGACTGAGCCCCCCCCCAACCCACGGGAAAAGAGCCGACAGAAAAGATGGGGGGCCTACAGTTGAGGGGGCGACCGGCGCGCGGATCACTTGACAGGGGGCAAGCACTGAGGGGACTGAATGATCGTATACTTTCCGGGGAAAGGGCGTACAACCCTTCGAAGACGGGGGGGTCTCTTCGCAGCGCAAATCAACGCTCATCTGTCACCTATGAAAGGGGGGGGGAAAACAAGCATGAAAAAAAAAAGTTTCTAGTAAGGGCACGCTTGGGCATTGTCAGTTGTCGTGGGGAAAAAATAGATTAGAGAGTGGGGCGATTCCGATCTGCGACTTGCGACACACGCTTCGAAGGGTGGGGGGGGAGGAAACAAGAAAGGTTCGACTCTCTAAGAGAAAAATCGTAATTCAAATCGGGGGGGCTCGGCTCACATGCCGTGCTTTTGGTGTTTTTTTTTGGGGGGGGGTGGGGTGTTGTTTTTTTTTGCCCCCAAAACCCCCCCCCGGGGGGGGGTTTGGCCCCACCCCGTAAGAAAGTTACCAAGTGAGTCAGAGGGCTCGACAACGTAAAGAAAGAGGGCACATTCGACGTGATATATGCCAGAAAAAACTATCTTTGAAAAAAACCAGATTTTTTGTTAGCTTTTTAAAGAATGCTAAAGGCACTGAGGGAATTCCCCCAGTTGCCACTTCTCCGAAAGCGAGGGTCGTGGGGACCGTCAGAACTGCTCCTCTCCAGTCCTCCTGCTACATCGTTGTAGGATCAAGACTTGGAGGCGTGCGGGGGGGGCTGAGTGTACTTGGGTTTTCCCGGGAAGGACCCGTCTGTCGAGCGGGGCACTGTAGGTGGCAGGCCTCTTCTAAAATAGTCACTACATGAGGTCTTAGTTGCAAACGGTCTTCGGCTATGCGGCCGAAAGGTCAAGGGATGGATGCAAAAACCCCCCTCGAGCAAAGGAGGCGAGGCTGGAACGAAGGGAGGCAATAAAAAAAAAAGTGATGCCATCGTGACGTTCGGATCAGAAAAAGCGTATCCTGAGTAGTTAAGGCAGAATGAAAAAGGGTAGATCGGAGAAGGGTCATCGAAGGGTCCTCAAAAGGTAATTAAAGAAACTCGTCAAGATGCCTGTCTCAATGCGCGTACAGGAGGACGTTATCCTCGCTGTACACCGATCGGAGTTCTTGACAAGGGTCCCGTAGCGTTGTGCCCCTTATTTAGGGTGGGTAGTTGCCGGAAAAGGTCAGAACCCGGGAAAAAGGCGCAGGTGCAGTGGTGCTCAAGGTACGTGGGGTTTCGCAATCCGTGAAAGAATCCCTTAGCAGGAGCTGGACGGGTGGTCTGAGGACGGCGCGGGGGCCGAGACATATTCATCAGAGCGAATTAGGTAGAAACATTTGGAAATTGATCTCTCCGTAGTAAAGAAAAAAGTGGAAGAAAAAGCACTTTGCACAAGCGAGTCGACGAATTGCGGGAATTTTTGGGGGTGGGAGGGACCACGGGGGGGCACACGAACTCACTATGGGAAAGGTCAGACGGAGGGAAGGGGGCAAAAAGTCTCATAAAATTATGGTTCAAAAGCTGGGGGAAGGGTGCGGTTTTGTGAAAGGGCGGAAGGGGGGAATGAAATTTGGTGAGGAGAGGGGACAAAGGCCAGGAAAGGGACATGTGCGGAAGAAATTAGGCAGGGAATTCTCAAAAAGTTCACGAGACAACGGGGAGTTGTGAAAAAGCTTGAATGTCTAGGGAAAAAAGGGAAACCTTAGTTAATAGGGCATTAAGGACAAAGGGAACCTAGTGAAGGTGATTGTAAAAAACCACACAATTGACAAACAAATCTGCCCTAATGGTTTTAGCCCTTGTCGGTGTCATTAATGGCACAGACGACACCTGAGGGGGGGGGCAATTTTCTCAGGTGTAAAACTGAGGGGATTAGTAAAGAAGGAGGAGGCTCTTGCTAGGGAGAACCAAGTGGCAAAGTACCCTTGTCAGACTCAGGAAAGTAAAATTGAACGATGTAACGAAAAAAAAAAAAACAACAGGGGGGTAGTTTTGAGGGGCAGCGAAGGCTGCGTTGGCAAAAAAAAAACAAATTGGGCTGAAGGGCGCGGGGGAGAGAGTTTAACGATCTCGGGAACAGAGGTCAATCTGATAGCACTCAACTTCAGTAAGCATCAAAAGCCGTACTGCGGGGTGTGGTTAATGATAAGAGCAGGGAAAAGAACTGCGGAAGGACCATTCATCTGGAAAGAAAAACCGCGCCGGTTGGGGACCCATTAAAAGAGCAAAGCATTGTCCTAAGAAGGAGCGTCGCCCGATCATTCAGGGTTAGGGAAGCGGTAATTTCAGTGACACGCAAAGTCCTGAAGGCGGCTGTCGTGTGGGAACCGATCATAAGAAGAACCTGAAAAAAAGGAATACGGAGGAACACTGAAGATATCGGGAAAAGGCGCCTCAACCGACGCGAAAAGGCGGACGCATGCCAAGGTAGGGGCAAAACATACATGAGAATGTGGGGGACGTTGGTGAAGACCCTGGGGAACTTGAAAGTAAAGGAAGGGTCAAAAGCTGCGGGCGTTGCTTGATTCTTCAAAGTGAGGAGGATAGGGGGATTAAAGCTTGAAGGTGTTGTGCATCAGAGACTCAAAGCTTAAACACGACATCAGGGTTGGGCGCAAGAAAATGTCTGCCAGGAAACGAATGGTCCAAGCAAGACAAGAGCGAGCGAGGGCACGCGGGAAAGCGGTAGTTTGCCCGGGTGCACACGACTAAGGAGTAAGCATCCACTCCGGGGGAGAGGTCTCTGAGCAAAAACCTCCGCTCAAAGGGTAGAAGATTCTAAAATGGGGGTTTGTAGGCTCCAAGAAGGAGCATCCGCGCCCAGCAATGCTTCGGCGGACCTGCGACGAGGCTGAAGAAGTTAAGGAGAAACGGAACGATACAAGGGGCAAAACTAGGTTGCGGGAAAGGCAGGGCGCATGATAATGGAGCAGCTTCGTAAGGTCGGGAAGTGAATGCTGAGGGAGGTTGCACTAGGGGGTTGTTGAAGGGCGCCAAGACTCAAAAAAAGGGGGGAAAAGAGAAGAGATTGGGCCAAAACCGAAACTCCCACAGAAACAAACCTCCGGCCGAATGAGGGCCAGGAAGGCGAATCACGACAGACTGCAAAAAGCCAAAATGCGTCTCACAAAACCACGGGTGGATCTTCAGCTATTGCAGTTCATCGTAAGCCAGGGAGGCTGAGCACGACTTTGGCGATCCTTAGAGGAACAAATATCTTCGGGGGTCCGTGGCTCAAAGGGCAAAAAAAAAGACGATCGGCGAAAAGCCGTGGTCCGGCCTCTTCGGGTGTGGAGAAAAAGTCACCTGCGCTGATTGTTTAGACTGGAAGGGAGGCAAGAGTCACGCAGGGGAAAATAAGTGAAGGTGCCCGACGCTTTTTCAAAGGGGAAAGGCCACAACGTGGCTTCTCGCTCCAATGCTTCGAAGAAAGAGAAGCCAATCAATCAACCAGCAGATAGAAAAGACCACGGATCGATCAGGGACAGCCAAACGTCCGGTAAGAATGTGGAAAGAACCAGGATCCTGGCAATGGGCGAAGATGACCATTTCGCAGACAAGGACGAAAGAAGATAGGAGAGGGACATTTACTGGTCTGATGGGTTGCGGTCGGAGGCCGCCGGAAATTACAAGAAGAGGTCGGCCTTCCGAAAAAAGGCCGAAATCTGAGCCATCAAGACGGACGAAGAGACCCTTCTCGATTAAAAGGGATCGGAGAAAAAAGGAACAAAGAGGATGATCGGTCAAGAGACTCCTGAATGCAGAAAAACTGCAAAGCAACACACACTCAATTATCGGCTCGGAAAGTTCTATTGCTAATCTTACATGAGATGGATCATACAAAATTACCGGGCACCTCCTCACAATGTTTGGAGAGAGCCCATAAAGAATGGTAAAAAAGTCCCCCAGCGGAAGTCATCGGCAAGGCCCAGGTAGGGGGAGAGGGGGGCGAAGCCGGACGATAGAAGCGGGACAAGACATGAAAAAAAAACCCAGAAGTGGAGAAAAAAACCGTATCCCCCTGTCCAGGCGGGCAATTTTGGGGGGGGGTTGTGGAAAAACGGGGGGAGGTGAACCATGCCTCGGGCGGGGAAGGTAGTCCTTACCGAGGCCAACATGGTACTGAGAAAAAATCGGACGTTAACCCTACTTGGTCAAGCAAAGGGGAAGAGACTCTACAGTATCCCAATAGGGAAGCTAATCACACTGCGATATGTAGTTGCCAAACAAAAAAAGTCCACAGGGGCCATCATGAGGATTAGGGTGCGCGTGCCTACGGAACCATCGGAAGGAACGACAGGCATTCATAGAAAAAACAAGTCCCCGCAATGCTAAGATTTCCCTGGGGGCAAAATTTTCAAGGGGTTCGAATAGGAGCGGAAAAAAGAAAATGGCAAGACAACTAGTGAGGGACCTTGGATTTTGATGGCGAAAGACAGGCTGATGTTCAAGAACATGGTCAGCCGCAATAACAGAAGAGAGGGATTAATACTCAGGTCTAGGTCTCGAGAAAAAACGTCAGCGGGAGGGAAAAGGCATCTTGGCAGACGCGAGTTCTGAAGATTCGGGCGACGTCTCGATCTAACGTGGAAGAGAAAACGAAGGGTATCATTTCAACTATATCAAGGTGCATAGAGGGCATCAGGAGGACAAAGGGCCAGCCTCTTTCCGGAATGGGGGTAAACAGAAAAAGCAACGGTTCGGAGCAGTGTTTTTGGTTGGGGACAACTATAACTCGAGGCATGAGTTCCTCACGCGAACACGCTATTGCACTATCGGTTCCGTGGGACAGAAAGGAACTAAAAACGCCAGGTCAATAAAGGCAAGCTCCTTGCCTAAACAAAGAGGAATCTCACTGAGTTGGAGAGGGTCCTCTGGTTAAAGATAAAACACAGGTGCTAAGAATCTGTCAACGCTCGCATCTCCTACGAAAAAGACGGGCATCTTCCCAAAGGGGGGGGGACCGCGCCAAGTTTTAACCGGAAAAGGACGCGACTGTACAGCAAGCGGAAAAATTTGGGGTCGCAAAAAAAAAGAGGGACTAACTCTTCCTGGGGAAGAACCACCAGACGAACGGGCAGGCACGCTTCGAATACCCGAAAAAGAGATATTCAATCACCGAGAGGAAAAAACATTGCACAACGCTCTGGAAAACAAAGTGAAGACGCTGCAATGGGGTCGGAAAAAATGAGATCGTTAGTGGTAGGAGAAAAAAGACCAAACGGATCGGAAGGGGTCTCAGAGAGTTCTAAACGAGGTTGGAGCGGAAAAAAAATCAGGGAGCGTCCCGGGGGAAAAAAAGACCTACGGGAGTCCCAACTAACAAGGGTTAGAGGCGGTTGCATGCGGCGTGCAAAAGAGAAAAAGGCGACGCTGAGGGGCTGAAAGAAAAACAGCACCGAGGATTGGGCGAAACGTTTCCGAGAGGATCCGAATTTCAAGGGACTAGTCCGGCATCCTTAGCGATCCGAGGCAAAAGGCGAAGAAGGGGGGCGTGCGGAGGGAAGCAAGTTAGCGGACACTGGCCAAGCTGCAAAGGGACAAAGCGCAGAAAAGGCGCGGTCTGCGTGGGACGGAAAAACAGGAGGAACGCAGGAGGAGGGCCCAAAAACGGGACTGCTGCTCAGAGAACCGGCAGCGCCTGGACCAGCGAAGAAGGGAGACAAGAAAATGCCATCGCGGAAAATACTATCGAAGTGAAAAAAAGAAGGCCGGACAATGGTATATCGGACTGAGGAAGGGCTAAAATTACTCGCCTGACAAGGAGAAAAGAACAAAAATACAGGGCACTCCGCTCGTAGAACGACTCGGATTCAATTCTCTGGGGTCTCAGAAAGGTTATTTTTGAAAAAATGCCGTTTCAAGACTGGTGCCATTGCATGCTTCAGGAGAAGACAGCAGCGGAGGAAAATCAGTGCTAGCGAAGATCAGTCAAACCGTGATCAGAGGAAGCCCATCAGAAGATATCCTAAATTGAGGGGAATCATGGGTGGTGAAGAGCCGAAAGAGACACGAAAGGAGACTCTGCAAGATGGAGAGGTAACGGTACTGGCAACACACTAGCTCCTGCTTCCTCCTCATTATGGAAAAATTGTGTTGGATGGTAAGGGATGAGATCATGCCTCACATGGGCAGGAACAGTCTTCCCTTCTTGAACATTCCTTCTATTCAATGCACCCTTGCGGGGGGGGGTAAAATGGGGTGCTTGGAATCCCGTGTAACCCATTCTGCGCTTCAAGGGGCGGGCAATATGCAACCATGGGGACAAAGCCGGCTGCAAAACCCACTATTGAGGAGGTGGTAAGGGGAATGCGTGACAGACCACGTCCCCAGAAAAGGCAAGGTTTTAGCCAAGGGCCGGGGAGAAGGTGATGGCATTATAATTTCGCAGGTGCAAGGGGGCCGTATGATTCTCACCTAAAAAAAGGCTAGCTCGGGAGAGCAAGCAACGGGGTTTGTACCCTTCAGGGAAGATATTCCCCTTTCAACTAGGGACCTCCCCTAATTTCGTTCTTGTGTCCGGCCCTTGTCAAAGCAGGTCTAGGCTAAACTGCAGTCCAGTACTTGAGAACTAATCGTATTCCGGAAGAAGATTAGAAGACCTGGGTGTATAAAAAAGATCGAGGTGGGTGTCTTGACAAAGAATCCACCTACGTGAAGGACGCTTCTTCTATCAAATTTAATTTGTCCGAAGTGGAGACATCGGTGTAGACACGTGGAGGCGAGCTCCTTCGGAAAAAGTCTGGGGGGTGAAGCAGATGTAGATGCTAGCCGGGAAGTGTGGAAGGGGGGTACCGGTAAAACGCACTGCAACCTTACGCCATAAAGTTGCTGATCCGGTCGATTTATACGTAAGGAACAGGGGCTAATGAAGTATGCGAAAAAAACATTCCTTGCTAGTGTTTTAGACCCTTCTCACGGGATCGTCCTGTAGGGTTTTTCAATGGCGTTCTGGGAGTGGGGGGGGCGGTTCGCGTCTGCGATCCGGCTGCGTGGATCGGGGGGTTCGATAGTGAACTTTGATGGGACGCTAAGTGGATGGCCATCGTACCCAAAATCGGTACAAGATAAAGTCGCCAAGCCCGTTGGCAAGCCCTTGGCCCAATCGGCGCGAAAACGTTACAAACGTTACAGGACGCTGTTCCCAACAAAAGAAGAGGGAAAGAAAAGACACTAAGAACCTGGGCCCTCGCTCTGGCCCTCTATAACTCTCCTGGCGAAAAAGCCTTTGCTCATCGTGGGGGGGATTCAAAAAAAGGAAAATCTCTTCACTCTCCAGGAGGAACGCGCATCGAACGAACCTGATCGAATGATTCCATACCTTATACGATTACCCAGTCATTCAATCAAAACTAAATAGGGGGACCTAGACATAAAAGAGAATTGAACTCTTACTTATTCTGGTTTTTCATGGATGAGAGTGTGCAGGAGGTGGTTTCTGGTGAGGAGGTTTGTGTTGAATGTCCCAA
>Ga0179593_1639821_pt1 | contig 10243 bp, 10 predicted proteins | sample CZODoug2_1_08_16_FD_185931 | JGI IMG/M metagenome (GOLD analysis project Ga0179593, IMG submission 185931) | Vadose zone soil fungal communities from Angelo Coast Range Reserve, California, USA - CZODoug2_1_08_16fungal (PacBio error correction) | ecosystem: Environmental > Terrestrial > Soil >...
AAAAGAAGGGGGGTGGTCGCAATTCTATGAGGATAGGGGGGGGGTCTGACGAGGAAAAAGGCAACACGGAAACGAAATGCTGGACATCGGGAAAAAATGCTTATCGGGAAAGGAAGGGGACGTCCTTTACTAGAAAGGGAAAGAAAACTTATTCCGCACGGAATCAAAAAAACGTCCGGAGGAAAAGGGGGTTTTCGACTTAAAAACTCCCCTCCGGCTTGGTAAAAATCGGGGCCCAGGGAGGGGGATGAGGGGGCGATCGATGTCAAAAAGCGGTTCGGGGGGAGCCATCACTCAATAAAACTCGCGTCAAATCAAGTGCTCGCAAAGCTACCGTTTCGGAGGAGCTGAAAAAACCTCGACGGCTCCGCAGGGACCCCCCCAAACGAAAAAGAAAATGCCCTTAGAGACAGCTGGGTGGAAGTTCTAGGCTGGCGAGAAAAAAAAAGGTCAATCATTACGAAGGATCAAGACCCCGGCTTTCACCCCAAAAGAGGGGGGAGCGCGGAACTATGGCTGAACCCAAAATCATTTCCGTGCTGGAGGAGAGTCAATGTTGCCGAGTCGGGGGAAAGGGAACCGTTCATTACACGAAAAAGACAAATGGGGGCGGTCTTCGTCTGATCGGCGGGGGGTTTAGGTTTCGGAGTGGGGAGACGCCCAAAAGGATACGCGAACCCGCTTATAAAAGGGGGCGGACTAAAAAAGACGGTGTAGCGTTTCCGGGGAGGGAGGGCGAAACGAAACGAATGACCTAAAAGTAGAAAGGGGCCTGCGATCATGGGCTTGGTGGGACGCTTTTTAAACACCATATCGTTACTAGGAAAAGGATAAAAGGAACCTGAAAGCCTGGGGGGGGGGGGTACGGAAAAAAGAGGGGTCGTCGATCCGGACCTTGGATGTCAGGAAAAGGGGGTCGAAACCGGGGTTCCGCTTATTCGCTATTGTCGCGTTCGAAATAAAAGCCTCTTTTAAGGGGACCTGGAAACAAAAGAGGTTTCTCTTCGGGGAGGTGCGGAGGGATTTTCTCCGTTCAGAGGGAAAAACACCCTTTCCTAAAAAGGGCGCTGTCTTCCGGGCAAGGAAGACATTTAGATATCTCAGGAGTGGTTGGAAAAGGGTGCTACGACGCAAAGAACCGGGAACCATCGGCAAGATGTGCGAAAGGGGATGGTGGTCAAGAAAGACGGATTCAAGAAAAAACAAAAGGATTATGAAAAAGTAGAGAAAGTTTCCCACCCAGGTAATTGGAAGAGTGCTTATTTGCACTTGTGGAAAGGGGGTCTTCTACGGGCGCAAATGAACTGGAAAAGGGAAATGCCATGAGTCCCGGCAAAACGGCAGGAAAAGAGGGTTTCCACGTCTGGAAAAAAACGAGACCGCCATCAAGAGAAACTTGTCTACCTACAAAGGGACCTGAGGCCATAAAAGAAACATATAGCGGAGCGCGGATAACCCGGTTCGAAAGGGAAACATTCCGGGAAAGAAAGGAACCTAAAAAGAGACATACTTTCAGAAACCATAAGGAGAAAAAGGGGGGGGGGGTGTGGGGGGGGGGGGTGGGGGGGGGGGGGGGGTTTCCGGAAAAAAAAAATTCACAATCGGCGTAAAGTATTTACCGAACTAGCCCTCGATAGGATATCTACAAAGGGGGCTAGGAAAATTAGATTAATGCCGGTCGACTCAAAAAAAAGAGTTCGAGGAAGACACGAGGAAAGGGGGACGACCTAGAGGCAGAAAAGGCTTTTTGCACAAGAAATAACCATGAGAGAAGGTACCGTCTATCAAAAGTCTTATCGAAGTACCAAGACAGAAAGGAATTCGGAAAGGTGAAAAAGAACCCTGAAATTTAGGGTCAAAGGGGAATAGGCCTGGCGCTCAAGAGGGGGGGGGGGCCTGGCCTTTTCTTGATCGGTAGCAGGACGTGAGAGGGAGAAGCGACCGGAACCGGCGGCTTCAGGGCATGTGGACCCCTGGCGAGTCATGGGTGGGGGAGCCGTAAGGAGGTCCGGGGAGCGCCCGCTTTCCAGAAAGAAATGCTAGAGAAGAGCTCTAGAGGGGTTAAAAACCGCACCTCTGTTTGACGCCCCCCGAGGGGACGACCGAAGCAGAAGGGCAGTTATGGGTTGGAAAACAGTGACCAAAGGTCGTCATCGGACGTGCGGAGAGGGGAATACTGGGGGGAGGGAGGGAATAATTGGTTCTTCTAAAGCGCGGGAAGGGGAAACAAGCGTCCCCATGGGGTCGATAAGAATGGTTGATCCCGAAAAAAAAGAGGCCAGAAGGGCCAAGCTTGGTCGTCGGGGGGGGGAAGTAAATCCAAGAGAAAAAGGGGGGATGCTGCGAAGAATGCCTCCACAAAAAGATGAGAAGAGTCATAAAGGGAAATTTCTGTGTAAAAGAGTCGTGATTAGGGGGTCACACAATCTTGAGAAAGAGGAAAATTATGGAAAAAAAGAACCAAAAATTCGGTACAGAAACCATGGAGGAAAGGGCATGGTGGAGAACATCTTTGGAGAAACAATTCCGTCCTACCCGCAAAACTAATAAAAATCATAGAGAGAGCGTTTGTTAAAGACTGGAAAAAATCCCTTCTTTGAGGTAGGGACTCTTTAGGGGGAAGGGTATCGAGTTCAACCAGAGAGGGGGGGGGCGGGCTTTAGAGACTGAGCTACAAAGTACGAATTTGACTCCAGCCACATGTAGTCCGGTCCGGAAAGTCGGGGCGCGGGAGCACGACCGCTGAAGGGAGCCCTGCCAACGATGAAGGGGAGAACGTTGGAAAGACACTGCAAGGAAAGAAAAATCACCCTCTGGGGAAGGTCGAGGGCGCGATCCGGCAAACGGGCGAATCCCGACAATGGCCCAAAAAAAAAAAGCTTTACGCGCGAAAGTCAATGAGGAAAACTCATTTCCAAATCTGGTCGAAAAACGTGGAAAGCCGGCAGGAGAGGGACACAAGATCCCAAATGCTGACACGTTCGGTAGCTCCTGATCGTCTTATGGGTGGAGTCGGCTTGTCAGCCCAACAGATCGCGGCCAGATCAAAGGGGGGATCCACCCAAAGGCACTTCGAAGTGGAGAAACAACTCTAAAGGGTAACGGTGTCCGCAGGAAAAAGGAGGACTGTCGTTTGCAAATTGGGCCGAGAGTGGGGTCTCTCTGCGGGGGGAACCCGCAGGGGGAAGAGTGAATAGAGGAGGAACTAAGGAAAGGCGCTGCTGTGGGTTGGTTACGGGGGAACGTGATTTACTGGCATAGTACCGTTAATTGGAAAAAAAAAGGGGGTCTCACAAAAGGTGACTGGGCTATCTCGCTATTTCAGTGGATATGCCGGGGGGGAACTTTCCAGTGCGGGGATCCAAGGGAACACTTCTCTTCTTTTAGGGGTCTGCCAATTGGAACCCCTCTACGGAAGTCTTCGACTTGAACGCCTTTCCTTTCCTCCGGAAGGGGTCTGTCGACTTGTCGAAAAAAAAAGGGGGCCAGTCCGAAAAAAAAAACCTCAGAGAATCACTTCCTTGCGGGGACTGGGGGGGCAATATCGGAACAACTTAGGAAGAGGAAGAAAGGGCCTATATTAAAAAAATGTCGCCTTAAAAGGTATAAATAGAAAAAGTTTCACTTAAAAAAATGGGGTTTCTACTGGAAAACCTACCGGCCCAGACATTCATCCCGGGAACGAAAGTACGGAGAAGAGGGTTCCACTCTTTGAAGAAAGAATAACCTCTCGGCCAGGGGTCTCTGGACCGTTCCTCTTACACCAAGATCCTTCCCGGGAAAAGGGGAATAAAGTCGCCCAGAAGAAGTTCCTGTAAAAAAAAGTCGAAGGAACATGGCTTACAAAACCCATCACCCGGGAAGTCCCGTTTGCTGAAAGGAAGGCAAAACACCTATCAAAAAAGTTTCACTTCCCTCATAAATAACACAGATCGGCGATCGCAGCTCAGGGGGCCCGTTTGCGAGTCCTGCCCGAAGAGAGGGAGAACGGCTGATCCTCTTGACTACCTTGAGGGGACGCGATCAGTCGGAAAGGACACTCACCCTGCCAAATGACGATCAGGAAAAGACCCTATGAGCAATTTTGGGGAAGCCTGTCACGGGAAAGAAAAAAGGGGGCACAAACGGTTACTGAAACAGCCCGGGTGCATACAACCGCTTAGAGGGGACCGTTCTGCGAGTAAAGGGGTGAAATTCCTGTCAAGGAAGGAGGGACCTCTGGGGGGGGGAAGAAAGGAAAAGTAAACTAGCTGTTGCTGTCGCATTGGGGGTGAAGGAGCCTCTTCATCAGGCTATTGGGGGGGGGGGGTATCCTTCTCGGGGAAAAAGCACGGCCTGAAGGAAGGGTAGCTTCTTAGAAATTCACAGAAGGAGAGAGATGATGATGGCTGAGAACGAAAAAAGTGTGTTGACAGAGAAAGTCCCCTCTCGCGAGGGGCCACCTCGCGGGAAGGGAAAAACCAACGCTCTTCATCGGAGGCCGCTTCGAAGCGGGGGACGGAATAATTTGGATCGTGTCGGTCAATTTGAAAAGAAAAGTCATGCGTCAAATAAAGGGGGGACATTGGGGGGGAATCTCTCCAGAGAGGACCGCGAGAGGGGGACAAGCTTGTGTGGTGGGATCCGTAAATAAGAAGGCCGAAACAATGGTCGTCTGGCTCAAAAAAAAAAAAAGTAGGAAAAATAAGATATCAACTTGCGAAAAAAGTTCGTGGGTCGCATATAGGGAAGGGATTCGTGATGGCCTGAAAAGATTGGCAACACTGAACAGAAGGAAACTCTGGCAAGGGAAAAGGCGTATCTAACAAACGAATGGACGAAAAGGCGGGCACAGACCGGAAATTATTCAGAACAAGGGATGGGGGTATCGCGAAGCCAGCAAAGGGGGGGGGGGTCAATGGAAAAAAAAGGGTGAGCTTCCGGCGGTCGCAATTGATGTGAGGGTCAACCAGAAAAAAAAAGGGACTCGATCATCAAAAAGAACTAAGGGAGGGGAAGATCTCAACGGAATTCGGTCATGGGAAGAGACCGCGACAAAGGGATCAGGACAAGAAATCCGACGAACCAAGCAAAAGAACAAGCTGTTTCCGGTAAAAAAAGGAGATCCTTCAATCAGGGGGGGGAAAGACTATCCCTAAAATTCAAGAATCAAAAAAAAAAAAGGGAACTGAGGACGTCAAGGCCCAGTAGAGTGCAGAAAGCATTTCCTGTCTGGTCGCTCCACCCGTGGGTAAGAGTCGGCCAGGGTACAAGAAAAAAGCACTCATCGGGCTCGCGTGGGGGGCGAGTCAGGTCGGTGTCATTTAGGGGGAGCCTTGCATCAAAAAAAGGATTCGTCGGCCGGAAAAGGGGAGGGGGGTCAGAAAAAGTTCTACAAGAGGAAAGGGTCGAACGGCTTCAAAAGTACCGAGAAAAAACTTCGGCGCATGCCGGAGGGGCCGCTGGGGGAAGTAAATACATTCCCAAGAAAAGCGGGCTGGGAAAAAGAGGGGGGCGCGGCTGGGGGGGTTACGAAAGGGGAGAGTGATGTGTTCCACAGGAGGTCTGAACGACTAGGACGGTTAGGAAAGAGAAAGATGCTCTATTACTATGGAAAAAGGGGCCGAGGTTGGCATGGCCTCGACAAGTTTATAGGGCGATGGAAATGGCGTTTTGTGAAAAAGAAACCGATCATGCCATAGCGGACGGAAAAAAAAAAACTTGAATGGAAAAAAAAGCGAGGTGATGTGACCCCCGGGAGACTACCAAGTCCACCTTGATCAAATGAACAAGGCTACATTCTGGGGGATTATTAGCGATAACACAACGGAGGAGGATTACAATGAACCACCAAGAGGGGGGGATTCCTTGCGGATTGGTCAAAGGGGAACCTTGGTTAGGACCTCCCCGGAACGGAAGACTGAACATTCAAGGAGGGACCTTCAATAGTCCGAGAGGGATCGGGGGGGGTGCGCCCAAAAAAGGCCAAGAAGAGAAACTTGTTCGATGGTAACAGCCAGCCTCCGCCGATACCAGAGAGATAGTAAACGGAAGCCCTGGTCGTGAAAAGAAAAAAAATCCGTCCCATATCCCAGAACATCAAAAAAATTGGGGACCGTCCACACCCCCCAACCTGTCAAGTAGGTTATCAGCAAGGCCGGGACTTTAATTGACCTTGAACGCACGCCCCTCGAGGAGGGGGAGGAAGAACGACAGGTTCTCGTCCTAGGTGTTGGGCTGATTAAAGGGGGGAACCTTTCAGAGTAGAAAAAAAAAACACGCCTTACCTCGTTACGAAGAGAAGGGGCCGCGATCATGCGACCGACAATACCAGTAATGAAAGGGGACCGCGAGCCCCGGGGTTTCAGGGAAGAAAAACGAAATCGTTCCCAGGGGGAGAGAAAAAGATGAGATCGGGTGATTCCTAGTCCAGTGGGGGGAAGTAGGGAGGACAGGCGGGTTTAAGGAGGGGGGGGGTCGGAGAGGGAAAGAAGATCGCTCCGACGGCACCGGAAAAAGAAAGGGTCTTCATGGCAGGCGTCCGGGCCCCTCGGCGTGGTCTGAAAGGGGGGGAGGAAACGGAGGGAAGGGGGATGAACCGCAATTCCTAAAGCTGGGAGAAAAGAAAATCTAGGGGGAGCGTGAGCGGAAAGGGGCCTGATAACTCAACGCCACGCTGTTTGCCATCGATCAAGGACCCCGCCGGCGAGAAAGGGGAAAAGGGGGGGTGGTGGGAAAGGAAAACGCTCTTCATCGGACGTGAGTGCGGTGGAGCGATGCTGGTCGGGAGCTCACAAAGGACCACCACGGGAGAATGAACGCCGCGTAAAAGAAAATTCGGAAGGGGGGTTTGGTCGCAGCCAGATGGAAAAAGATTTAGTGGCAGGCGAAAGAAAGAAATACGGTCCGTAAATCCCGAATAAGAGGGGGGGCTCGCCGGAGCCAAAAAGAAACACAACGTTAGGGGAGGAAGATAAAAGAAGCAACGACCATGTCGAGTGACGGACTCGGATAGTTCTTAAGGGCACAACAAGCTTGGCAACAGAGGGACAAGCAAGGTAAGAAAAGTCTTATCGACCATTCCGAATGGGGGACTGAGATTTCAAAGACAACTTTGGGAGCCCGATATTCCGTTCAAAAAAACGCAACAGGATGAAGGCGTGGGTTCCAAAACATCCGGGAAGGGGAGCGACGGCGTCGCGTCTGGTCTGAGTCAACACAAGAAAGAGCGTTACTCGAACAACACGAGTCTCAAAGTCGGTAATGTTTCTCTAAATCTGGCGGGAAAAGGAGGTCCGGGGAGGCACCAGAAAAAGGAGCTACGGCCCGCAAGACCCGATGCTGAGAAGCCCTGAAGACCATAACCTCTGTTAGGGGTGTCGGAGGAAAGAGGTCTCCATCTTACTATACCGGGTTGCTCATATACACACAGGGAAAGGATCACGGCAAGGCCTATGGGTGGGAGTTAAACGAGAAAAATCCATTTCGGGAGGGGGAAGGATCGCAAAAGGGCCCGAGAGTCCTCGGACCGTACAGGAAAAGGGAGGAGCAGTCCTTATCGTCATGTCACAGGGGGGGTAAGCTGTGTGGCTCAAAGCCCAAAGGGCATGTGAAGAAAAAAGAATTCTTTCTATAGGTTTTGAAAGAGGGAAATGGGTCGAACTTCCATGGAAAGAAAGTTACCGGGGAGGAAGAAAGGGTCTGCGATCGACGAGGCCTTTTGAGAGCGGAAAATACATTCCCTCGAGGGATCAAACGAAAAAACCGGTGCGCGTCTGGGGAGGAAGCGTTATGTTCTTCGATGAGAGATGTCTAACGCATGGGGCGACCGTTTAGCTATCCGAATTTTCGATTCTTTTCCGAGGAGGGAAAGGGGGATGACGGTGAAGGGGGAGGGGGGGTCGCCCCCAATTTGAAACAAGAAAGGAAAGGAGACTTGCGCCGGGCCAAAAGCGAAAGGGGTTCGTATGGTGAAAAAGTGGGGGGGGGGGGGGGGGGGGGGGGGGGGACAGAAATGCCTTTAAACAAGCAGCAAGAAAATGACCGTCGACATGCTGGGGGTCTCGAAACAACAACGGTAAGATCCGTATAGGGGAAAAAAAAAAATGTCGCCGTCTTGTCAATAGGAAAAACGGCCTGGCCTTGGAAAACCTCCCGAACCGGGAAGCTACATGCACGAAAAGCCGCCGGCAAAATGTATCGTGGGGACCCACGTGAAAAAAAGAACCGCATCGCCTAGAAGGAATACCGGGGAATGCCCGGCATCGAGGATATATCATCGGAAACCCGGGAAAGGAAAGAACATTCCTGAACAGATCGAAGACATCACGTCATTTTCCTAAAAAACCTCTCCCCGGTTCGTCGGCAGGCTCCCACGAGAGAAAGGATTCCGGAGAGCCCCAGCTCAAAGAATCGCAGAAGAAAGGAGGGATCTCTGTCCGTGCAAAAGAAGGTCCGACCCCTCTGTCGGAAAAAATCGACACGCCTGACCTCGGAAACTGGATAAGAAGGAGCGATCAGGCGGGGGGGGGCAGGACAAGAACCCTGCGAAAGGACCGCGGAAAAAAAAAGGAAAATTGCGTATCGTTTCCAAAAGGGAAAAAAGGAATGGACGGGGGGAAAACGCAAACACCACGAGCGACAGCCCGTAGTTCAGCAAAGGAGGGGCCTTGCCGTCTGCGAAAAAAGGTGAAAAAGGGAAAAAGGGTCGGGATCCGTGTTGAAACTGAGGGGGGAGTCCACGACCGTCGAGAAATGACTTTTCTTAAGGGAAGGGGGGGGAAGTCGCCTGGCATCAAGAAAGGGTCGGAGCAGGTAGACGGGAGAGAAGGCCAGTCCTACTTTCCGAAAGAATGAAAAAAATAAAAGGCTCTTGAGCTCGGGAGGGAGAACGCCAAAAACGAGGGGGTTGACATCGATCCGAAAAGTCCAGAAAAGGGGGGTGTTTTTCCAGTGAACTCAACTCGGTTGCATCGACGTTCTTGAGAGGGGGTCTTGTGACGGAAGAATGTCGGCTCAATCGGCTGTGGAAGAAAGCCGGTAAAGGAGAGGGAGAAGAGTTGTTTTGGGCGTCACGGGGAAAAAAAAAAATTTCGAGTGTGCCTTTTGAGGGAGAACGAAAGGCGGGGAAGGGGAACCGAATGGACCACGAAATGTGTGAGGAAGCGGGGGCGCTAACACAAGGAAAGAGCAGTCGCACCTACCTGTTGGGGAAAAGGGTCCGGACCGATCGTGGAAGCATCAATCTGGCCAACAAAGGTGGGGAAAAAAAAATGCCACAGAAAAGGAAAAAAAAATCTTATCTGAGAAGTGACTAATGAATGGGACGCGGCTTGGGCGCAGCACGACCAATGTATTCCGGATCCACAAGGGAGGGTCCAGCACTGCCGATAAGGAGCAGGAAAAACCTTTGAAAAAAAAAAACCGTGCTGTGGGGGCGGCCGGCTTTCGGAAAAAGATAGAAAAGAAACTTTCTGTCTCTAAGAACAAAGAAATCATCGGCCACTGGATCTCGCAGCTTAACGTAAGTCTTCCTGAAAAAGAGACCGAGCTAAGCAATCGCAGCCAACCTACTAACAAGGTAAAAGACCAGTCACCCAAAAGAAAAGTTCTGGACTATCCTCAGCGAAGATCCCGAAGTTAAGGACAAAAGCTTGACTCTCGAAATATGAGCCGGGGTTGACCATCGGAACGGGCCTGGTCTCAACTCGTAAAAAGTAAAAGAAAGGGCACTCTGCCTTTACGCAAGAAGATCATCGGGACCTGATCGTAAAAAAGGGGAAGGGAGTGTTCGGCTGGCTCAGAAGGGGGAGGCGTCCAAAGGGAGGATCAATGTCGGTCAGAATGGTCGAGCGGGGGAAAGACTGGTAGGGGACGGAAAAACGAAACTTACCGAGAAAAGAGTCTGCGAAGGGGACGATCTGTCTCTGGGATCGAAGGGAATACCAATCGGCAGACAAAAGACGGAACGGAAAGGGTTGGTGGGGCCGTAGCGGTGATTGTTCGAGGCTTTACCGGAGGAACGACTGGCCAGGGGGGGGCCAGAGAAAATCGCTATTGCGATGCTGTAAGAGGGGTGGGGGCACCTTTCTTTAAGGAGGTTATCGCGGGGGAAGGATGTGTGGTTTGGTCAAAAAGGCACCATAAACATTCAGGACGGCTTCCGGGAAGCCCGGGACCTCGGCCTTGGGGAATGTGTCGAGCCTGGGTCCAGGCCGTGAGCCTCATCGGGCAAAGAGTCCTTACAGGCTGGGAAGAATCGGAT
>Ga0179593_1704318_pt1 | contig 10243 bp, 9 predicted proteins | sample CZODoug2_1_08_16_FD_185931 | JGI IMG/M metagenome (GOLD analysis project Ga0179593, IMG submission 185931) | Vadose zone soil fungal communities from Angelo Coast Range Reserve, California, USA - CZODoug2_1_08_16fungal (PacBio error correction) | ecosystem: Environmental > Terrestrial > Soil >...
GGGGGCCAATCATGGGATAGCGATTGCACAAAATCAATGGCAAAGCTCTCAGGATGTCGAACAAACGCATTAAAAACATCTTCTCGGAAAGGCGGCGGGAAAGAAACGTGACTCATCGCACACTGCGGCGGGGGAAACCGTTCTATCGACGGTAAAAAGGAAGAACTGAGGGGCGGAAAAGAGAAGCCTACTGAGAACTAAGTGAAAAGGCCTCGCGCAAGGGCTTCCTGCCACTTTGCAAATGGATCGAAATTAGAAGGCTATTGCCAGAAGGAAGGGAGATGAAGCGCTACAAAAGACGTCCGCTGACAGGAATCTACTAGGCCCATCACCAAGAGAGGCGTCACATTCAACAGGAAAAGCCGAAAAAGGGCATGAGGAGACGAACCGGAAAAAGAGAGAAGAAATGAACAAGAAGCGCCTTCGTTGATACTCTCTTCTGCGGCGGGGGGGAAGGGGCGCTTGGCCCAACCTTTGGAGGACGAGGTCTGCTTGGAGCGCCCGATGTGACAAACAGAAAAGGGCGAATGACTTCCCTACTACAAAGTCAGGTATCCCGCATCGGGCCCGGGCAAGATGAAAGGGAAGACCGCTTTTGTCGAAAGGGCTACTGTCCAGTACGACGGAGTTCCCCTCGCCGGACAAATTGGGAAAGAAAGAGCGTCTGGGGCGACTGGGGCGCAAAGGGGAGAAACTCCAGGATTAGAGGGGGGGCGCAAAGCGCGGTTATCTGATAAGGCCGCGGCCGACAAGGGGGGCGTCACGAAGGGCCCGACAACCAGCGTCATCAAAAGAAATCCTGCCGAAAAAACTAAGAGTCAAAACCGAAATCCGCGGAACAACTACGCCCGCCCGCCAAAACTTAAGGACCCTAAAAAATAAATAAGGCAAGGCCTCAGAAAAAACTAAAAAGGGAAAACTTTCTCACAACCTTCTAAGGGTATCAGAGGCCGGGCATAAAGCGAGCAGGAATGGAACGTTCAAAAAAGGCGAAGACTAAAGAGATTACATACCGATCTCGGGATGAAAGGGGGGGGCAAAAAAGGTCTGGGGTAACGCGGTAGAGGGGGTATGGAAGCCTATACCTTCTGGAGAAAAATCTCTCGAAAAAAAATGCAATCGTCGGGGACTAATTTCCCAACGCCAGGGGGGGAAAGAGTTCGTCGCTCCAATGGAAGAGGGAACCTTCCTATGCGGCCACTCCAACGGGGGGGTGAACCACTTCTCTCTCGAAAAAAGTTTGGAGGGGGGAGGAAAAGGGAACCCAAACCCACAACCATTTAGCCTATGAAGAAAAAAAAAAGATGAACAACGCCACAAGTGCGTAGGGGAGGGCATCTCAGAATTGGGGGGAGAAAAGACCGGGGAGGGTCTACTCTTTATGCCTCCGAAAAGAAAAGACTTCACAGGTCATTGCGCCAGGTCTTTGGTGCGGAAAAAAAAAAGACCGACTATTTAATAATCGAAAAGACAGATGAAAGAAGCCCTATCAAGCAAATGTTGGGGTGGACCTGCTTAGTAGGACATGGACTCTTTCCTGGGCTATCACCCCTTTCAATAAGCGACGGAGGGCCAAACAATCTCATTTCCTTTCCTAGAAAAGAAAAATCACGATCAAAAAGAAAAAAGTCTCCGGTTCATGAACCCGTCGACTTCCAAAACGCCCAATTTCGATGCAGTAAACTCGTGCCCCAGAGGAGAGAAATTCGATGCTCAAAAACCAACACGGAAAGGGAGGGGGGAAGAGGTTTGGTTTGGACGCACTCGTATGATCTATCATAAGGGGGCCCGATTGAAAAAGACCTTGGGACGCGAGACCAGGGCTAGGGGGTCCAGAAAAAGACTTGTCGGGAGACTGACTGTAGGAAACTTATATCCGAGGAAATGCCATCAATGGGGAAGATGGGGGAGGCGTCTGAAGCAGATTGCATTGGGTAACCTGTTCTACGTCCATGAAAAAGTCCCGCTGCCAAACAAAGGGGTATCGAATTCCCGGCATCTGCTTGGCGTCAGGGAATGGGGCGGACATAGTCAAAAAAAGGCCAAACCGGACGGAAATAAGAGTTGTCACGTGCATGGAAGAGGATCCTCCAGCGGAAAAAAGGAACAGGCTTCGCCAGGTCTGCGTGCCGCACCAACCCTAAATGTCGTCCGGGCGTTCATCGGATACAAATGGGGGGGGAGGGGTCTGTTATTTGTAAAAAATCACCATTAGGCGGGAGGACACAGCGGCGGCCGTTGTCACAAGCGCGTTTGAGTTGCCGACAGAAAGGGCACCCTCAAGGCCTGAAATCGAGCGCGGAAAGTGCGTTGTGACCTTCAAAAACGGGAAAGAAAAGAATCGGCAAGTAGGAAAAGAGCGGGACCTTGGGCCTAATGTAGAGGGGGGGAAAGCGACCAGCGCAACCGGAAAGAAAGTTTTACGGGGGAAAGGACTAAAAGATGGGGGGGGCCGTATATTCTTTCAGCTTGGAAGGAAAAGGGAATACCTTGAGCACGACATGCAAAAGTGACGGAATTAGACGGGGGCCAATGTGACATTGTCCGGCGGTTCTAGAGGAGCCCTTGAACAGGAGGGAGGAAAGTCCTTCGTGGAGAATCTACGGGACTTGCGAAAGGTTCCGCGGGCTTCGGCACGTAGGTAGAAGGCGGGCGGGGGGGGGGGGATTTACGGAGGAAGGGCATTAGGGAGGGGAAAGGCACTCAACATTCGTCTTCCGCGTGCCCGGGAAGAAAAAAACCTCGCGGTTGGCGGAAAAAAAAACGTAATCCTTGACATAGGGTGCGGGAAAAAGCTTCCTCCGTTTCGAAAAAAAAGGGTCTACATTTGGTAAGGGGGACCGTAGGGACTCGTCGTAACCTTGGACATAGGCATTCCAGCTCTGGAAACATGCCCGGGCTTGCCTTGCAGCGATGGCGGGGAAGATGTCTTCGGGGCCTTCAGTCACTAAAAAAGTTGTACCTCGTCTGAGCAAGAGGAAACCGACTTAGGGAAGAAAAAAGAGGTCTCTTCCATCTCAGAAGGAAAACATCTTGCGGAGAAAAGAATCGCAAGAAAGGTTCATTGTTATCTAGACGTGCGGCTGGCGCTAGAAAGGTGATGGAGGGGATAAGAAGGGGGTACGTCACCTGTTTTAGGAGAAAAAAGATATGTGATGGGCCTCTCGATGTCCTGTTCGGTCGGGGGGGCTTCTACTTTGAGGAGCTCGGCAAAGCATGCCGATAAAAATAGTCCCCCCAAAAAAAGGAATTGTCTGAAAGTCATTTGCTAACAGCTTGCTGCCCTGGTGCAGGACACGCAAGTGGAACTTCGATCGTAGTAAGAGGAGCTCACGGTGAGACAGGCAGAAAGGGGGAGCGAATCCGTCGAGGGCGTCCGCATGGTTAAAGAAAAGTCCCATATGGGTTGCCTGTCGCCGCATTTTACCCGGAAAAAGCGGGCGTATCGGTTCGGATGCCATTATTGTGAAGGGTGACCAAATAGGGGGGGAGAAAAACGGATTGGCCAACTCCTCTCTTGTGTAGGAAAGGTGAGTATAGGAAGAAGAGAGTAGTCCATTGTTTGGGCCATGAAAAAAGGTTTATTCTCATGTGCAAAAATTGGCAAAGCTCTCAATAGGGGAATAACGCAGCGTGCTATAGAGACTCCTTTCAAAAAGGACTCGCACCAATGGGGGGGGAAAAAAGGATGCAATTCGTAGCCAGGGAAAGTAGGAGACGGCGTCTCTGAAACGGCGTCAAATTGAGCGAAAAGGAAGAAAAGCAATTACTAGAAGGGAGGGTCCTCGATCCCGCGTCCTGGAACAATGTTCATCAAGCCTTGGAAGGGAACGTGCCGGCAATGGAAGAGCGGCAGGATCAATGGGGTCGCATCTCTAAAATCCTAATACAGAAGAAAAAAAACGTGTGACGAGGCCATCACAATATCTTTCGATGTAAAAATGCGGTCACCTTCCACAGGGAGGGGGAAGAACCGCCAGCACAACAGAAAGAGGGGGAAGCGAACCATGAACAGAGGCAATGCACAGCCGGAAAAAGGAAGTTCAACGATGCTTCGGCGCCGGGGCCGCTGCCTCGGTGGCGGCCTAAAGGTCCCGAATGTCGGAAAAGATTTCACGAATGGGTCTGATAAAGGCCCGACGAAACCTTCGGTATCCGCATCGCATTCTGAAATGGGGGGAAACGGCCTGGGGAGACCCAGCTTGAAAAGATCTTTACCTTCGAACGGGGGTTACGAGGAGGTTACACTACCCGATAAGTCTCCCTCAGCGCGGGGGCGAACTTATTCAAAGGCGGTGGCAAATCCGCGCACAGAACTGAACCGCAAGGGCGGCGCACCTTATGCTGTACAGCCCGCGGCCGCACTACAAGGAGCCTGCTAAAAAACCAAAAGGTATCACCCACACATCCGGCAAGACCAAACCTACTCAAGGGAAAAAAACGACTGCCGCCCTCCCGGAAAAAACCCGAATTACTGGAAAAAGAGGCGGTAAGAAATCGGATCTACATCTCCGGACAGTCCCCGGGGTCTACGTGTTTCGGGGGGGACTGAAAAGGCATTCTCAACGAGGAGGGCCCTGGAAACTTCAAGCTGAAAACTCTATGACTGATACCAAGATCGAGGATGAAAGGCAGTCAAAAGGTTTGGAGACAAAAAAAAGGAAAACGCGGTCCTTCGATTCTGGAACGAAAATACCGAAAAAGGTCCGGATAGACAATTTTCTATTGGGGAGAAAAGGTGGTCCATGATCGGAGAAAAGGGAGAGGAAGGCCAGCTGCCCGGGCCATGGGTCGCAAGAAACAAAGGCGAGTGACCACGGCGCTCGCAGAAGAGAAGAAGGTTGAGAGGAAACTTAAAAAGAACACCAACGCCACAAGACTAGGACTCACCGTGCTAACGGAAAGTGCGATTGGAAGGCTTCAAGCAGAAAAGCCTCCTTTGGCGTCGGGGAGCCTCCGAAAAGACAATAGACAGGGGGAAACTGAATGCTCGTCGTTAGGGGGGAAAAGGCTCGGGGACCAGCCTACACGAGGTACACGCCAGGAGTTGGATGCAGTGCAGGGAAACTTTGAGAAGATAAAAAGAGGCGATACCCGTGAAGGCAAAAATGACTGGCCTACACTCGAGGGCCATGTCATGTTCGGATATCCTTGTTCACGCACACCGACAAGGGGGGGGACTGCAAACCATTGGACCCCTCGCCTCAGGAAGCGCAAAGGGCTAGGGAAATACGCCGGTGAACATCTTATTAGGGGAATGCTCAAACCCAACACCGAATCTCACACACAAAGGGAGTATTCTTAAAAGTAGAGGAGGCAAGGGTTTCGCATCTAAATGGGGGTTGGGCACCGATTACCCGAAAAAGCATCGCCCTTTTTCGAAAGTGTCGAGTTTCGCAGGCCCCAGACGGAGCGTGACTTTCCTCTACGAGATAGCCATTCAAGGAAAGAATTGTGGGTCGTCGAAGCAGGCTTCACTGCAGGGAGGACCGGGGAGTCCAAGATATGGCCTCGGGACACGCGTCCACAAGATCGGCGGTGCAAAAGATGCTTTTTCTTCAGCTGGCAGGGAAACAAAGGGTAGTGACAGGGGGAAGTCTTTCCGGGGACCTCCGCCGAGAAGCTTGGTCCTCATTGGTCGCCTACATCTCGTTATTCCTCCAGGAAAAGCGTCAAAGGAGGTAAGGAGGGACAAAGACCTCGCAACGGGGGAGAAAAGTTTATATCGCGGGAGTTCTCTGAGTATGGCTTTTTCGGTATTTGTAACTAAGAAGGAAAAATATTCGAAGACGTGTGGCAAAAGAAAGTTGTTTTACGGGGCAGCCATGGCCTTCAAAGATATCCCTTGAGGGGGGAGCTGGAAAAACTTGGGACCGTCGACCAGACGATAATCAGGGGATCTCGGAAAATTTGCGTTCAAGAATTGTATCGCGAAGGAACGACCAACATGAAAAGGGTTGACTCCTTGGAGATTGTTCTAGGAAGAGGATTTAGCCGCCGTGACCGTGAAAAAGCAGGTCGAGGCGTTGAAGAAAAAAGCTTGCCGTCGATAGAAAAAGAGAGAGGGGGTGGGCCGGTGACAGAGTCTCGAGCCAGCTTGAGGCTCCGGCGTCTTCCATTCCTTAGTGGAGCTTGAATCGGCGGTCAGGCGTGCGGCTTCGGCGACATGGCGGCCAGTGGTCTTGCCGTGGGGGATGATTGGGCGTCCGTATCATTGCGGACGCCTGCGAAGTCGGCCAGGCGGCAGTCAGCATCACCCGCAAGAAAAATGCAGGTAATCCTGCGGGTGCTGATGCCGCGGAAGGGTCGAGAATTCGCCCCAGAAAAGGGAGGGTGTCCGGAGAAGGGGAACGAGGTACGTAACCTTGGAAAAGGGACAGCCCTCTTCAAGAGGGACACCGGTCAAACCCGGAGGGAGAAAATTTCCGAACGAGAAAGGTGTCGGAGGAAAAAGGATCACTAAAAATTGAAAAAGAAGGGTTCTATCTCGGGGGCTTCCAGGCGCGAACTCCTTAATGCCTCATTTGGGACAGGAAAAAGCACATCATCGGTGGGAGGCAATAAGTCGCGGCTTGGGGAAAGCGTGCTTGTTCAATTCTGCCCTCTCCTTCTTTGTGACTTGATGGGATCCAGATTCTGCAGAAGGTTGCCGCATCGACAGGTGATGGGGGACTGGGGGGGGTTTCGCTTCACTCAAAAGTGATTATCTCTTCGACCCGCCAGAGGACCGCAAGGGGGGCGGAACGAAGGTAGGGGACAGTCTTTCGGAAAGGTGAAAACCTTTGCCTAGAGGCCTTCGACTATGAAAGTGTCTTGCCTTCGGCTTAAGGTGAAAAGCCCAAGGAAAGGGATCGATGTGACGGGAAAGACATGGGCGGATGCGCCCGGGCAGGCCGGCATGTTCCGCGATAAGAAAGCAGGCGTATCTGTTCGACATCCCATATTGAGAGCTTGAGAAAGGGGAGTGTTTGGGAAGGGAGGCCCAACCTCCGATTGGGGAAGAATCTCACCAAGAGGATTCTTCAAAGAGAGAGAGGGAAAGAGGGCTTTGGGAAGGCATGGGAAAGTCGTCTTGGGAAAAAACGAAGAAGAGATCATCTTTGGAAAAAAAGCCTGCCTCGGGAAGGGGGCGGGGGTCCTTGAAAAATAAAAAGAATGTTTTCGGCATACAAGGAAGCCTGACAACGGAGTCATAAGCTACTGGGAGCGACCCGTGTCCAAACCGTGAGCGAAGAAAGGAAGATTAACTACAAGAAGGCTTCCAATGGCGGCACACAAGGTACAGCAAGCCCTTGATCGACTCCGAATTCGTCTATGAGGAATCATTAGGGTAGCTCAATCAATCTCCTGAAAAGGAAGGGACATCATGCAATCTACGAGGCCGAAAAATATCTCGGGAACCTTCACCAAAAAGGATCCAAAAAAAAAATGAGATATAAAATGCAATCACTCTTCTCGCAAGGGGGACGCCTAGCCGGCCCTCTTGCTGTCAGTGGAACCCGGAGTTCGCTTTGGTCCTCGACATTCCCGGGCGGCCCCTAGGCGCGCAAACAATCGCCCCGAGAGGTCTTTATCACAAGGCCGCTCAAACATGGCGTGATCCGCATCTGCGGTGAAGGGCACGCGGAACCGAAGGGGGAAAGGGAGACGAATAGCTGGACTGAGAAGGGACCTAGTAACGCCTCGGAAAGGGGACACAATGTAAACCCGCAAAGAGGTACTGTGCTACTTCTCGACCGGCAGCCCGGCAATCCAGTACTTGGCGCAAGGGAGGGAGGGACCCACGGCGGAGTGACTATCCATTCCCTCGGAAAAAAGGGAAGGTCCAATGCTAAAAAAAAGCCAACAATCGTCAACAAAGACTTCACTACACGTACACTACGAGAGGTCAAAGATCCTCTTCAAAACTGACGCAAAAAGGACGTCAAGCTAAGTCCCCCAACAACAAAAAAAAAAAAAACCACAAAAAAAGAAATGGAAGATCTCCTGCAATTTCCTAAGACATAACGAAGGAGTCACCTGCAACCACCGGAATAAGGATCTACTTCAAGAGGAGTCTAAACCCAAAAAATTCATTATTGAAAGGCCACAGGCGTGGCAAAAGCTTAAAAGCTAAGAAACAAGGATCGTCGTGATGAAGGGAAAGGTAGTGAGGGAAAGGGGTGTCTCAAAAAAAGATTTGTGTCCTCTGTAGGGGGACCTAGGAGCAAATACCTCTCTCTATGGAATAGGGGTACGAAGGGACAAAGGGGGAAATCATTCTCTGAGGATCACTGCCTATGAATTGTCGGGCGTCCCTGAGATCCAACTTCAGATGTTACAAAGGTCTCTCTCGGAAAAGCAGATAATGTAATTTGGACAGTTCCAATCCCAAAACAGTACCAAAAAGGGAAAAAATGAGAACAACCGTCGCTCTACAAGGAAGTTGTCGAGGGAGGCACGCAAATGGAGAAAGAATCCTTTCGTGCTACAGTCCTCGCTGTCGGCAGGAAAAGGGACCTACGGTGAAAAAGCGTCATTCTCGGCGGCGGGGGTGGAGGCTCGGAAAACCAGGCCGTGAGGGGGAAAAGCAGATTAAAAAAGAAAAAAACGATCAATCTTGTGGTGCCGCGTTAATATTCCATGACGAGGGAGATATCCCCGGCAACAAGAATGACGGCCTAGAAACTAATCGCCAAACAATCACATTGAAAAGCCGGCAAGCAGAGGGACAAGTTTCACGCAAAACTTTCAGAACGGGATTCCCCCTCTACCTGAAGTAGAGGAGCAAAGGGGGGAATACTGAGGGACCCATCTTTATGAGAAACTCAAAACGCATCACTCAACAACAACTTATAGGAGGAAAGAAAGGGGCAGGTTTGGCGCATAGGGGGGTTCCACCGAGAAAAAAAAGAAAGCGGCATCTCCAGAAGGTAATTTCGAAGGGGGTTCAAATAAAAGTTCTGAAGCCCCTCTGTTCGATCTTGAACTGTTGGGAAGGGGCCGGTATACGAGGGAGATTGTGGTGGAGGTCTAGGGGGGAGAGGAGTCCGGTATTTTCTACAGTTTATGAAAGCGTCACACAGCTTATCTGCTTGCCCGAAAAATTGGCGTAGACATAGTCGGTCTGGAAAAAACAAGGCCAAAACCGAAAAAGGGGGGGGCACGTCCGGGAGGTTGTCCTACAGCTAGAGGCCCTCCATCTTCAAAAAGGGGCTTCGACAGGAAGCAGGAAAAAAGCCCCCGCACAAAAAGGGGGGAGGTCCTTTTAGAAGAGAAGGGGTAGGTCATCGGCCCACATTTTTTCGTTTGGAGGGGGTAGGTGGAGGGTAGACCGAAAAAACCTTAGGGGAAATATCGAAGGGGGGGCAAAAAACATAGCCTTGGAAGTGGGGGGGGGACTATTGCCGCCACTCAAAGGCTTCCGTCTTCCGGAAGCTAGGGCATGTGACACCTTGAGTGGGTACTGAACCATACGATCGCAATCGCATTCTATCGGAGCTTCGATGTTCGAGGAAAGCGAACAGATTGGGGGGAAACCTTCAAAGAAAAAGGTGGGACGGGAACCCTGACGAGCTGGGGGGCCGGGAGAGACCGTGTGGTTCAGCTTGCCGAAAAAAAGGGCAATCCTTGATCGGGGGGCAAGGGACCGGCCGCTTGAAAGATTTGGTGCCGTGAGGTGTGAAAAAGTCTTGTGCGAGAGCTTGTATTCCCTCCGGCGAAAGCATTACAGGGGAAGGGGCGGCGTCAGTTGGTTGGCACCGCGTGCTTCGGAGAAGAGTGTCTTGACCAGGGGGGTCGTGTGTGTGACCTGGGGCGCGGAGCAGAAGCCGCAACTTCCAGGGATTGCCGGGGATCAGCATCACCCGAAGGGGGGGACCCCCCCCTCCCTTAAAAGGAATACTTCGAGGAGGCTGCCGACTGGGAGGTCGACCATACTCGAAAAGTTTCCTGGCGGAGGAACCGGTCTTAACCTGGGAACTCATGCGCATTCAAAGGGAGGCGAAAACTGGGCCAGAGTTCCCTGGAAAATGGAAAAAAAGATCTATTCTTATGGGGACGTGCCGGATCAGACAACCGCGTTGACTCACTAGCAAGTAGAGCGGACCGCCGTAGGTCCTCAAGGAGGCCAGCGCAGCCGGAAGGGAGGTGCCGATCACGAGGGGGGGGAGGAGTTAAATTGGAGGGGGATTGTTCACACATGTCGCTTCCTCTGCTTTTTGCAGGATCGCTTTCGAGAAATGGAAGGTGCCCGCAGAACAGA
>Ga0179593_1818899_pt1 | contig 10243 bp, 9 predicted proteins | sample CZODoug2_1_08_16_FD_185931 | JGI IMG/M metagenome (GOLD analysis project Ga0179593, IMG submission 185931) | Vadose zone soil fungal communities from Angelo Coast Range Reserve, California, USA - CZODoug2_1_08_16fungal (PacBio error correction) | ecosystem: Environmental > Terrestrial > Soil >...
TCGACACCTTCAAAAAGTCAAGAAAGAAGCCATTAACAATGCATAAAGGCATCGACTATGAGAAAGCGACGGTAGAACTGTCGAAAGATCGAAATCAAAAGCCACAGACGAAAAGCTCAACTTCAGTCAAGTACTCGACTTAGTCATAGGAGGGCGCGAGAAAACAGGTGTAAACACGTGACGCTGAAGTGAAAAGTCGGCAAAAAAAGAAGTGGAAAAGGAGTCGCTTCTTCGATGCTGCAGCAGAGACCGCCGAAGAGGGAAAGCGAGAAGCACTAAAGTCGGGGGATTCGGGTCCTCTGCAAATCCAAAGGAGGATATAGTAGCGGCGGATAACTCGGTTTTGAAAGAGGACTTGGCTTTCTGGCCGCCTTTCAACGTCAGGGAAAAAGAGAGAAGGACAAAAAGGCATCGGCACGTTGAGAGACAAAGCAGGCACGACACAATTGGTCGCGGCTTCGGGAAATGCAATTCGATGAGGCACTCGTCGCAGGGCGGAAAAAGCGGGAAAGAAAAAGCGGGGCGTAGAGAAAGGCGTCGCGGCCTGAGGAGCGTCTGTGTTCAGTACGCGAGGTTCCGAAAAAAACGCAGGGGGAGAACAAGAGAGAGAAAGCCCAAACCCAAGTCTCCGAGAAGCGGGAGAATAATCTTCAGCCCCTCTTTCCTCTCCACGGATAAGAAAAGCCGGCCATTCACCGGAAAACAAATGAAAAAAATGCGAGAAAAAAGAATGACGGGCATGTGGAGTACGCGAGCGCTAAGGGGCGCCTATCTCACCGTCAAAGCGCATCCGGAGATTTGGATGCAAAAAGGGAGATGTGCAAAAAAGGGCGCCCACTCCTGAACGGAGGAGGAGGCGGGCAGAAAATGGGGGGCGGGCTGTTATTGGGTGGATCATGACACCGAAGGTGGGTTGCCATACCTATACCTTGAAAAAGGGAGCAGACGTGGCGCCTTCTGAAAGACAAAAGAGCCGGAAGAGAGTGATGAGGTTATAGGAAAGAAAGATCCGGGAAAGAATTGAGAAGACAAATCTCACTAAGTCGCTTTCGCCAGAGGACTGACGTCTAAGAACCGCAAGCCAGCGCGAAGGCGCAAAAAAGGGTAGCCAATTCCACGAAAGAGAACGCAGAAACGCAAGAAAAGCGGTTTCTCCGCGATTTCTCAACTAAGTACGCTCGGAAGTAAGGGAAGAGTGCCCATTCGCAAAGGAGAAAACGAAAAGAAAAAGAAAAACTCACCGTATCCCCGTTGCTGGAACCCTCCAACATCGTGCAGGCGGTCAAAACTAAAGACGAAGAAAAGTGAGAAGAAAAAATCCAAGTAACTCAGGGCCAAAACATTGGCAGCCAGGGGCGTCTGCGAACCTAACGTTTCTTAGGAGGGGACGTCTGAACAAATACGAAGGACACGCGATTCGAAGAGACTACTTAAATCGCTAAAGCTGATCTTGCGCCCAGGAACCAAAAGACGGAAAATCCCGTTGGCAATCGACAAAGGAGGTCGGGAGACGCAAGGCTCACTCAGTTAAAAATACCCAGCGGTTAGCAGCGATCTTTTCGAAGACAGCAGGGGAACCAGAAGGCGAGGGGCCTACGGTGGGGAAAGAGCTCCCGCCAAAGGCCTCCGCCATAGGGGAAAAGCGCGTTCGTCACCTGATTCAGGAGAGAACCTCCAAGAAGAAATAGAGATACAAAGCGCTGGCCCGGGGATGACGCTGATATATAACGGCAGCGGAGAAGCGAGCAACCAATAGACAAGCGCCGATCATACCGCCCTTTGGCCAATGCGATCGGAAATCGCCGGCCAACGGGGTCAAATGAGTGCGCCTGGGGGTCCGGACAAATAAAAAGGTTACGACTTTGCCTTCTGAACCCACTGGCGTCAAAAGTAGGAAAAAAGAGAACGGGCTAGCTGCTGATGATTCTACCACAAACCATCAAGAAAGATACCAAGTCCTTCTCAAGAAGAAGGCTGGGATATCGGAAGACGCCGAAAGCCGAAACAAGTGGTGGGAGAGGGGAGGTTGAGAGTTAACTGGAGAAAGAAGCGGAAAGGCCGCAGGAGTTTGAAAACGCCGCAAAGTTACAAGAGATCGTGGACGGATGTCTCAAAAAGAGACCATGGTGCCTAATAGTGTAAGCGTAACAGAGGCCGGCAGAAGGGGCGAAAAGTCGTTAAGAAGGAAAGAACGATCGAAAACGATCTGATGCGAAAGGACCTCCAGAGCGATCAAGCGTAAAAATTGCAAAGAGCTGCCGCCAAAGAGATTGGAGGGCGGGATATTGGAAAAAGCGAAAGTCTCAAAGGATCGAGCAGAGGACACGCTGGCCCTCTCAGAAGATCATTGGGGGGGTGAAAATCTCGATCACCCTCAAAAGGAACGCGACGGCGCTAGGAAAATGAAAACCTCAAGTAATCTATGGCCGCAAGGAGGAGCAACCGACCTTCAGGTGGTCATGTCAAACCAATTCTGCTAAAGAGAAAAAAGTGGGGAAGTTTATTCTTCAAAGAAAAAGGAGAAAAGGAAGTTCATTAGAAGGACCAGATTCAAGCGGGACACTATACTCAACAATCCGGAACCTTCGATGGCGACGGGATAAGGAAAGGGGTTAAGAAGACGTCAGCCCTTGCAACGAAAAGAAAAAAAAAGGACCCCTGTAGAGGGAATGATAGCAAAGGGGGCGTAATGTCGAATTGGGTTCTTTTCAAGAAAGCATATGGAACTTTTCACAAAAAGGGCTCGGACGAGGCGCCGCAAGGAGGGTCACGAAAAAGAACGATGAGCGTGATCCCCTGCGTCCAAAGTCCCTTGGCCACCTAAAACGATTTGACCCGCCTAAAAACGAAAAACTGTCAGGAGTGCTGAACACTCAAGACAAAGATGGCCTCCTATCGGATGACGCAGCTACGCGCTAAGAAGTGGTCGGTGCTTGTTAGGGAGATACCTCAGAGATAAAATTCAGGAAAAAGCTCAGAAATAATAAAAGACTTGTAAGGAAGATTATGACGGAAGGAGGACCATCAGTATCGATCAGACCGAGAGCATGCTGAAGGGTACGAGTTTGCGTATTGAAAATGTAAAGATCCCGACTTAGTGCCGCAGAAAACCGCGAGATTTGCCGGGGCTGCATCCTAGGTCGACTAAGCGACGAGAATAAGAGAGTCCAAGACCATAAGCAACATTACACCAAATTTACAAAATGAGGCTCATCAAAAATGAAATCAGAAAGCCTTCAGAGCATGGGTGCAGATCGTCATGGTGGAGCGTTGGGGTAAGTAAGCACAGGAAAAAACTGTCCAAGAGGGACGAGAATTCGATCGAGAGAGGACATCTGCTCGGGGGGGCCATCCGGCGAAGCTGGAAACAGGAAGTGGCATGTGGAAAGAAAGATCAAGAGGGAAATAAGTTCTAAGCCACTCGCCGTGTCAGGTCGAAGAACAGAGTGAAAGAAGGGAAGCTTGCAGAGGAGACATACAACAAGAGAGACGCATCTGGTGCACCTGATCGAAAAACAAAAAGCTACAAAAAAAAAAAAAACATGCAGGAGGCAAGGAAAGGAACTTGGCGAACTTGGACAATAAAGACTACCTGTGCTCTGAACCGTTGACATCTGTGAAGAGTACTTCTTCGAAAAGCGCAAAAAGGCGAGACGCTGAAAGGGAGGCGGCAAAGAAAAAGGAGGCAAGAAATGAAGAGAAAGATTGGGTCTCGCCCTTTAAGGACTGATATCGTTCTTAGCGAACTCGGTTTGAAAGAGGATTAGGTCCGAAAGACAACGAGTAGCAAAAAAAAGTGCCTGACGGGATCTCAGAGGGAATGCACATCAACCGAATAGCGGTCGCGGAGAATGGAAGGAAGGAAGATATCGAGAAGAAGGGGGTTAAAAAAAATAAAAGAAGCAAGAATGGAGAAAAGCCGAGCTAAGGCCGAGTGGAGCAGAAAATCGTTGCAGCGGGAGGAAAGGCTTAGAAAAATCACGATACAAAAAGTCTTCAGATCAAGAGCATGGCCGAAGACTTCGGCACAAAGGACTTCTCGACCCGTTTCAGATATAGGAAAAAAAGGAAGCAATGCGCAAACAAGCAAAATCTAAAGCAGGACAGAAGACGGAAGGGGACCGTTGGGCAAAAAAACGCGCTAAAGGACCCACGAATACGATCGCACACAAGAAGGTTCAATCATGGGGACTTTCGAAGGAAGTGCAGGAGCCCGAATGCGCGCCTTCGCAACGTGGCAGTGGGAAACTGTCGTGCAAAAAAGTGAATCCGATTTGGAAAAAGAGAAAGGTCGGTGAAAACCGGGGATCTGTCAGAAGAGGGAGTACTAACGAATAGAGGGTTAGGAGGGGGAAAAACCAACTCAATGATCCGGAGGCTGAGAGCCAGCCCACAAACGTAAGAACCACCCCGCCACTTTGGTAATTGGAGAAAGAGTAGAAACTGGACGCAATTAGGCCAGTCCGCGACCCGAACCAGCGCAAAAAAGAGAAAGCGACGTCGGAAAATCAGAGTGGGAGCCAAGGCAGCACGACAGTGCTCTCTATGAAAAGATCCTGACAAACGACAATCGTGGGAATTCTACAGAATTGACGGCGGAATAGGGAAACGTCAAAACCACCAGGAGACGGAGCGATTTCAAGAATAAGCAGACAAGAAGGGGGGGCTTTAACCCGGACACGGAATCGTGCGCGGCGAACCGATCGATACGTTGCGGGAGAAAAGAAGCAGCATAAACAGCCGAAAACATTACTCCATTGGGAAAACGCTCGCAGGCGTCACCGAGAGATCCCCCCGAAAAGGAAGTTCTTGAAGAAGGACATAGAAAGGGGTTTTTTGAAATCCGCAGAAGAAAAAATCGGGGAAAGATGGACTGCGACTAGGGCGCTGATCTTGTGCCGCCCAGGAACAAGCCGGAAAACTGTCGTCACCGGGATGCTTTTTGAAACAAAGGCGCGGACAGGGAGAAGACCTAGGTTAAAGAATTCTCAGGAAGGGCCCAAAAAAATCAACGGCTGCGTGGGCGTACGACGATGGAAAACTCAACGTATCGCGGCCTGAGAAAAGAAGGCGGTCCGACTGTCACTACAATCGACGCGCCGACAAGCAAGTCACCTATCAAAAGAAAAAAAAGTAGGAGGGTCGAGCGACTGCAAAAAGGACGCTGATGGCCGACCCGTCTACTCAGAAGAACCGCTCTAAACGTTGATCAAAACAGACGTAGTCGCACCACGCAATAAAATCGCAAAGACTGGGTCGAGGAATATCGGAAAGAAAAGGGTTAAGGGAAAATTGGCGCCCGGGAAAGCAATCAACAAGAGACAACAAGTGACGACAGTTTTCCGGCGGTGGCTGGGCGGCAGGATCAACGAAGAGAGGAGCGCGGTGAGCGGTACGCTTCGGAGAAAAAAAGAGATATCCAACAAGGGTCCGCTCAATAAGTTCAGGAAAAATCGCAGACGCCCCTAGCTGCCATTGTTGAGGAGCACGTAGGTAGGAAGGTCAGCAACTTAGAGGTTTTGACCGCCGCAAAGATGTGCCAAAGGGTTCCAGAAAGAAAAATAATGGGGGAAGAGAAGTTCGTATAGAGTCTAAAATGACTGAACGGGTGGAGCAAGAAGAAGCGGACTCCGCATCCCCTCCGGTCCGAGAATGAGGGTAGAAAGACGAAAACGATCTGCGTGGTCGCTGCAGAGCCCACAAGAAGAAAAGGGATACAAGCGCAGCGCAGCCAAAGTTCTCTCTGGCGGAGGGAAAAAAGGGTCCAGAAAAAGAAAGATATAAAAACCTGAGCAAAGCCGCTGGAGGAACGGATCATTGAGTTGGTGAATCTACACTAGTAGACCCCGCCGGCCGCGGAGACTGAGTCCGAGGATGTCGTGAGAGCCGCGCCAGCTCCGATCAGGTCCGTGGCGGGACAACCGACTTCACCATGAGCAAAAAAGTCACACCCAGCAACGTTCAGGAAAAGAAAACTGGCACGCTTCTAAGTCCCCAGGCGGTCAGGACAATCAGTCCAGGAAAGAAGTTCGCAAAGATTGAAAAGCTTCTGAGCGATCGTGAATTAGTCTCTCAACTTAGCAAAGAAAAGAAAGGTCCCCCGGCGTCCCCCGAGCATGTGATGAAGATATTGCCGAGGGAAGGTGGTGAGGGAAAAATAAAGAGGGGCACAAGAAATAGGGTGCTGGAAAATCTTCTGCGCATGGAAAAACCGACTTGCTCTGAATTTCATGAAGGGGCTCAAGGCGATAAAAAAGGGGGAGACCCTGAAAATCTGGCCACCAGAAACCGGGGGGGGGAACCACCTCGAAAAACGGCCTCTCAAGTTTCTGAAGATAGCCCTCTAGGAAGAAAAGCTGAAAGAAAATCGAAGCCGAAATGGGAACATCAAGGGCGCGAAAGCAGGGGGGGAGGGATGTCGTCCGTCCCAAAGGGGGAGATGCCCTAAAATGGCCTTGAATAGTGAAGATAAGAGCGCAAAAAGATAAGAAAAGGATTCCGATAACTAAAGAGGAAGGGCGCGACCCCGATTTGCGTATGGAAAAATTTCATTCCTTGGGCGCGTATTGCCGCCAAAAAAGCGCGAGCTGACTGAAGAAGAACGACGAAATGTCAAAGGACGGCAAGAGGGACGACAAGGGTTCCCTTTACCGCCCCTTGAGCGCCTCGATGATTAAGCGAAGTCGAGGCACGCCTTAGGAAAAGAAGGGTGCGGGTCAGAAGGGGGGGGGGAGATAAGTGCAGTATGCGCTTGGCCCTAATGGCGAGGAATCGAAAAGATGCACGGACGGGGGAAGGCAGGAAGCGGGTTCAAACATTGGCGCTGAATGAAGAAAAGAAGCTCTCAGGAGGACGAGAGATCAGGGACACATGCACGCTCAGGGCGTGGAAAAGGCTGAAAGATGCGCCCCCCGAGAAAGAAAGGCGTCGAATTCTCGAAGCAATAGAACGTGGAAAGATCTACCACTAACAAACCAAAAAATAGCAACCACCATGTCCCTTCGGCGAGCGCGACTTCGATCGATCAATAGAAGCGCATGACTGGGAGGCGAAAAATCAGGGACGACGACTTTGAAGACAACACCTGAAGACAAGCTGCTGCAAAAAAATCTCCGCTTAAAGTCCGAGCAAAGAAGAAAAGCGGGAGGAAGGAGCGGGGTCAATAGCCTTTCAGCAGAACGGATAAGGAAAAAGCAAAAATCGTTTTTGACATCGAACTTTTCCGCGAGCCAAAAAAGCGAGACGGCGATAAGAAGTACATTTAATGAATCAACAGCAAAAGACCCTATGGAAGCTGTACGCGGCCGTAAGGGACTGAATGTAGAGAAGACGAGAAAGGCGGCGAGGGTGTTTGAAGAAAGAGACCAATATGAAGAGCCGCGAAGGCAGGTTCACATCGTTTTGCGCGCAAAGCGCTTAGACGCATTGAAAGAGGGACATTGAGCCCTCAAGCCGACTTCATAGAGACCTCAAAGGGGCGGGCAGCCAAATCGTCGAAAGTTATAGTGACCTCCATTCGCTCGCCTCAAAATCAAGGGGAAACATAATGCTATAACTACATCGGACCGGGCAGGTTACAGAAAGGGAAAAAAAAGGAACTCGAAAACTAGGCAGAATAACAGAGGGGGGCTCTTGCGACGCTACAATATTGGCCCGATTGGCTCCCACTAAAGGGCGGGCGAAGGCGTGCAGGCCTGAGTGACTGCTGGAGATTGGATAAAACGTTTAGTCTAATGAGAAGCGGACTCGGTCGACTACGCCTCCCCTTCTGCTGTCCAGTAAGAGGGGAAAGATAAAACTCATGATCTTGAGTACCAGAGGACTTTGAGCCGAGAAAAATCTCACGAATGGACCAGTGAGACGGGCAGCCGCACGGCCATCGAAATCAAAGCGATGCGCTGTGTAGCCATTAACCGTATCGGGGGTGAAAAACCTCGCCATCATCTACAACTACGGACCTCGGGAGGTGACGTCGCCTTCCACAAGGATCCCCAGGGGCCGAAAGAAAAACGAATACGACTTATATGAAACGCCCGATCCATTTGCTGGAACCACGGGACTCGTGCGCGCAAAAAAAGGAGAGTGGCGACAAATCATCGAGCAAAGGGGACGCTGACGTAACCAACACTCTACTAGTATAACGACCCCTGCTTTCTGGGAGTGGCTAGCGAGGGGTGTGAGAAAACGACTTAAGAAAGAGATGTGAACTTAATCGAAAATGACCTTGGCAGGAAACAGCGTGGGAACCGCCGAGGCACCGGGGAGATTGATTGGAGGGTGGGTTCTGGAGAAGAAACTCATTGGACCTTACCGGTGCGCCGGCGAGAAGAGCAAGGTTGCTCACAGGGGAAACCTTGCGGCAGCGAGACTAAAAGGAGATAAGGAAAAGAAGACAGCGGCAACAGGACACGCCGACGGGCAAAAGTGGTCGTCACTATCAGAAGATCTCTACCGAACAAAAAGGGAAAAGAAAAGGAAGATCCAGGAAGCGAAGCGCTTGGGGAACGAGAACCGAGGTGAAACTTCGGGTAAGGAACGAGAGCTCTCTCCGTTGAAAGCGCCAAATCGTCTGTCAAAAACGGATAATCCAGGGAAAGCGCGAAAAAGGGGAGAGAAGGAGCACCAAGGAGGGCCAATGATTGCGCCAAAGGTTCTAACGGGTGGGCCATCACCAAAAGAATCTGCGCCAAGACGAAGTTTTAGGGGGTCCACGCTGGCGTCGCGCCACAAAAAAAGTAGTCGAATGAATCGCGGCGAATCTTATAGAAAGAGCGTCTGCTGTGGGAAAAAAGGACCCAGAAAGATATCCAAAAAAACGTCAGAAAGGAAATATCGCAGACGAAAGCCGAGCGGCTAATGGTTGGTTGGAAGTACGAAGGAGTGGGGGGATGAAAAGTCCAACGGAAGAGAAGGGGTTTTGACCAGCCGCTCAACTAGGGTCCGGGGACAGCAAGGATAGGTGTCGGAATAATCAGTGACGAGATTTATAGGAAGGGTCATGCGGACTTCTTACATTCCCTCAAAAGAGACGTCCAACTAGTTTGTAAAGGAGAAAAAAGACGTATCCTGCTGCTCCGATGCGCCAAAAGAAGGAGTCTGGAAAAGTGCGTGGAAAAGCTGCCGGGAATATTGAAAGGGAGAATCAGAAGAGCGGGGAGAAAATCGAATTCTGAAGGAAAACTTCCGAGCTAAAAGGACGCAAAGTCCCTCTAAGGAGAGAAACATACAATCAAGCATTGTTATGAAAAAGCAGACACTCCCTTGAGCGTAGGAGGGAACGACCGAATGCTCCGAGGGACACAGGTTAGGGGCTGAAAAAATCAGCTTGGTGAAAAAAGGGGGTCTGGTAACAATAAGGAAGATCTGCACTCCTAAGCCAGGCGTCCGGGGTAGCCATCGGGCACCGGAAAAAGCCTTCGCCATAGAAACTTGATCCTTCTATGGATGCGCAGGGGGCGCGTGAGAATCGTCCAGGAAAAAAACGGTCCCGGCGTACCCCTAAAGAGCAGTTAATTGAGTGGATGCAGGGGGAAAAAGGCGCATGGGAGGGTGTTCAAGTGAACTCTAGAAGGATCCTACAGGCTGCCTACATGAAACATGCGCAAAATGCCTGAAGTCAGGATACTAGGGGATCAGAGCGTGAGACCCTTGAGACCGGTCTGGCAAACTCAAGGGGTTTGACCCCCGAACAACACTATTATCGGAGTCAGAATCAAGGGTAAAACGACGGCAGGCTGAACCTCTCCGAGAATTCGCCCGATCATCGCCTGAAAGAAAAATACCCAGGAGGTCTGTGGCAGTAAAAGGCCCGGCCGGACCAGTGTCCTTGAACCTCGAAGGGGAGTCACTCGACGGGAAGATCGGCGGAACCTCGGGAAAACGGGTCAAAAAAGAAAAAAGAAAGGACATTAGTCTGGGCTGAAAGGAAACAGACCCGATGTGCGAGAAAAAGTTTCATTGAGAGCCTTTGAAGAGGAAGCTAAGGGACCGTCCGCGAAAATCTGATCCAAAGTCCTCACTGTGGCGACGACAATTGAGAACAGCTGTTGCCAGGAGCAAGGCGATCACAAGGGGAACGTGGGCCGAAAAGCGACCCGCAATGAAAAGTCATTGGGGGAAGAAGGATGGTGGAGCGTGGGGGATTCAAGGCACCGTTAAAGGACCAAGGTGAAGTCTCAGAAAAAAATGAGAAAGAAATTGGGGAAGGGAAAAGGAAGAGGAATAAAAGAGGTGCGCGTTGGGA
>Ga0179593_1455422_pt1 | contig 10242 bp, 11 predicted proteins | sample CZODoug2_1_08_16_FD_185931 | JGI IMG/M metagenome (GOLD analysis project Ga0179593, IMG submission 185931) | Vadose zone soil fungal communities from Angelo Coast Range Reserve, California, USA - CZODoug2_1_08_16fungal (PacBio error correction) | ecosystem: Environmental > Terrestrial > Soil >...
GCCACTGATTTCGGATTAATCATTGGAAAAATACAACACCTGGATATTCGAGAAAAAATAACCGGAGAGCGAGGGAAGAAAGCGAAGGAAGTACAAGGCAGATAATAGTCGAGTGTGGGAGCGGCGAAAGGGGAGAAGTGGGAGAGGCCATCTGGTTCTAAAGATGAAGCAGGAATACCGCCAAAAACGTGCTGGAAGCAAAAGCATAATTTCTGGCGCTGGTGAGGGTATAAGAAAAAGGAAATGGGTGCGATCAGAAGCGAAGGGAAAGAAAAAAAAGAGGGGAAAGATGAAAAAGAAAATGACTCGCATTGGAGACCGACCTCGCAGTCAAAAAGGAAAAAATCCTCGGTGTCTACAAAATCCAACAGCAACCCCCCCAGCACGAGAGGAAAAAAGTCGTGCGGGGGGGAGACTCTACGAAGGTCGCTGAAAAAACAAAGGAAGAGATAAGGGGAGAAAGGAAGGGTCAAGGAGAATCGTACCTGAGACTCAAAACTAAGGTAAAACCGGTTAAAAGGGGCAAGAAGGGATACTCCGAGCAGGGGTGGGTCAAGCACGTCAGTTAAATAATCGGCAAATGACTTGCCTCCTAATTCCCAGGATGCACCGCGACAGGAGAGCAAAAAAGGTGAATCGGGGGGAGAATGAAGAGATTTCACGGATGCAAACACGCTGGCCCCGAAACAAGCACCCTTCTACTCTAACGGAACGCCTGAAGGAAAGAAGCAAACGCAAATGAGGAGGGGAGAAACTGAAAGCGTTGAAAAAGGAAAGGTGGAACCCGAAAAATGAGTGACTACAGGAAGGGAAGAGTGGCCTTGAGGGTGAGGGAACCGTTCCCCGTATTTTGCACGTGGGAAAGGAAGAAGAAAATCATGTGTTGAACAGGGGGGGAAGGTGGAGCGCGGGGAAACAGGCTCACGATTGACAGAGGAGGGAAAAGGATGCAGAGCGCAAACAAGCCAGAACACAGAATGAGGGGAGGCTTTCAGTGGGGAGGGTTGGGCAAAGGGGGACGATGGGTTGAACATCGCAAAGAAGGAGGGATATCTCTCGGCGAAAAAAAAATGGACCACGGAAGAATCTTAGAAGGCCACCGCGGAAAGGGGCGGGGGGGGAAGAAAAACAAAAAAAAGAAAAAGAGCACCTAAAGCCGGCGGCGGGGGGGCGCGGCAAAGCGGGTGGGAAGAATGGGCCTCACTCAACTCATTGTTGACGTCCGTCCGCTGCAAAGAAAATATTGGAAAAAAAGAATAGAGAACTCGGGTACGGGCGACGCGAGTTTTTGTAGAAGGATGAAATCGAGACAGGGGGAATGGGTGGGAGAGAAGGATAATAGGAAACCGGTCAGTTGGGGGTTGTCAGGGAAGACTACATCTATGAGGAAAAAAACTTGTCCGGACACGGACACATTTGCGGAATACGAAACAAGGGACTTTCTGGAAAGTCGAGCTGCTTGGCGACCTCACTGGGGGGGGGTGCGCATGGACCAGAAGGAAGAAAGGAGGATTACCATTTCAGAAAAAACGGAGGCTCTAAGGGGGGGAAAATGTACCGCTAAGAATGATTTCTCACCAAGCGTTTCCTTCATTTAAGGGGGGGAATAAATGGAGGGTCTCCTGGAGGCGATGAAGAAATTCTCGTAACGACTGAGGGGATCTGGAAATTTGACACTCGAGGGCGTGGAGACGAAAAAAAATCTTTGGCGAGACCCGAAACTCTGGGGCAAAACTAAAGAATAAAAGAGAAAACATCGGGATTTGCAGACCTAAGGAGGAGAAGGGAAAAGGGGGGGAGAGGCGCGGCTTTTGGAAGCCGTGGGGCTTAGGGAGATGAGGACACGGCCTTTAGGGGGGGGGGGGGGTGGGGTGGGATTCACATATCAACTCGTGTTCTACAAGACCTCAAGTATGTGTTGATGGGCTGACCCGAGAGGGTTTCTTTGGGCAACCAAGGTTTTTCATCCAGCAAAAAGAAGGCTCGAGCGTGGTTTAGTAAAAAGGAAAGAATAAAACCTGCGCAAAAAATTAGGGAAAGAAAAAAAAAAGACAGAAGGGTTCCTTATCTGCGACCAGCCAAGCCTCGACGTTCAACTGGATGACCATCAAAGGTAGGGAACCCTAGGACTTGCCAGACACACGAAGAATGAACTTTTAGATCGGGCGGAGGGGAAGCCTGACTGGGCTTATCAAAAACTCGGGTGCTGATTAGGAAAAGACCGGGGTAGCCTCCTTTCGAGACAGATGTGGGGGAGGGGACAGGGGGAAGAAAGCGTCGGGGGTCCGTTCGGAGTCAAGTGAAATGAGAAAAGCTTCTAGGCACGACTTTGGGAAAAAAAAAGGAGAGATGAACTCTTGTGCCAGAAGATTTTGAAAAAGTGAAGGGAGGGGTAGATTGGTTTCCAAAAAAGTTTCTGGCGTGAAGGAAATTGCGCGCGCGACTTTCAAGCGAAAGCGGAGGAAAAAAATTGTAACGAACGGGGGGCAGGAGGGTAGAGGAGGAAAGGACCGGGGGGTAAGGCTTTTAATTCTTTCTCCAAGAGGAGCGGGGAGTCATAGACGCATTTACGCCATTCGAATAAAAAATAAAGGCAGTTGTAAACTGGGAAAAAAGAAAGGGAATCTGGAAAAAGGGGAATGTCTCAGTTTTCAGTTGGGAGGAGGAGAAGTCTCCTCCTTGGAAGAAGGGCTCAGCGTTCTAATAAAAAGTTGGGAAGACGCTTTGGGACACGGTCGTTTAATTGGACTTGGAAGAACCTAGCGTAATACACCATGAAACAACGGGCGAGGTGGAACTAATGAGAGGGACTAGTCGAAAAAGGAGAATCTTAAGAGGGACGATGGGGGAAATAACGTATCCTTCCTGAAGTAAGGGCGAATGCAGGGAGAGAACGACATCCATCCCTAAAGCAAGGTCCAAAATTGTGATTTTTGAAAAGTGAATGGGTAAAGTTTTAAAGAAAAAAAGAAAAAAGAAAAAAAGAAAGCATCTGGAGCCCGAGTTCACTGTACGAAACAAATGACCAGAGGGAGAGACGGGACAAGGTGAGGGGAGAGCGAAATTTGGGGGGAAATCTCATCACAGGGTCAACCTTTTCGAAGGGGACTGTTATATTACGGCTGCGCATCACGGGGGGACGCGGAGGTCTCAACGCCTTGGGAGTGGGGAAAGGCGTTGCTCATTCGGTCAAAGGGATGGAAGGCTTTGGGAAAGACTGACCCAGATTAGTGAACGGCGTGGTGGGGGGTTGTTCGAAAAGAACGGGGCCTCCATCGGTTTCCTAAACGGAAGATACCTTCGGTTTTTTGACCGGATGAGAAGAAGGGGAAAGTCGCAACCGGGTCATACAATCGTGAAAGGATGAGGAGGAGGAAGAGGAGAGGAGGAAAGATCAAAAACGGAGAGGATGAAAGAATGGAAAAGAAAAACGGTCGAGGACTCAGCGCAATTCAACCGAGGGCCGATGAAGCAATGGGCACGAGAGAACTCGAAAGTCCCAACCCCCCCCATCTTAGAAACCAAGAGATCAAAGGCAAAGGAGTTCGCAAGTTGACAAGCACTGGAGAATGGTCGATTAAAACACAATCGGAAAGAGATGCGGGAACGAAAACTGAGTCCACGAAAACGAGAACCAGACCGCGAAGGGGGAGAAGAGTACTCTAACAACAAAGAGCGCCCAGGGACCCTGGGATGAGAGAAAAAAAGGGAAGAACCTCAGCAAAGAATCTTGAAAAAACAGGGAGACCGACGGTCAAGCTTCCCGGGAACTCTGGGCTTCTCCGTGCCAGAGTTGGGGTTGGTGCTGCAGGAATTGCACTTTACCTGGGAAAGGTTAACAAAGACCAACGTGGGGGGGGGACGGAAGTTATTCTGAGATGAAGGGACGAGACAGAAGGAAGAAAAGTGCAAATAAAGTGCGACGTAGTAAAAAAGTCCGAAGAGGAGTCGAAAAAAAAAACGCGGCCCAACGCCATTCGAAAAAAAATCGCCGGGGGGGTCAGAATGATTCGCTCGATTAAAGTGAAAAGCCCCCGCGAAAGAGAAAGGGATCGCCACCGATCAGAAAGCTGAAGGGACGCCCGGCGGGAACGGCGGCGGAAGTCCGCCTAAGCAAACAGGGAGATTAACGTGGTTCCAAGATTCCGCTGAACACCAAAAAGACTCATGGAAGGAGGATCAGGGAAATTCAACTGAGCTAGTATACGCATACTCAGGGCATACAGCACATACCTAGCTCCGCCTAAATTAAGAGGGAGAAGCTGAAGAAGAGTTGCCCAGGGTGCATACCTCTCTACGGCGGGCTCGGGAAATCGCGCCCAAAAACCCACAACCCAAAAAACCCACCGAGTCCGCCAGAAGCTCACGAATAAAACGGGGGGTGAAAAAAAGGAAACAGAAAGCAGTGAAAGAATTGATCGACAGCGGGGAAAGAAGGAGGGAACTTGGTTTTGAGCGTTGGCGCTAAGAGTGGCCGAAAACTGTCCACTGCACGATCTCTCCAGCCACGACGACGCGTGGACGGCCAAAAAAAAAGAGGGGATAGAACAAGGCGGAGGAAGGAAAGACGAAGAGCAAAAGTGGGTCTCATTAAGGAGGAAGGAATAAGTAACCGAAAAAAACCACCAACCCACCCAAACCCAGCCAAGCCGCCAGCACTGCCCACCTGGGCACCCCAGCGCAGAGAGCCAGTGAAACAACCCGCCACATTAACCCAATTGGTTATTCTAAGTTCAACCACCCTCTACGAATTATTCTGGTACAATAAAGCTAGTGTCAGAGAGCCGCTTTGAGGCAAGTGATTGGCTATCAGGATCAGGACTGGCGTGATAGGAAAAAAGAATTGTTACTAATTAAAGGAGGTGGGGGGTTTTCCGTACGTGGGAATTGATATCTTAAAACGACGGGACTAAACAAGAAAAATCCTGGTAGCAAACGAACGCGACACAAAGACCAGAAAGGGAGACCACGAGTTATCTGTGCCCTTGTCAATTGAGGAATAGACCTAAGACAAATCGCTCCAATCTCTTAACGTGAAGGGGGGATTCAGTTAAAGAAAAAATCATCAAGATCGGAGCTTTGGAAGGTATGGTGTGAAACACTCTAGGGGTCCGGGCGAGCGAACGCGTTGGGGTTCGGCTCACCAAAGAGAGTGAAAAGGTTTCCTGAAGAAAAGGACTTCGGAGGAAAGAAAGGGAGAGACTCCTCCAACCGTAGCGGCAAGGAAATTCAGACGCAGCCGGTAAGAAAAAGAAGTCGGCGCGGTTCACATGGGGGTACATAGCCGAGCAGTGACTTTCTAAAGGGAAAGGGGGGTCAGCGCCCGAGTTAGAGGGGAAAATGAAAAACAGGGCCTGCAACGCAGCTCGAAGACAGCACACTTGGGGGGGGAGGAGTAGAATGGGTGGGGAAGACAAGGAGAATCAGGTGAGGGATGAGAAAGTAGTGAGTCGAAGACACAAAACGTATAAATGGGGAACTGGCCGGTCATTCTTCAGAAGGTGCAGGCAAAGTAAGTCGATTGCTCATTCGAAAAGAAGGGTCTGTCTCCGAATCCATCGACGAATCTTGTTGTTTCACAAATGCAAACTGTTGGGGGGGAAAAAGCGAAACTGCCACGCTTAAAACACCCGGAATGGGGAGCGGGAGGCAAGCTCGTCATTGAAAAAACAGACCGACGGGCAACCGGTTGTCGCTCCTAGATTTGGAAAATTGGAGGGAGGAAACAAACGGCATATGTTTACGGTTTCAGGGAAGGGAAGGGATGCCCAAGTTGGCACAAAAGTTTGGAGCACGCCGCTATAAATGCGTTGCGAGTGTTAAAATGGAAACTAGCCAATTGAAAAAAAAGCAAACCATCCATATTCCTTGCAAATCTTGTTGGTGGTGCCGAGGCATCAGTGCCTCGATGCGAAAAAATCATCTGCGAAAGGTAGGGAGAGGAAAAAGAAAGGACGGAGGAGGGACAGGGATCCTAAAAATGCAAAAACCTGGGGTAGGGGGCAAAAACGCACCTCCGAAGATGGGAATATAATTTATTACTCATTTTACCTAAAAAAGCGTTTTCCACTTTGAACACCTCTAAAGGGGAAAAAAGCAAAGTTGGCAGTACCGTCGCCGGGGGGAAAGGGAAGGAAGAAGGTTAAGTTTAGGAAGAAAGCGATGGAAATCGCGAGGGAAGGGTTTTTGCATGAAGGGTTAAATAATTGAGATGGATAAAAAGGAACAAAGGTATAAAGGGAAAGCGATCGGGCACGGGCTCAAAGCCTGTATGGAAAAAGGGGGGAAAAGGAAATGTGGACAACGAGAATACGATTGATGAACAACACTCTCCTTTGGTATGGGGACCAAAGGGTTACCTATGGCGGTCGCTTTGGGCGACAGTAAATCGTTGGCGCCGGAAATGAAAAAAGGTCATACCATAAGAACGAGGAACTTTGTTTTGTGTATCAGGCCAGACGGACCGGGAGAGGGAGCAGACCTCACGCCTGACTAAAGGGAGCTTGTTGGACGGAGGAGCACGATGAAAGGGTTGGACCTTCTTGTACTTAGAAGGTCGGTCGCCACTGAGAAAAAACGGAGAAGAGGTGTTCAAAGGAATAATAGGTGATTTCACTAGCGCTGCTGTCGCAAAACACTTGAGGAGGGAGGAGTAGCGGTGTATACACCTCATTAGACGCAAAGGACCATGATATGGGGGCAGACGAGGGAGGAAGAGCATTAAGTGGGGGGCCGTCACGTCGTACAGCGGAGAGCAGCAGGGGAATGGGATCATGGAGGTAGCGCTCGAAGGGTTGAGAGGTTGCCAGCGGGAAACAAGAAGCAAGTGAGGGGGCTTGTTTGTGTGCACTAGTCCTCAAACGGAGGAGGAAGAGAAGATAGGCCCACAACCCAAGGGGAGGAAAGGGCTGTCCGCTGGTAAAAGCCTGTGACTCAACCGAGAAACAAGAGAAACGCGCGTAAGAACCAATGATCAAAGAAGAGGAAAAGCGGGAGCGCAGCTGTACTGTGTGCCGGCAAAAGGAATGAGGCAGGAGGACAACCCCCGCGGCAGGGGATCATCAGTGTCTGAGCTTATGAGGGTGTATAAGAAAGAGGAAAAGCCCCCACTAAAAAAAAAAAGGGGGGGGCGACAGCAGCTAGTGAAATAAACTCTGAGGCATCGAAAAAAAGGAGATCGAAAAAGACCGGCAGTGCGGACGACACGGCAAGAAACGGGGGAAAAAAAGGCAAAGAGGGAGACCGAAGTAAACCAACCACGAAGAAGACGCAGGACAGTAAGGGGGAGGCTACGCGCGATCAGAGAATTTACAAAAAAGGAACGTGATTATGGATGACTGAATGGGAACGGAAGCAAAGGGAAAAGGAGAATGGGAGAAAGGCCGAATCCCTCAGTAACCGAATAAAAAGGGAGATAAACAAGAGGTCTTGGGGGTGACAAGAGCTGATTAATAGCACCTGAATTTACCCCTAAAAGAATTCCCTGAGGGAGCAAACTCTACCGATAGGAACCAGTTTGAGCGATACTTTGGGGCCTTGTAGGAGTATTAAATGGAGGGAAAAGAGGCAAAACGATGCACCGGGGAAGGGACCACATTATTCTCGCTCCGGCTCCGAGGGACGAAAGGTACAAATATTGGCGTGTTGGCTGAGTTTGAATGAAAGTGGAAAAAGAGCAAAAAAATGGAGTGAAACATTCAGAAGCAATAGCCGGGGGAGATGGGAACCGAAAAAAGGGGGGTTTGCACGTGGAGGAAGCAAACCGGAAAATCGCTGTTTGAAATGGCTGTTAGAAGAGGCAACAGGCGGCACGGTTCTGCGCATCGAGGCACGGATGGAAGAAAAAAAATAAAATCAAACTGTAAAAGGGGATTGCGTGGGGGCTGGGTGTCCATTGGGGGGGGGGGGAGGATGGGGACCTTTTAAAATCGCGGAACGAATTGTATCGGCTCTTCGCGAAAAATGTTTGTGCCAGGCTAAGGGAACTGGGGAACTGCCCACCGCGGGAAAAAAATCCGCGGGGACGACGCCGAACAAGAAAAAAGCGAAAGGAGCAGGAAAAGCCGCGCTCGGGGGCGGCGTTGTTCCCTGAAACGATGGTGCCTGCCACTCAACGCAGGGTGTGAAGCCGGCCTTACCGCTTTAAAAAGGGGCAGCATAGGTGAAACACAAGTGACGCGGTATTGGCGAAAGGAGAGGGAAAGGAAAAATCGGAGGACTTGGGGGAAATTCATCCGGAAAATGCGATGGGGAAAAATTCTGACAGTTCCATGTAGAAAAATGGGGGGGGGGTTGTCGTAGACATAAGGAGAGAGAGGAAAGAAAAGTGTTCGAGGCGTCGGACCACTACGAAGACAGAAGGGGAAAAGGGCTCAGGGAGTAAAGAGTGGCGGAACTCCTGTTTTTGCAGAGTGCCAGCAATAAGAGGAAAGGGGGGGGGAAAAAAGGTCCCATCGTTTCGAAAACACGGCAGGAGACCGAGGGAAAAGTCGGAAAGCGCGTCGTCCAGAGGCGTTGAAGGTTACCTGCGCTACTGCTGGTCTCCTGGACTTTGGGAAGAATTTAGGAGGAAAAAGAAAGGGAGGTGATCGGAAAAGTGACACAAGGGATGGCGGGGCAGCACAAACGCGTGTTGGCGACCCGAAACTGGAGGGTTTCACAACAAGGAAGGAAAACCTGCAAAAAAAGCCAAAATCTAGGGAAAAAAGGGTGAAAAAGCTAAAGGGGTGGAAGCTGCAGAGGGGCTTGGTTGAAGAATGGGGACGCGGGGCAGCATGGGGATCACGGACCCGGGACGGGACACAGGCTCCCTCATGGGGTCTCAAAGAAAGTCGATGGGCTGCAACCGAAAGGGGGGAAAATGGGACTACAACGGGTGAAGGGAACCTGTCTAGCCTGTTTTTCAGCTAGAAATGAAAAGCGGGCTACCCCGCTGCAAGAAAAAAAGAGGAGAGGGAAGGTCGGAGAGGAGAGACCCAAAGAGATCAGATGCTTCGAGGCTCCCGAATGGAACAAACGATTCTGGAGACAGAAGCCTCACAAGTGGAAGAGGGCGAGGGGACGGGAAAAAGAAAAGGGACTTCTGGAGAAAAAGCCACTCGTGTGGCGCTCAGAAACCTTGGGAGATGCACGGTGGGAGATCTGTACGGGATGTGGGCCAGCGGGCAGGGAGACTCGGGAGGGAGGAGGGGCCGTGGCCAGTCGAAAGGAGGAAAAGAAGCAGAGCATGCCGGAAAAAAAAAATGGCGAAGTCCTTCAAGGCAGAACAAATCAAAATTACCGGGGCGGGAGAAAGGGGGTCAAAAAATTGTCTTCTGAGAGGGCTTGGGGAGGGAGGCCAGGCGGGTGCGAAAGGCATAGACCGCTTAGAGAATTTACTGGGTCAACCGGGGGGGAAAAAGAGGGGGGAAGGAGTCAGGACTGGTATAAGCTCGGTCACTGTGTCGAAAGCAGTAATCTTTTCTCAAGAAGAGTGACGGGCATGGAAAAAAAGAACTGAGCCCGGGAACGTTCAGAATCGGGAAAAAGTGAATTTTGTAGAAGTGGTCAGGAGGAGACGCGCCGCAGGTTGAAGGAAGCGGAAGCAGGGAGGAAGGGAAAAAGTCAGATCATGTAGTCGCCTAAAGTTTCACGTCGGTGGGACGTGGAAGCCCAGCGAAGCTTAAGGAAAAAAAAAAGGAGGGGGGGGGAAAAGAACTGGGAGGGCGGGCCGCTCGGCGAGACTTTATATTTCGGAGGGACGAATAGCGGAGGGATAAATTGCGATGGGGGGAAAAAAAAAAGGTTGAAGAAAACAAGCAGCGCACGAAAGCAGGAAAACAAAAGGGTGAGGTTTTAAAAAAAAGTTGAAAGAAAGAACCAAAGTACACAGAGAGCACGGAAAGGAGGTCCCGGCAAGCCCCGGGAGGGAAAGGGGGCTCAAAAAATTCGTTGCGAGGCGTAGCTGGGGGGGGGTGAGTAGGGTCATAAAAAAAAAAAGGGGGGCACCTGGGGGCTCCGATTGGCTGGATGGCCATCACGGAGCGGGAGGAGGGAGCCGGTTTTTTCGTGGCAGGTTGCGGGCGATGAGGGGTCCGGAAAAAGATAGTGAAAGTGGGGGGACGATACCCAGAGGCTCGACCGCGGGGTTGCGAAAAAAACGGGGCCTCCGAGGGGTGAATAGGAAAGGAATTCGGGGCCAGATGAGTCGAACCACGGGTGCTCGCCCGCGGTGAGCAAAATCGGCAGTCCTCGACGCGGGGA
>Ga0179593_1277253_pt1 | contig 10241 bp, 11 predicted proteins | sample CZODoug2_1_08_16_FD_185931 | JGI IMG/M metagenome (GOLD analysis project Ga0179593, IMG submission 185931) | Vadose zone soil fungal communities from Angelo Coast Range Reserve, California, USA - CZODoug2_1_08_16fungal (PacBio error correction) | ecosystem: Environmental > Terrestrial > Soil >...
GAAAAGAGGGCAAAGAGCGGAGGGGGGAAAAGAGGAGACCGGGGTAAATAGTCACACAACGGAAGAAGGTACCCCAAAAGAAGGAAGGAACCAGAAGAGGATAGATGGATCGGAAAGCGTGCAGACCAAAGGAAGAACCATGAACTAAGCGCGCGTCACGGAATAGAGCTAGAAAGGAAAACAAAGAAAAGAGAAGGAGGAAAATGGAAGTAAAAGCGGAAGTGAACCTAATAACAACGGGGTGGCAGCGTAACTGATCATTGGGGAAGACAGCGGAATGAAAGGGGAAGGAGAAATTCTGACAGTGGGTCATACGTATGAGAGTAGAACCCTGCAGAAAAGGAGATGACAAAAAAGTGAGAAAACATACCCCAACCCCAAAACGCAGGTAACCGCCCAAAGGAGACAGTGAGTCCTCATAGGTGCATCAAGGGATAAAAAAAAGAAATGCGTTGAGAAAGCGCCAAAGCTTGTGAAAAAAAAGGAAAAAGAATGCGCGACGGGGGCACGTGCTGTAGACGGGGAAGACGGGCGGAAACTCGGGACGAACAAAACAATCACAGGAGGAAAAAGATCGAAAAAAGTCTCCAAATAAGTAAAACAGGTACACACACGAGAGGCTGAGCTAAAGGAACAAAAAGCTGATGAGACTTCGGGGCGCTGTGTACGGCTTGGCAGGTTAGGTAGACGCGCGGGGATGGCCAAACAAAAAGAATTCGGCAAAGGTCTGGTAACGTCGAAAAAGAGACGAGGCAGTAAGGAAGATAAGGTGAACACGGGGGGACGGAGGGGGCGTGGGGTGGGAGAAAATACAATGGAAAGGGAGATCGAGGCTAGTGATGGCTTAGAAATGAGACACCTGGGGGGAGAAGAAGAAATACAAAGGATAAACACACGCTTTCGTAGTGAGAAAGAGACAGAAACGAGGGGGTACGCTTCTTGGCGAAGAATACCACGACAGGGTAGAAGAAACCAAAGGTGGGAGGGAGGAACGTTCAGATAAAGAGGGACGAGGGTGACAGGCAGGAAAGACGGTCAGAAAACAAGGGGGTGAATCCTGGAAAAAGAAAGGAGCGAGGGGAATGATGACACGAGGCTTAACCTCACGGATGGGAAAGAACGATAATAGGATGGAGGACACACGGATTGGTAAGGAAAGAAAAAGAGAAAGTCGGGAGCATTACCGAAAGGGGAAGGGAAAATCCAGCCGTACTTTGGTATGGTCACCGACAAAGAGACCATGCGCACAACACACCACCACGTATGGAGGGTTGCTAATAATGGCAGAAACACAAACAAGAGAAAAGCTTGAAAAGTAAACGAACAATTGAGTAGAGGAGCCATTACCCCAAGAACGTATGAATGGGGCTTGTCGCCAGCTTTAAGACAGAATGGAGAAAAAAAAGTGCAGGAATTTCATGATACGGCTAATCGTGACCAAAAAGAAAGGAAAAGACAAATGAGAGATCCTACGGACATAGGAATATACACGCGCCGTTATAGGTGTGCAAGATACACAAGCGCAAAAATGACGGAACACGGGGGGGTCTAAAACACCACCAGAAAATAAGTTGCAAATACCGACAAGAGATGTGCGCTTTGAAGGGAGAAAAAAAGGATACAGGAGAAAAAAATGAGGGAACGAAAACGCGGGATGCGGGGACTAACCTCTGACTCATCACACGAAGGAAGAGAAAACAATTAAGCAGGTAGGGGGTGGAAGGAAAGACAAATAACAGTAGAAACGGCAGGAAAGTCGCCTTAGAAAAAGGGTCAGAGGAAAAGTGAAAGGCACAGGTCTACTCGAGAAAGAAGATGAGGGACTAGGGGGGTTTGAAAGCAGGAAGTGTACAGAATAATCACCCCCGGTGTGGGTGCACACCGGAAAACGAGTGAGGGAAAAGGAAGGAAAAATCACGGCATCGGAATGATCACGGAAGGTAGGCATTAAGTATGTAAGAGGAGGGAGGTGAGCCAGGGAACTCTATGGAGAGAGCAAAGGAAAAATGTGTGAACATATACCACAGAATGAAGGGGAAAAAAAGGTAGAGGAGGGGCAGGAAAAGATATAAAGCAAAAATAAGGTGGGGGGACAAAGACAAAAAAAGAAGAAGGAGATGGACTGTTTGGCATGCACCCACAGGTACCTCTAACACAAAGAACAGGAGGGCCCCCCCTTGCTAGGAAAGCGGGAAGGTTACAACCACTGCGACGATGGTGGAGGCAATAGGGGGAAAAAAAAAGTGAGGGAGAAAACGAAAAATAAAAACGGAATCATGGACTATAGGGGGGGAAGGGAAAGAAAAAAAACGGACATCAAGCTAGAAAATGTTGAAGGGAGCAGAGACGAAATAAAGATAGATACGAAGGGGGGGAGGAAGGGCGGGAGAATATGGAGGGAAGGCTTTCAAGAAGTGTGCTTCAGGGGCCGACAGAGAAAGAAGGGACAGAGCCTATATACGTCTCTGAGAATTGACGAAAAATGGGGGGGACTAGAAAGGTAAAACCAAAGGAGGGGAAAATGAACCGACGAAAAAGACAAAGAAGGGGGGTTGCAATTATATGAAAAAAGAAACGACAGAGAAAAAGCTCAAAAGCTGATGAGGAAGTGAAGGCGTACTTGAGGAGCAATAGCTCTGAGAGGGTTGGCCACAACCAAAGAGTGGGCTAGGAAAGAAGCGATGGACTGAAAATTTCCGTTACTGGGGGCACTCAATTTGAACCTTAATGTTGGGAAGCGCATTACTACTTAGGAATAAAAGGGTTGTCGTCTAAAAAGAGGAGAAAAAACGGACTGGAAATAGGGAAGGCCCGAAAGAGGAGAGGCCTAGAGGGGGGGGGGGGCAGAAAGAGAAAACTCCTTATGACCCGAAGGGAGCGTGAGGGGGGGGGTGTCAATTGAGGGGGACAACTAAAGTAGTACAATCGAGAGTGGTAAACTACACGGGGGGGGGTGGGGGGGGGGGGGGGGGAGCCTATGATCTCGATTACCGGTCTTGTGGGCAGTACCCGACTGGACGAGGGGCATCCTTGAGGAACGCGAAAAAAGAGCTGTTTTTAAGAAGTCGGACCCGCGCCCCTCAGTCTCTCAACCAACCCCAACCCGGCGGGTGGTCGGACCAGAGAAGTTGTCTGGTGAGGCTAGAACGAAAAAATCTTGGGGGCTGGGCGGGGCTCGAAGAAAGGTACACACTAACTTCCGTCGTAACACACAAAGCATAATACTCTGAGACCTTGAAGTGAACACAGAAAGAAGTAAAAAGGAAATAAGGGTTTGGGGTCCCAATGCTAAAAAAAAAAAAGCTCAGGCCCGGAGAGGAAAAGGACGTCGGAAAAAACCAATGGTGCAAAAGGTCCGCGGAAGGAGAGGCGCACCTGGCGAAAGGTTTAAGGAAAGCAGATGGGACGAAAAACAAAAAGGTGCGGGGGGGAAGAAGAGGACTAGCGCGCCCGCTGCCCCAAAACCATGGTTCAATGTGCCAATAAAGAACGAGAAGTCGGGACTCCAGAGAGTGGGCCAGGGGGGAAAAAAAGAGATCAGACCTGCCTTCGACAGCCATGGAACGCTCGAACGGATCGAAGCCGGAAGGGGTTTGGAATGCGCGTAGTTAATGTGCACCCCCAAATAAATGCAAAGAACTGTTGTCAGGGGAAAAAAGCTTTTCTAGGGAGGGGGGCACTTGAAACCCGTCCTGGTGTAACAGGGGGCAAAAGATCCATGGGAGGGCATAGGATGAAAGAGAACAGCACACTCTGAAGCCAGGCGGTTCGTGGTCAACTTGAATCAAAAGGAAAAGCCTGAACAATCGAGGAAAAGAAAGGAGTCCTAGGGTGGTCACAAGAATCGTATTATCGGTAGCAGAACCAAGGAGGGGAAGGGGCAGTAAAAACACAGTCGGGGGAGGTATTGTATTTTTGGGTCAAATCATTGACTCTAACGACACTCAGTCCTCAGGGGGCAAAATTCAGCCGGAGAAGGGGTGGGATCGATAATCCCAGGCGGAGGGGGAAAAATGGGGCGGAGGCACAACAAATAAGATTTTTGAAAGGAAAGGAGTGAAAGACACGGACAAGCCACGCGAGGCAAGTGGTTACGAAAGGCGGGACTCCAATGGACGGAGGTATGCAAAAGGTCAACGTAGATCAGCCTCAAGGAAAGGAGGGGAAATTCTTAGAAGATCCCCGATGAACAAGCGCGAGGGGAAAAAAAGAACAAGTCTGAGTGGACATTGGGGGATGTTTCGAGCGGGAAAAGAAGGAAGAGGAGAAAAGACACTCGAAGGAACTCTTTTCACACACAATGGGTACGGGAAGGGGGGTTCGACGATATAAAAAAGCCAGTACGGAAAAAAGGTGTAATCGCGTATCTTCATGGGTGCACACACCTATGGGGACAAAGGGGAGGGCCGACTGGGGGCAACAAGGTACCTGTTCTCACAGGAGGGCAAGAGAGAACGGCCAGTCCACAATGAGCTCCCCAGAATAGAAAATATAACGGGGAAAGGGAAGAAGGCTTGTGGGCAGGGTTTTAAACGGGGGAGACGGACAATACATACGAAACAAAGAGGAAGACACGGGTACAACCATTAAAGGGGACAAAAACAACACAAAAAGACAACCAGTGGAAAAGTGAGAAGAGACGGGGGAGGGGAATATCGAGAAGAACGACGGTGTTGGGGGTACAACAGGCGCACGAAGGGGGTGGGAAGGCGACTGTTAAGGGGGAGCAAAAAAATATATACGGGCTTGAGAATCACGCCAAACGGGGGAAGTGGCGTGAAATTGAAAACAAACGGGGATGTCTCCAGAGCGGGGATTGAAAAGGTGAGGGGGGGGACCAAACCTTGCATTTTCTGCAGGACTGGGACAAGATCGGAATGGAGAAGGACCGAAGTTATAACGAACACTACAAACAAAAAATCATCGACTCTACTTAGTCTGTGTAAGGGGGGGAAGAGAATGCAGTGGGAGACGAAGGGGAACGAGGTGGGTAGCATCACCGAATTCTTGGACAGGTATAGACTCGATTGTGAGGAAGTGATCAGCAAACCAACTAAAAATCACCTGGTAAGAGCTACATAGATCAGGGGAGTGAGCAATAAATTGGAGGGTCAAGTTTTACTCAAGGCGAGAAAGTACCTAAAGATAAAAAAGGACGACAGCCGGAAGCGACGAAATCCTCAAGAAAGGGGGGAAGAATCGCGACTTTTTTTACTTTAAGGAGAAAAGTGAGAGAGTGACCGAATGGGAAAAAAGATGAGGGTCTAAAAAGAAGGATCCGAACTAGATGACCGTCTACCGAACGAAGGTCGGTCGAAAAAGCCTGAAGCCCAAAAAAGGGCTGGGGGGATTACGAATAGAAAATCAGCGGTCTACAGAAGAGGGCGGGGCGTGGTAATGAAAGGCAACGCATCGCCAGGTCCCCGGGCTAAGGGGAAAAAAAACAAAAGGGGGGGAAACAAGGAATATTGGAATCAAATCAAGACCAGGAAAGGTACATGTCACTGGGACGCTCTATCAAGAAAAAAAACGTAAGAGAGAGAGAGCGGGTTTAAAAGGGACTGGGGAGGGATCTGAGATGAGCAGTATTTTCGAATACTTCTGAGTGAAACAGTAGCCCTACCATGGCGAAGAGGCAGGAGGAAGTCACGAAGAATAGGGGGGGAGACGGCTCTTCAGGTTAAGGCGTCGTAATAAAGCAATGAAATCTTGGGCAGGGGGGGAGGAGGGAAGTCGGGGAATTTCAAGGGGAACAACTGTCTCAGAAAGTCACGAAATCCGAGGGATCATCGAAAGCAAAAGAAGGAGGTAAAACAGTGAGAGTCCAAGTATCACTTAAAGAGTGGGAGAACCCCACAGTTTCAAAATATGGGGAGGAAGAAGCGGTCTAAATGTAGATGAGGGCAACTCTGTAGGGACAAGAACAGAAGCTCCATGGGAGAAATCGGGAGGGGAGATCGGAGATATGACCTAGTTCAGGGGGGGCATATGTAGGCAACAAGCTTTCGGATACCGCCAAACCAAACTGACGGAGGAATGAGACCCACGAGTGAGGAACGCATCCAACTGAAGGCAAGTCAAAAGGGGACAAGGAGGAGGGTGTGGAGTGGAAAACACAACACACACTCTAAAATGTTCGGATAACATAACTATCGAGGGCCTGACAGAAGAGACGCCTTGGAAAGAAAAAGCCAAGGGGACTGGGTACATAAGTGTTCAACCGGGGCCCAGAAAACGGCGTCCCTGAGTGGAAGTTAGAAGAGTACGGGTTGATGAAAATCACAAAAAATGGGCCACAACCGCAAACCGGTATTGGGGGAAGGCAGGAAAGCAGAGGCTGAGGATCGGATCACGAAAACATGTGAAGGAGGGACCCGGACCACCGGCAACGTAAGGGGGTTGAAAAGAAAACGAGTTTGTCAGAGTAGGGCGGGGCGGGAAGGAAAGGGAAACCCCGGCAATGCAGCCACTACAAGCAAACACGTCAGAAGAGAAAGAAAAAAGTTTATAGGTGCACCTACGGTCAAAATCCTTTGTGGACACGAAACAAAGTTGCTCAGAGGGAAAAGTGTAAAGAAATTTAGAGAAATTCGGGAAAGGGAAATAAGGAATGCTAAACCCGCGGGCTTCAAGCGATTAAAAGAGGGGAAACAGTTAAGATTTATTTGCGAGCGTCGAAAATCAAGTAGCAAGGAAAAAAGGGGAAGAAATATTTAAAAGTACAAGAGTGACCCGGGGGAAAGAGGGGTGTAATAGGGTGAAAGGACACATCATGGTCAAGCAAACACCGGTTGATGGGGGGGAAAAACAATCTGAGGAGGGGTGGCGTACATCGATTTTAGTATGAAGGTTAAGACGTTCCGGCTAGAGAGATCCGGGTAAAACATCTAGATGAAGGAGGAACCGAGAAGAGAAGGAAGGGGGAACGTGGCTGAATCAGAAAGGTCGAAAATTAGTACATGGGTGAAGGAAGAAAAAAAGAAAGAAGAGAAAAATCGGATCGAGAAAATCGAAAGTCAAATGATGAATGGACAAAACTACGACGAGGGAGGGGTGCGAAAGATATGGAAAAAATACAAGATAACTATCTTCCTGGTGGGGTAATTCAATAGGAGGGGAAGGGAGCGGGAAAGGAAGAACAACTTTAATCACCCGGGCAAAGGGAAAGATTGGAGGGAAGGATTGCGTCACTTTTCGTAAGGAAAAACTGAAGGCGGCCGAGGGGGATCGGACATGACAGAGAGATGAAGGGCCAGGAAGAGGTAAAAAGTAAACATACGGGAGTTTCAGAAGAGAAGAAGCAAATGAGTTGAAAAGTGTCAAGTCTAAAGAACACTAATGCAAAACCAGGCGGGATTGCAAAGTCAGGCGATCTTACGGCTGCGCGTCATTAGTATGTGTGTCCCAAACGTCACTAGAAAAGAGATGGAAGCAAAGCGTACTTACGAGGAACGGGGAATGGGGCCTCAATGGGAAAAACCTGACGGGGAGGTCAGGGGCAGCAGTCGTCTATGAGAAGGGTGGTGAAAACGTCTAATCTAGGATAAAAACGGTCGGGAGGGGAAAAAAAGGAAGCGCCAGCAAAAATGGGGGTGGGAAGCGCCCGACGGAAGGACTAGTACCCGTGGAGGGGAATTCTGGTGGGGGAGGAGTTCGGTTACACAAAAATAACCGTATATGTGTGGGGAAGACTATCAGGGTTGAACATGTAAAGCTTAAGGACGTCGATGTTTGAAAAAAGAGAAAAAGAATTACGCGGGGGACTATTCGACGCATCAAGAAAAGAGGTGGGAACGGAAATATAAACGGAGAACGTACAAAGAAAAATCTAAATCAGAACAAAAAGGGGGAGGGGAGGAAAAGAGGGAGAGAGAGGGGAGGGAGTGGAAGACTAAGACCGTAAAAATCTTTGATGCCTTCAGGAATACAGGGGAAACGGCTGACTGGACTCAAAAACTCATGGAAAGACAAGAGCTCAACTTCGGCAAATAGAGAAATGGAGAGAAGGCGAATGGGTTGTGCCCCGCCTGGCGCAAAACACCATAAAAGGAAGATCTTACCCCAGGTCATCTGAACAGTAATAGGGACGAAGAAAAACAATTTTTACTGTAACTTCATTAAGGTCGAAAAGGAAAACCTGGTTCGACACGAGTAGAGGGAAAACGTTAGTGAAAATCAGAGAAAGATGCGAAGCGAAAAAAAAAAAAACATCATGGAATCAATTGAGGGGATAACGGGAAGCGAACAAGTCAATTCAAGTCACAGAAAGCGGGTGGTCAGGGGGTAAACCTGAGCAGAAGGCCTGAGCAACAAGTGCTCGCTGAAGGAGAGAAGAGGGCAAGTTGGTGTTCACTTGTAGTTCGGTGCAAAGAGAATTGTCAAAAAGCAAACATATGGAGGCGGAGCTCTTACATGGAAAAATCCAGAGGGGGAAATTGGCGCACCAAAAGCAATAGACAAATAGAAAGGAGGAACCGACATGCGAGGAAGGTTCTGTCGTAACTTGAAGAAAAATGACGAAAGGAAGTAGAGAACGAAAACCACTGCGCTGAACGGTGGGATTACCAGCGTTTAGAAGCTCTCAGTGGCAAAAAAGGGTTAAGCGAGACAGTCCCACACGTAATAAGATGGGTAGATGGTATTTTTAAATAGTGGCTGCAGTGAAATAACCACTCTTCAAAGGGTTGTCAAGAAAAGAGGGGGAAGTCAAAGAAATGGGGCATCGGCCGCCGGGTGAGTCTGGAAGGGAGAAGGGGGGGTCAGAAGAAAACGGAAAATTAATACTGCGGGGGGCAATAACTTTCTGAACCCAGACAAGACAAAAAGGAATCCCTGGAAATACTTGTCTCGGTAATAATGGAAGAGCGGAGTGCTGCACAAGATCGACCTGGACGTGAAGTCAAAGAAAAGGAGAGACAGAAGGAGAATACGGGAGCTTACATCTCAAAGTTGGGAACAAAATAAGGTGGAATGGCGGAAAGGGGAGTCTAGAGGGAAAACAAGGGGTAAAAGAGAGGTACGAAGTTACAAACCACGGAAAGTTTTCAATCTGGGACTAGGACACTGTCGGCACTTTTGTCAAGAGCGCAGAAAGCTTACGGTGGGCCGAATTGAAAAGAGGAGGGGGGGGGATCAGAGGGGTATACAGCCATTTTCAAGAGGGGGTTCCGGAAGTGATGAGGGTGAGCTCAACCTGAAGGGAAAAAGGGAGGCAGAGCGTCCGGTGAAGGGGGGGGGACCAAGGGGATATCCCCGTCAAAGGCGAAATAAAACGGGGGGGAAAGACAGAGAAGGGGCTATTGGAGGCTTGGGAATTGCATGTGCCGGGTCACAAAAAAAAGCCTAGAAAAAAAGAGGACGCATCACTCACTGGTCCAACCACTTCCGTCCGGGGGTCAAATGACTCCCCTCTCTCACAGGGAAAAAAAGAAACGGTGGTTTGAATGCAAGACAAAAAAGACTTGAGGTTGGGGGACCTGCAACGGTAATGGAAAAGTATGGGGGAAGAAAGTAAACAAAAAATACGGTTCATGGGGAGGGGGTGAAGTTAAAAAAAGGTAAATCGAGCCTAGATGAATTTGAAGGGGGTTTCCAAGACGGAATAACCTTACTGGCCGGCATAGAAAAAGAGGAGCGGACGAACCGCCTGGAGTACAAAAAAGAAAAAACACTCAAAAAGCGTTTAATGGGCAGAGAATGGGGTCTATGAGAGCCTGGGGTAGAAGTTCAAGCGAATGATTGGAAGAGGGGAAGAATAACCATAGTTAAAATGAATCTGCAAACCGCTCCAGGCCCCTTTTCATCTACGAGAAATACTCTATGGGAATGACAATAAGGCTTACGTGAACTGGGACTAAAAAAGCTGTACAGCATGTGAACATCCTAGAGGGGAGAAACTCATAAATAGTTTTGGCCAAGAGAGTGAACTTTTCCGGAAATTGGTTCGATAGAAATGGATCGGGTTGGCACGGGTATTTGGGAAGGAAAACGATTAAAGCCCAAGAAGGGGATAAAGACTCAGGAAAAATTCGGGAATGACAATTAAAAGGGAAGCCGTGCCACCGCACGAGGGAGGTATTTTATTAGGAACTAATAACCGCATGGAAGAGGTCGAACATGACATTCGGGGTGCGCCACGGAAAATCGGGAAAGAGGGGGTCAGACTGTATAAACATCAGGACCGACCATGAACGGGTACGACCAAGTCAACCAGCCAGGTTCGTGCACGCTCAGAGAAAAAG
>Ga0179593_1341025_pt1 | contig 10241 bp, 8 predicted proteins | sample CZODoug2_1_08_16_FD_185931 | JGI IMG/M metagenome (GOLD analysis project Ga0179593, IMG submission 185931) | Vadose zone soil fungal communities from Angelo Coast Range Reserve, California, USA - CZODoug2_1_08_16fungal (PacBio error correction) | ecosystem: Environmental > Terrestrial > Soil >...
TGGGATACCAAGCCCGGGAGGCTGCTAGGTGGGACGTGGGTCGAACTCGATCTCCGGGGGGAGAGGACGGAAAGGGGATTGCACTAGGATCAGCAACAAGGACCAATCGGGCCGAGCAAAATGTTGGAAGGAAGGGGAGAAAAAAGCAAGTTACGACAGGGATTCACAAAAACAACCCCAAGGGGTGTCAAAGGGGGCCGCGATGCCGCTGTCACTGACCGGGAAGGGAAGATTGTGGGGTGAGCCGGGCCAGGTGGAAGCGTTTATGCCAGGAGTATGATTAACACTCAGTACAGAAAGGGGGATGGAGGTTCAGGGCCGGCCGGAATGGCCAGAAGCATAGTATGGTTACTGACGTGTGTAGCCCTCGGAATTGGAGGAGGGATACCGAATGTGAAACGACAGCACGAAAAAATACAGTCCGGTCCTTCTCTGCCTGAGACCGAGGGCCGCTTAGGAAAGGGTGGGAAGAACGTGAGGACTGCAGCAAACAACTAAAAAATTTGTCCACGTGCGCGCAGGATTGCCACGCGGAATCAACCGGGAAAGAAGATTCCAATATCGAAGTGTCTCCAAGTGCTCTACCAGCAGCATCATCGACGATGGGTCCATCAACTCAGAAGAAAAAAAATCAGGAAAACCTACTCTTCTGAACGAAGCACCGTAGAAGGGAAGATCTCTTTCGCGGGGACTACATGTCAGTGTTGTGGTGCAATCCGGAAGGGGGGGGACATACTGGGGAGATCGGAACTTCCTTTTAAAACAAGTTCGGAAGCCGGGCACCGAGGGGGAAAGAATCGTAAACCAGTGCGCACGCGCCGGCTTTCTATATGTGCCCGCGAAAAGTTTGCCGCAGGGCCAGGGGCTGCAGACGCCCGGCCGGCATCACGGAAAAAAATTGGAAAAAAAGGTGGAAGGCTTTCAACTGGCGAACGCGCACCGCGCCGGCCGTACATAAAGGACATGAGCCAACTGAAATCACGCCTCGACCGAGACACCCGAGGCCTTGTAGGGCGAAGCCGCGATCAAAGAACACTACAATTGTGAGAGATGTGGCTCGGGCTTGGGCGGCGTAACAAAGGGCAGAAGAGGGACCTCCAAAAAAGCTGTCACCAGAAAACGTCCCCCTAGGCCCCTAAAAAAAAAAACTGCCGTAGCCTTGAAAAAGTGTCCAAACAGCCGGCCCGGGGATAAATTGGTAGAGATAAACAGGTAGGGGTACATCGGGAAGAGGCCGCGGATCCCATGACCTCAGAAAAAAGGTGTTGTATGGGGTCCGCCCAGCTTCCTCGCGTGCCGGGGAAGGTCTTGTTGAGTCTCCGTAAGGGGGGTAGGGGTTAAAAAGGGAAGAATCAATCAACAAACCAGGAAGTCTAAGGGGAATATACCAATAAAAATCTGGCGACGTCTGGGAAAACTCTGGGAGCCGCTACACACAAAAACAACTGGTTCCTTGGAAAAGCTCATTTTAACGAATGTCTGCAAATGGACATCAGGAAGAGAACGAGGTTTAACAGGGGGGTACAAGAAAAACGGTGGTACCTCTTGAATATGTGCGACAATGTTAATTCTCTAACCTACTTGATCAACATTGTACAAAGGAAGGGGATTATAAGAGCATAGGAGAAAGGAAGGGGGATTGAAATACCCAAGCAAGCACTCAGCTCCCTAAAGCGTCCGCAGGGAGAGGGAAGGGGGAGAAGGAAACTCGGAAACCAGGAACTGAGAAAAGGGGGTCGCCTGGGGGGCCTTAAATTGGCGGCGCGCGACGGAAAAAAAAGGAGAAGAGAAGAGTGAAAGGGACTTTTTTCAAGCATGGCAGGGACGTCCTAGAGTCGGAACGAGGATTCGCGTGGCTTGGAGGAAGGGGGAGAGGGGGAGGAAAGGGGGGAAACGGGGTGTACCACGACACTGAGAGAGTGGAATTAATGCTGGAACCTAATTACGCCAACAGGACTAAGAGAGGGAGAAAAAAGGGGAAGGAAGGTAAGACACATACCTGTGCTGACTTAGGGACTTCACAGCCAATCTGTTTGGGGGCTTGAGGAAAAAGTCGGGGAAAAAAAAAAAACTCTGACTGAGAGAGGGAAAAGGGCTGGAGGAACCAAAAAAGAGAGGGCGTCGAAGCCCGGCCGACAAAAAATAAAACTTCTAAAAGGTTCTTTGAGGGTTACATACCTGGAAAGATGGTCAGCAAGGGGGAGCACATAAGAGCACACCCTAGAAACGAAAGCTGAAGGTGAGAAGGAAGAAAAGGAACTTTAAACGACACCTTTCCAAAGCTAAAAAGTGCAAAAAGGAGGGAAGTACGGCAAAAAAAGGGGCGTCTACGGAAAAGCGAGGCAAGGCCCCTACTGTAAAAACTTACTCGAGGGTTTCCTTCAAATAAAAAAGAAGGACATCACCGCAAGGCCAAGTGTGGCCAGGAGGAAAAGGAGGAGGCCGGGCCAATCTTCCGGGGGAGAATAAAGAATTGAAGTGCCCGGGGAAGGGACCCATTCCTTAAAATGGCGCGAGTATATTGAATGATCAGAGCTCTCCTGCAGCGAATGAGGTAAGAGAGGGACCCAGTGAAAGCCGCTGCCGGGCAGGGGGAAAGGAAGAAAAGCGTTCCATTGAGTCTTTAAAGGTGCACGACAGGCAATTTTAATCAGGCAGACTTTCAGAGGAAAAAAGAGGGAAAACAGGCAAGGGGACGTCGCGGGCCGGGGCCGAATGAGGGGGGAATAAATATCTTAGGAGGGTGCCATAAAGGGAGAACCCAAATGGGGTTGAAAGCTCCTTGAGAACAATCGGAAAGACGGCAACGCACCCTTCTGTCCAGCAAAGGTTGCATGGGGACCCACCGGCCAGCAAAGTTACTTTCGAAAAAAAGGGGGGCAGTCCCTTTTAACCTTAAAGAGTCCCAACCCAGATAAGGCCGGGTTTTCGCCAAAGAAGTAAAGGGCGTATATCAATTTTCTTTCTTGAGGAGAAAGAGAGAGGGGAAGATGCCTACTGAACGACTGGTTAAGGGAGGGAGGGAAAAATAACTCCAGGGCGAATGAAGACTTAAGAAGTTAGTCTACACAAAACAAATCACAAGGAAGAATCGGGTCCAGTACGGTGGGAGAAAGGGTAATACCGGGTACGTCAGCACGATAGAGAAGGGTCCCGAGCGGCGCGCAGGTAGAACGTCTAAAGTTCGGTTCCGTCAATGCGTTCAAGGACGCCTCTTGGTCACGAGCGTCTTTGTACTGCGGACAGAGCGAAACAATAAACGGGGGGGAGGGCTTGACGTATAAAACAAATCAAATGGTAAAACTTGCGGGAAGGAAGAACGAAATTCCACAAGCGGTCCTGGGGGGGGGAACAATCCGACAGGGCCTGATCAGCCAGAAAAGGGGGAAAGGACTTGAGAGGGCAGCCGTATTCTACAAATCTTGGCAAGAGGTTCGAGTTCCCGATGCCGCTGGGATAGGAAAGGGACGCACTGGCGGGGAGAGACCCGCGCGATCAAAGAACCCGTTAGCGAAAGAAACCGTGGTAACTCCCAGAAATCATTTTTTACGGGGGGGCGAAGAAAGATCCGCCAACATCTAACGGAAAGAAGAGTACTCAGAGGGGGGGGAGGTTCGATAGGAAACGGACCAAAAAGAAAAAAAAAAAGCCCACACTCCATATGCACGTTAAGGGAAAATGAGGGCACCTACTGAAAAAACGGGGAGACGGCGTAAAAAGCGATGGGGAGTGAAAAATTGAAACAAGAATTCGTGCTCACGCCCAAGGGTCCAAAAATTAAAAAAGGGGCAAGGCGTTACCGGAAGCTTATGGGAAAAAACTGGGGAACTACCATGAGGGGAAATAATACACCCCTAAGAAGGGTCCACCAGCACTGTCAAAATGGGATCGATCTGCTCAACAGGGTACACAGGGAAATGAAACCGCGAAAGGAAAAGGAAAAATCTACAAAACGTTGCGGAAAATTGAGATACCAAAAGGAAGGCGTTTTGAGGGTTTCCACGGCGCAAAAAAGACGCGCAGGTTTCTTCTTCAGTTCGGCCAGGAAAACCTCAAAGGGGGGGAGATGTTGGCCCCCAAAAACAACCCCGACCCGCTAGAACAATTCCTTTGAACAAAAAAACGGAGAGATATAAACAACGGAGGAGGGGAAAAAAATCTTCCCGAAAAGAACACTTTTTGAGGGGGGAAGGGGGGGTAAAAAAAAAAAACCCCACTGCGGGTGAGGGGGGGGGAAATAGTTAGTCTCGGCCACGACGGCCAAGGCGACAAAAGGGGTCTCCTTGGAAAAAACCAAGAAACTCAGGAAGGGAAAAATTCCCTAAAGGAGAGGGGGTCCGTTCAAAGGAGTTGAAACCGGCGAGGAGAAGATAGTGGAATGGTGGGTAGTGTAAGGACTTAGGAGCTGATACCAAAAAAAGAAAAAAGCGGACTGTGTGATTATCTTGGGATAAAAGGAAAGGTACTGGACCAGTTTTAAGGGGGGAAATCCGGTCGAGAAGAGAAGGAAATTCTTGGAGGCACTTTAAGCGATTTTGTCTGTGGAAAGGGGGGGGAGAGCGGAACACTCCTTCTGGAAGCCGCCAGTTTTAACAAAAGAGGGAAAAAAACACAGCCGGGGAGAGGGGGCTCTCGGAGGGGCAACACGCTCCCAATTACCGGGGGGACTAAAGCTTTTAGGTTTTGGACGGGGTAGGGACTGGGGAAAAGTCCTAGAACTCCACGAGAAAGGGGACCCATGAGATGGGTGTGACCGGATCTAACAAATCCACCTGGGGTACTTTATCCGGAGGAGGAAGGAGTCCATAGAACTTGTCTCTCATAACTCACGCAAACCCCCTCGGGGTCCACAATTGGTGCACAAGAAATTGGCGGTTGGGGGTCGGACAAATCGAAAAGGAAGAATCGGGTAGAGAGATGGCGGACAGGCCCCGTAGGAGGTTGAAAAAAGGGCAGGGAGGGGAAGGGGAGGATCAACTAAAAGGGCCAGCTCCTCGGAGAGGGAGCAGGGAGGCCGGGTGACAAAACTCCACCACGGGACTCCGCGCGTCACCCGAGTCTGGGTAGAGGGGATCCGCCCGCGCCGGGGCCTGAAAGCATTGGAGAAGGACTTTATACGAATGCGCTGCAATAAAGAGAGTGGACGGAATTACCCGGGTCATCCGGGCCAACACCCGGAAGCAGAATTGACAACCGCGGCTCCACCGTGAATCTGAAGGAAGTAAGGTCCTCTGAAGGAGACAACCTTGGGTCTTGGAAGGCGCAACTAAAAAATGGTGAGCCTTCGGTGACCGTCGAAGGAAAGACCGGGCAATCCGAGGAGAGGATAGGGGAACGCGCAAGACTGAGCTCAGCGACACCGGAGGGGGGTGAGAAAACCGTCCGAGGGTGGGCTAACGATGTAACCGGGGGAAATAACCAGGACGTGCCCGGGGGGACGTCCAGCCGGAAGGGGGGGCCGTTCCGAAAGGGTGGTGCCAAGAAACACCATTTCGGAGGCCAGCATGGGGATGGGTCAGGGGGGCGGTATGAAAAAGCCACGCACTTCATCATGTTGTCCAGTCCTGGGAGGGCTACCACAAAAAAAGAACGGCGGGATCACCGGATTTACAAGAGGGCTTCAGGACAGGAGCTGTCTTAACTCTTATCCACGCGCCCGCCGCCAAGATCACCGGCCGAGGAGAGGGCTCCAAGGGAGAACACTTCTCTCGCAACGGGCCGGGTTGCGGCCTCAGGGAACCTGCAGCGTCCTGATTGTAGATGTCAACTAAGCGCGATCGAAGAGAGAGGGAACCCAGGGGGGGGTTTTGGTGAGATCCGTCCTATCGATCAGAACAGGGTTAAACTGATCCATTAGCTCCTCATGTAAACTTTCGAACGTCAGGGCAAAGGTCCAGAGCGAGGAAACGTCAAAGCCCAAACGGGTGAGCGTTCCTCTATGGCGCTGGAAAGTTAATGTAATTCACTCCTGGCAGAAGGGTCCACGTGGGAATTTGCAGGGGGGGTGCCTTAAAATCGGTGGGCCCCGAGTAAGTCTGACCGGTAGGTGCCTTAAGGGTCAAGGGGTGACCCAAATTCAGGTATTTTTCTGACTGGTGTATAACTCGATCGAGGCACATCAAAGGGAAGGGGAAAATTGCCGTTGACTCCGGCAGGATCGCTTATATACTCATTCCGTAGGTGGTATGAGGGGCCGTGAGAAGATCCACAAAAAAAAGGGTAGATTCAACAAAAAGATATGGGACGACGGGGAGCGATCCCACCTCATGCTGGCCACATAAACTGTCACATGGCATCATTGGGTGATCACGTCATGATGCGCTCACACGAGAGCGCTGTGCCAGCCCGCCTTGGGGACATTGATCTGGACTCATTTCAAACCTCCAGCGTAAGAACCTCCTCACACGAAGGGGTCAGCCAGCCGGAGGGATGTCCTCTCGGGAGGGGGGAAAGATGTCACCCGGTTTGGAAAAGTCAAGCCGGAACCAATTAACTCTCTTTCTCTCAGGGTCTGAAGGAAGGAATCAACCGGCCGGCCACCCTCCGGCGAGCACATAGGGGAAGAATAAGGGGAACCCAAGGTTGGAGCCTGGAGGTGAAAAAAATAAAAAAAAAACATCTTTCTTGGATTTTCAAAAAATGGAAGCTTGACTCTGCACCTTAGCCGCCGGCCGAATGAACATCGTAGGGAGGAACACGTTAAAGGAACGTGAAATCTACTTCTGAGACCGCCGGACCAAGGGGGGAAAGTATGACTGAACCACGGCGCACGCCTCGCCGGAAGGACTTGAACAGAGCGTCACACCACCCGGTGCTTTTGCAGCTAAAACGGCTATCCGCGAGCAACACGGTAGGGAGGGGGGTGGTTTAGAGCTATGGAAGCAGGCAGGGATTGGGCTACTTCAGGGCCCGTCCTGAGCCTACTCTGAATCTCCTAAAGACTGGCTTTAACGAAAACAGGGTGATCACCACGTAAGCAAAAATAATACCGGAATCGCCGCACGTCGCCTCTTTAAAAAATTGGGAAAAAACAAGCCGGAAACCAGCCGGGCGGGAAAGGTGTGGTAAAGAAGAAGACACAGTGGCCGATCTGCCCGGCCCGTCCTAAAAAGAGCAGGAGGAACGAAAGGCAAGGGGGTGCTTGGAGCGCGCCCCTCATGGTATGGAAAGAGCTGGAATCTTCCAAGGAAGGTGGTTTTCCGCGGAGAGGCCAAGTGCGGGGGGGGAATTGTCTCTATAAGCGAATCCGAAATAAAACACGGGGATTATAAGACTAGCGGAAAAAAAATAAAGGTTTCATGGCAGTAGACAAGAAAAGGGGACGATGAGCGAAGCACAGGGGAGCAGCATCAAGACCCCACTGTTAACTCGGGAAAGTTCAGGAAGCGAAGAGGGGCAGGGCAAAGGCCCTTACGACGCATCAGGTGCTCGCTAACAAACTTGACAGCAAAGGCTGTTTACAAGGATTGTTCTCAAGTTGCCCAGAGTCAGGGGTGAATCGCGCTGGAGGGGGGAAGGGGGTAGCACATGCAGCAGCCCGGACGGGAGTCACCGTCGGAGATAAGGGGGGTGAGAATCCTGGCAAAAGGTCCTTGCATAGAACACATAAGAAAGGAGGGGATACAGTCTCTAGTTTGCGAAGGAAACAGGATCCTTGTTGGGGGGAACGCTCCTTTGACAGCGGATTTTCGACCGAATTATACGCCAGTACATGGAGGGGGTGCTCAAGGGTAAGGGGAATCGAAGTCAAGGCCGACTTAGACTTGGTAGTAAACATTACTTCGTTCCGGCGCTTCTCACAGATCGTTCCCGTAAACGTAGAAAAAGCCAGCTAAAAAAAGAGTTAGATGGGTTTACTAAGTAGTCTGGTTGAACGACACCAGTTTCTCCTGTCTTTCCTGCACTTTTCTTTGACCAGAAAACAAGCAAGATGGAAGCCAAAAGGAAGTTGAAACCTGCACCAGAAGCATGGGTCACCGGGGCGGGGCCCTCGGTAAAATAACTCAGCTGTTCGGTTGAAAAGAAAGGGGACAGGGGAAGGGGGAGAGCCAGGGACCCGGGTGAGGACAAAAACGGCAGACTGCGTCGATGGGTCCTGGCTAAAAAAGAAAGGAGGACAGAGAGGGAACGCATGCAGCTTTGTGGGAAGCCGGGACAGAAGGGAGCTCCTAGGGCACCCGGCTGCACCGAGCAAACGGGAGAAGCAGGCAAATGCGGAGGAGCCGCCGAGCCGGACCGTTAAGGAGGACAGTGCTTCCTCCCATTAGTAAGAGGAACCTGGCCGAGGGATAAAAGCAGCGCCGCCGAAAGAGGTCTTAATGGAAAATCTCCTAGAAACGAAAAGGGCCCGGGAGGTGACTCGGCGGGGGAAGAAAAGAAAAATCCCGATGCTGCCAAGAAACGGAGCAAGTGGGGGCCCTGCGTGCAAAAGGGGGACGGAAGGGCCGTTTGAAACGGCGGCCATCGCAAGCCAAGTGAAAAGTTCGTTTAAGGACTAAAATTCGAATGGGGCGCGTTCGGGGAAAAAGGCCTGAAAAAACTGAATGCGCTCACAGTAAAGACGTGTGCCTGAGCTATCGTGTCAGCTAAAAAGGGCGACAATCGGGCACCTATCATCCCTTCAAGGGGGGGGGACCGAACAACGCCACCCGGCAAGTCGGAGAAGGGGGGGCTGGCAGCTTGAGAACGCAACTCGAGGGCAGGCGGAGGTATCTTACAAGCTACGTGGAAGACAAGGGGAAGAGGAAGATTGAGGGACATCCGTGGGGATCCCGGGGGGGGGGGGGGGGGGGGTTGGGGGGGGGGGGCGGGGGGGGGGGGGGGGGGGGGGGGGCCAGGTGTTTTATCAAAAAAGACCCAAACTGAAGGAAGGGAATGGGCATGGCAGTCATACCTGCCGCACCGCCGTGGGTTTCAACCAAGATGCTCCGGGGACCGGTTATGGGTGGGGAATCGGACCTGTTTGAGAAGGGCAAAAGGGTATTGGGGGGTACAAGTAAAAGTCCCGCCGTGGAACGGGGGGGACTCGGGAAAAACCCAAGATCGACGGGGTTTTAGTAAAAAAATGACTACTGGGTTTCAGGGACTGGAGGCGATCAATGGAGGGGAAAGAGCACGGTCAGGGCCGGAAGCGCCCTACTGGGGACGGGGGAAGGGTAACGCAAGGGCCTTCCAACGGCGGACTTAATGAAAAAAAAAAACGCAAAGGGGGGTAAAAGGAGATGAACCGGGTTCGACCGGCAGAACCCTGTACTGAAGAACTAATGGCCACCATCGGCTCATTTCCGGCAACGAGAAAAGGGGGGGAAGAGGGCAAGGGGGGGGGGACTGCGGGCAGGGAAGGGGTCCCCTGGGCTGGACCATCCCGGGCTGGTTGGAGACAATTTGTGAGCTGGGCAAGCGACTACGAACTTCAAGTGGAGGGATCAATCTCCGCGGGCGGTAAAAGCGTTCAACATCAAGTCTGCAGTGGTGGTACATCCTAAAAGAAATCCTACGGGGCGCGGACAGAAATGGAGTCTTAGTTGCCATTGGGAAGGGGAACGTCAATCCAATTGTGGAAGTAACGGGGGGGAATTCCGTAGTGTCTGCATTTCTCTTCAGACCCTCGCAGAAGTAGGAAGAAAAGGAATCACCGCCCGGGAGGGGAAAAGCAGCTCAAGGTTGGGGGGGGGGAAGGTACGGGAGTGTGCTAAAAACAGACCACAGCTTCCTTTACCTCTGTACCCAATTAGAAAGAACGTCCAATAACACTCCCAAAAGAAAGAAAAATCTTCAAGAAAGGGAAAGGGAAAGGGAAAAACGTGTCACCGCCTCAAAAAATTCAACACCTAGAAGGTTCTACGATTGTTAAAATGGAAGAAAAACATCAGTTCGAACAGACACGAAAAAGAAAAAAAGAAAATCTACCAGAAGAAAGAACAAGAGGAATGCTCGACGGAGCAGCAACCTGGCCAAAAATTCCATTTCTAAAAAACTCTCCTGCTCCCACTACCTCGGTAGGAACATCTCAAAAACTACAACATCGGAACGGGGCAGAACGTGGCACCACGTACACGGCTGAAACAGTCAAAGGGGCAGGACTGTGGCGGGCCTTGAAAAACCGGCAGCGTTCTACTTTGTGGCCCCCACAAGATTCCCGGCGGAGGCCAGCCCGGTAGGAAAAAAAAAGAAAAGGTGGGGAAAGGAGTTGCAAAAGAAAGGGACCGAAAAGCTGTAAGGGGGGCATCACGTCCACACCG
>Ga0179593_1380445_pt1 | contig 10241 bp, 13 predicted proteins | sample CZODoug2_1_08_16_FD_185931 | JGI IMG/M metagenome (GOLD analysis project Ga0179593, IMG submission 185931) | Vadose zone soil fungal communities from Angelo Coast Range Reserve, California, USA - CZODoug2_1_08_16fungal (PacBio error correction) | ecosystem: Environmental > Terrestrial > Soil >...
ACGAACATAGACGTGAGCCAAACTCTCCCTCTAGAGAATGAAACCGATCAGTGGTGGGGACGTAAAGCTCCCGTTTAAAGAGAAAGGATTGGTTCGTGCATAGAGAAAGAAAGAAAAAAAACCTAAATCACGCTACCGGCTCTGAAGTGGAGGTTTCGAAGGCAGACGCCCCACGCGAATTGGGGGCCCGCTTCAGACATGAAAACAAAAACAGGGATATGGCCTGCTACGGGGGTTATCGGAAAAATGACAGGACCGAAAATGACTGGCCCGTATGCAAAGCAGATCTCGACAGAAGGGGGAGAGGGGGATCGTCAGAACCCGGCTTTGACTCAGTTGAGGAAGTTTTTCGGGCAGATCGGGCTGCTTAAGAGCCCGGCAAAAACTCCTAAGGGGAATCGCTCAACATGAAAGAAAGACGGGCGAGGAAACCGGGACGTTTATCGGGGAAGACGAAAACGGAGAGGAAAGGGGCTCCCTTGGGCATCCGAGTCAGGTTTGAGGGAGGAGGTAGATGCGCAGCCGGCCGAGGGGACTTCTCTGCTCAAGAAAGAATCATCCCGGAAAGGATGAAAAACCGCTGCGTGAGGGAGCGGATGGAGACGGGGCGGGTCCCTGCGTTTGGGTCGGAGCGCCAAGCGCCCAGGGGGGGAGCGGTGGGCAAAATAACTTTAATGGTCCAACACCAAGGCACTGTAGCCGTTGACGGGGTGCACAAAAAAAGTCCTGGGTGAACGGCTCCAGACTGGAAGGCTGGGCGGCGAGATCGCCTTCGGAAGGGGAAGAAGCTGAGGACGAACCACCTGGCGGGTGGGGGGAAGGAGCCCGCTCCTGTGGAGTCGGAGAAGAGGGATCTTGGAGGGGCGGCGCGGTGGGGAAGGCAGGAAGCGACATTCATTGCGCCTCACCACTTGACAGGGGACCGGGGGGAACGCCAATTGAATCGGTTGGATTTTGGAATGGAAGCGGCCTGGGAAAACGAGTCAGCGTTTCGGGGGGGGCGGGATCGACCTGGCGACTCTAACCTGGGGAGTCAGTGTGGGGGGGAAGGCGGCTTCGTGAATAAATCCCATCTCAGGCGACAAGGGAGAACGGCGCCATTTTCAAAAAGGAGCGTCATACCCCTTACTCGAACCTTTTAGGCAGCCCTGAAGTCTAACCTCTTAGGGGAGAAATAGGTAGGGGGAGGAGCCGCCGCTCTCTTCGCTAAGGGAGGGACGCGCCGGAGTTGGTTCTGTGACAGAGAAAGGTCGCTTCTTCGAGAGGGAAAAACGGTCCAAACACTAGGTAAAAAGAGAAGGGAACAGGTCATTTTGAAAGCAGGAAGTGGGGATAGCCGGTCCTTGATGTCCAGTCAGAACCACCTTCTACGTAAGATCATGCGAGGGTTTGCGGGAAAACCTGAGGGAGCAGGTGGTCAGAGAAAAGCGGGACTTTCCTCTCTGGCCGAGCCGTGAGAAGGAAGGCGCAGGGTCGAAATCTGCGCGTCGTTGGGGGGGCATGCCTATGCAGGGGGGTCGAGGAAAACTTTTTCATCATGAGGTCTCATCGGAGACCGTACGGAGACTTCCCTGCAAATCAAACGCCGAGGAGTCGGTTGGAGGAGCGGGTCAGAGGCCCCTTAGGGATATTCAACTTCCAAGGAACTGGGCTGTGAGGAAGGGGGGTGCCGGGCAAGCGCGCCGAAAATGCAAAACATTTCGGTTGATGATCTTGCGGGCGTAAGAAGGGAGCTCGGAAAAACCCTTCAGGGTTAGAGAAAGTGGGCCGGATTATTATTGGTGGGAATCGTCCGTCGCATTACGTCTATAGGGGAAGAATAAGGGAAAGTCTGTAGATCGTGCCTCTTGCTGGTTAACCGGGGAGGAGGTCATCGCTGGGGATTGATAGAGGTGGGTGGGGGGGTCGAGGCCTCCCACAAATCGCACCGCGGGAGGGTGGTTGCGAAGAAAGGGAACTTCCCGCATTTGTCTTTACCGGGGAAACCAACAAACAGTTAGGCAAGGGTCAATCGACTAGAAAAAAAAAGGCGGAAGGGTAGATATCACCAAGGGCTAACGTGATCAGAGGAAGGGGGGGGGAATTTTATCTTTACCAATGAGTCAGAGCGCGGGTTGCGATTACGTCGGAAAGGAAACATCAACACCGCTAGCATGGGGCAACCTCCTCAAGAAGGAACTACACGCCGGAAAGGGACCACAGGAACAGAAGAGCTCGCCCCAGTCGGTCTGAAGGCAAGAGGAGCTTCTAACGGGGCGTAGAGACGCTGCCCTCCATACAGAATACCACAGCTTCGACGTCACACATATAACATGTATCTGGATGTTTCGCCAAGCCTACTAGGGGCAATAATCTAAAGTGGGTGAGGTCTGCTCTGACTTTCATGATGCAAAATCGGCACTAGAAAAGCTAAATCAAGTTCGATTCAAAGGGGAAGTGAAAAAGCTCCTCACAACGACGCCGAGGCGATTGCAGGGCCATTCGGGGAAAATACGGTTTCGAAAGCGAGACCAAAGCAAGGCGCGTTCACCTAGAAAACTGATATCAGAACGAAGAAACTGCAACGGGCGAGGAATACGACCGATATGTCTAGATCGCGCGCAGATCACCAATGCCATCGCTACCTGGGTATGGTCATCAGGCCAAAAAAGAAACTATCGCTGCTCCGAAGAAACAAAAGAAAACTGCTCACAGGAAAGTCAGAATTTCGAAAGATATACCAGAAGACGGCATTCAAACCAACGGGACCTCGATTGCGAATTGCCAACCAAAAAAAACCCAGCTGGGAGTAAGTGGGAAACTTGTCTTCCTCAGCGAGTTAGACTCAAAATTCCAATCAAATGAGCAATATTCCGTAGAATGACGCGAAAAAGATCAACGGGTCTGCAGGGATCACGGAGCGAACTTCTAATGATCCGAGGCAAGAAGAACATGCCCTATCACTTTTCTCCAGGCGAAGTTGCTGGAGTACAGAGCGCCGAATGTGAAGGAAAGGAAGCTGACCATGAAGGGGCGAACCGCGAAATCCTAAGGCTTAGGAGGAAAAAACTCCCCTGGGCCAAAAGGTTGAGAGCCATGGGACAAAACTCAAAACCCAACCCCCGCCAGGAAACCAGCGTCGTCAAATAATCCCATGCTATCTGCGGAAAGGGAAGGGGCTCCGCAACGATGACCTAGAAAGACGCCCAAGTAAGGCGGAACAAAATGCTCTCCCTGTCCAAGCAGCCCGAGACGACACCTCACCAACGCTCTAACTCCGACGAGCAGGAGAGAGACCTCAACGGTGGCGGCATCAAATTCCGAGCTCCACGACAGGCAGAAGGCCGTTCCGAACTTGCAGCCCGCCGGGAATGGCAAACGCCAATCGTGCTCGGCGGCAGGAGTTCAGTTGAAAAACGCATCCCTCACAGGCGACACCTCCCGCAACCAAGAAAGAAGACAGGGAGCCCATCAGACCGTCGACACGCCGCCGCCCGCAGCGATAAAGCACAGGTAGGAGGGAAGATCAGGAAAAAGCGAGGGCGCGGCTGCTTCGAAGGACCTCCCGCAACATGAAAGAGGGCTCAAAAGTCACCAAACTAGACAAGGATAACCGAAAAACGGGGTGAAAATCCCTTTCGGGGGGCGGCGAGGCGGTGTGAAGGGATGAAAAGAGCGCAGGGGGAGCATCCGCAGCAAAGGAGTTTTCAAAAAGAAGGGACTTAAAGGGCCGTGAATGGGGGAACGTTAAAGGGGCTTTCGGTCCCGCAACTTCAGTCAAGGGTTAGTAGGTGGTGTCGTACTGACAGAACCACGCCCAAAAGGAGGGGCGGGGAGGGGGGGATCGGAAAAAAAATCTGACTGGGGGGGATTAGGGGGGGCGGGATTATCTGATGGCCAAATCCTTGCTCGTGTACACGGCGGCGAGGTACGTCGAACCCCTTGGAGGGGAAGTTATTTTTTCCGGAGAGGGGAGGGGCGGGCGGCCCGTAGGCTTGGAAAAAACCCAACAAGTATGAAATAGAGATATGAAACATCGGACGGGAGGAAAGAGAAACTAAGAGGATCCAACGGGGGTCGCGTACCTCTCCAAGTGGAAAGGGGCCGGAAAAGGGCTTCGACACCGCAATAACAGAGCTCAACGAACAGCCAGAGAACAACGAGAGCTGCTTAGGGGAGGAAAACCCACGAAGACCTCCTGCCGCGGCGGTCGAAAGTGAAGACAAAATAACCGTAAATACTGAACGCGAAGTAATCGGAGCCTAGTCAGGGAAAAAAAGTGAACGTGCACGGGAAACATGCTCGCCCATCGGAACGTCAGACCCGTCAGTTGACAACGAGGGGGGGAGGACGGGGGTGCGGGATATCTTCAACGTAACACCGCCTCTGCCTGATCGCGACTAAACACAAAAAATCAAAGCTTTCTCAAACCAGTGGTATCCAGGGGGCGACGAACGAAGGGTAAGGGGATCGGCCAATTTTGGGACGCGGGCCTTGTTTGCGGAAACGTAGCGGGGAATTCGCATACGTAGATATTCGCGCAGCACACGCAAAACTACCTGGATGTATCCACCCTTCAAGAGCAGGGCGGGGAAAAGAAAAAGGGAGGAAGGCTGGGGGCACAGCGGGGGGGTTTTTGCGGGAATCAGCATCGCAGGGAAGTGAGCGGGGGGGGAGCTTGAAAGAGACACCAGAACGAACAAACCTGGTCGGGCAGGAGGAAGCAAAGAAACGGCCGCTTCCGGCTGTCGGCTGGCTTTAATCGGACCTGGCTGTTGTGGGGAGATTGAAAGCTACCAAGGTGGTTCTCATCTACAGGGCGGGGATTTGTGAGTTTCGGGGCGGGGGGACCAGGGAGGAAGCGAGATTCAAGCCAGAACTCCTTGACTTGGACAAGGAAGGACCGGACCGCTTACAAAAGAGGTTAGAAAAAAACCGAATAGAGTGATAATCGAAGGGGTAAAGGAGCACAGTTCAGAAGAGCGGTGTTCGGTTTTGCGGCCTGAATTACAAACTGGCCATGGGGGGCTTGGAGGGCGGGGGGAGGCCGAAGCATCTAAGGCATCGCCATTGGGTCCGCAGGAAGGCCGAAGAGGGCTACCAAAAGGGGCCGGGGAACACACTGGAACCTGACCACGGCGGGGTCTTGTTAGGCGAGGAGGACCTGCCTCGGAGACCCTGGGTGGTTTCCGGGACGCGCAGGGAGCAGGCGCTACGGCCCGAGAAAAGGACGAGGTCGGAAAACAGATTCGGGAGGAATGCAGCGCGAAAGGAAAAGCCTCTTTCTTCCCACAAAAGAAAGGGGCGGTTCCACGGCGATCTAGGGAACGAAAGGTGGAAAAGGAGGCGTTGTATAGAAGGTCGGTGACGGTCTACCCTGCTGACGGACAGAGAGGCGATGGTGGGGGGGTTATCGAAGTCGATAGGCGAATGGGGGGGGCGTTTATCTAGTCAGTCGCAGAGCAGGAGCTGATAACGCGCGCGGTCTTGATAGAGGAGTTCAGAGTCCCGGAGGTCGGTGGAAAGGGCAAAGATGACATTCCGATCAGGGTCACAAAGATGGGACGAAAAGTTAAGTCCCCTTCAATGTTTAGGAAATAGAAGGACGGAGTCGTTGGGACACGGAAAAAAGAAATTTAAACGCAAGAAGTACACTGTTGATCTTTCACGGGGCTGTGGAGGAAGAGGTTGTGTGGCTCCTTAAATCGAGCGAAAGAGCCCCTCCAAAATGTTCGGTGTCATATGAATCCGGGACCGGGGGGTGAGAGTGCGCTGCAATCCGCGGCATTGGGGAGCGAAATCGGGATACGTCGGGGCGGCGGTATTAGAGAGTGCAGCGTCGAGAAACTACTTCCGTCTACGAGAGAAAAAAGACGGGAGGTAAAAAAGGCTGCATCGGGCGGGAGAAAGAATTTGAACGCCGGTTATCAGTTTCATCGGGGAGGTCAGGGACAGGAAAATTTGGTGGCTCGAGGGAAGAAACGTCGCGCTAGGATGAAAGGTGGGAAAATACGGAAACCCCAATGGGGAAAGGATTAGACTTGCGGAAATTGTGCAAAATCTCACCAACAAAGGAGAAGGAGGTGAAGAAGAGATATGGCAACAAATTGGGCCAAAATCAAACTAACCTTGGGATCAAAGGGGAAAAAAGGGGGAAAGGGGGAAAAGTTATAAAAATCGCACCACCTTTGGGGGTCCTCGCCGGGGAGAGTTTTCGGTTCACTGCGACCATCACAAACGATATCATTTTCACTCCGACCACCGACGATCACCGCCGCTAAGGGACGTAAAAAAAAAAAAAAAAAAAGAAAAAAAAAAAAAAAAAAAAAAAAAAAAAAAAAAAAAAAAAAAAAAAAAAAAAAAAAAAAAAAAAAAAAAAAAAAAAAAAAAAAAAAAAAAAAAAAAAAAAGAAAAAAAAAAAAAAAAAAAAATTTCTCACGAAGGACGGGGGAAAGCATCAGCCCTTCTCGTTCTCATAGGGAATTAGGATGGGGAAGAGACTGAACCCTAACAAACAAGCTCTAACCAAGATCATGGAAGCTGTATCATTCAGAGAGAAATCAAAAACGGCAAGATGAGAAAAATGGAAGGGGGAGTCTCGCGCAGTAGTCAGGCGCCAACCAAAAGCGACGAAATCCCGGATAATGGGAAGATGCGATAAGGCAGAGGCCAGAGAAACAAAGCATGGTAAGGATTGCAGGTACGGAGGTCTATCTTATCGCAGCCCTCGGCATCAAGACGTGACTTAGCGAAACCCTCCGGCCCCCAACGAGAGCCATATCAGGAACAGCACTAACAGGCGACGCTCGGCAAAGCGGCGTCAGCTCGCTCAAACAGGGAGGTAGACGACCACCGAATCTCTTAGACGAATCGCCTGCACGAGGGGCAGAAGGAATACAATACTGCTATACTCCAGCTCACAAAATCTTTATAGAGCAACCCCATCGATTGGGGCTGGACAAAAGCTTCAGGTCTCTGGACACATGCGCCAATATTTGGGCAGAAAACCTCTATAAGTGGCGAAGACAGCGCGCATTCGTAAAGGGCACTTAGAGGGGGAAAAAGGGTAGGGGGGGAGGCTGGGAGGGATGGTGGAGAGAAAGGAGGTTGGGTGGGGAGACTCGCCCTGAGAAAAAAACGAGGTCCCAGAAGTCAGAAACTGAGTCACCCATATCCGTGCAGGTCCAAGGGCGCATGGACGGTGGGGGGGTGTTTCTTCGAAGGCAGCAGGGAGGCCTCAACGCCGCACGAAGGATTCGCTGTCCCGCATCAGCCCTTAAAAAGAATAAGGAAAATTTGGCTGCCATTGCAAGGGATCAAACAGGCAAAAAAAAAAAAAAAACGCTCTTAACCTGAGGTCTCCATGCGATTGGCAGACGATCAGTCTCAGCGAACTAAGCCGGTCCGGTCAGAAATTGCAAAGGCAAGGACTTGATGTGCTCAAATCTCTGCTTAACACGCCGGTAACCCAGCGGGAAGGAAAAAAGAAACCACGGGCACTGAAGCCGAAGTCTCGGTACCAGTAAGCGAAGATGTCTCTACCAGTGCGTCAGAAAAAGAAAACGCTTCGAAAGGCACCGGAGCAAGGCCAAACGGGTTCATGCCTCCCAGACAAAGAAAATGGCAACACTTCTTCGCGGGGGAGACAAGTGGTAGCCCCCTCAAAGGTTGGCCTACCCGCCAAAACCAACCGCAGCCATCCAAGAAGGCTAAATCATGGTCACAAGCAAGCCGAAGAGGGGAATTGATCATCCAGGTCGACTGTATAGAAAACTCTCGGGGCCGCGACCGAAGTCGGACCTCACCAGGCCTAGGTCAACCATCACGATCCTTTACTGAAGACCGGGGTCGTACTCCATTTATAACCGAAATTGGGCAGCGCCAGCTTTTTCGGGGTGAGGACGGTAAACCGAGGCGGTGCGAGGGTGAATGCGAGCCGATCCTTCATAATGAGTTGTCAAAAAAGGGGGGAGATATCCGATGCTCACTTTTTTGTATACCGGGAAAATTTTAATGGGGGCGGTCCGTTCGGCACTAGCGTCAATTATACGGGAGGGGTTGTCAACTGCCGAAAACCACGGTCAACGTCGGGAGCCGAGAAAGACACGAGAGAGAGGTTTAGTTATCGTAGATGGTGCTTGCAAGAAGCATTTTCCAAAGCGTTGAACAAGGCGGTCTATGGTAACGTCGGATGCAGTTTCACAAATGGGGAGCCCTTCTATGGGAAAAACAACAACGTAGGGGGGGGGGGAATGACGACATCAGAAATAAGAAGAAAAGCATACAAGATTAGGGTTTGGAGAATACAATCCTGCCGTTAACGGAGGACAAAGATACTTGCTTGGGTGTGAAAAAGCAATACGCTCTAAGTAAACTACCCACATATAGACTTAAGTCTCAAGCCGACGAAAAACGACGCTAGCACTTCTCCTCCGACAAACAGAACGCGTAATCCTTGAAGGAGAAGGTTTGGGTCTAGACAAGCCGCCTCAAATGGAACGGGAACGGATACAAACAAGCAGGGGAGGCTCCTCTCCATGCATCGGGTCTCGAGGAAGACAAAAGCTTTGAAAAGGAAGGGTCGGGGGGATTCACGGAGGAAATTCGTCGCGCTTTCAGAGAAACGGCAAACCGAATTAAAAGGATCGCGCTACCGACAAAGCGTCTCAATGTTATCCTTGCGAAAAGGCTAAAGGTATCCCGAGCATGCACCGGGCCTGGTTGAGTCTGATGCGCACAGCGAAGATTTGCTCTAGACCTGGTGATCCATCATCGTCAGGGACTGGAGGTTCTTTTACAAGAGGGCGCCGTTTTCTTGGGATGGAAAAGAAGTTTGGGGTTTGGGCGGGCATAGGACCGTCTGAGGGAGGAGGGTCTGTGAGCCGGCAAACTGAAGATCACGCAGGGGGTGCTGGCGACGGGGGTGCTTGACATTGTCGAATCAATGTGAAAAGATCGCCCTTGCTGTTGGATAGAAGAGTCTCTAAAACACAACGCGTTTGAGGTCTAAGAGACTGGCTCGGGGGATAACGGGAGGGCGGCGCGGGGGGGGAGGTTTGGGTCCGGCTGGAAGCGGGAAACTCCCTCCTTAGACGTTGGAAGGGGACAGGACCGGAGCATCGTTCGGGGGAGCTCGCATATTCAGGGGGAGGAAATGAAGACGCGGAAAGGAGCGTTCGTGTTTTGACTGGCAATGGCAAGACCTTGAGCAAAGGGGGGGGAAGTCGGAACTGAGGGCGGCCGCCAGAGGTCTGAGAAGTGATAACGATAGGGTCACGGCAGGGGAAAAGAAAGAATCTAGAGGAAAGGAAACCTGTACTTCCCAGGAACCTGACCCTACTGCTGAAGCCGCTTCCCGGCGACCAAAAATGAGTGGGGCCCGTGAGAGGAGAATTGATCGGCGGTGCATGGAGATCCAAGAGTTGGTCGGCCACAGAGGGGATAAGGTAGGGCGAGAGAGGAAACGCCGCTGCGGCCAGCAAGAACAAAACGAAAGATGGGCTTGACACGGGTCGCATCGGTTAAGAGGTAGCCGTTAGGGCGGTTTTTAGCCAGGGATGCACGTCGACGCCATGAGAACTTTTCCGGAAAGAGATTGGGTTGCGGTAGAGAAGGGGCGCGTCTTTTGGGAAGGAGAGGAGGTAAGCGGGGAAGAGCATTGTTCGTCTTGATCAGCATCTTGGCTTATCTTATTCGTTGGCAGGACGGAGGGATGTGGAGGAAAGTCCTTGGTCAATATCACACGCAAGGGCGGGTCAGAGCTTGGGGGGGGGAGAAAAGTCAGTTCACAATGGCTAGGCATACGCCATCTGCAGGGCGGAGGGCTGGTCACAAAAAATTGATCGCTCGTACACGTTGGGGCTCCTAGGCCGAGGTTGGGTGGGAAGGGGACGCTCGGAATCGCAGACACTTACATGTGGAGGGGGGAGAGAGTCATTGCAGTTCTGACAAAGAAGGACTAGAACATACAGATAAAATAATGAATACTTGGTGTGGAAGACGGGGTGACGCTGGCGTCGGTCTGGGGGGAGGAAGCTTCGCGCCCGAATGTACCGTGCACTGCGATGAGAGGGGGAGAAAGATGAGGGAGCTTGCACAAATCGGGGCTGGCGCACATAAATCGAAGCCGCGGCGGGTGTCGTTCGGGAAACAGGAGAAGGGGGTCTGGGGAGGGCTAAAACCGCCAACTCGAACACAGCACGCGGGACAAGGTTGTGGTGTTTCCCGTCACCTTCCTGATCACCGGGGGAGGGAAAATGAAG
>Ga0179593_1395273_pt1 | contig 10241 bp, 10 predicted proteins | sample CZODoug2_1_08_16_FD_185931 | JGI IMG/M metagenome (GOLD analysis project Ga0179593, IMG submission 185931) | Vadose zone soil fungal communities from Angelo Coast Range Reserve, California, USA - CZODoug2_1_08_16fungal (PacBio error correction) | ecosystem: Environmental > Terrestrial > Soil >...
AAAACACCACAACGCTCCAACACAGGGGGACTGAAAAAGAAAAATGAAAAGTCGCGGATATTGGAACTGGGAAAATTTTCTTGAGAGCCTCTGAAGGTATGAATCAGGACAATGGAGACGGACAAAAAAACCAAATGGAAAAGAAAAATGGAATGAAAGCCGGGGTTTGGGTAGGGTAACAAACTCTCCCACTGGGAGGCTATCCACCCTGGCCTTTGCGACTTAGAAGTAGCAGAGAAAAGGTCTGGTGGCACACGGGGGACACCAAAATTGAAAGAGGGGGAACCGGGGGCCTGCAACCTCAAGATGTGGGAAAAAAGAAATCGTCAAAAAAACAGGCGACTTGTGTTTTTGTGAAATGGGACGGGACATTTGGAGGGTAAAAAACAACAAAACCACGGTTTGAACGAAAAGCCATTGAGGGGGAACGAAAGGAAAAAATGTCGTGGGAGATCCACAGTCAACGATGAGAACGGGGAGTGTGGGAACCAAAGAGTCCATCAGTCACACGAAAGGGAAGGACCTCGGATACGACGGGAATAAGGAGATATAAACAGGGAGGCCCAAGGATGCGAACGAAAAAAAAAAAAGGAGAAGGATTCGGATCTATAACGCTCAAACTGTAATGAGCGAAGAACAAACACTTCAGCAGCGTGGATGCAAAACGGCAAGGGAATATAGCTACTGTCTAAAGCAAGTACAACAAAAAAGGGATTATCAACTGACGAATCAACTAGGAAAGTCAGGGGGGGTTCAAACAAATCGGGAAGACAGGAGTGGGGGGGAAAATATTCGGGGGGGGAGGCAATACCTGTAGCATTAGGCAAGACACAGGGGAAAGGAACACAGCCCCGGAGGGGAGAACAACACATTTTTACAGTTCGGGATTACTCCAACGACTGTGCAGCCGAACGTAAATGACGTCATTGTTTGTGTTCCGACTATAAACTCCTGTGCTGGCTGCTGAGCGTGAGAAGGGTTAAAAGAGATACTCTTACAGCAGGATCTCGATCAAGCGAATAGAGTCAAAAACCACGGGGGTGAGGAGGCTCGGGATTGGGGGGGTTGTCCTCTTGGGGTAAACGTGATCATAGGGGTGGTGGTGGATAAAGGAATTGGTACACCGGATCCCAAACGAAGACGGCAACCACAAAAAAAAAGAGGAGAAAAAAGCATTCACGTTCCTGACGAAACGAAAAAAATACGGACCTGGGGGGGAATCAAGACCAGATTGATCATAACATGAACTTAAAAGAAAAAAGTCAGGTTGTTTGAAACAGATGTCAGAGTTGGGGGGTCAGAAAAACATATAACAGTGTGGGGAGGGGTGAACCGTGGCAAGGGCCAAAAACCTCTTACGTAGGTGTCGACAAAAAAAAAGGGGGGGGACTGTAGTGTGGCCAGTACGCCGTTTAACCTCACCGAAGACGAAAAAGTCCGCGGGCTCAAAAAAAAGAGGTTCCTTTAAAACCGCTAGACCCAGTGAAAGAAAATGTGTGGTGCCGGAAGGCCAAAAGAGAAAAATACAGAAACATGGATGGGGACGGGTTGTAGGAGGGGGGAGTACTTTTGGGTGAAAGGGGAGGCGAGGGCAAATACCAATAGTGGGTGACTTGTGGTAAAAAATAAAAAAAGGGATGGGGTCAAAACCAAAAGTTTGGGTGACACTAAAACAAATGAATCAAATACAACAGGTGGGGACTTTTTGGTGGGACCATCAGAGTCCAAGGGGGCACTGGTGGGGCGGTGCCGACCGAAAGGTTTCTTACCTCTAGAACAGGGAAGTCCGAGGTTCGAAAGGGGGAGAAAGGAGAGAGGGGGGTCGGACTTGTGAGACCCTACAGGGGGAAAACAAAGTTTGGGGGGGGTCAAAAAGGCTGGGGGGGGACGGTTTGGGAAAAAAAGTCGAAAGCTGGGAGCGAAAGACGTACAGGACTTAATTAAAAGGGGGGACTAAAAAAGGAAGTTGGGTGGCAAGTAAGAGGGGAAAGGATTGGGGCAGGTGAAAACGCTGGGGGAAAAAAAAAGCAAGGAATGAACTTTTGTAAAACCGGCCAAGCCGGAAGGGAATCTGGTGAAACACAAAGGGGGCAAAACGCACGATGAAGCGCTACGGGAAAAAGTTTAAAACTAATGGTGGACGGATCGTGCACTGGGTTTGTACTCATGGTGTAACAGAGGGGCCGATCTCAGGAGTCCTCCACGCTGGGGGGAGAAGGCGGAACCGGGAGCAAAAATAGCATTGATTCGACAGGCTCACAGGATCGATGCTCAAAAAATTTTTAAACAAGGGGAGTTTACAAGAAGAATTAGAAAACGCGTGGGTGGAAGGATGTGGACGAGGAACGCTAAAGTCCAGACGCAAAAGTTCCATCGGGGACCCGGCAGAAGAGGACGGAGAAATCATTAGAGTTCCGTCCCTAAAAAAATGGACGGGAAACAATGCAAGGAAAAAAAAATCCAACTCAAAAAAAAAACAAGTTTGTGGGCGGGGGAAACATAATATGGAAGGGGGGCGAACAAAATCGGCCCGTAGAAAGGAGAAAAAACCAGCCTACGAACCAGTGGTAAAGGGGACGGACAAAAAAAGAAAAGGGGGGCAAAAAACGAAAAAAACTTTCAAGGAACAAGGGGACAAAGAGCGGGAAGTTTGACACGAAAAAGGGAAAAAATATGCACAATGGCAGAAAGGGCCGGAGCAAGCCACCAAACCAAACGGAGGGAGAAGGGGAAAAAAGGGCTCCAACAAAGTGGTTAAAAAAAAGAAACGAAATCTGAAAAAAGTGGCCAAGGAAGAGTACTCATAAGCGGGGATAAAATAAACGAAAAGCGCGAAAGTGGCGGGGGAAACATGTCAGCCAGGGAAACCTGGGGAAGAACAACGTGGAAAGAGGGAGGTATCAAGGGGGTAATTTGGTCATAAGGCATCCTGGTAGCAGTCGCACAGATTCCTGGGGCGAAAACCGAGTGGAAAGAATTGCCTCTGGGGGGCTTGCATCACCCAAAAACAGCCCTCCACTTCGGGAGAATCATTCATGTTAGAACGGTCCCCTGGTGTGGGGGTTATCATAGTGCCGAACAGCTGGACCAGTTGGAGGTAAGAATTTTGACGAGTTCGGCGGGGCCAGGCAGGGGCAAGTGGGGTTCGGTGCATGGTCCGAAAGAGGTTAGGGGGATAAAGGGGCCGGGTAAAAAGTGGCTGAAAAGGAGATCCCTGACAATGAGGCACCATAAATCTGGTTAATAGGGAACAGGAGTAGTGGGCCGATGGAAAGGAGAATGATCAAGAAAAATCTTTGGCGAAAATGGGAGGAGACCGGTAAGGGGGGAACAGGCTTTCTAGAATTGCATCAAACGAGAGCTTGTGGAGAAAAGGGAATACTCTGAGCGAAAAGAACAAGGGGGGAGACATGGAAGGTGGGGTAACAACTGGGGGCAACCGAAGAGGGCCGCAGAATGGTCCCGACCTCTGTAGAGCCCTTTCGAAGAACGGGATGACGGTCAAAACCCGTAGAGTAGTCAAGTGAATGCTCGATCAGACATGGACCTCGCAAGAATTGAACGTGAAAACGTTACAAACCGGGGGAAAAAAGGAATTCGAACAAACGACACGCAGGGGCTAAGCCACAGCATACAACGAAAACTTCACGTCAAACACCGGAGCAAACGATCAGCAGATCACTAAGAAATGAGGAAGCAGGTTGGAAAGACGAAATGAGGGTGACGGGGAGATGGAGGTGGGCCCCTGTGATCACCATCCAAACCTATCGGAACCTACAGTGAGACACGGTTCGACCCAGGAGAAAGCTTCAAATATAGTGCTGGAAGAAGTTGCATATGAGTGTTAAAATGTTTGGTAGGCACATGGAGATGAACTCACGGGGGGTGTCTCCTCCAGCTGGTAATTTCAAAAACGAAACGTGGACACATCAAAAAGGGTAACACTCAGGGACCGCTGGGTATCGGGACCCCAGCACTTAGGCACCATGTGTTGAGTAAAAAGGACCAAAAACGGAACACGGCCACCACGACACCTATTACGGTAGGAGGGACGGTGAGAAGGAGGAACGGCTTAACAGAGACAAAGGGCATCTCAGGGGGATTGCAGGGGGGTGTCCCTGGTTTAATTGTGGGTGGGGGGACAGTGAGAGAAAAGGTGGGGACCCGGGGGAACTCAGGCGTGAAAAACTGACGCGGGAGGAAAAATCCAGACAGGTGATGACTACACTGGTGTCGGGGCAAGCCAGTCAGAGGGCCTTGAGCATTAGAGGGTTGGAATGGTCACAGGCGGAAATCCAGGGGTTTTCTGGCAAAATTGGGACCAACGAAGGGGCTCGGGGGGGGGGGGGCAAACTGACTTGATCGGGGGTGCGTTCACCAGGGCACATCTCGTCAAGAGGGGTGCAAACCAATGAAAAAACTGTTTGACTGGTGCTTGACTGGAGTCGACAAGGGGTAAGAAAAAATTGGGTCGCAAGGCCACCCCCCATGGACGTCATGAACAGTAGCCGAACTTGCGTCGGGGTGGGAACCTTCCCAGGGGGCAACAAGAGTCATGCGCAAAACAGGGGAAATCGGAACGAGGGGGGGGGATGAGGCAGCCTTGAAAATGGGGTTCTTCGTAATCCACGGCCGATTAAGCACCAAGGCTTCTGGCGCAGAAGACAACCAAATCAGGCTGGGACAGACCGAGGGAGTGGAAGGGAGCCTACGAGCAATCAGAGCAGGTCCAAGTCCCGAGAGAAAGCAAACAAAAATCACCTGGTGGTGTGGGGGGGGGGGGGGGGGGGGGATAGACAAAGGTGTCGATGCGCACAAGGAATGGCATGATGGTCCATGTAGTCATAACAGGTAGTCCCCAGTACGCGAGGTGGGATGCGTTTGCGTTAAAATTTATGGTGGGCGTGGGGGGGCAGGCAGGGGGGGTCGGGGGGGTAACATAGAGGTACAAAACTCCGAGTGGAATGGGAGCTGAAGGGTAGTGGATAAAAAAAGTTGGAAGTTCACGAAAAGACATTGGAAGTGGTTCCAAAAAGAGGGGGGTGCCTCCAAAAAGGGGAGGGGGCAACCCATACAAGAACTCACAAGAGGGGGGGACCAGGTTGTCCGAGCCTTAAAGCGTGTTCCGAACAGAAGTCCTAAGAATAAGTGGGTGGTCTCAGTCAAGGCGGGGTGCCAGACGAGGGGGCGGGGGAAGGAAGCAACACGACAAAAAGGGAAAGAAGGCCTTATCTGTGGGGAGCGAAATAAACACAAAAAGGAGGGGGAGGAGGGGGGGGAAAAAGAGTCATCAAATCAAGGGGAAGGCCTACGTCACGGAGCGACAGGGATCAGACTAAACTTTCCAACACGAGAAAGCGACCAACAAACCCCTGGGAAAAGTGCAAAGAGAAAAAAATTTAGAAATGAATGGGCAATAGGGAACTTAGAAACCCCTATGGGGGGGGTGTCAAGGAGTGACATGGTTACCAGATCTTGCATCAACAAGGATGGAACAAACTTCAATTTCTGGGGTGAACAAGAAGAGAAAAGACAAAAAGATTAAAGAGCATCCAGAAAAGAAAACTCTAGAACCATGACAAAGAGACCAATCAAGGAATCAAGAAGAGACCAGATAGTAGGTTAGGGCAGAACAGTGGCAGGGGAACTGACCTAAGTACAGATTGGGCAGAATCCGCCGAACGAATGTACGGTCCCGGTGGAGAGTCAGAAGAAGAGGGAAATAAAAACCTTCCTGGAAAGAGAGTATACTGCATGCAAAGGGCAATGGCACATTTAACTCCAGTAAGGGTTCAAGAGGGGGGGGGGGGGGGGGGTGCGTAGCGCCGACTGTTTCCGGTACTCGTACAGGAGAAAAAGAAAGGAAGACTCATAAAGTAACCAATTGCTTCCAGCGGAACCCATCCAAACTAATACGCGGGGGCGAAAAAGGTGACGATGGGCAAGGGGGGGTAAAAGGTACTCACAAGAACCTTTAACCGGGTCTAACAAAAAGAGAACTGGGGGGGATTTGGGCCAGGGGGAGGGGAAGGGGGGAAACACACCTCAAAACAAGCCGAAAAGACCATTAACAGAAGGGGAAAAAAGAGGGGACAGTAAAAAAAGGGTAGACATGGGAACATCAATCCAAAGAAAGTCAGATTTACACGATCCAGAGCAACACCTGAAACTGACGGGTCAAAAAAAAATGGAAAGGGCAATCAATTCAATTACAAGGACTCCTTGAAAAAAAAAACAACTGGAAAAAAGGGCACAGGCGCTCATAAGAGGTAGTACACGGGAATTGCAGTTCTTGGGACACCCAGTAATTCTAAAAGGGCAAAAACAAACAACCGGGTAAAATCTCAAGTTCAAAAAATTACAACCCCTCATCCCCATATAAGGGGAACGGAGGTGGAGGAAATTAGAGAGCAAAACGGAAAACCAACATTAAGCTACCTAATAAAGGGTGGTAAGGTGACCGGGAAGGAGAAAGGTTGGGACAAGGGGGGAATCAAAACCATGTAACTCACCTGTGGCACTGTCAGGGACGGGGCTTGACAGGAATTGGCTGGGGGGCAGCAGGGTATAGATGACCAGACGCACTCAGATGGTCTACGGGAGGGGGGGGTGAAGCATTCCCCACCAGGGGTAGAAAAACACAGGGTCCAATTGGTCTCCTGAAAATAAACTCTAAGGTGCAAAAATCCCATGCTCGGGGGTTGCTTTTGGGGGACCCGCATAAAGCTAAAATGGACGTGCGACGGTATTGAAGAATTCGGGACTTGGCTGGCACTCACCAGGGTCACAAAGCCTCCAAAAGAAGGAGCCGTGTGTTGAACCGGGGCAGTGGTCGGCAACCTGGTCTTCAGTGGAATTGGCTCAATAAAGGCCTCTATGTTTAGGGGCCTTGGTCCATTTTGCCGGGCAACGGTTGTGAGTTGGGTGTGCAAAACGTGGATGCCCGGCGACCCCAGGGTTGTGTGGTGGCGGTGGGGGCAGACTAAAAAAGGGACGGGACACCACGGGGGGGAAATACTGCAAGGTAATCAAGACAGGAAGAGGGAGAAAAAAATCAATAAACAGGACAGGGTCGTTGGGGAGAAACAAGGCTAGAAAGGAGGGGGGTTTCTCAAAGCACAAAGACTAGGCGGGGATAACGGCTAAAAACTGGGGACTCGCTGAAGGGCCAATAAGATACCTGGCCCCTAGGGGGGCCGTTGGGGTAACAAGGCCAGGAAATCAACAAGCTCACGCAAATAAAAAAAAAAGAAACTTAGGCGCGTCCTGGTTCCCGGAGACAAAAAGAGGAGAGGGGAGTTTATCCTTTGAAAAAAAAGAAGAGGTGGCACTGGACTACCTGGGTCGGGACAAGTCGACAAGGGGTTGAAATCGTACAAGAGGGCTAGATCTGAGGGGGGTGGGGGCTCAGTTCAGAGGTGAAGTCAATAGAACATAAGGATCCGACAATAAACAACGACCCAATGGTCGCCGAACGCAAAAAAGCAAAGAAAAGTGGGTCACCGGGGATTAAGCCTGGGTCAAGGTCAAGTGAAAAGAAGGTTACTAGAAGTGTCAGAGTGTGTATTCCAAGAGGGTGAAAAAAAAACATAAAGGTGGATACATTACTGGAAAATTAAATGAATTGGTGTGTGGGAGGGAGGACAGCGGACCCTGGGACTGGGATTGAATGACTTTCATCGAAGGTGTGGGGGGGGAGGGAGGGTGAGGATTGGCGGAACCCAAACTCTGTCAGTAAAGGGCTCAGGCAATTGGGGGGACACTCAGTAGAAGGTTTAACGGGATGCAAGGGGACATCAAAAAGAAAGGGCAATAGTCGGCACCGATAGGTGGAGGGGCAGGATTGGCGTTAGACTTCAAAGTAACCGGAAGTGTTATGGGGGGTAAAAAAAAAAGAAATGGGGGCGGAAAACCTTGGGGGGAAAAAAACAACGTCCTTAAAAAAAGTTCTAAAAAATGGGGGCGGCGGCGAAGGCGAAAGGAATAGTATGGTAAGTGCACTTAAAGATCCCGGGTTCGGCTGGGGTAAAAAGTGGGGTCGGGGTTGGGGTAAAAAAAAAGAACACAAAAAGTTGCACTGATGAGTGCCAATCCGTAATAACGGTTTTATGCTTTTCACAAAGCATGACTGAAAAAGCCTGGAGTACATGACAATAAATCCAGAGTTGCAAGTAAGCCATTTGTGGGGAAGAACAAGTGTGTCACAAATGGGACTATACGGAGAAGATTTTACGGAAAGCGGGAAACAAGGTTGGTTCAAGTATCTAATCAGGTTTGGGGGGGGTGGGGGGGAACGACCCCTCGATGAATTTTGCGTGGGGGGGAAACTTTGTTCAGCAAAAAAAAAACTTAAGAGAATCGGACAGGCGGATCGTCAGGGCCACAATCTGTAAACAAAAGGGTTGCAACCTACTGGGAGACACCTAGCCAGAGAGTGAAGAGAGAGAAAATGAGTTGCAGATGCACACGTTTTAAGGGTTAAGGGGAGGGCATTTGCGGGATAGGAAGGCCTAACTGGGGGGGGTGACCCCAGAGTTGCAGGGGGTACGATCGGGGATACGATCCGAACCAACTGAGGAAATAAAAACGTGATGAAAGAGACAAACTCCCTCATACACTACCACAGATAAGTAAGTGTTTTACAACGGTATATTTTGGTCAAAAGAGGATTTCCCTTCGGCAAAAAAGATGCATGGTGTTTTGGTTCTCCGATGAGCAACCAAAACGGGGGAAGGGTGAGGAAAAAGTCAGAGCGGCAAAAAAGAAACTGGAAAGCGTTGGGGTTGGGTGTGGTTGGTTTTGTAGGGTGGTCTTGGGTCACCGGTGGGGTCACCAAATTAGGAAAGAACGAGTACAAAGTAAGAACCTGAAAAACGTGTTTTGCCTCGCATAGGGCGGGGGAAGAACAAGATTGGCAAGGCAGGAGCAGGGAAAGCAAGCACACTGGAATTCGCGGAAAACGCGAAAGGGGAAACACCACAACGGGTTTACTGTGAAAAACAAAAAAGTTGGGGGTGCACATCGAGAAAGTCGGAAAAGCTTAGGGTCAAAAATGGGGGGGAAGGCACAAAGAAGGAAGAAAGTAGATTCTACCACACTGCCAGGTCGGACACAAGGGGAGGGGGGCATAGCACAGCCATGCGGTTTCTGTTGGGGAGAAAGGGGCTGTCCATATCGAAACCGATGGATGCAGTCGAAAGGTCACCAGCAGCTGTGTCCAAAAAAAAAGGCAACTCAGGGACAAGGAAAAATTACTGTCTGAAGGGTGGGGGGGGGGGTGTGGGCCACGCGCCCCGTCACGTGAAAAAAGAAAGAATCAAAATTTGAGCAAAAAGACGGTGGAAAAGAAGGGAAGAGATGAAAGCAGAATCGTCTGAAGGGGGAAACGGGAGAAAAAAGCGAATCCAGTTGAAAAACCAAGAGATGGGTGGGGAAGGGGTACCGGGGTAAATAAAACACTTCTCTGACTTAAAGGGACCCAGGCAATAAAATGGAAACGGTGGAAAGCAGGAATGGGATGAATAAGGGGGGATCAATCTCTGGGGGGAAGAGGGAGTCCCGATTCGGAGTAACTGACAACGCCAGGTTTTGGGTCAATCCCTGCCGCGTTTTGTTTGCTGCTGGGGCGGGGGGGGGGGAGCCGGAAAAAACGTAGAAACAAAAAACTATGAGAAAAACCGAGGGACAAACATTAAAAAAAGCGGATAACAAAACGCAGAAGGGAAAAGATTGGAACCGCCAAAAAAAAAATCAGAACGATTGGGATCGGCCAAAAAGATAATAGTGGTGGAAAAAATCAAATCCAACAAGAAAAGAAGAGAGCCCGGAAACAAAGGAGCCGTCATTCAAAAAGAAAGAGAGTCGGAGGGGAACCCTAGGTAACCCACTGGTTTTAAGTCCAATAACACTGAGGGAGTTGCTGCTCGCCGCAAGGGATGGGAACATTGCCCGGAACCAAAATCACACAGGGAAAAAAAGGCCTGAAGAACCTCTGGTGTGTGTAAAAAAAAGATCGTCATTGGGGGGGCTGGCAAGAAATAAATCGTCCTTGGTGCAGAATGGGGGGGGGTCTAGGCGATGAGGAGTAGTCTTCAAAGCATCACTACTGATTAGTTTCCGGGGTCGATCTCAAGACCCACTACTATGACGGCAAAAAGGGCGCCTCGACCGCGTCCAAAACCGGCCGAGATGTGCCGTGTGTGAGAGGATTGGAAGGAAAAACCGGTAGACCGGAAGGGTAT
>Ga0179593_1399206_pt1 | contig 10241 bp, 11 predicted proteins | sample CZODoug2_1_08_16_FD_185931 | JGI IMG/M metagenome (GOLD analysis project Ga0179593, IMG submission 185931) | Vadose zone soil fungal communities from Angelo Coast Range Reserve, California, USA - CZODoug2_1_08_16fungal (PacBio error correction) | ecosystem: Environmental > Terrestrial > Soil >...
AGCATGCGACCGCTAAGACAGTGCGGCTAAAGGGTATGGACGAAGCGAACTAAAAAAAACGAATACTAAAAAAAACACGACACGAGATCTAAAACGATGATAAAGGGAGTCAGTAAGTCTACTCAGGAAGGGGGCAACGTGCGTGCGAAATGTATTTCACCATACGGAAGAAAGCTCGCAGGAAGAGAATCGAGGAAGCGACTCCAACTTGCCGCCGGTGGCTCTCCGGAAGAAACCGAGGAGGGGGGACATAGCACCCGGAAAGGTCGTATGAGAACGCCTCTCCCGCCGATAGGGCAAAGAGAAAAACGCAGTGAAGGCGGAAACTGATCCTAGCGAAGGTTCGGGGGAGGAGCAGGGGAAACATAATTGCGAAAGTGGGACCGATCTACCACGCCGAACCCAAACTCAAATTTCAATCCTAATCAGTAAAACATTGAAAAAAAAAGACCCCCCCAGGAATGAGGGAAGAAACGGAAAAGCGGGTCAACAAACTGAATAATAAGCTAACCGGAAGGGGGAAAGTCAGGGGCCGGTTCGCAGTCGTTCAACCGTTCGAAAGGTTTCAAGGGACGCGATGCAACGAGTAACGCGCGGATTAGATGGCCCGAAGGGTGGAATGGAATCAGCCAGGGCCAATAGAATGTCGAGGAAATTTAAGGAGTAAAAGTAGGGAGAAGAAAAAACCGAAGGTCGGTGCCCAAAAATGACAACGCGCCGGTCAGGACCGTCATTCTCGATCAAAGACTGGAATAAGGGAGAGAACAAAAAGAGGGGCTAAAGAACGAAACCACTGCAGGGGAAGGTTAGGCTGAAGGCTTTACGGACTCGCATCCTTTGAGGGCCATGCAGGGGGGCCCGAAGTGTTTAGCGAGACAAGGCGGGAACATACAGAGTGCGTCTGGAGGTATTGGCCGCTTCAAGTGCTGGGGAACCGGGGGGTGCCGGCAGCCGACGTTTCTACAACCAAACAAAAAAAAAATAAAAACAAAGTTCCTGAAACGCGTGAGGGAGAGATTCAACACGTAAAGCGAAAAAGGGCGCAAAAAGTCCAAATGAGGTCGGGAAGAAAAGGAACCGATATAAGGAGTGAAGCGGACGTTTCGAGCCGCTGCTTTCAGAACGAGAAAAAAAAGAGGGCGTCAGAGGACTCAAGGGCCCAGTACACTCCGTGGTAGAATTCAGGGAGAGGAGGTGTGAACTGCACAAACGGGACCTGCTCGTCTTCTAAAAGCGGATAGGCCTCCCCATCCTTACTTCGACGGAGGGGAGATCATACCCCATGTCAGAAATGTAGATAAATTGGTCTGACCCAAGGACGCCAGCGAAATTTGCGTAGTCAGTCAAGAATGATCAGGGGGACACGAAAAAAATCAAGCTACAAAAGAAGCTACTATTACGGGACGGGGAGGGAAAAGGGTTAACTATGAGAAGCGAGCTCCATGAATGGTCAAGAATGGGTTCGAATCTTAGGAACGAAAGACTGGTTCCGAGCATTCTGACATCTAAAACTGAAAGGCGTCGAAACTGGCCACTGCGGGGGTTCCGGCAAAAAGACAGGTGCGGAAAGGGATGGAAGGCGAGCCCTAAAAAAACAAGAGGAAGCAGGTCGATGACAAAGATCGGAAAAAAGGCGAACAAAAGGCTCAGTAAGAAGGACGGGGGCGTGGACGAAAAAACGGAAAAAAACAGGCTACATTAGCTAAACCGGTCAAAAAACGCGCATCAAGCGGATAAAGAAAAGTAGTTCGCACTTCAAAGCCGACTCGAAAAAGGAGAACTCAACCCATGGAGTGCAGGGAAAGGAATCAACGCGAGGGCTGCGGGGGGAGAAACCGAGTGCGAGAAGGAGGCAACTCCGCTATTGAATCGTGCCGGCGACGGTCAGCAACTGGGGGAGTTGGCAGTCAAACGAGCTGCGAACGGAAGAGTACTTCTGGAGCTTCAAACGGGAAAAGAAAATGTACCTGACGCGCGAGCTTGAAGGAGAGGGGGGAAAGGGATAGACCTTCATAAAACCTGCTTAAAACGAGAAACAAGTCCAAGCAGTGGGATCGCAAACCACTACCGAGGAGACAAAACCAAGAAAAAAATCTTCAGAAAGAAAGCCGGACTCCGAGTCTGGGGCGGAAAAGCGGTATGGTGAAGCAAAAAAAACTCGTATAAAACCTGCAACGAAATACGGGCGTGATCAAGGCACTACCTCGTCCCCGAAAGGGAAAGCTGACAGACAAAAAAGGGGAAGTAACAAGGTCAAATCCAATAACAGCGCCATAAAACCTCACAAAAAAAGGAAGTTGCCGGAGGAAAAGCCCATAAAAAACGACCTATCTCGTATGAGGATTCTTTGTCGGTACGGGGAAATAAACCGAGGGTTTGGGGTATGGTAATGGCACATAGGAAAAAACGAGATGAGGGTACACCGGGGGGGGTCATAAGGAGAAAGGCGGGATCCTGAATCACGACGCTGCAGGAGAGCACCTAAAGCACGAGCGGCTAAACAACCGGACCAAAGAATGGGTCTTCTCTATCTCTCTCACAAAAACAACGAAGGAAAGAATCTAGGGGGTAAGGAGAGAACTCCAGTTACTCACCAAAGGAAGGTTGGGTTGGGTTGGGGGGGGTGTTTTGTTTTTGTTTGTGTGGGGGTTGTTTGGGGTGGGGGGGGTGGGTTTTGGTTTTGGGGTTGGTGGGGGACGCAAAGGCGGGTCAGGGAAGGAAACGCAGCAACGGCGTGATAAGATCAATACTCTTCCAAAGGTGAACAAGGGAAGGAGCCTGGCCGAAGTACAAGACAAACGCCTCGTATATCCCCCGACCCAAGACCAGAAAATCAACTTGAGAGAAAAGTGAATCAGTGACAAAACTCAATGTTCAAAGACGGGGGCTCGGGAATCGGGGAAGGATGATGAAAAACCTAGCGAAAAGGGGAGGCGGGCGTGCCCTCAGACTTTCCGTTGCAGGGGAAAAATCAGATTTAGCTGTGTCAAAAAGGACACCCATGAGGTCCTCCGAAAACCAGTACGATCGCTTGGGGAAGGAAGATGGGGGGGGGGGGGCGGTGAAAAGCCAATGTGCACGATCAACGAAATAAATCGGTGAGCTCAAGGGAATGTAGAGGGGAACTCCGAGTCCATCTCATCAAAGAAATAAGGAATCAGGACAGGAGGCCCCATGTCGTAGAAAGAAAAATACAAAAACGCGAACGTAACGTGGAAAGGAAAACGGTCCGCCGGACACTATCAAAACCGCGTGGACGACACGAAAGAAGGCAGTACGTCGGGGAAAGGGGGGAACGCTTTGGGAACAAACTCTCCTGCGTGGAGAGGAACCTGGAATCCAGTACTTAGAGAAAGGACGATCCCTGAAGCAGAAAGAACACAAGTTAAGCCCCAGAAGAGGGAAGGAGGAAAGACCGTGGAGAAAAACCAACCCAGAGAAATGCCAGAAACCAGGAAAACAAAAAGGGGGAGCACTGGGCCGACCAAGTATGGACTACGTTACTCTAAACGAAAAGCTCAAGCAAAAAGAACGCAAAAGAAGGACCTGGTCCTAAACAAAGTTCAGCAGTTGTAGCGTGAGAAGCCAAAACGGAGAGGGAGGTTCCACTCCAGCACAAAGGTCGACGCAGGTGCGCTGCAAAAAAATCACAGAACCCCGGTCCACCAACAAAAAAACCAACAAACAAACCAAACAACCAAAAACGCGAATGGGACCACCGCTTAGCAGGAAAAAGCCGACGGGAGGGTCCCGTGCAGGGGGAATGGGCTGAAACGGGGGAGATTCTGAGACAGGGAGATAAATCCGTCGGACTGGTGTCGCGGCTATCCTACCTTGAAAAGGGGACCGGGACGGGGGGCATAAGAAAAAACCAATATGGCCAAAAAAAAGAAAACGACGATCAGCAGCGAAAGAGAAAAACTCCGAGGAGGGGATAAATAAAACGCAAATCTGAGGTCAGCCCACGATGCGAAGGGCATGGGTCAAAACTAAAAAGGTCGGGGCCGGGAACGCTGATAGAGGTAAAAGCAGAAAAGAAATCAACAAGGAGACCCCTAACATGACAGGGGTCTAAAGCATCCCAGGTAGGTTGAAAATCCTCGCGAGGAACCGAACTACTGGGAAACGTAGGGCGAATGCCACCCTTGAAGGGGGTCACCACGAGAACAAGGAAAAAGTAACGAAACCAAAAGGAATTCAGAACGACGAGAGAACGAAATTGCAGGGGGCCTCAAAATAGGCCGCGAACTGAAATCGAGCCGGTAGGAAGCGCGAAAAAGGAAGCATGGCAAGATTGAAACGTTGGGGAAAAAACAGGAAGTTGATCGAATAAGCCTAAAGAGGAGCAGGTGGAGGAACCCCGACAGGGGGAACGCAGCAATAAAAGTACACTCTCCACAAGGGGGGGACTCTGCGGCCAAAGTAAAAGGAAACCGTTTCAACAGGCGGTCCAAGCACGGAATAACAGAAAAGGATAGAGAAGGCTCCGCGAAACTTGACAAAGGAACCCGCCGAAAGGTCCTCCACGACCCCGAGCAACAAGGCCCCGACCTCAAGGAACGTAAAAAGCATCAGCAAAGCTAGGCCTCTAAATAGCAGGCGACCCCGGAATGGGGGGCTACGTTAACTGCTAAAAACAGACGCGAACGGCACGCTGGAGGGGAACCACGCGGAAGTGAGAAAAGTCGACGCTCCGCATACCTTCGAGCCTCAACGCGGAAAGAGAAAAAGAGACGATTAAGGGAAGCGGTAGAGGAGGAGAAGGAGGAAAAATTCTCGTCTTCCAACAAACCAAAGAAACGGACCAAGCGTTGCTTGGGAGAGCCACCCGTCCCGACGCGCTGGCGAAAGGTCAAAAAAGGGATGGTCATACAAAGGCGAAAGAAAAGGCACGGGAGCGGCGGAAGGGAGAAGGACCGGGGAGGGCCCGGGCACCTGGGGTTTCCAACAACCCCCCTCCCCCGGGGAAGAAGACCTAGGTGGGGAAACCGTCGCGTCGGGAAAGGAGTCCTCCAATCGCACGCACGTCGGGCAATCAAGTACATCTCCAACAAAAAAAGGAAATAGGGTCGGATAATTCTGTATGAAACGGCACGGGGAACCGCGCTGCACGGTTTAAACGCCGGGCGACCGGGAAAAGAAAGGCGGCACGACACCTTCTCAAAAAAGATAAAGGGAAGCCGGGATCCGCGAACCGCGCCGTAACGCACAGGACGTGGCAAAAGGGCGAGGCGGGCGGTGAGGGAAAACAAAACGAACGAGCGAATACAGCGCTGACGATGCGGCGTCTGCCTCCAACAAAAACCTGGCTCCCGGTCAAAAGTAGGCTGGGTGCCGAGCAGCGTCCCGTGGCGACTAGCGAACCTGGTCCAACTCGGAAACACAAGTTGGCGATGGCAAAGATGAAAGACGGAGCGCTTCGTAGAGGGCATTGGTAACCCTTGGGCGAATTGTGACCCCCGCTCACGAAGAGAATACAAAAAAACTCTCCGTCTGACCTCCTGAGGAGAAGGGGAAAGAAAAAAGGAGCCACAACACAGTGGGGGACCGCATAAGCGCGAAAGAAAATCTCTGCCGCTGAGAAAACCAACTTGGCCAAGGGAAGTCACGGAAAGTTACCGGGTCGCAGGAGGGACCGTGCGAGGAAACGGAAGAACGAAGGGAGGAAAAGGTATCGGGTGCTTGGGCCACTTTGTAACGGAAAACTTACCTAAGTAAGCCAGTTAGGAAGGGAGGAGAAAGAGGTCGGGGTGAATAACAAAGCTATGGCTGGCTGCAATTAGACTCAACTAAGTTCAAAGTGGCGTCCAAAACGAGTTCTCAGCCAACTCGAAAGTCATGAAGTTTAGGCATTAGGCTTCTAATGCAACTGAGCGGGGAACGAGAACGGCATGTGGAGTTCAGCAAACAACCGACGGGGTGTTCAATGCGGGACGGTAAAGAAAAGAGACAGGCTGGAAGTTCCTGGCATCGTGGACAGGCGTTGCAGAAAGAACGTAAGTCGCTTGAGGAATGGATGCAAACGTTCGCGATCTCAAACACGCATCTGCATCTCGCGCGGAAAAAAAGGTCGTCGGGGAAAGCTGAAAGGATATGTGTTCATAGGAAACGGGAAAACGGCGCGCGGCGTGAATCAAAAATCTTCGGAGAGAAAGGGCTCCTGACCAGTAGTGTTATTCACGAACGGGTTCAACGCACAGGAGGCGACAAGGCCAATGACGGTAGGCCCTCTGTGGCAGGAGGGTACGGGGGGACTAAACCAGCCTGCAGGCAAAGTGAAGGTAGTCTAGCCGCCTGACCCTCAAAAGGGGAAGCAGAATGTAGGTAAAGGGGCACAAGGGCCCATGGATAGAACACTTTACTGGAGCGCCGCTAAAAAACTCGCCGGGGGACTGCAAGAAAGAGGGCCGAAATAGCGAGTCGGGCGGAGGACTGAGGGAGGGGAGGAGGACGGACCAGTTTAAAAACATTGGTTGTTAACACGCCTGGAACCAGTAAAGGAGTGGAACCTCAGAGAAAAAAGTGTTCCCTCAGCGAAAGCGAGGAGGAAAACTGCGTCGAAAAGGGGAACGTCGAGAGAAAAAAGAAGTCCGGGAGAATTTACGTGTCGGAGGAGGGCGAGCAAAGACAAGGCGCGCGATCAGGTTTAAGTACATAGAAAACGCCGAGGGTGACCCGTTCGCCAACGCTAGCTGGCGGTGGAAGAAAGGCGGGCGGAATGGGCATGGAAGAACTCCAAGGGACAGAGCTCCTTCAAAAGAGGGACGCAAAACAGTAGTGTTCAACTATTAAAAAAGGGGGTTCTATCACGCAGGAGAGGTCTGAAAAACGAAAAAACAGCTGCATGAGGGCAAAAAACAGCGGGGAGAGCAGGTCACCAAGACTTTCGAACTTTCAGAAGAGAGAGTGCCGTCGTACTGACCACTTAACGTTCCGGAAAAGGGAAAAAGTGCTGCCTTGAGGCCATCCTGGCAAGGGGGATACCCGGCGTATAAAACTGTCCCTTAATAAGATCTGAAAGACCTCACGGACTCTAAAACGGTGAACCAACGAAAAAAAATTGCGAAGGGTGACAAAACCAACTGCGGTGGTACAGCTTCGAAATTAAAAAGAAACAATCATGACGGACAGTGAAAAAGACCTTACGAAGTGTCTTTTTTCTTACCGGGGACCTGCCCTCTAAATAGGTCGAAGAAGAGAGTGGAAACGTCACGACTGGAGGATCAGGTCAAAAAGTCAAGGACGCTACATGAACTCAGAGTACAAGAAAGAAAACTGCAAGACTGAACCGCCGAAAATTGGGGCCAGGAACACGCAAGAAGAACAGAGAGGCGACTAAGGGTTCGGTCGGTAAAGCCTATCCGAAAAAAAAGGTTCAAAGTAAAGGGGCAACTTCTCCAAACAGAAAGAAGTAGGTTAAAAATTTTGGAAGAAAACGGCCATCATAGACCAAAAGGCCCTGGATGAGGGAGAAAAAAAAAGGCCAAGCGCGGCGACCAACGCTTTAATAAAAAAGTCCAGCGTCGGACGAAACAATTCTCTCAAAAAAAAAAAAGGAGATGAGGAAATTTGGGAATAGAAAAGACCGACCCGTGCGGGCCCTATGGCGGGGAAAAGAGGAGGGGAGAAGGAAAGGGGGAAGGAGATTGCGATAATAGGAAAAAAGCCACACGCGGCGAAAGGGCTCCGTGCTCCCTTACCAGAGAAACACAACTCGGGTTTATATCCCAAACGACGGAAAAAGCACACCGCAGCGAGATCATGGTCGTGCTTCTGCGTGCGGCCACGTCATGTGCAGGCTTGTCCGTAAGGAAGGATCGAAATGGACCTCAGAGAGGGAAAACCATTCTAAAAAGGGATCGGGCGTGACTCGTACCCCAGTTCGGGTCACCGTCTAGGGGAACGGAAGGACGAAGTGGACGCAACAAAGAAAACAACCTCATCTTGTCCGGGAGTGAAGTGAATGGTGAGTTGGTAAGGCCGTATAGGGAAACCTGTGGGAAAAGAGAGGAGGGGGGGTCAAAGAGTAGGCATGTAAGCCTCCTAGTCCACTAAGACGAAAGGGACATCTCTCCGGTAAGTCAAAAAGTAGGTGGGGGGGTTGTTGGGTTTGGGTTTGTTTGTGGTTCGGCCAAACTTGCAGAAGACTGGGAAGAGTTCCTCAAAAGATATGGTGCCACGTGCGCCTCTTAAAAGGGAAAATCAAAAGGATCATACCTTCTTCTACAAACCATAAAGGGCTTTAGACGAAAACCAACTGAAGGAGCAGTCAATCGCGCCGCCACCGAGAACTTCCTGTTATGAGTAATTTAAGAGGGTGGGGACGACCCCTGGAGGCGATTACGCAAATCCAAAAAATCGGGGAGAAACAGCCGCGTGCATGCTAGAATGAGACGGATCTAACTTACGAATAGATTCCGACGGATGAACCCCTGCACGCCACTTCCGTAGCCAGGTGGGGGAGAACCGGAGAAAAAAGATGGAGGTACCTGCGAAAAAGGAAAAAAACGCAGCGGTAAGAAATAAAGACAATAAGACGCCAGCGCATTCGGGCCTCGACGTGCCGGTCGAAAATTTGGAGGGACATCGAAGGTATGAAAAAAGGGGGGGAGGAGAAGTTCAAGAAAAAAGGTAATCAAAAGTTGAACAAGTTGAAAATGGCCTCCTCACGAAAACCTATTAGTCCCCACACCCGAGAATGAGGGAAACTGACGGTCGCTGAGGCGGCGAACTCAAAGGAGCGGCGGGTACTCCTCACAGGAATGGGGCGAGGAGCGTGCCCGTGTCTATTCGAAACGTGAGGGGCCTACCGGTCGGACGTGTACGGCAGGCTAAAGAACTTAGACCGGCCGTCCGGGAGGCCGAAAAAGCCAAACAGACCCGCCGACGGCAGCACCGGGACCGCGAGGCAGAAAAAGGGTACCAGCAGTCAAGATGTAAGACAAAAGCGCGGGAAGGAAGACCCAATTCGAAAGGAAAGAGCTGCAACGAGGGCGCCGGGAAAGAAGATTAACAAAGAAGGATATCGGCCTCCGTAAGGGAAGAAGCCCGAACAAGAAAAAGCTCTCCAGACATTGAAATCGGGAGAAAAAAAGGAGAAAACGAAGAAGGTCAACACTTCGGCGAGGAAAATTAAGCACCACTAAAGAAAAGGACAAGGCCCCATCAGCTCACTAACTTAAAGAAAAAAAAAAAAACCGAACAGTTTCAGTCCCACAGAGGCCGCGACTTGGAGGAAGCCGGGAAGATAGCTAAGCAAAAAAAAAAAAAAAAACACACAAAAAAACAAAGAAAAACGACAAGCCAAAAAATAAGAAAAAACGGAGACAGAACAAAAAAACCAAAAAAAAACAGAACCCCCGCAGGTATCCCAATAGACAAACCAAAGACCACCCCGCACACACCGAAAAGACAACACCCAAAAAACGGACAAATTGCCTCTAATAGTTTTAACGACCGCGGGGTGGCGCGAAAAATCAGAAGAAGGGGGGAAATACCACCAATCTGCTGAGGGGGGCTCCCCCGAACAGACAGGGGGCGCATCATTGGAAAGACCAAGCGGGCAACAGCAGAACATGGGAAGGAATGCGGGCCAAAGTAAGGAACGTTCACACCATGAAGGCCAAAGCAAAAAGCTCCAGAACACTGTAGGAGGGGAAGACTGATATCGGTATTGCAAGACCTGAAGGTCTCCACTAAAAACCTAACTGGGGCCAAAGGGGAAAGGACAAAAATCCGGCCAGGTAAAATGATCATAAGCTGGATGATTAAAAGCTCGCGGCAAAGTGGAGGAACTTCAATCCTACTTCTAAGCGGAGAAGCGGAAGGCGCGGTTCTTCAAAGTCGGAAAAAGCGACACGCTGTCGAAGGGACGGACGCTCCTCGATGCACAAATAAAAAAGGGCGAAAAATCAAACCTGGCCGAGGGGCCATTCTGTGATGCGAAGGAAGCCGAGAAGACCGAATCCTTACCGGTCAAAACCCTCCACTGCGTCCGGCCGTATCAACACGTGGCATTTAGAGCCCCGAAGGAAGCGACGCGGGGGAGGAGATACGGCTCCTGGTGAGAAAAAGGCCTCCAAACGGAGCCCGGCCGTCAATCAAGAGCAAGGCAGCCACACCTTGTCGAACGAGGGGGAAGGAGCTCGGCAGGGGAGGCACTCTCTTAAAAGCTGAGGGGGGGAAAAAGACGTCACTACCACGAAGACCCGGGGGCCTGCGCGAGCTAAAGGGAAATCAGA